>Ga0302279_10000835_pt1 | contig 45336 bp, 37 predicted proteins | sample III_Bog_N3_3_FD_194541 | JGI IMG/M metagenome (GOLD analysis project Ga0302279, IMG submission 194541) | Peat permafrost microbial communities from Stordalen Mire near Abisko, Sweden - III_Bog_N3_3 | ecosystem: Environmental > Terrestrial > Soil > Wetlands > Peat | place: Sweden: Abisko... | reverse complement strand
CCGTGCGTTTCGGATCGGGCGAGGAGTTTATCGCCAACTGGCAGGATCGGCCCGGCTGCCTGATGCTGGATGCGCGCCTGCCCGGGATGACGGGAGTTGAACTCCAGGAAAAGCTCCGTCAGTCCGGAATTGCGATTCCGATCATCTTCATGACGGCACACGGGGACGTGCCGATGGTGCGGAAGGTCATGAAGGCGGGCGCAGTCGAATTTCTGGCCAAGCCGTTTGAGCAGGAAGAGATGATCGCGGCGATTCGAAATGCGTTCGAGATGGACAGTTCGCGCCGGATCGAGCAACGCGAACTCAACGCAATCCAGTCGCGGCTGGACACTTTGACCCCGCGTGAGCGAGAGGTAATGCACCTGGTGACGCAGGGCTTGCTGAACAAACAAACGGCTGCAGAGTTAAATCTGAGCGAGATCAGTGTAAAGCTCCATCGCCGGCACGTTCTGGAGAAGATGCAGGCGGAGTCGTTGGCAGACCTGGTGAAGATGACGGAACGAATCCGCAAAGCCCAACCCAAATAGCTCTGCGATCGCCGACCAGCCCTATACCAAGGTATAGATTGTCTCCTGCACTCGCCCGCCTTACCATCGCCCTATACAGCCGAAGACAAACATCCGGTTCAGGCACAGACGGTGCCGAACAACGCCAGCAGTTCAGTCCGCCCAGTACCGCTCAGTGAGAAGCTAACCGGCCGAACGATCCCATGGATCACTCCCGGCGTCGTGTCTCGAAGTCGATACCAACCCAAAGCAACTGCCTCGCCGCTCATGTCTCTTCGGCGAGATTGAGGAGGCACGCGTGAAATCCGAGCACATCGCTTGTCAATACCCACATCGCCCACCCACCCACCAGTCCGGCTTTGGCCCAGTCGCCCACATGGTGGGCGCAGAATGAGGCCAATCCTCAACACGATTGAGTTCTTTCATGCAATGCGCAGCCAGATGCGATTTGGAGAGTTCTCCCGGCTGCCGATTCGTCTGCATCGCTTTCAGGTAGTCGCCGATTGGGCAGAGTGCGAATGGTTCATGCGCCCAGCCGATGCGTGGGACGCCCATCTTCCCGAATGGCTTCAGCAAGAACACCGCACCGAGCAAGCGCTGCAAGATGCGCTGAAGATTCGCGAGCTGATCTTTCGCGGTTTTCCAGAGGTCCAGTCCGCCAGCCTCCGCATGTACCGCAAGACAGAAGGCACCGCTCCCGAGCTCATGATGATCGGCGACGTGGAGCGCGAGACCGGCGGCATACGCAGAGTCGCTTCGCTATTGATGCAGGCCCAGTTGTACGGGTTCCGTTTTTCCCTCACAGGTGGAGCGCTGGAGCAGATTGGCTCTCCCGCCAAACTTGACGCCAGGCCCTAAGCAGAACCAACCGGAACAGCAAGCCACGACCACAAGGAGACGACGCATGAGCATGAGTCCCACTGCAACCCTATTTCTAACTCTGGTCGCGATGACTTTCATCGTCATGACGATGCGGAGATACCTCTCGGCCAGAAAGCAACAGGCAGCCTACGTGCCCGGCAAACTGGCGCGCCTGCGCGAACGAATGCGCGATCCGCAATGGCGCAAATACGGCGGAGTGGTCTTTGCCGGCAAGATTGCTGGCATCGTGCTGGTCGCCGTAGTCGTCTACTACTTCAACCCTGGCCTGTTCGGTCACCGCGTCTTCGCGGCTGATCCGTCGCTCAAGGGCAACGACATCGTCAACCCTATCAACACCGTGTGGACCCTCGTCGCGGCCTTCCTCGTCTTCGGCATGCAGGTTGGTTTCACCATGCTGGAGGCCGGGTTCTGCCGCTCGCGCGAGACCGTCAACGTACTGATGGAGTGCATCGTCGACACCTGCCTCTGCGGTCTACTCTTCTATGCCATCGGCTTCTCCTTCATGTTCAGCCATGGCAACGGCTTCATCGGTTACCACTGGTTCTTCCTGCAGGGGGCACCCGCAACCTATGAGACAACGGGCGTCGCCTTCCTTGCCTTCTGGATCTTCCAGTTCGCGTTCGCGGACACCTGCTCCACCATTACCTCCGGCGCCATGATCGGGCGCACCGGCTTCGTCGGCGACCTGCTCTACTCAGTCGGCGTGTCGGGCTTCATCTATCCCATCATTGGCCACTGGGCATGGGGGCCTGACGGATTCCTGGCAACCATGGGCGCCACAGGCTACTTCCTCCCCAACCTCGGTCAAAGCTTCCATGACTTTGCCGGCTCGACCGTGGTCCACACCATCGGCGGCATGGTAGCGCTGGCCGGATCCATCGTCCTGGGGCCACGCCTGGGGCGCAAGTTCAAACGCGACGGCGGCGGCCCGATGCTGCCCCACGATCTCACGATCGCGGCAGCGGGCGGCCTGCTGCTCTGGTTTGGCTGGTATGGATTCAATCCCGGCTCGTCGCTCTCCGCCATGGACTTCGTCGGCATCGGTCGCATCTCTGCCAACACCACGCTGGCTGCATGCGCCGCAGGTCTCACCGCCATGTTCACCGCCTACTTCATGAGCAAGAAGTGGGATGTCAGCTTCACCGTCAACGGCTTCCTCGCAGGGCTGGTCGCCATCACCTGTCCCTGCTACTGGGTCAGCCCTACTGGCGCGATCCTGCTCGGGGGCATTGCTGGCATCATCGTTGTCTTCGGCGTGGAACTGCTGGAGTGGCTGCGAATCGACGATCCCATCGGTGCCGTCCCCGTGCATGGCATCTGCGGCATCTGGGGCACCTGGTCGCTGGGTCTGTTCGCCAGCGGCCAATACGGAGCCACGGGCCCGTTCGGCGCAGACAACAGCGCTCCGTTGGCCGGACTGTTCTATCACGGCGGCATGACCCTGCTCAAAGCCCAGATGATCGGCAGCACCACCATAACATTGGCAACCTTCGGAGTCTCCATGGTGCTGATGAAGGCGGTCGACATGATGGGCCTGCTCCGCGTCTCGCGTGAAGGCGAGATCCACGGCCTGGATCTGCACGAGCACGGCATCTCAGCCTATCCCGAGTACGTTATCACGGCACTTGGTTCACCGGCCGGGATGCCGGTCGACAAATAGTCCGCGGATGAGATGGCGTCCCTCACGGACGCCATCTCTGCACGCTTCCCCCACAGCAGAAGTTGCATCCGCCATCGCACCGAACAGCAGACAAGGAGCGTTCTATGACGAAATTGGAAGTGATTATCCGGCCAAACCGTTTTGACCAGGTCAAGGAGGCACTCGCCGCCGTGGGCGTGGAGGGCATGACCGTATCCGAGGTTCGCGGGCACGGACGCCAAAAAGGCCAGACCGAGACCTATCGCGGACGGGAATACGACATCCAGCTTCTGCCGAAGCTGAAGATGGAGATTGTTCTCACCGATGATCGCGTCGAGCCAGTGATCGACGCAATCATCCAGAGTGCCTTCACTGGCGAGATCGGCGACGGCAAGATCTTCCTCTACAAAACCGAAGACGCGATCCGTATCCGGAATCGCCAGCGCGGCGAGATCGCTCTCTAGCTTGCTGGTCCAGGATGATGGCCGCTGCGATCTGCGCGGCTCATCCGACGTCCCTTTCCTCCTGCTCTCCTGGTTGCAGCAAGACGACTGCCATCGTCTTGCTGCCTTTTTTTGCCTGCCATTGTCAGGATGCGATGGCAACCGGGCCAGCGTGTGCCGGCTCCGCATTGCTCTCTGCAGACGGCTCCTCTTCAACTCCAAGATTGTCGATGGCGTACTGGAGAAAACGCCGCTCCAGATGCGGAGCCATCTCCATGAATCGGCATGATCCCACAATCTGATCGAGGAGGAACCTGGGCTGGTATGCGGCCAGTTCCAGCCCCTTCTCCACCTGAATCTTATACACAATGGACTCGAACATCTCATCGGTCAGCGCCAACCCATGTGCGTTGCATTCCTTATCGAAGATCTGCCGGTAGAGTTCGAGGGAAGGCGCACCGATCTTGATCTTATAGGGCAGCCGGCGCAGGAAAGCAGGATCCATCAGGTCCGCCGGCGCCAGGTTCGTCGAGAAGATGACCAGTTCATCGAACGGGATGCTGAAGCTCTTACCCGTATGCAGCTTCAGATAGTCGATGCGACTCTCCAGCGGAACGATCCAGCGGTTGAGCAGGTTGGCCGGGCTCACAAGCTGGCGGCCAAAATCGTCGATCACAAAGCAGCCACCCAGCGCCTTCATATGCAGAGGCGCCTCGTAGAACTTCGAGGTCTCGTCGTAGCGGAGATCCAGCATCTCCAGGGTCAGCTCGCCACCGGCCACCACGAACGGTCGCTTGCATGGCACCCAGCGCGCGTCCAACGCCTGGCTGCGCAGGATCGACGGCATAGCTGCCCCCGGAGCAGCAATCGGAATATGGACCCCTGGATCGAAGACGCGGATGATCTGGCCTTCCACAACAATGGCGTACGGAATGTAGATCATGTCCTGGAACACATTGGCCAGGCGCAGCGCAAAGGTGGTCTTGCCGTTGCCGGGAGGTCCGTACAGGAGGATGGCGCGGCCTGAGTTCAAGGCCGGACCAGACTGTTCCACCAGGCTGTTGTCCACGGCCAGATCGTCCAGGTTGCGGCGGACCCTGTCGAAGGTGACGATTTCGTTCGTGATCTTCTGCAGGTTCACCCGCTCGATGTACTCCTCCAGGGTCACGGGCGCCGGTCCGGTGTATTGTGTGCGCTGCAGCGCATCCAGCGCCCATCGTTTGCCCTCGTCGGTCAGCGAGTAGTTCATGGCGGCTGAGTTGTCCGCGCGAATGCTGCGGGCATACATCAGCTTCCGGTCGGTCGCAAGGCGAATCAGTTGGGCAACCAGTCCGGCGGGCAGTTTGATGGCGTCGCCGAACTCGCGGCTCGATTCCAGCCGCCAACTGTATATCTGCTTGATAAACAAGCTCAACAACTCGGTCTCGTCGATCCCGGTGCCATGGAGGCTCTCTGGCTCGACGGGTGTCTTGTGCAGGAAGGCGTCCAACGCCTCCTGGCTGATGTGGCCGGCCGCGACCAGGTGCTCCCCAAACCTGCCGCCAAGTCGGGCTTGCAGTTCCAGCACATCGTTCATTTGCTCATCGGTGATGAGCTTTGCCCGGATCAGAAGATGGCCAAGCTCCATACGAAGTGGCATAGAAAGGACTCCAATGAAACAAGGATGCAGTCAGGATTTGGTCGTTCTCCGCGATTCTGCCATGCCAGTTGGCGAACGTCTCCTACACCTTCTGGTCTTGCGCTTGCCGGAGGAGACATGGTACTGCTGCCGGTTCAGCGCTGCTTTTACCCATAGGCACGGGCTCATTTGCCTTTCTCTCGCCGGTTTCGCGATCTCCCTTGGTGCAGCATCGGACAAATCGGTGAAATACTTGGTACGGTTCAAAAATATGGACACGTCCCGTGCGGGACTTGCGATCTGGAGCGTTTCATGGATAAGGGAAGTTGTGACATCGGATTGATCGGTTTGGCAGTCATGGGTCAGAACCTGGTTCTGAACATGAATGACCACGGCTACAAGGTAGCGGTGTTCAACCGCACCGTCTCGAAGGTGGATGACTTCGTCAACAATGAGGCCAAGGGCACCAAGGTGGTCGGCGCGCATTCAATGGAGGAGTTCTGCGGCCTGCTGAAGAGCCCACGGCGCGTGATGATCATGGTGAAGGCAGGCGATGTGGTCGATCAGACCATTGACCACGTGCTTCCCTACCTGGAGAAGGGCGACATCATCATCGACGGAGGCAACTCGCTGTTCACCGATTCCAACCGCCGCACCAAGGACCTCGCGGCGAAGGGCATTCTATTCATCGGCACCGGCGTCTCCGGCGGCGAAGAGGGCGCCCGCTTTGGTCCATCGATTATGCCAGGCGGCAATCCTGAGGCATGGCCGCATGTGAAGGAGATCTTCCAGGCCATCTCCGCGAAGGTGGATGGCGGCGTTCCCTGCTGCGACTGGGTAGGTGAAGACGGCGCAGGCCATTACGTCAAGATGGTGCACAACGGCATCGAATACGGCGACATCCAACTCATCTGCGAGGCCTACCAATTGCTGAAAGACGCACTCGGCCTCACCGCGGACGAGTTGCACGACATCTTTGCCGAGTGGAACAAGGGCGAACTCGACAGCTATCTGATCGAGATCTCGACGACGATCTTCGCCAAGAAGGACGACGACGGGCTGCCGATGATCGACAAGATTCTGGACACTGCCGGCCAGAAGGGCACCGGCAAGTGGACCGCGATCTCCGCGCTCGACCTGGGCATGCCGCTGACGCTGATTGGCGAGAGCGTGTTTGCGCGCTGCCTGTCGGCGTTGAAGGATGAGCGCGTCGCTGCTTCCAAGGTGCTCGAAGGACCGGGCAAGACGCTGACCGTAGCCGACAAGAAGCAGTTCATCGAGGATGTGCGCCGCGCGCTGTACTGCTCCAAGATGGTGAGCTACGCGCAGGGATACATGCTGCTGCGCGCAGCGGAAAAGGACCAGGGCTGGCACCTGAACATGGGCGGCATCGCGCTGATGTGGCGCGGCGGCTGCATCATCCGCTCGGTCTTCCTGGGCGACATCAAGGCCGCCTTCGACAAGAATCCCGACCTCACCAACCTGCTGCTGGACGACTTCTTCTCCAGCGCGCTGAACAAGTATCAGGCAAGCTGGCGCAAGGCGATTGTGCATGGCATCGAGATTGGCGTTCCGACTCCGGCGTTCTCCACCGCGCTGGCGTTCTACGACGGCTACCGCACGGAGCGTCTGCCGGCGAACCTGCTGCAGGCGCAGCGCGACTTCTTTGGCGCGCACACCTACGAACGGGTCGACAAGCCGCGCGGCGTGTACTTCCACACCAACTGGACGGGGCGCGGCGGGCGCGTATCCTCGACCACCTACAACGCATAGCTGCTTGCAGCGCAAGAGGAAGAGCCAGCTTCGCAGGCGCGAGGCTGGCTCTTCCGGTTTCCGGGCCAACTCAGACCGCCGTACAGCTTACGAATGGATCTTCTGCCACGCATCCCAGGTGTAGATGGCGACGATGGCGACCGCGATCACCGCGGACAGCGAGCCGACGATGCGGATGTACGGCATCAAGCGGTTGACCTTGCGAACAATGGACGTCTGCTGCTGCTGCTCGTTGGCGTTGATGTCGGCAAGGAAGAGCTGGTTCTCTTCGTAGCGCGTAATGGTGGCGTTGTAGGCGAGCAACGCGAGGAACAAACCTGTCAAGATGGCCCAAGTGACGATCATTACCGGCAGTGCGCTCATCATGGGAAGCCTCCAAGTCAGGGGGTGAAAGGACTGCAACCGGGGCCGGATCTGCACGCATCGGATCGCTTTCGCGTCGTTTCCAGCGCCGTCGTTAAGGATGATACGCCCGCGCGGAGGGCTTATCTACAGCTAAATTATGCCCCGTACCACCCTCGACGACAGGCCGGATGCGGGTTTTCAGCGGGTGAAGGCGGCGCGCAGAACCAGGCCGACCGCGCCCAGTAACACCACCACGCCCGCCAGCATCAAGGCGATGACGCGCCCGGCTTTCGCCTCGGCTTCTGGCGTGGGCTGCGTGATGCCGAAGGTGTTGACGAAGAGCCGAACTACGGCAGTGAGCGGGTTCATAAGATATTTGATTGCGGGAGGATGCGGATGGATGCGGATTCGGCTGCATCCGGGCGGAGGCGGGGCACATCCAACGAGTTCAAGCCTAGTTGCTTGCCACGACCAGATTGGTCGCATATACTGGAGATGCAGGAATCTAAGGAGATTGTCCATGTCTACCGCAACCGTTACACCTGAAGTCGTCACTGGCACACCGAAGTCGATGCCAGTCAACCTGACGCCCGCAGCGATCACCAAGGTGAAGGAGATTATGGCGACCCAGGACCCGATTCCCGCCGGACTGCGGATTGGCGTGGTGGGCGGCGGCTGCTCCGGCTTCCAGTACTCGATGTCGTTCGAAAATCAGAGCGGCATGATGGACAAGGTCTTCAACTTCGGCGACCTGAAGGTGTTTCTGGACGCTACCTCCGCGATGTACCTGAAGGACTGCACGGTGGACTACGTGGAGACGCTGGAGGCAGCTGGCTTCAAGTTCGAGAACGCCGCGGTGAAGAGCACCTGCGGATGCGGGTCGAGCTTCAGCGTCTAATTCCGGTTCACGCTTAAGCGATAGAAGGCACCCTTTCGGGGGTGCCTTTGTTGTCTCCAGTCACATGGCCGGACTGCAAAGAGAATGCCGAGGCATGGCTGTTGTGACGTCGGCGCCGTTGGGGCCACGGTGCCCTCGCGTGCGGACGGAGAGGTATGCTGGTGGCGCTGGGAATTTGGCGGCTGCAGTGCAGCGACGAGGAGCAGATGTGCGGATGACAGAAGTGCGCAGATTGGCGGGGATTGCGATTGCAGCCGCATGGATGGCAGCGCAGGGGCTCGCGCAGACAACAACACCTGCCGCGGCAACGGCACCATCGGCACAAGCAGCGCCGCAGCCGGTGGCCGCGGGGACCGCGCCGCGGCGAGGGTTTGGCCCGGCGATCGGAGTGCCTGTGCTGGGCATGCCCGGGGTGCACGACCCGTCGACGGTGGTGCGGTTCCATGGCAAGTACTATTTCTACACGACGGGACGGGGCGCATCGTTCCTCTCATCGCCGGACGGGGAGACGTGGACGCGCGAGGGTAGTGCATTCGAGAAGATTCCGGACGAGGTGCATGCGCTCTCGCCGAAGAACGACGGCGCGGGGGTGTGGGCGCCGGACATTGTGCGAGTGGACGGCAAGTTTTACCTGTACTACGCGGTGTCTGCGTGGATGTCGTTCCAGTCGGCAGTGGCGATGATGTCGAATACGGTGCTGGACCCGAAGGACCCGGCGTACAAGTGGGTGGACGGCGGCGTGGTAGCCAGCTCGGACGGTGTCGAGGACCTGAACGCGATCGATCCGGGGGTGATCCATGCGCCCGATGGCACGCTGTGGCTGTGCTATGGCTCGTACCACGGGACCATCGACCTGGTGCAGCTGGACCCGAAGACGGGGCAGCGGATTGCGCTGAAGTCGCCGGTAACGATCATCGCCAACCAGAGCGAGGCCAGCGACATTATCTGGCATGACGGCTACTACTACCTGTTTGTGAACCACGGGAGCTGCTGCAAGGGGAAGGACAGCGAATACAACATCCGCGTGGGCCGGGCCAAGGCGATTACGGGGCCATATTTGGACAAACACGGCGATCCCATGACGAATGGCGCGGGGTCGCTGTTTCTGGCGGCGCATGACCACCGGATTGGGCCGGGGCATTTCGGGCGCGTGCTGGACTACGACGCCAGCCCCGACGGCAGCGAGGGCGGTCCGGAGCGGTTCAGCATTCACTATGAGGCGGACATGGCCCGCGACGGGCGAAGCGTGCTGGATATCCGGCCGCTGCTGTGGTCGACAGACGGGTGGCCGGTGGCCGGAGACAACCTGACAAGCGGGGTATACCAGATTCTGTCACGACAGACGGAGAACACGCTGGAGGAGCATACCCCGACGGCACCGTCTCCGGCTGCGACAGCCGGGAGTGCGCCCGCGACGCCAGCCGTGGCTATGGCGCCAGCACCACTGGGGCCGCCCATGCTGCGGGTGGCCCGCTACCTGGCCCTGGACAACCAGAAGTGGACCATCGCGCCGGCGGGCGGTGGCTTCTACAAGGTGGTGGACGCAGGGACGGGCGATGCCATTGAGGTGGCGGGAGCGGGGACGGTAGCACTGGCTCCGTACAATGGAACGGATGGACAGATGTGGCGGCTGGATGAGTTTACGGACGGTGGATACCGCATCCAAAACAAGCAGACAGGGCAGGACTTGATGGCAACAGGAGCGAGTGGAGTGGCTACCGGCGCGTTTGTCCGCGACGACCAGGATCTGTGGACGATCACCACGCCGTAAGTGCCTTCGAAGACGTGGCTTAAATCGAAAGTACCTATGCAATAGGGACTTTCAGGGAGGGGGTAGGTGGTGCGTTCGGGGGAGTGTTACGCGGCGGTTGTGGACCATACTCTATGGGTGACTCCCGATTGATTTCATTGGGGTTCCCACTCCACCAGGCGGATTCTGGTGGGCAAAGACTTATGTCGAGTTGCGAAGCAGGCACGATGCAGGGCGAGATCGCAGTGGCGACAGATGGCGAGATAGCGATACTGGATGGCAAAGCGCAGGGATACAGGCCGCGCTGGGTGAAGCTCGTGGGTGCGATTCTGCTGGGGTGCGGGGGCTGGCAGGCGCAGGCACAGCCGGTAAAGCCACTGGCAGCAATCGTGGGCGTGGTGACCGACCCTTCGGGCGCGGTGGTTCCTGGCGCGCAGATTACGCTGAGGAGTATTGACGGTCCGGCCACCGCGGTGAGTGGCACGGAGAGCGGACCAACTGGTGCATACCGGATTCTTGTGCATGCAGGGACCTATGTGGTGACAGTGAACGCGGCGGGGTTTGCGCGGTTCGAGAGCGCGCCGGTGCGGGTGAGCGCGGGAGCGGAGGAGTTGGATGAGGCGGGGCTGCAACAGCACACGGTGGACGTCCGGCTGAAGATTGAAGTGAAGGTAGAGCGGATTGAAGTGCCGGACGATGCGGCCCAGAGCGACAACCGGAGCGGAAGCGCGCTGGTGCTGGGCGCGCGCGAGGTGGCCGAGATGCCGCTGGACCCGACGGCGCTGCTGGATGAGCTGCGCGGCCTGGCAGGAAACATGGCGGCCGCGCTGAGTGTAGACGGGTTCTCTGGGACCAAGCTGCCTGCGCGCGATAGCATTCGGGAGATACGCATCAATCAGAATCCATACTCGGCGGAGAACGATACGGAACCGCTGAATGGCGTGATCCAGGTATCGAGCAAGCCGGGGACGAACCAGTTGCACGGCGAAGCGTATGTGTACGGAGACGATTCCGCACTGGATGCAGGAAATCCGTTTGCGCCGGCGCAGCCCCCGTTCTATGCCTCCGGCTTGGGCGGCGATGTCAGCGGACCATTGAACCCCAGGTCTTCTTATTACGGGAGCGTGGACCAGATGCGGCAGGGGATCAACTCCGCAGTGGATGCGCAGACTCTGGATGCGAATCTCAACCAGGCGGTGACGAACTATGCGGTGGCAAGCCCGCGGACGTCGCTGAATGTTGCGCCCAGGCTGGATGTGCGCGCCGGGGCAAACAGCACGATGACGTTGCGGTACATCTACGACCGGGCCACACAGGACAATGGCGGGGTGGGGCAACTGGCGCTGGCAAGTCAGGGCTTCCAAAGCGACACCGTGGCACAGACGCTGCGCGCCACCAATACCCAGGCCATGGGCGCGAAGATGGTGAATGAGACTCGTCTCCAATACATCCGCACGCGGACGACGCAGACCCCGGTGAGTACCGCGCCGACTCTTCTGGTGGAGGGTGCGGAGACGGACGGCGGCAACAATCAGGGGATGTACAGCGACCACCAGAACCAGGTGGAGTTGCAGAGTTATTTGTCGGCAGCTGAGGGCCGGCACTACCTGGAGATGGGAGGGCGGTTGCGGGTTGGGCGCGACGCGAACCGCTCCGAGGCAAACTTCAATGGCGAGTTTATTTTCTCCACTCTGAGCGCATACCAGGCAACGCGACAGGGGATGGCGGCAGGCGACAGCATCGCGCAGATTACGGCTGCGGGAGGCGGGGCGAGCCAGTTCAACCTGACGGTGGGAAGCCCAAACGCCGCGGTGACGATTGCAGACGCGGGGTTGTTTGTGCAGGACGACTGGAGGGTGCGGCCGAACCTGACGCTGAGTTACGGGTTGCGATTCGAGACGCAGAACTACATTCCGGACCATGCGGACTGGGCGCCGCGGGTTGGGTTCTCCTGGGGGCCGGGCGGCCAGAATGGGGCGAAGGCGGCAGCGCCGAAGTGGGTGGTGCGCGGGGGTGCGGGCGTGTTTTACCGGCGGTTCACGATGCAGCCGGCGCTGCAGGTGGCGCGGCAGAACGGGGTGACCCAGCTTGAGTACGTGGTGCAGTCGCCGCAGTTCTGCCCGGTGATTCCAGGCGCTGCGTCGGCGGGGTGTTCCGGGCCTATGGTGGCTGAGCTGGGAGCGCAGTCGGCGCCGGTAACGTACGGCGTTGCTGCGGACTTTCACGCACCGTACTTTATCGGCGCGAATGTGAGCCTGGAGCGGCGGCTCTCGAAGCATGGCGTGGTGAGCGTTTCCTACCTGAGCAACCTCGGCGTGCACACGCAACTGACGGAGAACGTCAACGCTCCACTGCCAGGCACATACAATCCTGCTAATCCTGGGAGCGGGGTACGGCCCAATGGCAGCAGCCAGAACATCTATCAATATGTCTCGGAGGGAGTGTCGCGAACCAACCAGCTCTCGACGAACTTCTCCGCGAGGACGGCGCGGTTCACGGCGTACGGGAATTATGCGCTGCGCTTTGAGAAGAGTGACGCGGAGAGTGACGGCGGATTCCCCTCAAACCAGTACGACCTCGGGTTGGATTACGGGAGAGCGCTGACGGATGTGCGGCACTCGCTGACGGTGGGCGAGAGCGTGGACCTGCCCTTTGGAGTGCGCTCGTGGGGATATCTGCGGGCGACCAGTGGAGCGCCATTCAACATTGTGGTGGGCCAGGACCTGAACGGCGACACCCAGTACAACGACCGGCCCTCGTTTGCGACGGATCTGACGCGGCCCAGCGTGGTGGCGACACGGTGGGGGACATTCGACACCAACCCGATCCCGGGCCAGACGATGATTCCGCGCAACTATGGCCAGGGGCCCGGACTGCTGCTGGTGACCTTGGCGGTGGGCAAGAAGATCGGGGTGGGGCCAAAGCATGAGGCCGCTCCGGGTGCAGGTGCGGTGCGCAAGTATGCGCTGGAGTTCTGGGTGGAGTCGCAGAACCTGCTGAACCACCAGAACCTGACGCCGCCAGTGGGGACTCTGAATTCGCCGCTGTTCGGGAAGTCGACGGGACTGACGAGCGGGAGTTCGCTATCGCCGGACCGGGTGGTGGATCTGCAGACATCGCTGCGGTTTTAGAGCAGTCTCGCAGCAGGATCTCCACTTGAGCGTGTGTATCCTTCGATTCAAGCCCATTGCTGGGCTGTCATCCGCGGCAGAGCCAATGGAATGCTAGGGTTCGGCGCGGCGGGGGTGGGTTGCCCTCTGGTAACGTAGCAACCATGGCCTCCCCTGCCCAGGCAACTTCCAATCCAGCATCCGCAGGCCGCGCCGGCTCGACGTGGCAGACGGCGGCGCGGCTGGTGCGGTACATGGCCGAGATGGATCGGCATACGTTTGTGCTGACGATTGCAGTGGCACTGGCGGGGTCGCTGGCGGAGGGCTTCGGCCTGGTACTGCTGCTGCCGCTGTTGTCCGTGGCGGGGATGAACTTTTCCGGGTCGTCTACGGCCAGCCGCCTGAGCCTGGAAACCCAGAGGGTGCTGGCCGGGGTTCCGCACTGGCTGTGGCTGCCGGTGGTGCTGGGGACCTTTCTGGCAACGGGCGCGGCGCGCTCCATGCTGCGGCGGGCGCAGTCCATGCTGGTGGCGACGCTGATGACCAGGGTGGAACTGGCGCTGAGCCGGCGGGTGTACGAGTCGGTGGTGAAGGCCCAGTGGGGATTCCTGGTACGGCAGCGCGCCGGCCGGCTAACCCATGTGCTGACCCAGGAGCTGAGCCATGCCGCATTCTCGGTGAGCCTGCTGCTCTCGCTGATCAACCTGAGTTGCCTGACGCTGCTGTACCTGGTGGTGGCGCTGAAGTTGTCCGCGCCGATGACGCTGGTGGTGCTGGCGATGGGCGGCGGCCTGCTGTTGCTGCAGCGGCGATCGCTGGGGCAGATGCGGGCCAGCGGGAAGAGCGTCTCCGACAGTGTGGGCGAGGTGTATGCCGCGACGGAAGAACACCTGATGAACCTGAAGAGCGTGAAGACCTACAACGCCGAGGAGCGCGACGTGCAGATGTTTGCACGGTTGTGCGGCCAGGTGTCGCGCCACTCCGTGGAGAGTGCGAAGCACCAGGCGGCGTCGGCTTTCCGGTTTGAGGTGGGGTCGCTGGTGGCGCTGGGTGCGGTGATTGCCGTGGCCCTGACGGTGCTGCATGTGCAGCCGGCAACGATGCTGATCCTGCTGGCCATCTTTACCCGGCTGATGCCGCAACTGTCTGCGATACAGAGTCAATCCCACGAGGCGGCGAACAGGCTGCCGTCGTTTGACAACGTGCTGAACATTGAGGCGGACTGCGTAGCCCACGCCGAGCCACGGGAGGCAACCGTGGACGCGGGCGAACGCGCAGCGGCATTGCGTCTGGAGCATGCATTCCGGCTGGAGGATGTGTGGTTCGCGTACGAGCCTCCTGCAGGCACAGGCGACGATTCAACATCGATGGAGCCGGAGTTTGTGCTGCGGGGGATTGATCTGACGATCGACGCAGGTACGGTGGTCGCCGTGGTGGGCCCATCGGGAGCAGGCAAGAGCACCATTGCCGACCTGGTGAACGGACTGCTGCAGCCCACCCGAGGCAGCCTATTGCTGGACGGCCGCGCGCTGGGTCCAGCGGAGATCCGGCAATGGCGCCACCAGGTCGGCTACGTGGGCCAGGAGACTGTGCTGTTTCATCAGACTGTGCGCGAGAACCTGCTGTGGGCAGTACCGGAGGCCACGGATGGCGAGCTGCGCACAGCGCTGCTGCTGGCCTGCGCGGGGTTCGTGTATGAACTGCCGGCGGGAATCGAGACGGTGGTAGGCGACCGCGGAATACTGCTGTCGAGCGGGCAGCGGCAGCGGATCTCGCTGGCGCGCGCTCTGCTGCGCAAGCCGGCGCTGCTGATTTTGGACGAGGCGACCAATGCGCTGGATGTGGAGAATGAAGCGCGAGTGCTGGACGCGATCAAAGAGGTGGTGGGCACTCGCAACGGAGGGCTGACCGTGCTGATGATGGCGCACCGGGCGAGCGCGATCCGGCGGGCGGACCAGATCTTTGAGATGGATGCGGGCCGCATTGCACGGTGCGGGACGTGGGCGGAATTGAATGCTGCGGCGGAGACACATTGCCAATGACATTGCTGTCCAAGATCGTTCAGCGGCGGCCTGGCGACCTGCTGCTCGCAGCGGAGGCGCTGGCGCTGCTGGCGTTCTTCCGGGTGTGCCTGGCCGTGGTGCCGGTGCGGCGGATTATCCGGACGATCACGCACGGCAGCACAGGAAACTCGGAGGCGGAGAGCGGTGCGCGAGACGCCGGCCCCGGGGCGGAGGTGGCGATTGCGCGGCGAGTGCGCTGGGCGGTGAGCGCAGCCGCACGGCACTCCGCGGTAGAGTTTGTATGCTTTCCGCAGGCGCTGGCGGGTTACACGATGCTGCGCTGGCGGGGCGTGGCGAGTACGGTGGTCTACGGCGTGAAGCGTTCCGCGGAGGGCGAGTTGCTGGCGCACACATGGCTGACGGTGGGCGACAGGACGGTGCTGGGCGGCGAGGTTGCGAGCGGCTTTACGCCGGTGGAGAGGTGGAGCTAATTGTGACAGCGGAGTGGGGCCGGGTTCTCCAGTGGGAACATTTTCCAACCGTGCGGCAGTTCTGCTAGCATGGCGGGCGCGATGAAAACTTTTGATTCTGCCCGCCGCGATCTCTTGAGACTCAGCAGTATGGGTCTTGCTGCCTCCGCCGTTTCTGCCATTCCAGCGTTTGCCGCGAAGAAGAAGGTCGCGGAGCCGGCGCTGTCGCCGCTGTTTTTCGATGTCCGAACATATGGTGCGACTGGAGACGGCAAGACCGTGGACTCGCCGGCAATTAATAAGGCGATTGAGGCGGCAGCTGCAGCGGGCGGTGGGACGGTGATCTTTCCGGCCGGCACGTATATGTGCTTTTCCATCCGGCTGAAGAGCAAGGTCGACCTGTTCCTGGCGCAGGGATGCACGATTGAGGCGGCGGCCTCTCCCAAGGATGGCGAGACGACAGGCTACATGGGCGGTACGTACGATGCCGCCGAGCCGAACACGGCATGGGATGCGTATCAGGATTACGGGCACAACCACTGGCATAATTCGCTGATCTGGGGCGAGGGGATCAACGATTTTTCAATTACGGGACCGGGATTGATCTACGGCAAAGGATTGAGCTGGGGTGCGGAGACGAGGACCGGTCCGCCGCGTGCAGGCTTTGGCCCGGAACGAATGCCGGCTGCGGCAGCAGGAGCCGGCGCCGCCGCCGGTCCGGCGGGGACGGGGGGGCAGGGCGGTGCCGGCCGTGCAGCCGGATCCCTGCCGCGAGGCCGGGGGGACTACCCGATTTATCACGCAAACCAGGCGGGCGTGGGGAACAAGGCGATTGCGTTGAAGAACTGCCGAAATGTGACACTGAGCGACTTTTCGATTTTGAAGGGCGGGCACTTCGGGTTGCTGCTGACGGGCGTGGATACACTGACCATCGATAACCTGAAGATCGATACGGACCGCGACGGCATGGACATCGACTGCTGCCAGAACGTGCGGGTGTCGAACTGCACGGTGAACTCGCCGTGGGATGACGGCATCTGTCCCAAGTCGAGTTTTGCGCTTGGGTACAACCGGCCGACGAGGAACGTGAATATCACGAACTGCTTTGTGACGGGTGCGTACCGGCTGGGCACGGTGCTGGACGGGACGTGGAAGAAGTTCACGATGGAGGAGGACCACAAGGTCGGCGGTACAGGACGCATCAAGTGCGGGACGGAGTCGAATGGCGGCTTCATCAACATCGCGATTTCGAACTGCGTTTTCGAGGGCTGCCAGGGGCTGGCGCTGGAGACGGTCGATGGCGCGCTGCTCGAGGACATTACGGTCAGCAACATCACGATGCGGGATATTATCAGCTGCCCGATCTTCCTGCGCCTGGGCTCGCGGCTGCGCGGGCCGAAGGGCACGGGCGATCAGAGCACGGTCGTGGGGACGCTGCGACGGGTGCTGATCTCGAACATTACCAGCTACAACACGGCTGGGAAGTTCGGATCGAACATTACGGGGATCCCGGGATTTGCCGTGGAGGACATCAAGCTGTCGGATATTTACGTGGAGACGGAGGGCGGCGGCACGGCGGACCAGGCAAAGATCGATGTGCCGGAGAAGGAAGACTCATATCCGGAGCCGGGTATGCTCGGCACGCTGCCGACGTATGGGTTCTACTTCCGCCATGTGAACCGGGTGGAAATGAGTCACGTCGAGGTACAGCCGAAGACTCCGGATGCGCGACCGGCGGTGTATACGGACAATGTGCATCGGGCGGACTTTGCGTTTATTACGGCGCCGGCGAGTCCGCCGGCGTTCTCGTTCAATAAATCGTCGGACATCCGCGTGCTGCTGAGCCGTGCCGCGCCGGATACCACGATCGCGTAGCCCGCACACGTATCGCCATGCACGGACCGTTGGATTGAGCCTTGCCCTCCTGCTTTGCTGTGCGCAACGCGTGCTAAGCTATGCGTTATCCCCGGATGTTGGTGTTTCTCCATGTCGAGCCAGGAGAGTGGTATGGCCACCAATTCCAGTCCTCCCATTGGTGTTTTGGAAGGCATTCTGCCCGAAAAGTTTCGCGGCAATCTATCCGAGGCCGAAAAGCGTTTGCTGCGTGCAGCCCCCGAGGGTGATTGGGCCGTGTGCGGGAAGAATTCCGAAGATGGGGACGCAAGCAACGATCCTTCTCTCTTGCAAGGGTGGGGCTTCGACCGGACCATTCGGGCGGAGTTGCTGCGATGGCTCTGCACGGACGCGGACGCCAGCAAGAAGACGGACTTGCGGGGAATTCGAGTGTATGGGGCGAGAATCTTCGGCGACCTTGACCTGTCCTATGCGAAGGTCCCTTTCCCGATATTGTTGACGCATTGCCGGCTGATAGGCCAGATGAACCTGCAGTCTGCCACCATTCCAATGCTGTCCCTCTCGGGAACTCGCGCAGACAGCATCCTCGGCAATGGCGCGCGAGTGCAGAGCTCCGTCTTCCTCGATGAACGATTCATCGCAGGCGGAGCAGTTAATTTTTCTGGGGCCAATATTGGCGGCGACTTGAATTGCGAAGGCGCCTCCATGAGGCTTGCCGGTGGAATTGCCCTGGATCTTTCGGATGCAGTGATTGGAGGAGGGCTCCTGCTGCGGAGCGGCTTTTCTTCGGCCGGCGAGGTGGATATCTACGGGATCCACATTGGCGGCGATCTGGACTGTGGGCGCTGCAGTATCACCAACCCAACCGGATGCGCCCTCAAAGCAACCACCGCCGAGATACGGGGCGCGGTGTTCCTTAACGATGGCTTTTCTGCCCATGGAAGCGTTCTTCTCGACAGCGCCCGTATTGACAGTGGTCTGGTTTGCACGAAGAGCACCTTCAGCAATCCGAAGGGAACGGCGCTGGATTGTTCGAGCACCAGCATTCGAGGATCCGCATACTTCTCCGATGGATTTTCCGCGACCGGCGAAGTCGACCTGTATGGAACAACTATCGGGGGGGACCTGGAGTGCTCCAATTGTGCATTCAGCAACCCTGGAAGCGATGCTCTCTACGCAAACACTGCGCAAATTAATGGCTCAGCGTTCCTGAGAAACAGCTTTTCCGCGGACGGCCTGGTGAGCTTTGTGCGGGCCCATGTCGGCAGCGATTTTGTTTGCCGCGGCGCAATGTTCAGGGGATTCGGTGGCACGGGCCTGGATTTCGAAGGCTGCATGATTGGGGGTTCAGCCTTCTTTTCCGGGGTGTCGGTACTCGGCGAACTCACCCTGTTAGGAGCAAGTATTGGAGGAAATCTGGACTGCTCCAACTGCAGCTTCCAAAACAGAGGGGGCCGTGCCTTTAACGCGATCACGGCAGGCATCCATGGTTCGGCCTTCCTGGCGGACGGATTCAAGGCCGAAGGCACCGTGAGTTTTTACTCCGCGCATTTGGGAGCTGACCTCGACTGCCGGGGCGGCAACTTCAACGCCCAGGGAGGCACTGCGCTCGACGCAGATACTGCGGAGATTGGAGGCAAGATTTACTTCAGCAACGGTTTTACCGCGAATGGTACCGTGACGCTGGTGGGAACGCATATCGGGAAAGATCTCGATTGCGACCACGGGACCTTCAGGAATCCAGGAGATTATGCGCTGAATGCAGACCACGTCAGAGTGGACGGGGCTGTCTATCTAACCGGAGATGAAAAAGGGGGCTTCTCGGCGGTAGGTACGGTGTATCTGTCGGGGGCCCACGTCGGCAAGGATCTGTCCTGCGAGCATGCCACGCTCTCTGCGAAAGGCAGGGTGGCGCTGTATGCAGACAACGCCGATCTGGGGGGGAGTGTTTTGCTCCGGTATGGTTTCTCTTCCGAGGGCGCGATCAGTCTTATCGGAACGCAGATCGCCGCTGATCTGGATTGTAGCGAAGGAAGGTTCAGCAATCCGGAAGGCTCCGCACTCATTGCGGCGCGCGCCAAGATCGGCGGAGGGGTATTTCTGGAATGTTCCGCGGACGGTACGGTCGACCTGGAAGGTATCCAGATTGGCGGAGATTTCGACTGCCAACACGCGACCCTCAACACCCCAAAGGGTGTGGCATTGAATCTTGATCGGGCAGAGGTCTCCAAGACCGTCTTTCTCTCCGAGGGGTTCATCGCGAATGGCGACGTCATGCTAAGGAGCGCTCATATTGGGGCGGACCTGGATTGCGCCGGCGGCAAATTTGACACACTCAACCTCGATGAGACATCCATCAAACAAACTCTGAAGTGGAACAATGTGAGGTCGGTTTCGGAACTCGACCTGGAGCAGGTGACCGTTGGGAATCTTGCCAGTGACAGGCCAAGTTGGCCCAAGCAGGACAAGCTGTACCTGGATGGCTTCGTGTACGGCGGAATTTCCGACGACTTGAAGGATATTTCGTGGAGTGAGCAATGGGTCGCGCTGCCTCCAGATTTTGCCCAACAGCCCTATCGCCAGTTGGCCAAGGTGCTCCGCGAACTTGGAAACGATGGGGATTCGAAGAAGATCCTGCTGGATCTCGAACTGCGTTCCAGGGCGGAGAGCCGACGAAAACTGTTGCGGGGGGAACGGTGGTGGCGTTCGACATCCGACGGCTTCTCAAAAGTAACGGTTGGGTTCGGAATCTATCCTGGGAGGGCGATCTGGGAACTTTCCGGAATCACTGCGTTAGGTTGGATCATTCACCGCAGGGCCCATCGTATGGGAGCCATGGTTCCGACCGACAAGGATGCCTACGCTCACCTTCGCGATGAAGGTTCTGTCCCGGCATCCTATCCGCCCTTCAATCCTCTTATCTATTCCGTGGAAAACAGCATCCCACTGCTGAAGCTCGGACAAGACGCGTATTGGCAGCCAGGTTCAGTGTCCAAGCCTACGGTGCCGCAGCCGCAACCTGTTGGCCGGCTTGCCCGATTGAGGGCACTCCTGACGCGACTCACCAATCAACTCACGTCCCCTGGAGCATTGCGTTGGTACCGGTGGACCATGATCGTACTGGGGTGGCTGCTGGCGACTTTCTTTGTCGCGGGATTGAGCGGCATTGTGCGCACCAATTAGCGGCAGGTTGGGTGAGCCGTGCCGGGCCGGATACCATGATCGCGTAAATCGGTGGAGGGCTGCCTGAGCCTGTTAACATAGCCTTGGAATCGGCATGCGGCCGCGATGGCCTGCGTGCGCAAAGGCGGGCACGGATTGCTCTATTGGCTGCTGTATCAGAAGCTGTACCTCTACTTTCACGTCTTTCGCATCTTCCGGTATTTGACGTTCCGGACGGCGTTTGCCAGCCTGACGGCGCTGCTGATCGGGCTGCTGATTGGGCCGTTCGTGATTGGACGGCTGCGCGAGTTCCAGATTGGCCAGTACGTGCGCGACGATGGGCCGCAGAGCCACCTGAAGAAGGGCGGCACGCCCACCATGGGCGGAGTGCTGATCGTGATCTCCATCCTGGTGCCGACGCTGCTGTGGGCGGATCTGTCGAATCCGGGGGTCTGGATCGCGATGGGGTCGACGCTGGTGTATGGGGCGATTGGCTTTGCCGACGACTACCTGAAGGTGGTGCGCAAGAACAGCAAAGGGCTGAGCGCGCGGCAGAAGCTGGGCTTGCAGTTTGTGGCCGGCGTGGCCGTGGCGCTGGCGCTGCTGAAGATGGAAGGCAGGACCTACTCCACGCGGCTGATGGTGCCGTTTGTCAAGAAGTTCCGGCCGGACCTGGTGTGGCAGTGGATGGGCAATATGCCGCACCTGCACTGGATTGCGTTTGTGCCGTTTGTCGTCTTTGTGATGCTGGTGATTACGCTGACCAGCAACGCCGTGAACCTGACGGATGGCCTGGACGGCCTGGCGATTGGCTGCACCATCATTGCCGCGGGCGCGCTGACGGTGCTGACGTATGTGAGCGGGCATGTGGTGTTTTCCGACTACCTGGAACTGGATCGGATGCCGCTGGTGAGCGAGGTGACCGTCTTCTGCGGGTCGATGGTGGGCGCCAGCATCGGGTTCCTTTGGTACAACGCGCACCCGGCCGAGGTGTTTATGGGCGATGTGGGTTCGCTGGCGCTGGGCGGCGCAATCGGGACGGTCGCGGTGATCATCAAGCAGGAACTGCTGCTGCCGTTTATCGGCGGCGTGTTTATTCTGGAGGCCGTCAGCGTGATCCTGCAGGTGGGGAGTTACAAGCTGCGCGGCGGCAAGAGGATCTTCCGGATGGCCCCGCTGCACCACCACTTCGAGCTGTGCGGGTGGAGCGAGAGCAAGGTGATTACGCGGTTCTGGATTATGGCGCTGGTGTTCGCGTTGTTCGCGCTGACAACGCTGAAGTTGAGGTGAGAGCGCAAAAAGATTAACACCGATTTACACCGATTGAACCGATTTTCTTTGGGTAGTTAAGATTCAGGGCTGCTGAAGTGGAGCGAAGGAGCGCTACTTGGCCTGCTGCAAATACGCCCATGCCTCGTCCTCTTCCGGGCGAAGCCAGTCGGCAACCGCCTTTTCCGACATGAGAGCCGAATAGATATCTTCGCTTTCAGGCCAGGCCAGGACGGCTCTACCCGGCGGCAGCTTCACGGTTGGGTCGAGAGGATGGACAGCGCTGACTTCATCGATTTCCACTTCAATGGTTCGCGCCATGGATTGCTCCCGCCGTTCCTAGTGCAACAATATCAGTAGAGCGTGGATAGCTCGCACCGATGGTTAGCGAGCAAGGACTGGTTCATGGAACTGAAGAATAAGCGCGTGTTGGTGGTGGGGTTGGGGAAGAGTGGGATGGCGGCGGCGCTGTTTCTGCGCGAGCAGGGGGCACGGGTGACGGTATCCGACTCGCGTAGCGCTATAGCGCTGACGAATGAGATTCCGGCGCTGCTGGATGCAGGCATTATGGTGGAGGCGGGCGGGCATGGGCTGCTGACGTTCCGGCGGCAAGACCTGATTGTGGTGTCGCCGGGCGTGCCGTACGACACGCCGGAGCTGAAGCAGGTGCGGGCCTACGGGAAGGACGGGCCGCCGATTATTGGAGAGCTGGAGTTGGCGAGCCGGTTTCTGCAAGGCAACGTGCTGGCGATCACGGGCTCGAATGGGAAGACCACCACCACTTCCCTGCTGGGCAAAATCTTTGCGGATGCGGGCGGGCCGACGCTGGTGGGCGGGAATATTGGGACGCCGGTGATTGAGCTGGTGGGGCCAAGCATTGAACTCACTAGGCAGATCGCAGAAAAGCAAAATACGGGGATTCTTCGCTCCGCTCAGAATGACAAGCAAAGTGCGGGGGATGACAAGCAAGACGGGTCGAATGACAAGCAAGATGTGTGGAGTGTGCTGGAGGTGTCGAGCTTCCAGTTAGAGACGGTGGAGGAGTTCCATCCGCGGATTGCTGTGGTGCTGAACATCACGCCGGACCACCTCGATCGGCATGGGACCTTTGAGACCTATGCGGCGATGAAGGCGCGGATTACAGAGCGGCAAGGACCGGAGGACTTCCTCGTCCTGAATGCTGAGGACAAGCCAACGCAGATGGTGGCCGCAAAGACCAGGGCGCAGGTGTTCTGGTTCAGCGGGCGGCGGCCGATCAAGCAGGGCGCGTTTGTGCATGGGGAGAGCATCCTGTTTGTGCCGCGCGAGGGCGCGAAGGCGGAGCCGGTGATGCCAGTCGCGGAGATTCCGCTGCGCGGGGCGCATAACGTGGAAAATGTGCTGGCGGCGGTGTGCGCGGCGCGGCTGGCGGGAATTCCGGCGGAGAGCATTCGCGCGAGCGTGGCCAGCTTCCGGGCGGTGGAGCACAGGCTGGAGTATGTGGACTCGGTGCGCGGCGTGGCGTTCTACAACGACTCCAAGGCAACGAATGTGGATGCGACCAGGAAGGCGCTGGAGGCGTTTCCGGGCGGCGTTCGCCTGATCCTGGGCGGCAAGGACAAGAACTCCGACTACAGGGAGCTGAGCGATCTGCTGCGCGCGCGGGTGAAGACTGTTGCCACAATTGGTTCCGCGGCAGAGAAGATTGAGCGGCAGTTGGCGGGAGTGGTGAAGATAGTCTCAGCAGGTACGCTGGAGGTTGCCGTCCGCGGGCTGGCGCACGATGCCGAGCCGGGCGATGTGGTGTTGCTGGCGCCGGCGTGCTCGAGTTTCGATCAGTTTGACAGTTACGAGCACCGGGGTCGGGTGTTCAAGGAATTAGTGAAGCAGCTCGTAGCTGTTAGCTCTTAGCTTTAGCTAGGGGCTAAGAGCTACTAGCTAGAGGCTGGGTTTGGATGGCGAAGCGGGTTGGCGCAGATAAATGGCTGTTCGGCACCGTGCTGCTGCTGGTGCTGTTCGGCCTGGTGATGGTCTTTTCGATCTCCGCGGTGATGGCGCAGGAAGAGGGGTCGCCGTACAAGTATGTCGCGAAGCAGGCGATGTACGCGTTCTTCGGCATGATCGCTCTGGCCGTGCTGATGCGCGTGGACTACCGGCGCTATAACAGCCCCCGAGTGGTGTTCTCGGCGATGGCGTGTACCACGGTGCTGCTGCTGGCGGTGTTCGCCATGCATCCGCTGAACCACACGCACCGCTGGTTCAAGCTGGGCGGCTTCTTTACGTTTCAGCCGTCGGAGCTGGCTACGCCGGTGATGATTCTGTTCCTGGCGTATTTTTTGCAGACGCGCATCCACGCAATGGACGACTGGAAAGGCACGATCCTGCGGGCTGCGCTGCCGCCGCTGGTGTTTATCGGTCTGATTATGAAGGAGCCGGACCTGGGTACGGCGCTGGTATGCGCCGCGGTAACGCTGGCGATGTTGTACCTGGCGGGCATGCAGTTGAAGTGGATTGGCGTGGCAGCCGTGGCGGCCGCGCCGGTGATGTATTACATGTTGTGGATGGTGCCGTTCCGCCACGCCCGCATGGAGACGTACCTGCACCCGGAGAACGACCCACTAGGCAAGGGCTTCCACATTATGCAGTCGCTGATCGCCGTGGGGACGGGCGGGATCACCGGCAAGGGGCTGATGGAAGGCGTGCAGAAGCTGGGCTTTCTGCCGGAGGCGTGGACGGACTTTATCTTCGCGAACATCTGCGAGGAACTGGGACTGCTGGGCGCGCTGCTGGTGGTGAGCATGTTTGTGATGCTGGGCTATCGCGGGCTGCGGGCGGCGGTGCTGTCGACGGACCCGTTCGCGCGGTTCCTGGCATTCGGAATTACGACGGCGATCCTGATCCAGGCGTTCTTCAACATCAGTGTTTCGCTGGCTCTGCTGCCGACCAAAGGGATTACGCTGCCCTTCATCTCCTTTGGCGGGACAAGCCTGTTTGTAACGCTGGCGGGGATGGGCGTGCTGCTGAATATTACGCGTGAGATTGATTGACAGGTCCGCGTTTCGAGGTTCAAGGTTCGAGGGATATGAGCGGACTGCGAGTAATGATCGCCGGGGGTGGGACCGGCGGACATGTGATGCCGGGGCTGGCAATTGCGCGGGAGCTGCGCGATAAGTATGGCGCCGAGGTGCGGTTTGTGGGTACGGCGCGCGGGCTGGAGACGCGCCTGGTGCCAGAGGCGGGATTCAAGCTGGAGTTGGTGCGGTCGGGACAGTTGAAAAATGTGAGCCTGGCGACGCGGGCGCGAACGGCGATCGATGTGCCACTGGGGGTGCTTGAGTGCGTACGGCTGCTGCGCGCATTCAAGCCGCAGGTCGTCGTGGGCGTGGGCGGCTATGCCAGCGGGCCTGGAATGCTGGCCGCGATTCTGCTGCGCGTACCGACGCTGGCGTATGAGCCAAACGCCGTGCCGGGACTGACCAACCGGGCCGTGGGGCAATGGGTCAACGCGGCGGCGGTGAACTTTGAGCAGACGACACGGTACTTTCGCAACGCCGAGGTGACGGGCGTTCCGGTGCGGCCGGAGATCTTTGCGCTGCCCGCAAAGGCGGAGGGCGGAAATCTCCAACTCCTGGTGACGGCCGGGAGTAATGGGGCGCAGGTATTCAACGAGACGATGCCGAAGATTCTGGCGGACCTGTTGGCGGGGGTTCCCGGGCTGACGATTATGCACCAGGCAGGCCCGCGGCAACTGGAGGCAACGCGGGCAGCCTATGCAGCGACCGGAGCCGATGCGGCGCGATGGAGTGTGGAGGCATTCCTGACCGACATGCCGGCGCAGTATGGCGCGGCGGACCTGGTGTTGGCACGCGCGGGCAGCACGATTGCGGAGTTGTGCGCGGCTGGGAAGCCGTCGCTGCTGGTGCCGCTGGCGACTGCCGCGGACGATCACCAGCGCAAGAATGCGGAGGTGCTCGTGGCGGCCGGCGCGGCAGCCATGCTGCTGCAGCGCGACGTGACGCCGGCATCATTGTTGGAGGCATTGCGCGCATTGCTCTTGGATCCCCAGCGCAGATCGGCCATGGCGGCGAAAGCAAAGGGACTCGCGCGCGCCGGCGCGCTGGAGCGGATTGCCGGAATGACGCTCCGATTGGCTGGAGTGGAGCGGCGAGCGCAGCCGAGGGGGTAGTGGACCAGCGACAAAAAGGCAGGGCTGAGATTGCTCCCTCAACCCTGCCTTTTGTCGATCCGAACAGTCTATTGCTTAGCGACGTCCGCCACCGCCACCGCCGCCGGCACCACCACCGCCGCCGCCGCCGCTGAAATGGCCGCCGCCACTGAAGCCGCCACCGCCTCCGCTGAAGTGGCCGCCTCCACCGCTGAAGCCGCCACCAGAGTAGCCATGGGCCTGCGCTGCCGGTGCGCTGTAGCTGCGCGCCTGCGGAGCAGAGTAGCCGCCGCGTGACTGGGCGAAGGAACTGCCGCCGCTATAGCCGCGAGCCGCTCCGCTGTTGTACTGCGGGCGGGATTGCCCAGCCGGATTGTATTGCGGGCGAGATTCCCCGCGATTGGCGAAGTTGTTGCCGTTCAGGCCGGAGCCGCGGTTGAAGGCCTGGGCCTCGCCATGCTGCGTGAACGCCGCTCCCCCGGGCCGACCGTTAAATCCTGCTACCGGGTGGTTGTAGACGAAGCCATCGTGGAAGCCGAGGTGGTTGTAGGCACCGTTGTAGTAGAGGCGGCCGCCGTTCCAGTATCCGCCGTAAAAGCCGGTGCCGAAGTAGCCAAAGCCGTAGTTGATGCCGCCATAGTAGCCGACGCGACGGCCCCAGTAGCCGGCGTTCCAGAGGTAGACTCCGCCGCCCCAACCCCAGTATCCGGGAGTCCAGAGCGCGCCCTCGTAGGGCGGATAGACCCATGCGCCGTCGACCCAGTAGTAGCCATCCGGCCCATAGGCCCAGTAGCCCGGGGTCCAGAGGTAGCCGTAGCCGGGGGCGATGGGCTGGTCATAGACCGGAATCAATGGAGGAGCGATGCCGACGGAGACGAACACCCTGGCACTGGCCGCTGCGGGAGCGACCACCGTCGCCAGAACCGCGCCCGCCATGACGACTGCAACGATTGTGAATCGAATAGCCCGCGTGATTTTCATCTTTCTTCCCTTGTCCTGCGAACCTTCGCTTGCCCGTTCGAGCCCGGAAATGCGGGTTGCGCGGATCGCAAACAACCTGTGCAGATGGGCCATCTGCCGGGATTCTCTTTCCGGAAGAGGCCTCATCCACTGCTGGTCAATTAGACACACTGTACGCCGTTTTGTTGCAGGGAAAAAGTCCAAAAGGAACGGAACTGCCGGCGCGGAGGGTGTTTTAGACGAAGAGCTTTGTCGGCCCGCTGCAACAAAAAGATTCCACACGCCTTGGCGTCTTCCCTCGTCGATGTGCGCGGGCGGCTGAGCCGTCATTGGCGTGCAGGCGCCCTGGCAGCGCGCGATACCCCGCCCCCTCCGACAGTTGTGCGGAGGGGGCGGAGAGCCTGCGCCATCCGGCTTTACCGGAGTCCAACGTGCGGCGATTGGGGCGCCGTCAGGTTGGGGACAGTGGCAGTCTGAGGAAACGGGATGATCTTTGCCCGGCGCGGAGGCTGCTGGGCCGTGAGGAGGTGCTCGACTCGGGGCATTTCGGACAAGGCGCGGGCACCTGGCTGATAGAGTGAAGGTCGGGCGCGACGGAGGACCGACACCAACGCACCGAGGAGAGAGTGCTTCGCATGTTTTTGCCAGGTCATTTTTTATTTGCTCCGTCGCACCGCATTCACTTCATCGGCATTGGCGGCATTGGCATGAGCGGAATCGCGGAGATTCTGCTGACCATGGGCTACAGCGTCTCCGGCTCCGACCTGCGCCGGTCGGCAGTGACGGACCGCCTGGCATCCATGGGCGCGGTCATCTACGAGGGCCATGCAGCCGGCAATGCGGCCGCGACCGACGTGGTGGTGACGAGTTCGGCGGTGCCGGCGACCAATCCCGAGGTGATAGAGGCGCGGGCGCGGAAGATTCCGGTGATCCAGCGGGCAGAGATGCTGGCGGAGTTGATGCGGCTGAAGTACGGGATTGCCGTGGCCGGGATGCACGGCAAGACAACCACTACCAGCATGATTGCCGCCGTGCTGGGCGCGGACGGCGGCGAAGGAAACCTGGACCCCACGGTGGTGGTTGGTGGGCGCGTGGACGCGCTGGGATCGAATGCGCGGCTTGGTTCGAGCCAGTATCTGGTTGCCGAGGCAGACGAGAGCGACCGCAGCTTTCTAAAGCTGTCGCCCGTGCTGGCCGTGGTGACCAACCTGGACCGCGAGCACATGGATTGCTATCGCGATATCGCGGACGTGGAGTCTGCATTCGTGGAATTTATGGATCGCGTGCCGTTCTATGGCGCGACCACGGCATGCATCGACAACGCGCTGCTGCGCGGCGTGCTGGAACGCGTGCGCCGCAAGGTGTACACGTACGGCGAAGCTGCCGGCGCGGACTTTCGCCTGCAGGTGCTGGAGAATCCGGTGGGGCAGGTGCGGGACTGGCACTGGCAGTTTGAGGTGAACTATCGCGGGCTGGTACTGGGTCCGTTCACGCTGCATGTCCCCGGACGCCACAATGTGTTGAACGCAACCGCGGCGATTGCGATTGGAGTGCAGCTTGGGGTTTCCCCAGATGGGATTGCGGCCGGGCTGGCGAGCTTCCGCGGCGTGGACCGGCGCTTCCAGGTCAAGGGGACGGTGCGCGGAGTGACCGTGGTGGACGACTACGGGCACCATCCGACGGAGATCCTGGCGACGCTGCGGGCTGCGCGCGATGCGGGCTACAAGCGGGTTCATGTGCTGTTCCAGCCACACCGGTATACGCGTACACGCGACTTGCAGCCGGAGTTTGCGCGGGCCTTTGCGGATGCGGACACGTTGCAGGTGATGGACATCTACGCAGCGAGCGAGGAGCCGATTCCAGGGGTGGACGCGAAGACGCTGGTGGAGGCCATTCGCCGGACGGAGACGGTGACCGACGGCGTGGAGTATGCGGAGTCGATGGCGGCGGGAGTGGAGGCACTCTCGCGGACGGCGCGGGAGGGCGACGTGATTCTGACTCTGGGGGCGGGGAGCGTATCGCAGGCGGGATCGCTGCTGCTGAAGGCGCTGGCGTCGTAATCGCGGCCAAAGGTTCCTGAGTGGGTACGTGGGGGATTTAGGGGTTGGGCGGCAGTGATGGCACGGTATGATGACCATGGCGATTCTCTCGCGACCTTGCTCAGGCCGTGCGATCAGGCAACCTGTTTTCGAACCGTGGACCGTCGGTGCTGGATGCGCCGGAGCCGGATCGCGCCCCCAGGGAAGGCAAGCCCACGCCGTTCAAACGCAGGGCTGCCGTGACCGAGATGCCGCTTCGACGCAACGCTTCCTACGGAGACGACTTTGCCGAGAACTACGGCGACGACTTTGGCGGGGATGCCGGTTTCAAAGGACGCGCGCGCAGGCCGGGGATTCGGCTATCCTTCCGCGGCGGGCTGCTGCCGAAATCCCTGTGGGGACGGATCGCGGCGGGTTGCGGGCTGCTGCTGACGGCTGGAGTGGGAATTGCGGCGGCACTGTGGGTGCGCAGCTTTCTGCTGCACGACGAACATTTTGTGGTGCAGCATACGCAGTCCATCCAGATTGCCGGGAACAGCCACCTGACGCGGCCGCAGTTGCTGAGCGTGTTCGGCGAGGACGTGGACCGCAACATCTTCCATATCCCGCTGGACGAGCGGCGTGCGGAGCTGGAGAGTCTGCCCTGGGTGGCGCATGCGACCGTGATGCGCCTGCTGCCCAACACGGTGCGGGTGGCGATTGTGGAGCGGACTCCGGCGGCGTTCGTTCGCCAGGGGTCGGAGATCGGGCTGGTGGATGCGAACGGCGTTCTGTTCGACCTGCCCAGTCCGGACCTGGATCCGGACTCCTCCTCGCCCAGGCGGGGCGCGGCGGAGTACTCGTTTCCCGTGCTGAGCGGCATCTCGAATGGCGATCCGCTTTCCACGCGGGCTGCGCGGATGAAGATCTACATGGATTTTGTGGCCGCTCTGGACGCCAGCGGTGAGGGCGTCTCGCACCGGCTGAGCGAGGTGAACGTGTCCAACCCGGAAGACGTGCAGGCAATCCTGTCTGACTCGGATATTCTGGTTCACTTTGGCGATGAGAAGTACCTGGAGCGTTATCGCCAGTACCAGGCTCACCTGGCGGAGTGGCGGGTGCAGTATCCCAAGCTGGCATCGGTGGACATGCGTTACGAGCAGCAAGTCGTCCTGCAGATGCAGCCAGGAACAGCAGCCCCGACCGGGGATTCGGCTCCCGTTGCCGGAACTAGCGGGGTCAGTGCACCGGCGACCGCCAAGCCGGCGGTCGCGACGGCAAAGAAGAGATTGGCGACAAAGAAGTTGGCAGCACTAAGACTAAAACCGAATGGCAAGCCCAAGGGCGCTGCCTTGCCGGGAGCGTCCCGATGAATGCAAAGCAGAGCAACCTGATCACGGTTCTGGATGCCGGCAGCAGCAAAGTGTGCGTGCTGGTGGCAGAGTTGCAGGACGGTGTGCTGCGGTACCGCGCACACGGCATTCAAGCTTCGCGCGGAATGCGCAAGGGCTTGATTGCGGAGCTGGGGCCGGCTGCGGAGGCCATCAACGAGGCCGCGCTGGCAGCGGAGCGGGGCGCGCGCGAAAGCATTGAGACGGCCGTAGTCGGGATCGGCGGGACGCATGTACGCGGGGTGAACAGCCGCGGCGGCATCTCCATGGGCAGCCGGATGCGCGAGATTACGCGCGAAGAGGTGCGAGCCGCTGTGGACCGGGCACGCTCCGTGGCGCTGCCTCCGGACCGCGAGGTGCTGCATCTGCTGCCGCAGGAGTTCATCCTGGACGATCAGGCCGGTATCCACGACCCCATTGGCATGGTAGGCAACAAGCTGGAGGTGAACCTGCACCTGTCGACCTGCTCCGGCGGTGTGGCACAGAGTGTGGTGACGTGCGCCAACCGCGCTGGGCTGGAAGTCGGAGACACCATCTACGAGGGGATTGCGGCGGCGGAGGCTGTACTCTCCGCCGATGAGCGCGAATTGGGAGTGTGCGTGGCGGACATCGGCGCCAGCACGACGGAGCTGGCGGTGTTCTTTGAGGGATCAATCGCCCACACCGCGGTCCTTCCGATCGGCGGCGACCACTTTACCAACGACCTCGCGGTCGGGCTGCACGTTTCCGTGGAGGAAGCGGAAGAGTTGAAGCGGACGTATGGTCACTGCGTGGTGACCGCGGTACCCCAATCGAATGAGATTGAAGTCGGCGGTAACCTGACGCTGGGGCCGTTGGGCGGAGCCCAGGCCGGCAGCGGACAGCCGGCGCGGCTGGTGCGGCAGCGTTTCCTGGCAGAGATTCTGGAGCCGCGGGCGCGCGAGTTGTTCACCATGCTGCGCGACAACCTGCGCCAGGGCGGAGTGCTGGAGGCTCTGGGCGCCGGGTGCGTGGTGACCGGAGGCGGCGCGCTGCTGGCAGGCTTGCTGGACAACGCCGAAAGCCTGCTACGGGTGCCCACGCGGATCGGCTCGCCGGTGCCGCTCTCGCGCATGCCGCCGGAACTGGCGCGGCCGGAGTTCTCCGTGGCTATTGGTATGCTGTTGTATACGCACCGGACGCAGGTGCGCCGGGCCAGCGAAGAACAGGGGCTGCGGGCTAAGCTGAAGGCCATCTTTGCCGGCAGTTACTAGCGGTTACCAGCCGACCAGAGTAACCCGAAACGGCTGTTGTCGAACTATAGTCCTTTTATTTTGATTGAGTTACCAAAGACTTGGGCATTCTCGTCTCCCCCAACTTATAGTCATCTTTGACAGCAAGATTCGACCGGCAATTGACGATTCTGTGAGCCCACCCGTTATTGGACCAACAAAGACGTATAGCTGGACGTGACGGAACATCTCCGATCCCAAGGTTTTTCCAAGGTGCGAATTGATTCACACGGTTGTTGATGCTATCGAAGAAAAGTGGCCAAAGTGTACAGAAAAACAGTATGTTTGGGGATGTGTTCGCAGCGCTGAATCTGGTTTCTGAACGGTAGAAAACGGCTTTATCTGGGAGTTCGATTGGGAACGAGAAATTCATCGATGTCCTCGCGAACCAGGGTGATTCTTTGTCTCGCCTTGTTGACGCCTGTCACCCTGATCCTACTGATGGGGTACCATTCCAGTGCCGTGCTTGGGTACTTTGCAGGCCGGGCGAACGGGCCCTGGGTGCAGTTGGGCCACCGCGCGCTGATTTTCTCGATCGTGGCCGATGTGATGGCGTGGGCTACCTGCGCCGGCGCCTGCGTTCTGGTGGGACGATTGGCCTACCGCTTGCGGGAGCGGATTCCGTTTGGTCTGACAGCGACCATCCTGGGACTGGTGGTTCTGTCCTTTGGGCTACAGCGGCTGCTCGGATATACCTTCTGGCTGCGCCTGGGAGGGCTGGGTCCGGACCTGGCAATGTTCCGCGCAGTGGCTTCCGTGACGGTGGCGGTGGCCGCGGCGGTGCTGTACCCGCACGCACGGGACATGATTGTGGCTCTGACCACGGCGAACAAGGACCATGAGAACTTTGAGGTTGCGGCCGAGAGCAGCCTGGACGCGTTCTACCTGATGGACAGCATCCGCGACCCGGCGAAGAACATCGTGGACTTCCGCTTCACCTATGTGAATGCGAACGGGGAGCAGCGGTTTGGCCTGCGGCGAGAGGATATCGTTGGCAAGACAGTGAATGAGTTGCTGCCCTACATGGCCGAGACTCAACTGCTGGACCGATTGAAGCAGGTCGTCGCCACCGGCGTTCCCTTTACCAATGAGCACGAGGTCCATCGCCAGGGGACAGAACCGTATTGGGTCGTGATGCAGGTGGTGAAGCTGGGCGATGGCGTCGCGGTGACCAACAGGGACGTATCCGAGGAGCGCGCGCACCTGCACCAGATCGCGAACCTGAACGAGTTTACCCAGTCGATGATTGAGAATGCGCCGTTCAGCATTATTGCCACCGATCCAGCGGGAACTGTAACGGCGATGAACCCCGCCGCCGAGGCGCTGACGTTTTATCGCAAGCACGAGCTGATTGGCCAGCACTCGATGGTGATGCTGCACGATTCGGCGGAGATGAGCGCACGCGCTGTGCAGTTGAGCCGCGATCTGCTGCAGCCGGTTCAGGCGGGATTCAACTCGCTGATTGCACGCCCCAAGCAGGGGCAGACCGATGAGCACGAGTGGACCTATGTGCGCAAAGATGGATCGCGCATCTGGGTGAACCTGGCGATGACCGCGCTGAAGTCCGAAGGCGACAAGATTGCCGGCTATCTCGGCATTGCCTTCGACATTACCGAGCGCAAGAAGCTGACGGAATATGTGAACCACCTGGCGCACCACGACCAGTTGACTGGATTACCGAACCGCGTGCTGCTGGACGATCGCATGCGGCAGGCGATCCAAAGGGCCAAGCGCAACCGGCACAAGGTCGCCGTATTGATGGTCGACATCGACTTCTTCAAGCGCATCAACGACTCGCTCGGCCACACGGCAGGAGACCAACTGCTGGACGCAGTCGCCAAGAAGCTGTGTTCGGCGGTGCGGCAGACGGATACGGTGGCGCGGATGGGCGGCGACGAATTCGTGATCGTCCTGCCGGAGTTCCGTGACGAGAAGGACGCGATCAAATGCGCGGAGGCGATCCTGCACAAGGTTTCCACTCCGACGATGCTGGGGAATCGCGAGGTAAACGTTACCGTAAGTGTTGGCGTGTGCATCTTCCCCGACTGTGCGGAGGACGCCGACAGCCTGCTGAAGAACGCCGACGCAGCGCTCTACGAGGCCAAGGAGAGCGGACGCAACTCCTTCCACGTCTTCAACGAAAGCATGGTGGTGGCCACGGCGGACAAGCTGGAGTTTGAGCACGATCTGCGCCACGCGCTGGTGAATGGCGAGCTGACGCTGCACTACCAGCCGCAGGTCTCCTGCGTCACTGGCGAAGTGATCGGCGTGGAATCGCTGCTGCGATGGAACCACCCGCGGCGCGGATCGATCCCGCCAGTCCATTTCATCCCGCTGGCCGAGGCGACTGGGATGATTGTACCCATCGGCGAGTGGGCAATCCGGACTGCCTGCCACGAGGGCAAGGAGCTGCAAGAGGCCCTGGGACGCGAACTGGTGATTGCGGTCAACCTGTCGCCGCGACAGTTTCGCCAGCGGAACCTGGCCGCGCTGGTGGGAGCGGCGCTGCGCGAGTCGGGACTGCCGGCGCGAAGCCTGGAGATTGAGATTACCGAGCAGACCCTGATGTCCAACTCGGCGGCCACCAACGAGACGCTGGTCCAGTTGCGCAAGCTGGGCGTAAAGATTGCAATCGACGACTTTGGCACCGGCTTCTCCAGCTTCTCCTACCTGCTGCAGTATGAGGTGGACAGGCTCAAGATCGATCGCAGCTTTGTGAACCGCTCGGCGGACGATCCCAACGCGGCGGCTATTGTGCGGGCGATCATCTCCATGGCACACGGGCTGAACCTGAAGGTGGTCGCGGAGGGTGTGGAGACCAACGGCCAGTTGAACTTCCTGCTGCGCCGCAGATGCGACGAAGCCCAGGGCTTCTACTTTGGCAAGCCGATACCGGCAAGCATGGTCCGTGAGGCCGCACGCTTGATTTCGATCCAGCGAGATACGGAACCGCGGCGAGGGGCCGAGCGGGAACGGGAGATTGCTTAGAGCAACGGCTGGGCCTGCACGACAGGGCGCGCACGACCCTGTCGCGGAAGAAACTCCCGGCCGCGAATCAGAGCGACCACTGCATCGAGCGCGTCGCCCCATTCCTTCAGGGCAGATGCTGGATCGTGGCCCAGCGACTTGACGTACAGGCTGACGGCATAGCCCTGTTGCGGGCTCTCGATATCGAGGAATGCAGGCCGGACGATGCAATCGAGCGCAGCGGTGGGGCGGTCGAGCGGAGCCGCGAGACGCGTCAGCCGGCGCAAGACCTGCTCGTGTTGCGGCAGCGAGGCAAAGAGCGAACGTTCGCTCCAAACCAGGTCAATATAGCTGGCAAACCCGACGGCCCCTTCGACGGGGAGCACATCGAGATTCATCTGGAGGTGGCTCAACTCATCCTCATGGAGCGTCCACGCATCGCACTTGGCGGTAAAGACTGGAGAGCGGGCCGCATTGAGCGCCCGCAGCGCCTGCATCAGGGCCGGGTACTGCTCCGCCTCTGCCACAGCGTCGAAGTCGTAGGGATTGGCGCGCAGGTCGACAAAGGCTGATGTGCCGTCGGGATCGCTCCAGGGGACGACCAGAATAGGGTCCTCGGCAGAGCATTCGACAGACCACTCGGCAAGCATACTTTGATTATCTCAGGCGCGGGCAAATCTCAAGCATGGGCCAGGACGAACTGGAGCAGCGTAGACTCTGCCCAGTAGCCATCATCCCCATGTGCCGCATCGGGCGTGGCAAGAAAGGCGCAATGACCGCCGTGCGCGGTCTGGATCAGCGTAATGTTTGCGTTGCCCGCGATGGCAGCCAGGGTTTCGGGAGTGATCGGAACGAAGGGGTCGTCGACCGCGTGCAGGATGAGCGTGGGGACAGCAATGCGATCGACAACCCGGGCCGCCGCGGCGCGATAGTAATAGTCGTCCGCGGACTGGAAGCCGGAGTAGAGCGCCGTAATGCGGTCGTCGAACTCGCGCAGTGAGCGCAGGCCGGCGGCGCGATTGGGATCGAAGGCCCGCGGAAAAAGCCGCACCTTGCGGCGGAACCGGCGGACGAGATTGCGCAGGAAGCGACGCTCGTACAGCCGGTTCTCGGGCCGATGCAGCGCTGTGGCGCAAGCGCCGAGATCCATTGCCGGTGAGACTCCGATCACCGCATGCAATTGCCGCGGAGCTTCGGCGCCGAGTTCGCCGGCGAGCTTCAGCACCAGGTTACCGCCCATCGAATACCCGACCAGCGCAATGCTTTCGAGCCGCTCACGCCGGAGGAAGAAGCGCATCACCGCGTCCACGTCGGCGGAAAGTCCAGAGTGATAGAGCGTGGGCGAGAGCTGCGCCATCTTGTAGTTGCGGCCACCGCAGTTGCGCATATTCATGCGGATGATGTTGCAGCCGGCGCGCCACAGCTTATTCGAGTTGCCGACGATGTATTGCGAGTCCGACGAGCCCTCCAGCCCATGGACCAGCAGGGCCGTGGGGCGCTGGCGACGCACTTCCTCCGGCTGCCAATGGCAGTGGCAGAGCACGCGGGTGGAGATCTGCGCTTCGCTGGCCGGAGAAACTTCCACCAGCTCAGGGATCGGTGCAGGCAGATGGTTAGGACGCGGCAGGAAGTTGCCGGCGATGGTCTGCACGTGGCCGTTGCGCAGAAAGCGCCGCGGCGCAAACGGCTTCGGATCAAACGCGACGATCGGGGCCGCCTCGCGCGCACTGCCCGGCGCGTCGATCGCCGGAACGTCGCTCATCGCTTCCCTGCGCTGCCGGCGCACGCCTGCAGAACAGCGACGGCACTCAGGGCTCCGGCTGGGTCGTCCTCATGCTTGAAGTATGCGAAGACATCGCGGTCTTCGGCAAGCGCGGTAAATCGCGCCGCGAAGGCCGCGATCTCGTCCGCCGAATAGCCGCCGCTGCGCCGCAGACGATAGCAGGCGTGGGTGCGCGCGCACTGCACCTCCGGTGTCTGCAGCTCGTCTCCTTCCGCAATGCATAGAGCGGCGTTGTGCAGGCGCAGTACGGCGTAGGTCTCTTCGGCAAACCAGCTCTGGTGGCGGAACTCGAACGCAACCATTGGCGAAGTGGCGCCCACCAGCGCAGGCGCGGAGAGGAAGTCGGCCAGCAGGATCGGATCGGCCTTGAAGTTCGGCGGAAGCTGGAACAGCAGCGGTCCCAGCTTGCCAGCCACGCGCACGGGTTCCAGAACATCGACAAAGCGGCCTAGAATCTCGTGGCAATTGCGCAGCCGGCTAAAGTGAGTGATGCGCTGCGGGGCCTTGAAGCTGAAGCGGAAGCCGGCGGGTGTGGCCGCGATCCAGCCTGCCAGCGCCGTCGCGGTGGGGAATGCACGGAAGGTGTAGTTGACCTCGACCGAGTTCAGCCGGGAGGCGTAGTACTCCAGGAAGCGGTTGGCCCGGAGCTTCTCCGGATAGAAGGCGGGCTTCCACAGGGGATATGCCCAGCCGGAGGTCCCGGCGAAGATGCGTGCGGGCATGGGAGCCAAGCCTGCATCGGCAAGCTCAGACGCGGCGACAGGCAACGGCGACTGTGGGGATTTTAAGGATGGAGGCAAAGGCGGACTCGGAAACAGGGCTCGTACGGCATCGAGCTGTCGATCGAGAGTAGATTGGGGCGGCTACTGGGGTTCGAACCCAGGACATCCGCTGCCACAGAGCGGCGTTCTGCCACTGAACTATAGCCGCCGTATACTCCAAATTATAGCATTGGCGGCGGGCTTGCGTGGCCGGAGCGTGCGATGCTGTGGCCCAGTGCGGCGCGATGCCTATCGGCCTGGGCGAATCGGCGGCAGCCCGATGGGAGCGATGCGATGCAGCCAACCCGGAATCCGGACATACTCCCGCCGCGCACTCGCCGGACCGGCGCTGTGTTCGACGACGAGAGTCTGGACCTGCTCTCGCATCTGCTGGACGACTGCTTCCGCATCCCCGGCACCTCCATCCGCTTCGGCCTCGACGGCATCGTCGGCTTCATTCCCGGCATCGGCGACGCCATTGGAGGTATTGCCTCCTGCGTCATCCTCCTCGCCGGCTGGGTGCGCGGCGTCTCCTACGTTACCCTCGCACGCATGCTGGCCAACTGGGGCATTGAAGTGCTCCTCGGGACTGTCCCAGTGCTTGGTAACCTCTTCGACATCGCCTGGAAGGCGAACCGCCGCAACTACGCGCTGCTCACCAACTCGCTCGCCGACCCACGGGGAACCCGCCGCCGCAGTTGGCTCTTCTTCGCCGTCCTCTGCCTCATCTTCGCCGCCATGCTCATCCTTCCCATGCTCCTCTTCGGCTGGCTCTGCATGCATCTGCTCCACACCCTCCCGAACCTTTGATCGCTAGGGATGCTTTGATTACGTGCCGTGAGCCAAGACGGAAGCGTCATTCTAACCCGATTTTGAGTCAGAATCTCAGTCATTGGATGCCCGCCGAATTAGCGTTGGGACTTATGTCAGACCTTCCTGGCCAATGCGGATGCAGGCCTCTTGGAGCAGCGCATTGCACGGACGGCGGAATGCTCCCGAACATTCGCGCCGCGTGGAAGCATCGGCGATTGCGGTAAGATTGAAGAAGTCGGGGCGTGGCGCAGCCTGGTAGCGCATCTGCTTTGGGAGCAGAGGGTCGTCCGTTCGAATCGGACCGCCCCGACCAATATTTTCAATGCTTTGCCAATTAATGGGCCAGGTCATCTGCTAATAGTGCAGATGCGCTAGCACTGAAAGGCTCTTCACTACTGGCTTTTCGCGTTGCGTCGGATGCGAACCCGTCTACAAAATCGACTACATCAATTGGTTCGCGAGAACTCCAGGATTCGGATTCCATTCTTTCCCCACAGGCTCAATGATGACTTGACTTACGACTCGATCTGCCTCCAATCCCACGCGACAGTTGCTAACGCGCGAACCGCAGCAGAATTGGAAGAATACGACGCGAAGCATGTCTGAGGAGAATATCCCTCGTCGAAACCAGGGCTATTGGGCCGCTTTCGCTCAACAATGTCTTCCCTCCTCGCCGAGCGTGCCTGATGCCGTCGCCCGCGCTCAAACTAGCTGACCCTAGGGAGGCCAAGGCAACACACCAAGCGGCCATCGAGCCACGGTTGCTTCAGAGCGAGGACTTCCAAGAGCATTAACCGGCGAGAACGAAAAATACTTGGGATCAGGCCGAAGAAGATACTCAACGTTCGGAGCATGAAGCAGTTCTAACAAAGCTGGCCCCGTGCAAAATCAGGTCGAAAATGTGCCCCCAAGACCAGCGGGCGGGTCGCGGACAGGAGACTCAATAGCCTCGGCAAGAAGCCAGTTTGACACGGAAAAAACGGCGAAGCCGATTACGCTTCCATCTAACTGATTGCGCGGAAGATCGCAATTTTGGTGAGCCACAACTCAACCGCCCGATACCTTATTCGTTGACTGGCCCAAGGTAGCGATCGAGCCAATCCAGGACGGCCTTTACAAGTTGAGAACGCTGCTCGGTCACATCGTGCGGCGTCTCCAGAACGATGTGCTCCTTGTCCTTCTTCGGAGTGCCGAGCGTGTTGAACAGCGGATTTTGCGACAATTCCAATGAGAAGGTGTAATCGTAGCGTCCGTTCACCATCAACACAGGCTTCTTCATGCGCGGCGCGAAGTCGGCCTGGTCGTCGCCGGGTGTGGACGTACCGAGGGTAAAACCTCCATCGAGGAATATGGCAGTCTTCAGACGGTCCTGCAGCAGTGTCGCGTAGATTATGCCCTGGGACGCTCCCATGCTGACCCCCATGTACGCGAACTTGCTGCTATCGAAGTCCGGGCGAGTGGCGAGATAGTCGAGAGAACGCGCTGCGTCCTTATACCGGTCCGCTGTGAGTTGGATCATCTGTGAATCCCAGGGAACAGAATCTCGTGGACGGCGCTCGTAGGTGTCCTGATAGACCGGATAGACTACCGCGCGGCCGCTCTGAACAATGTAATCGAAGAATCGCAGATCGCCGAGCGCCGTTCCATTCTTGCTGTCGAAGATATAGTCCGTGCGCGCGCTGGGGAAGAACAGCACCGTCTGATACGGGGGTTTTACGTTCTTGGGGAGAAATAGATAGATCGACATATGTTCACCGCGATAGGACGTATCGACGGTGACCTTCTCCAAACGCCAATCCGCGGTTTCTTTCACAACTCCACCGTCGGTCTCGTGCATGGGCAGCCTCGAATAGGCGTAGAGGGCCTGATAGCCGTGAAAGACATCGTCCGAAACCGGCTTGTACTTGGAAAAGTCTCGAGGTGCCTCGCGCTTGATTGGCGCGAGGGCCGTCTCCGGCAGCGGGCTTGGGTTCTTGACGCAGCGGAAGCCGTTCCATTCGGAACGATCGAAAGGCAGCAGCGCTTCCGGGCCGTAATAAAGATACCCTTGGTCCTTCCATGAGCCGCCCAGCATGAACCGGCGGTCGCGGTCGTCCGCGTTGGCAACCCATTCGCGGACGTTACCCGCCATATCGTACGTGCCGTAGGGGCCAACCCCTTGGTACACGCCTACAGGGGCCAGAGCGTTGCTTGTAATATTGCTAACCGGCACGATGAAGCGGCCCACATTGGGCGGCGCCGCCACATACCACTGCGCCACTGCAGGTAGACTCTTGCCTGCAAACGCGGCATAGGCTGAGGCCTCGAACCAACTCACGCCCGAGACAGGAAAATCCGCTTGTCCCTCGGCGTAATGTCCCGCGGCCCATCCGGCCGGCCCCGGGCGGTCCGTTGTGTCCCGAAACCCTGCCATCGCTTCATCCCACGAAAGCTCATGCCCATCCCGGATAAACTTCTCCGTCCAGTATTCTTTCTTCTTGTAGCCGCCGCTGTCGACGAACTTCTGATAGTCGCGATTGGTAACTTCGAAGCGATCGATGTAATACGATGGAAGTTTGTGAGGGCCGATGTGGCCGATAGAATGGATATAGTCCGACCAGTTCCTCCCGGGCACCGGCACCATTCCGGCAGGCGAGGCCTGCAGAGCGTCCAGCGCGAAGTCCATGCTTTTCTGGGCGCGCAGCCCCCTCACCAACTCACCAACTCCAGGCTTCGATAGCTTCCAGCGAAAGTAGCCATTTGGAATCGACACGCCATTCAGAGGCGTCGCGCCAAGACGCAGCCAGGGAGCATCTGGCGTCGAGTAATCCTGAATCTCGGCAGTTGCTCCCGACGGCGACGATGTAATCGACACGGGCAGTGTATTGTCAGCGGCAATTTGCTTCAACTGAGGGTCGCCGGGCAAATAGCTTTGCGCTTTTTGGAGAACGAGAAACGCGGCGAGCGGCTTTCCTTCGGCGATCAGACTCGTGATTTGTGGGATCGCCTCCTCTCTCGCCCATTGCCTTCTGGAAGTGCGATGAAAGATCCATGCCCCGGCCGCAATCATCAGGAGAAGTGCGACCGTGGCCGCTACTGCGACAGCGCGAGATCGCTGCTTTGCCGCCGCATCGTGCGATCTCGAGGCAGTTCGACTCAGAAGCTCCGACGTCTCCCGCACCACTTCGGACGCCGATTGGTAGCGGCTCCCAGGGTCCTTTTCAAGAGACCGGCAGACGATCTGACTCGCCAGTTGCGGAGCATCGGGCCGGAACTCGCGCAAAGAGGCTGGAGGATTCTTGAGGATAGCGTGCAGAACCGCAATATTGCCTTCGCCTTGAAACGGTGTCCGCCCCGCAAGCAACTCATAGTAGATGACACCCAGGCTCCATAGGTCGGTCCGGGCGTCCACCGCGTTTCCTTGCGCCTGTTCCGGAGACATGTAGAGCGGAGTCCCGATAAGGCCTGTCTCGATCGAGGCTGTCGCATCCGGGGCAAGCGGCGCGAACAACTTGGCGATGCCGAAGTCGAGCACCTTCGCATGTCCCCTCGGCGTGATCATCACGTTGGCGGGCTTCAAGTCGCGGTGGATCACACCGCGTTCGTGGGCTTCTTCAAGGGCGCCGGCGATCTGCGAAACGATCGACGTAGCGTCTTCAATTGTTAGGGGGCCATCCTTCAACCTAGCCGCCAGAGTTTGGCCCGGGACCCATTCCATCACCAGGTAGTCCACGCCGTCTTGCTCGCCTGCGTCGTACACGGCGGCGATGTGGGGGTGGTTTAGCTTCGCCAGCGCCAGCGCCTCCTTGCGAAAGCGGCGGCGGGCCTCGTCTCCCGTCACTAGGCCGGGAGAGAGTATCTTGATGGCTACGACCCGCTCCAGCTTCTCGTCGCGTGCGCGATATACCACGCCCATACCACCGGAGCCGATCGGCTCGATCGCGGTATAGCGCCCCAGTTTGTGCCCCGCGGTCAAAATCTGTCCACTTACGGTTTGCGATGGCGGCCGGACCCCGTCTCCCGCAAGCAGGGGATCGTCCAGAAAGCTGCCCATGCGCTGGTAGTCAAAAAGAAGTTCCTCGACCAGACCGCGCAACTCAGACGACCCGCGGCACGCCCGCACCAGATATGCGGAACGCTGCTCGGGGGGCAGGTCAAGAGCAGTTCCAAAGATCTCTTCGGCGGATTGCTCCTGTTTGGCCACCCGTTACCCCGTCCAGCGCACTAAATATGAGCATCCGAGTGGCCCATGATGTGGCATTTCACGTGAAAACGGCCTGATGACAGTCGATAATACCATGGGTGCGGAGGAGGCCCGTTCCCGTGGAGATTTCTATCTCGCTCCGCCTGGTCAAACTTGAAAGAGCAGGGGTTCCTCTTTGCGAGGAACTCCTGCTCCTGACGGGGACCCTTCAGTGCTTACCTGGTGGCCTGGGCCAGGATGACTTCTGTGCCCTGAATCGCCGGGTGGTTTGCTGCCAGTTCCAGGGCCTCCTTCTCGGCCCTCGAAGGGAAGACAACCATGGGCTCTTTAGTTCCGTCCGACCAAACCTCCGAGAGGAAGTACTGGCCGCCAACCCGGTGGAAGACGACCTTGCCGCCTGTGATCGCACTATTATCGCCAGACTTAATCGGCGCAAACGCACCGTATTCCGTGCCGCGAACATACAACGTAGAGCCGTTCAGCATACTGACGGTGTAGACGCCGGGCGCGAAGTGGGCCGGCCCAACCTCGAACGCGAACGGAACTTTGATCTTGGCCCGCCCATCCGGGGCCTGGGCGTGCAGGGTGGAGGCGAGGGTGAGAACGGCGGCGAAAAGGCTCAACTTCAGAATCGATGACTTGTTCATGACGGCTTCTCCTTTTGGATAGGCGCATTGCTGAACGCCTTCACTCAATAAGGCGCAACCGCCTCCCCAAAAGGGCCACACACCAATCTCTTATTTCTCCGCCTCGGGCAAAGGCTTCCCATCCTGTTTCAACTGGCGATACAGCCATATCCTGGCCAGCGACCAGTCCCGCTTCACCGACCGTGGCGAGAACCCCGTCAACGATGCGATCTGCTCCACCGACAGTCCGCCGAAGTACCGCAACTCCACCACCTTTGCCTGGCGCGGATGTTCTTTCTCCAGATGCTCCAAGGCCTCATCCAACTGCTCGACCTCATCTAGCTTGCCGGCGGAGATGGCAAGATCGTCCTGCAACTCGACCCGTTTCAGCCCCCCACCGCGCTGTTCGGCCCTATGAGCGCGTGCATAGTCCACCAACACGCGCCGCATCACATTGGCCGCCACCCCGATAAAGTGCTCGCGGCTATTCCAGTTCGTATGCTCGCGCACCAGCCGCAGGTACGCTTCGTTGATCAGCGCCGTAGCCTGCAGCGTATGGCCCGGCCGTTCCCGCCGCATGTACGATTTCGCCAGCCGGTGCAGCTCTCCATAGACCAGAGGCAGCAGGCTTTCGGACGCCTTCGGGTCCCCATTCGCCATTGCCTCCAAGAGCTGCGTTATGTCGCCGCTTCCGCGTTCCATGGGTGTCCTCGCGAAGTGCTCTACCGTATGAGCGTGTCCTATTATCCACCTATTCCAAGGCCATTCCCGCTCATGTCCGGCAGCCTGCTGTAGATCTATCGCATGGCGATTCACAAGCCGCCCGATGAGAATTGTGGCGAACAACTATGGCGAGGCCGGAGCAATCCGCCGAAGAAATATTTGGAGCGGCCCTCGATCTGTCTCCGTACCGGCGGTCCGTTTATCTGGCGGAGGCCTGCCGCGATGCCCCCGAGCTGCGCAGCACGGTGGAGCGCCTTCTCTCCGATTACAGCCGCTTAGACGGCTTCCTCGACGTTTCGCCGACGAGCCTGTCTCCCGGGTCATCATCGAGTGTGACTGGTTCCAACGCGCACGTTCTCGCCGAGAGCAGCAAGCTCGGCCGCTATGCAATCGTCGAGCCACTCGGCGTCGGAGGAATGGGGGCTGTCTATCAGGCGCGCGACGAAAAACTCGAACGCGTCATTGCGATCAAGATTCTTCCGCCCGGTGTGCTGACCGGGGCTGAAGCTCGCCGCCGGTTTCGCAAGGAAGCTCTCGCCCAGGCCAAGCTCAGCAATCCTAACATCGCTTCGAATCGGACCGCCCCGACCAGCACAACTCGTTAAGATTCAATACGATGCATATTTCCGGGTACATCTAATGCGGCGAACGGATCGGCAGACATGACTAAAACAGACGAGATGAGGGTTTTATTAATCAAAAGCAGGTCAGCAGTCCGGCTGGAGAGGAAGCAGCGGTCGCTGCCTCCTCCTCCAGAGTTAATGAACACATAAAATAAGAACCATTTCTAGAAGGGGATGTCGTCGTCGGTGATGCCGTGTTCAGCGTAGTCGGGCGCGGAGGCTGGGGCGGTGGAGGGGGTTGAAGAGGAGCGGGAGTAGCCGCCGCCCTCGCCGCCGCTGCCGCCACCGGGCTTGCCGAGGAGCGAAAGCTCGTTGACGAGGATCTCCGTGCGGTACTTCTTGGCTCCGGACTCCTTGTCGTCCCAGGAGCGGGTCTGAATTTTACCTTCGATGAAGAGCTGGGTGCCCTTCTTGACGTAGTCGCGGACCACCTCTGCCGTGCGCTGGAAGGCGACGAGGTTGTGCCATTCGGTGGTGTCGCTCCAGTTGCCCTGGGCGTCTTTGCGGCGGTCGGCGGTGGCCAGGGTGAAGCTGGCGATGGTCATGCCGCCGGTGGTGGAACGAATCTCGGGGTCTTTGCCGACGTTGCCGAGGAGGAATACTTTGTTGACGCCTTTTGCCATTTCGGTGTGCTCTTGTCCGCTGGTAATTTCGGCTGTCCTTGGTAATATGGGCTGTCCATACCGACAATGCCGGTGGTAATTCTTGGTGTCCAATTCCCTTTTGGGTTGGCGGACACCAATCTTTTTTGGACTTTCGCCCCTCCGCAGGCCTCCAGCAGACTCCTTTCAGTCGATTTCGTTGCGATCGTGCCAAGTATACCCTTTAGGACAGGTGGTCCCGAAATGACAAGAGTCTCGCGACACCTGTCCCTCGCCAAAATCGCATGCGGGTACAAAGCGGAGCTCATGTATGAATTCAGCGTCCGGATTTGCGGTGACTTTCGACAGGAGAGGGCTTGATGCGCGGTCGAAGATGAGATATTTGACTGCCGGGTCATAGGGAAAGCCTCGAGCAATTGCTGGGCAACCCATGCGCTCGTCGGATGCCGGGTGACATTGCAGTGCAGGATGCGCCGTCGGTCATGCGAAATCACGAAGAAGCAGTGGAGCATCCCAAACGTGAGCGTCGGCACGGTGAAGAAGTCCATCGCAGCAATCGCTTCTCGGTGGTTACTCAGGAAGGCCCCCAGCGCTTCGCAGGTTCCGGGGATCTGGGTGCCTTCCGCATCCAACGCAGCACCGTCCGCTCGGAGATATCGAAGCCGAACAGAAATCGTAGCGGTCAAAGCACTCAAGAGCCGCAAGGATCAACAAGGACAGCGAGCCGAGCGGTAAGATATTCAATCAAAATCACTTATTTACACTCGATT
>Ga0302279_10000833_pt1 | contig 45352 bp, 38 predicted proteins | sample III_Bog_N3_3_FD_194541 | JGI IMG/M metagenome (GOLD analysis project Ga0302279, IMG submission 194541) | Peat permafrost microbial communities from Stordalen Mire near Abisko, Sweden - III_Bog_N3_3 | ecosystem: Environmental > Terrestrial > Soil > Wetlands > Peat | place: Sweden: Abisko... | reverse complement strand
TGCGACGATCGTCTTCGCCGTCTGCGGCGTCGCCCTCCCGGTCTGCGAGCATCGTATCGGCCGTCTGCGACGTCGTCGTCGCCGTCTGCGACTTCGTCTCCGCGGCCTGCGACATCGTCTTCGCGCGCTGCCACGTCGGTGTTCGACGCAATCGCTCGCACTGGCGCACGCTGCGCCGTCGCTGTCGGTGCCCCCGCGGGTACCGGGTCCGTGCGGGACCAGAACCGCGCCGGCGGCAGCAACGGCGTGAGTCAGTGAGAAGCGAGCGACGCGCGGGCCGGGGGCGGCGGCATGCCGCACGAGGCGCAGCGCTGCGGCAGCGTGAACGTGTTCGACTGAAGGACGACGTCGCTCCCCTGAGCCATGAATCGCTTCCCCCTTTCGCTCCCGGAGCGAGCTCTCGAGCGTGAGCGCACCATGCTCGGCGGGGAGGGGGCACGCGCGCAAGAGGCGTCAGCGGCCGGGTCTTCCTATCGACGTCGCGAGCGGAATCGTGCTCTCCTTTTTTCCGTACGCGACGTGGACGACTCGGATCGTTCGCCCTTCGCGTCGCTCGGGGAGCCTTCGCATGCGATTGAATCGACGGACGGCGCTCGCGGCCTTGATCCTCGTGGCGCCGGGGAGCGCCACGCTGGTGGGGTGCAGTGGGGACGACAGCGAGCCGCCGCTGCCGCCGAGCGCGGACGCAGGACCGAAAGCCGATGCGACCGCGCCGGGGAGCGATGGGTCGGTGGCGGATTCCTCGACCACGGATGCGCCGTCGGACGCGTCCTCGTCCGACTCGTCCAGCGCGGACGCGGCCGACGCAGCCCCACTGCCCACCCAGGTCCGCGTCGCGTGGTTTGCCGACCCGACTTTCGGTGTGACCGCACCGGTCGACGCCGGTGCTCCCGCGCCGACGTACGACATGTGCATCGCGGCGCACGGCAGCGGGAAATGGCAAGGGCCGCTCCTCGGGAGCGCAGGGGGCGCGCTGTCCCTCTACGACGTGTCGAAGTACTTCGCGGTGCCGTCCGGGCAGTACGACGTGCGGGTCGTCTTCGCCGGATCAGGCGACGCGGGGCCGCCCACGTGCGCGCTCGCCGCCGCCGCCGACGACGCGGGTTTACCGCCGACCGACTTCACCAACCTCCCGGCGCTCGCCGCGGGGGAGAGCATGACGGTCGTCGTCACGCCTTCCTTCGACAAGACGAACCCCTTGAACGTCGCGGTCGTCCCGCTCCTCGACGAGTCGAGCGCGCCCGCTGCAATGGTGAGCGTCCGCTACGCCAACGTCTCCGGCACGGTCCACTCCGACCCGTTCGATTTCGGCCTCGGCGGCGGCGACGTCTTCACCCCGCTCTTCCATGAAGTGCCGCAGGGGCAGGTGCTCGCGACCGCGTCGAACGGCGCCGACGCGGGGACGATCGACTCCAACGGCTACATCGACGTCGCCCCCTTCACGGCGATCGACATGTCGCTGATGGCCTTCTTCGACGGCACGACCGACTTCGGCTCCACCGGGTCGCTCGACGCGCCGGCGGGAACGATCCTCAGCGCGTTCATGGTCGCCGGCAAGCTCGCCGACGACGGAGTCACGCCAGCATCGGCGCCGATCGTGTGCTTCGACGGACAAACGAGCACCGCGAACGCGCTCCTCACACGCTGCACTCCGCCGACGTTCACCGATCTGAAGATGCCGCCCCCCGTGGAAGCGCGCTTCGGCAACCTCATCGCCGACCAGGGCTTCCCCTCGATCGACGTCTGCGTGAAGTACCACTCGCAAGCGACCTTCCCCACGCTCTTCGGGAGCACGCTGCAGGGCGACGGCGGCCTCGGGGCGCTCGACTACGGCGAAGTCACGAGGCGCTACGACCTGCACGCAGGGTTCGACTTCGACCTGCGCGTCGTCGCCGCGGGGACGGATTGCACGACACCTCTCGCCCCCGACACGACGTACTCGCCGCCGGCGTCCATCCCGGCCGCGACCGTCATGTTCACCGGATTCGCGAGCACGCCCGACGCAGGACCTCCGCTCGCCATGCTCACCTTCCCGGACCTGAACTGCGGCGAGGGCGCCCCCGTCGTGCGGGTCGTGAACCTCGACGCGCCGAGCCCGCAGCCGGTGAGCGTGAGCTTCGGCGGCACGCCGTCGTGGGCGATCAGCGCGGTGCCGTACGGCTCCTCGGCCGGAACGGCGGCGCTCGACGCTTGCGGTTACCAGAGCGTGCAGGCGACGACGACGACCGGCAACCTCACGGCCGGCGGGGTCGCCTTCGCGTACACCGTCGGCGCGCAGACCGAGGACACGCTGTACGTGCTGGCGTCGAACGGTCAGATCGTTTCCAACGGTCCGATCGCGACGCTCGATTGCCAGGACGGCAAGTCGAACGCGAGCTCGTGCGTGCTGCTCACGCCGTAACGTCGTAGCGCGCGCGGCCAGTCGAGATCGGGGCAGCCGGACGTCGTCGTCCGGTCGCCTCGGATCCGAAGCACCAGAGGGCGTCGACGTCTGACGAGACGCTCGAGCGGAGCCTCGACTTGCGCGGAGCGCGCCTCTGCGCTGGTTGGAGAAGAGTAGCGCGCGCGAGCAGAGCGCCCCTCCCCTTCACGAGGAAGAGGCGCTCACTCGCCACGCTCACACTCAGTACTGGCAGGTCAGCGTAACGAGACCACCTTGACCCGGCGTTGCCGCCAGCGTCGAGCTCCCCACGCCGCCCGCGCCCCACGTTCCGCCGCCGTAGGTCGCGTCGCTCGTGTTCGCGGGAGTCGCCCCCGTCGCAGAGCTCGAGGTCACGCTGACCACCGCGGACGAGCTGTAGAAGCTCGACCCGCCGCCACCAGCACCACCGGTGGCCGTACCGTCGGAGGCGCCTCGGGCTCCGCCGCCGCCACCGAACCATCCGCCGCCGCCGCCGCCGCCAACGTTCCGCTGGAGGCCGATGGCGCCGCCGCCGTTCCCGCCCTGGTTCGAGGAACCCGCGGTGGCGTAGGCGTTGAACTGATTGTCGACGTTCGTGCCGGCGGCTCCGCCGGTCGTCGTCGTCCCTGCCCCACCGGCGCCGCCAGGGCTGCCGGCGTGCGGCTGTCCGGGGTTGCCGGCGCTCGCGGTGTAACCGCCGCCCGCGCCGCCCGCGCCGCCCGCGCCGCCACCACCGCCGCCCGCGGCCATGATCTCGACGCCGTTCAGATAGAGCACCGACTCACCGCCGCCGCTGCCCACGGGCTCCGGGACGGTGTTGACGACCGGTGTCGAGCAAGCGCCGGCAGGACCGCCGCCACCGCTCACGGCAGCTGCCGGGGTCTCGCCCTCGAGCGCTGCATCGCAGACGCCCGAAGTCCCGCCGCCGCCTGCGCTCATGGTCACGGTGCCCGTACCGAAGTTGAGCAGGCCCGTGATGTATCCGCCGCCACCGCCCGCATAGGGGAGGACGGTCGGAGCTTGACTGTCACCGCCGCCGCCACCGCCGCCGCCCCACATCTTGACGATGGCGCTGGTGCAGCCCGACGGAGGGGAGAACGTCCCGAGGTTCTGCTGGGAGGCGACGAACACGCAAAGTCCGCCCAAGCAGCGGTCGTCAATCGACGCGCAGCCGAGGGTGGCATTGCAGACGTCGCCGTTGCTGGGCAGCGCGCATGCGCCCCCCGAGCACAGGAGGCCTGTCGTGCAGCAGTCATTCGTGGATGTGCACGACGGCGCGGCTGCGCACGTCTGCCCTTCGTCCTCGAGGCAGGTGTTCGTCGCGGTGTCGCAGAAGAGCCCGACCGCGCAGCTCGAGGTACCACTCCCCGCGGGGCACGCAGCGCCGTAGGTCGCGGCCTGACAAATTGTACCGGAGCACGCCAGGTCGTTCGCGCAGCAGTCGGTCGTCCCGCTGCAGCCCGGGCTGACCGCGCAGACTCCGCCGGAGGCGACCTCGCACGTGTTCGTGACCGAGTCGCAGGTGAGACCGCTGTTGCAGTCGGTGGTGCCGCTCCCCGCGGGGCACACGGCGCCGTAGCCGCCGCATACCGAGTTACCGCACGCGACTCCGTTGGCGCAGCTCTCGGAGGCGCATGAGGTTCCGATCGATGCCAAGCACGTGTGGGTCGTCGTGTCGCAGGTGAGGCCTGCGTTGCAACTACCGCACGGGGCGCCGTAGGTGCCACCGGCGATGGTGGTGCAGACGGCCCCGGAGCAGGTGAGGCCCGACGCGCAGCAGTCCTTCCCGGTGACGCACGTGACGGTCGCCTGGCCAGACCCCTGCACTGTGACTGGCGGCGGGGGGATGGTGACGGTCGTCGGCATGACCGTGTAGTTGGTGCCGCCCGTTAGGAGTCGAATGGCGGTGACCTGACCGGCGGTTACCGTGTGGATTTGGGCGGTGGCCGCAGTGGTGGCCGTTCCGTCGAAGGTCACTGCGCGCCCCACATCCGCAGCCGTATAGCCATTTCCGGATGCGGTGATGGCAATGTTGCATGGAGCCGCGGTGGCGGGGCTGCACCCGACCTGGAAGTTCCCGAGGACCGGAGTACCCGGAGGAGAGGGAGGGGTCGGGGCTATCCCGGCGATGGTGACGCCGGTGGGCGCCACCGTGCAGGCCCCCTGGTTGGTGATCTTGATGTCGCCGACGCCACCGGTGCCGTTCAACACAGCGACTGCGGTGGGCATCGTCGGACACTGAGCGGCGGTCATGGCAAGCCCAGCGCGGGTGAAGGTCACGGCCGGAATGGTGTAGTAGCCGGTGCCAGGCGTGCCGGGCGCCTCTTGGCAGCCGACTCCACCGCCGACCGCGCAGTTGACCATGATATTCGGGCTGACGCCGCTCGTGGTGAACGACGTGCCAAACACGATCAGCGCCTGGGTGTCAGCGACGGCCCCGAACCCTGAGATGGTCGGCGCCACCGTGTACCCGGCGCCCGGGGCGCTCACATTGAAACCGGTAACCTCACCGCCGTTGGCACCGGAAAGACTCACGACGGCCGACGCCGCCGCACCCACGCCGTGGGCAACCGCGCCGAAGGTCACCGTCGGCCCAGAGCTGTAGTTCGAGCCGGTGCCCGCGACGGTGATCGACGTGACGCCTCCGAGCATCACGAACGGCGCAGCGAAGGTCGTCGTGGCCGTCGTCCCCCCACCGCCCGAGAGCGAGACCGACGGCACCGCAACGTAGTTCGTTCCCCCGCTCACTTGCGTGAAGCTCGAGAGCACGCCCGTCGTCGTATTGATGTTCGCCGTGAAGTTGGCGCCCGAGCCGTTGGCCCCCGAGAAGGTGACCGCGGGGGATGAACCGTAGTTCGAACCGGCGGTCACGACCGCGACCGAGGCCACCGAGCCTGCGGCGCAGGCGGTACCGACGCCGTCGAGGCACGTGTTCGTCGTGGTGTCGCAGGTCAGGCTGACGGGCGTGACCTCGCAGTATTCAGAGCCGGTTCCCGCGGGGCAGTTCGTGCCGTAGGTGCCGCACTTGTTCGAGGTGGTGTTGCACATCTCGAGGCTGGTCGTCGTCGACGCGCAGCAGTCGTTGCTCCCGGCGCAGCTGGCCGCCGACGTCTTGCACGTCTGCCCACCGATGAGCAGGCAGGTGCTCGTGGACGGGCTGCACATGAGGTTCGCCCCGCACTCGCCGGTGCTACCCGGTGTGCACGGCGAGCCGTACACGCCGCTGCCGCACGTGCCCGGATTCCCGCTGCACGTGAGGCCCGTCGTGCAGCAGTCGTCCGCGGACGCGCAGTTGCCCGCGGCCGTGTTGCACGCGCTCCCGTTCGCCTCGTGGCAGAGGTTGCCGGTCGTGTCGCAGAAGAGCCCTGTCGCGCAGTTGTTCGTCGCGCAGCTCCCCCCATACCCCTCGAGGCATGTCTCGGTCGCAGAGTCGCACTTGAAGCCCGTCGCACAGAGGGGCGTGGTCGGTGCGGCGGTTCCGCACGACGTCAGGTAGTTGTCGAGGCACGTATTGGTCGCGGTGTCGCAGAAGAGGCCCCCTCCGCAGTGCGCCGCACCGGTCCCCGCCGGGCAAGGGTCGCCATAGGTGCCCGCGCCGGCCACGCACGTGCCGCTACACGAGTACCCCGTCTCGCAGACGGCGGTGCCGCTGCACGCGCTTCCACCCGCCTCATGGCAGACGTTGCCCGTGGGGTCGCAACCGAGCCCGGTCACGCACGCCGGTGAGCTCGGCGCTGCGGTCCCGCATGTCGTGCCGTACGCATCGAGGCACGTGTTCGTCGCCGTGTCGCAGGAGAGGCCGGTGCCGCAATCGGTCGTCCCGCTGCCGTGCGGGCACGCCGCGCCGTACCCGCCGTGGCATACGCCGCCGGTGCACGACAGCCCGCTCGCGCAGCAGTCCGTGCCGTTGCAGCCCGGCGTGACGGCACACGAGGACCCCTCCCCCTCGAGGCAGGTGTTGGTGGCGCTGTCGCACGTCAGCCCCGTCACGCAGTCCGTCGTCCCCGACCCCGCCGGGCACGGCGAGCCGTAGTTGCCTCGGCAGATGCCGCCGACGATTGTGCTGCACGTGAAGCCCGTCGCGCAGCAGTCGATCCCGAGACATAGGCCGGCCACGGTGGCACACGTGGTACCGCTCCCATCGAGGCACGTGTTCGTCGCGGTGTCGCACGTGAGACCAGGACCGCAGTCCGCCGTGCCGCTCCCGGCCGGGCAGCTGGCTCCGTAGAGCGCCGCGCACAAACCGCCGCTGCACGTCAGCCCCGTCGCGCAGCAGTCCGTGCCCGCGCAACCGCCGACCGTGGCGGTCGCGGTGGCGACCGTCGTGACGCCAGCGCCGCCGCCCGTGATGGTGACCGTCGGTGCCGCGAGCCAGCCGCTGCCGCCGGAGCCCTTGGTGATCCCGGTAATGTGGCCGCCCGTGATCTGAGCCGCGACGATCGTGGGAGTAGCGCCGCTCCCCCCACCGCCGGTGAGCGTCACCGTCGGGAGGGACGTATTGACGTAGCCGACGCCGCCGTTCGTGATGGTGTACCCGGTGATTGCCCCGGTCGCCGCGCAGTTCCCACTGAACCCGACGAGGCACTCATTGATCGTGCCGTCGCACGTGAGCTCCCCGCCCCCGATCGCGACCGAGTCGCACTCCGTCGCCCCGCTCCCGGCCGGGCAGGTCGCGCCGTACTTCCCGTGGCACGTACCAGAGACGCAGGCTTCGTCCTCGGCGCAGCAGTTGTTGCTGGCGGAGCACAAGCTCGTTCCGCTGCACGCGCTCCCCCCGCCCTCGATGCACCGGTTCGCCGGGATGTTCGGCGGGTTCGCGGTCGCTACCGGATTGCACTCCAGCCCGGTCGCGCAGCAGTTGTTCGTGGACGCGCACGTGGTCGAAGAGGCGCACGTGACCGTGGTCGAGTACCCGAGAAGGCACTTGGCGGTCACGGAGTCGCAGACCAGGCCGGTGACGCAGAGCTGCGTCGCGCTGCACGAATCGCCGTAGCCCTCGCGGCAGGTATTGCTCCCCCCGGTGCCGTTGTCGCACACGAGGCCGCTCTGGCACTGCGCGTTTCCAGCCGCGACGAGCTGCCCTGCCTGGGTGCACGCGCCGCCATAGGGCTCGAGGCACGTCGTGCCGGAGCATACGAGGCCGGTCTCGCACTGGGCGTTGCTCGAGCAGGTGCCGCCGCCGAGGACCAGCCCGCACGTGGAGGTCGTCGGATTGCAGACCTCGTGCACCGAGCAATCCGCATTCGCCCCCAAGCCGCTGGTGGACGGGTCGACGCAACCGATACCCGCCCCGCAGGTGCACGCGGCGGTTCCGCTCACCCCGCACGAGTTCGCGCCCCGCGTATCACAAGAGCCGCCGCAGTCGACGCCGGTCTCGGTGCCGTCCTTTACGCCGTCGGTGCAGCTCGGATCCTGGCACGTCTTGCCCGGGCCCGGGACGGCGGCGCACACGCCGGAAAGACAGTCGGTCGCGGTGCTGCAGGGCTGCGCCGCGACGCACGGGGAACAGTTGGCTCCACCGCAGTCCACGCCCGTCTTGCCGTCATCCGCGCTGCTGTTGTCGTTGCAGGTCCCGGCGCTCGGATCGCACGCGCATTGGGCCTCGATATAGAGATTCATACTGGCGACGGGCGTCGACGCGCATGACGAATTGACGCCGAACACCTCGCTGGTACGCCCCGACCCCGCCGGTCCGTTGAGCGCTTGGACGGCGCTCTGCGTCGCAACGACGTTGCACGTGTTCTGGCCGATGCACTGGTCCTGGACGAGCCACTGCTCCTGGACGGCGTTGGTCGTGGGGTTGGTTCCGGCGGCGGTGGAGCTGTCACACGTTCCAAACGCGAAGTTGCCGCACGTACCCGTCGGCGTTCCGAAGGACGCGAAGACGATTCTCTTGATGAGCGCGCCGCTGGGGCACGTGATGGTCGCGGTCTGCCCTTCGGGGACGGTCTGGCAGATGTCGGACGCGACGTTGGGATAGACGCTGTCGGTCGCGATGCAACCGCTCCCCATGCAGACGAGGTTCGAGCCCGACGTCCCACCGCACGCGCTGCCGCAGCAGCTGCCGCAGCTCTGGCCGGCCGTGCAACCTGCAGTGTCGGGGGCAGCCGCGCCACAGGTCGAGGACCCAGCCGCGCAGGTGTACTCACACACGCCGGCGCTACAGGTCGGTGCAGCCGTGGTGTTCGCCGTCGAGCAGACGTCGCCGCAGGCGCTGCAGTTGTTGGGATCCGTGTGCAGATTCGCTTCGCAGCCGTTGTACGGGTTCCCGTCGCAGTTCCCGAAGCCAGCGGCGCAGGTCACCGAGCACGTGCCTCCATTACCGCCGGGGCCCGAGCACGACGCTGCCGTCGTGTTGGCGGGGAGGTGGGTCGCACTGCAGTCGCTCGTGCTGCAGCTCGACGCACAGGTCGTCCCGGCGCCGGAGGAGCACACGCCAGACACGGTGACTTCACTGTTCGGACAGACCCATGTCGAGTTGATCGTCGAGTGCTGCGTGATACCGCCCGTACCGGTCTGACCCGTCTGGCCGTTCCCGTTGGGAGTCGTGCAGCTCGCTCCCGAGCAGAACCCGACGTAGACGTTGCCGTTCGCCCAGTCGGTGATCGGCAGGGTGGTCACGAGAGAGCCGACGGCCGCGCTGGTCTCGGCCTGAATGAGCGGTGCCTCGGTGTCGCCCGGCGCGGTGCAGTCGTACTGCTCGATGCGACCCGACGTCCCGATGTAGATGCTCCCTCCGTACTCATACGGAGTTCCCTGCGGCAGGTTCTGCTGAGCGGAGGTCGGATTGACGACCGGCCGCGTCGTCGTCGATGAGCGTACCGTTCGTGAAGAGCTTCAGCGCGAACCCGAGCCTCCGCGCATGCGACGCGATCTCGAACCAGTCGCGGCGCACGAGGATCTCGCCGCCGGAGATCGTGAGATAGAGGGTGCCGGCATCCTTGAGCTCTTTGAGGATTCGTTTCCACTCGTCCAGCGAGAGGACCCCGATCTTCTTGTCGGGGACCAAGTCGAGATAACAGTGCTCACAGTCGACGTTGCAGGCGTGCGTGATCTCGACGAGCGCGCTGAGCGGCGTCAGCGTCTGGTCGGCACGGATGTGCGCGAGCGTCAGCGGATCAGTGAGGTCGAGCATCGTCGCGAGCGCCTAGGACGAGTTCGGAAGGCTGGCGCAGTCGGGCCCCTGGGAGCCTTGTTTTCCGCAGAGCACTTGCGAGTAGAACATCTTGCGCGTCATGAACGCCGGAGCGGCGTACAGAAGCTTGCGGCGCGAAACGCCGACCCCCGACGGGGGAGCATCCTGCCCCGCCTTGTCCTTCGCTCCATTATCGTCGCTCATCTTGAATCCTCCCACCAATGCCGAGTGCCGTTCGAGCGACGATCAATTCGTGGCCGACATGCTGCGCTCTTCATCCGTCCGCCCATTCGTGCGCGCGTCACCGCCGTCGAGGAGCTCCCACGGGTTTGCGGGCAACGCGTAGCGTAGCCGGCGGCACGGCGCGCGGGCCACAATGTGGCCGAGCAGATCGACCAGCGCCGACTTGTCCTCGCGTCCCGCGACCTCGGTGTCGAAGAGGAGCGCCGCTTCGAGCAGCGTCGCGAGCGCGACGCCCGACACGGCGGGCCCGAGCGACGGGGGCGCGCCACGCTCGAGAAGAACGATCGCCTGCAACGGCGCCGCATCGGCCGCACGAGTCCGCGGCATGTCCCCCCAGAATGGGGTCGGGTGCACCATGATCCGATCCCCCTCGATCCTCACGCCCGTGATCTCGTCGGAGAGGACTCCGCGTGGGGCTGCGAGCGTCGCCACGGTGGTCTTCCCGGAACCGGAAACACCGGGGAACACGAGTGCCTCGTCGGCGACGCGCACGCTCGACGCGTGAAAGAGAACGCCGCCTTCGGAGCGCAGCGCCATGGCGAGGAGAACGCGAAGCGCCGCCGTGAGCGAGAAGGGGCGCGTATACGACAAGGTGCCCTCCCGCGACGACGGCGACCAGTGAAGCGTGAAGTCGCGTCGCTGAAAGCACCAGCTGGAGCCGGTGCGCGCGACGACGACGTCGGTGCTCTCGACCGGCTCGTCGAGCGCCTCGACCCTGCGCGCGTCGACGATCACGTTCGGGCTCGTCGAGAGCTCCCGCGCGAGAAATTCCGGCCACTCGTGCTCGAGGCGGCGACGCGTATCGTCATCGCAGCGGAGGTCAAAGGTGAGACCGACAAACGTCAAGAGCATTATCTGCGACCAGACTACGCTGGTCCTCCAGTCGATGACCAGGCCTCTTTGTGCCGGCTCGGCGAGGCGCACACAAGACGGTCCCAAGCGTTCGATTCCCCGCCCCTGGTTTGCATTCACGCCCAGTGTGCGGACGCCGCCGCGTAGCGCGCGGCCCCGAGGAGCTCGCCCTGAGCGTCGGCTCGTCGTGACTCCCGTGCGCTCCGCGCGTCGCGCTCAACGTCGCGCATCCCCGCACATGAGCGGTGCGCAACGACGTCTGACCGCACACATCGATAACAACCTATCGATCGCGCCGACCGTCTCCGGGTCGAAGCGTACACAAAGTTGGCCGTGAGGCACATGTCTCCACACACTTCGCTGGGTGGATGACTAGGGCTGCATAGGTCCGTCGTACTTCCATGTACACACCGTAGGACCCACAGGGCACTACGGTCTCCAGGCCTGTCGTGTCCGAGTACACAGAACGGGCGTCGCATGACACGCGGGTCACTTGTGACCAGAGCGGCGACCAATCCGCTGACTCAGTCAGCTCAAAACTTGGCAACGCTTCTTGCTCAGATAGTTTTGCTTAGGGCGGGCTTTCTCTGCTCGTCGTCTGACAATTCAGCCTCGGAGTGCCGCCGTGAAGACGACCGCCGCGATCGACCCCCGCCGGATCAGTTCCCGTCGCTTCGACGACGAAGTCGCGGTGGTCGACCTCCGAACGCGCGTCGTCCACACCATGAACGGGACGGCGTCTCATCTATGGGAGGCGCTCGCCCAGGGCGCGACCTTCGACGCACTCGTCCGGAGCTTGTGTGACGCCTTCGACGTCGACGTCGTCGCCGCGGAGAGAGACGTCACGGCATTCATCGAGTCACTCGAAGACGCAGGGCTGGTCAAGACGCACTGAGATCGACGCGGAGACGCTTCCGCGGTCGAGGCCCGGGTCGCCTTTCGAGCGCGTCGTGACGCTCGTCGATCGCCTGAGCATCGCGGTGGACGGGTCCGTGAGCGGCGTGCTGGTCACCGTGATCCCGGGCACGGCGTCAACCACGCCAGTCCTGAGCACCATCATTGGGAGTCGACAGCGCAAGCGCGCGGCTCACGAGCCTCATCGCGCCGATCGTTGGCGTCGCCGTACGGAGTGACGAGGTTCGTCGCCCGGGTGGATGTGCCATGCACCGCCCTGGTGACGGTCGTTCTCCGCCCCCACGAGGCTCACGTCCGAAATGGTGGCGACCAGCACGGGCGTGATGAGCGTCGTCGCGGGGATCATGAGCCTATCGAACGACGACTGGTAGCCACCCATCGATCATGACGACGCCATCGTCGGGCGAGCGTGAGCGAGCCACCGCGCCCAGGACGAGCGGCACCGGGGCGCACACGGCGTCCATCACGGCTTAGCCGGTCCGCACTTCGGTGCAGCCCCTGCACGCCGACATGGACGGTGCCGCGCTCGGAATGCTCGGCCCATTGCATCCGGTCGACGTTCCGAGCAGTCAGTCGGCGGCGCCGTCGACCGATCCCACGGACAGCACCAACACGGCACGCGAGTAGAGCAACCGGAACCCTCGTCGCTCGGCATTCGATTGCGATTGCGTCCCCGGAGCGGTCGTCACGACCGCCACGTCGCAGCCCGCGACGCGCGCGTCCTCGATGCGCCTTTGCAGGAGCGCTTGTTGAACGCCACGCCGCCGCCGTGCCGGGAGGGTCGAAGCGCCGCACATGGCCGCGATGCCGCCGTCGAGTCTCATGCTCGCGCTCCCCGCCGGCTCGCCGTCGATGCGCGCCACGTACCGCTGGACGTCGGACGAGCGCGCGAAATCGCGCGTCACCTCCTCCGCGAGCGCGCGCGGGTACGCCTCTCCCGGGACGCCGCTGTCATCGGGCTGCATGAACCCATCGACGAGGACCTCGAGCCACGGGGACAGTTCCCCGTCGGCGGCGAGATCAACCGCAACATGTGCCAGGTCGGCGCTCGCGAACGGCGCGCGGAGGTCGAGCCCCAGCACGTTCTCGAAGCCCCGGAGCCGATACCCCCGCGCAGTGAGCAGCGCCCCCACTTCGACGCGCGCGAGCGTCGACAGCTCGACACGAACGTCTTCGCCGCGAACGCGAAACGCTCCCTCGATTTCGTCGAGCTCGTCGGCCGTGACGGTCGCGTCGATGCCGATGCCGATCACTTTGTTGATCGGCGAGCCGACCTTGCCGAACACGGCGAAGCCGGAGCCCATCGGGATGGCAAACGCCGAGTGCGGGCCATCCGTCGCCGGGAGCCCCACGGCGATGGATCGGGAAAGGCGCGCCTCGGCGGCGTCGATGCGGAGCGCGAGAGCTACGTCGGCGAACATGGGCCGGAGACCTATCATCGAGGTCGCCACCGCGCGAATGGCGGGAGACGCACGTGTCGCCGCGCGTGCGCCTCCCCCTTGTCGAACGACGTCTCGCTCGGGCGCCTCTACGCGGCAGCCCGTGTCTTCGCGAGGATCTTTCCGTACAGCCGACGTCTCACCTCGGGCTCGCGCGGTCGCGCCAGATCGAAACCGAGGGCGCCCCAGTCCGAGTCGTCCGGATCGACGCCCAGAGTGGCCTCTACATAGTCGCGGCCCGCGACGAAGAACTGCTTCCGGTAGGGGAGCAGATAACCGCCGCGCTCCGCATGAACGGCGCGCGCGTCTTCATACGTCGAGCACCAGTGATTGAGAAACGCGCCGGTCCCTTTCGGATAGAGCAGCTCGCCGTGATCGGGCTCGCTCTCTTCCCCCTCGAGGACGCGGCTGGCGTGCTCCCAGCCGCGGAAGCCCACCTCGTGTGCGACCACGGCGAGGCAGTGTTTGCGCTGGATGCGCGCGCCGAACGCCGCGAGGTCCTCGGCGCTCGCCCGGCGCAGCTCGGGGAGCGCGCGCAGGCGTGCCGTGGCGACGTCGTCGCCGGCGGCGACGTCCTTGTGAAGAAGCTCAGCTCGGATCTTGAGCTCGCGAACAGGATCGATCATTGGACTCTCCCTCTGGAACTGGCCGCTACCCGCTCCCTCGGCCGGAGGAAAAAACCAACGCGAACTGCCGCGTGCACGATGCAGGGTGAGAGCCTCTTCTCGGCGGGATGGGCGCCCCTGCGCACCCGGGAGAATGCATACGGGACGGAGGCCGGTGAGGCAAGGCTACGGCGGCAAGGATCCACGCCGCGCGTGCACGCAGGCACGTCGAGGATCACGAGCCACTCGCGGAGGCGCACGGCGTCGCGCGGGATACGGGAGAGCCGCGCGAGGCTCGAAATACAGGGGCGGGAGGGCGGTGCAAAATGGATTACGCAGATCCGCGGAAGTCCTAGATGGAGAGGAGGCGGTCCAAGGGGGCGAGGAGCGGCGCATCTCGGGAAAGAAGCGGTTCCGGCGGCGAGAGGTGCGGCGCATCTCGGGAAAGAAGCGGTTCCAAGGGGGGTGAGATGGAACTTCGAGAGGGAGACGAGGAGGGGCCTGTGGGCGCCCGCTCGCGATGACCTCGCGCTCATCCAGCGCGCTTGCGCCGCACGATGGCTCGATCAGGGACAGGCCGGCCAGGCGAGAGCGCTCACCCGGATTTCGCGGGTGCCGCTGCACCCGCGAGCGGCGCGAAGCTGAGACAGCCGCCGGTCGGACTGACGGGCCCCGTGAAGAGCTTGCAACCGCCGCAGTCGCCGTACTTCCCGGGGATGTACTGAGAACAGACGGAGCAGTGCTTCTCAGGCGAGGCCGCCGGGTCCTTGTACTGCATGACCGTGCGGGACGCCTTCGAAGCCGGGTCGATCGGCGACTTGCAATCCATGATGGCGGAGCCCGACGCGGCGCCGCCGGTCGCTTCCGGCGCGGCCGGAGAGGGCGCGGCAGGCGTGGGAGCGGCCCCACTCGCCCCCTGCGGCGCGGCGTCCGGCTTGCTGCAGGCCGCGACGGCGCTGGCCGTGAGCCCGAGCCCGAGGAGCTGGATGGTTTCGCGGCGGCCGAACAACTTCAACGGTTTGTGTTCCAAGTCCCACTCTCCTGTTGGTAACGGTTGGTGACCGGCGACGACGCCCGTCAACCTAGGGAACGTCGGAGGGGCGATCAACCGCCGTCTCCCTTGATTGCGGATGAGTCAGCGATCGCCGACCGATACGCGGTGCGTCCTGGCCACGTTCGCTCGTCATGAGAAACACAAGCGGCGCGTGGCTCTCGTACTTCCGCCTCAATGCCCACAACGACCCGCCGCCGATCGGCGCGAGCGCCGCGACGATGGAACCTGCGCTGCGAACTGCGCTCGTCCGCTCACTCGGGCGATTCTATCTAGGAGAGACCGGAGAGGGGCGCATCGCGCACGAAGCCGCCCGATCGGGCGACGGGGCGCTCGACGAGGCGATGTGCGAGAGCATCGCGCTGTACGTCCGCGAGGAGGGGCGACACGCGCGCGCGCTTGCGGGAGCTGTCATCGCCCTCGGGGCTCCGCTGCCGACGCGGCACTACTCCGAGGCTCTCTTTCGACGGGCACGACGGCTGATGGGGCTACGAACCAAGATGCTGACCATCGCCGTCGCCGAGATCGTCGGCCTCGCGTACTACCAACTCCTCGCCGAGCGCGTTCCCGCGCTCGCCGACCTCGCGCTGGCGTTGGCGCGCGACGAGCGTGAGCACCTGGCGTTTCAGGCGGAGTACTTCGCGCGCGTGATCGAGCTCGGCGGGAGCGACCCCTGGCCGCGAGCGCGTGCTGCGACGATCGCTCTCGGGTACGCCGCGATTACGTCGTGTGCGACAGCGACGCTCGCGCTCGATCACTGGCCTCTCCTGCGCGCGCTACGCGTGACGCGCACCGATCTGGCGCTGCGTTGCGCACGCGAAGCGTGGCGCGGGCTCGGGGCATGCCGCGAGCTCCTGCGAGAAGGACGTCCGCTGAAGCCGTCGATGGACATCGGGGCGGTCGCTCAGGCTTCATTCCCCTCGACGGCGGGAGGCTCGGAAGCGCATCGTCCGTGGGCTCGAAACGCAAACGCGCGAGCGGCATCGGAGCATCCGCACCCGCGAACCTGAAGGAGCGACCCATGCGCTATCGACTCTTCGGCAAGACAGGCCTGTACGTCTCCGAGCTCTGCCTCGGGACGATGACGTTCGGCGGCAAGGGCTTCTGGGCGGTCGTCGGCAAGCTCGGCGCTTCGGAGGTCGAAGCGACCATCGGAACCGCGCTCGACGCCGGCGTGAACTTCGTCGACACCGCGGACGTCTACTCCGAAGGGGAGTCCGAGACGCTCGTCGGCGGTGCGCTCGCCGCGCTCGCGCGACCGCGCGATCAGGTCATCGTGGCCACCAAGGTCCGAGGCCGCGTCGGACCGGGACCGAACCAGGTCGGGCTGTCGCGCTCGCACATCCTCTCGTCCATCGACGGGAGCTTGCGCCGTCTCAAGCTCGACTACGTCGACCTCTATCAAATCCACGGCGTCGACCGCGACACGCCGATCGAAGAGACGGTGCGCGCCCTCGACCAGGTCGTCCGCTCCGGCAAGGCGCGGTACGTCGGCTTCTCGAATCTGCCGGCCTGGCTCGCGATGAAGGCCATCGCGTACGCGGACGCCAACGGCCTCGCACGGTTCCAGAGCGGGCAGGTCTACTACTCGATCGCCGGGCGCGACATCGAGCGCGAGATCGCGCCGCTCGCCCTCGACCAGGGGCTCGCGATTCTTCCCTGGAGCCCGCTGGCCGGCGGCCTCCTGTCGGGCAAGTTCGATCCCGACAAGCCCGGACCTGCCGGGGCGAGGCGCACGACCTTCGATTTCCCACCGGTCGATCGCGAGCGACTGCCCAAAGTGCTCGCGGCGTTGCGCGCAGTGTCCGGCGCCACCGACGCCTCCGTCGCGCGCGTCGCTCTCGCGTGGCAGCTCACCAAACCATTCGTGACGAGCATCATCATCGGCGCGAAGACCAAAGAGCAGCTCGTCGACAACCTCGCCGCAGTCGACGTGAAGCTGTCGCCCGAGCACGTGGCCACCCTCGACGCCGCGAGCGCCCTTCCACCGGAGTACCCGGGCTGGATGGTGGACTGGCAACACCGCGACCCGCGCGTACCCGCGGCGAAGTAGCCGGCCAGGGGAGCGACGATTGGCAGACTCCTTCGAGAGAGCGATCGCGCTCACGCGCGTCGCCGAGGACGAGCATCGCCTGGTGCTGCCGGACGGATGGCAGCAAGGGCGAGGCGCGTTCGGTGGCCTCGTTCTGGGGATTCTGATGGAGGCCATGGGGTCGCGAGAGCCGGACCCGGCCCGCGCGGCTCGTGCCTTCACGGGAGACCTGTGCGGGCCTGCGCTCCCGAAGGAGTCGCGCGTCCGGACGCGCGTCCTGCGTCGCGGGAACAACCAGACGAACGTGGCGGCCACGCTGGAGCAGGACGGAGCCGTGGTGGCGCACGCGACGTGCCTGCTCGCCGCGCCGCGGAAGGTGAGTCCGCCCCCGCGCTTCGTCCTCGAGCCGCCGTTGCGCGCCCCGTACGAGAGCGTCGAACCGATGCTCAGCGCCCCGGGTCTCGACTTCACGCAGCACTACGAATACCGGGTGACCGCCGGCCACCTCCTTCAAGGGGCGCCCGAAGCGCTGGTCACGGGTTGGCTCCGGGAGCGCATCCCTCTCTCACGAGTGACGGCATCGTCACTCATCGCGCGCCTCGATGCGCACTGGCCAGCGTTGCTCGCCGTCGAGACGACGCCGCGTCCCGTCGCCACCGTCAGCTTCATGGCGGAGTTCCTCTGCGATCCGAGTACGCTCGACCCGGCGGCCCCCCTCTTCTACCGGGCGCGCGTCGTCGCGGAGGCCGCCGGCTACTTCGTCGAAATGCGCGAGCTCTGGAACGGCGATGTGCCGGTTGCTCTGAACCAGCAGTCGCTGGCCATGGTGAGATGACGGCGCGCCCCCTTCTACGAACGGGCGGGGGAGATCAACCCCTCCCTGGTGAATTTTTCCTCTTTCGGTCCCCCGGCTCTCGTCGGGCTCGACCGTCCGCGCATCATCGTGTTACTCACGCCGCGTCTGTGATTTCAGTCCTGAGGAGGGAGAGCATTCGCATGAGCAGCTCGAAGAAGGCGTGGCGCGCGGTTTCTTGGCCGATCCTCGCGATCGGTCTCACGGCACCTTGGATCACGAACTGCGGTTCGTTGCCGGGCATGCCGAACGTTCCGGGCGTGCCGGGCGGAGGCGCTTGCCCCGACACATCGAGCGCCGAAGCGCTCGAGCAGTTCGACTACGTCGGCGGCTTCAAGCTCGACGTCGAAACGGCCGGCAAGCTCAAGGCGGGCCTCGGCGCCGCGACGGAGCTCAAGGGCTTCGCCGACAGCGTCGACGCTGACCTCAAGACGGGCTGCAGCGGCCTGGCGACCGACCTCGGCGAGGGCGGCACCTTCGCCAGCGGCACCGACGCCTGTAAGGCGGCCATCAAGGCGATGGGCGACGTGAAGGCGAAGATGGGAGCGAACATCTCCATCAAGCTCGACGTGAAGGCGCCCGAGTGCCGCGCGTCGATGGATGCGTACGCGGATTGCGCAGGTCACTGCGACGCGACGATCAAGCCGGGCGAAGCCAAGGTCGAGTGCGAACCGGGCAAGCTGGCCGGCTCGTGCACCGGGTCCTGCAGCGGCTCGTGCGACATGAGCGCGTCGGCCAAGTGCACCGAGCGCTGCTCGGGCTCCTGCGACGCGAGCATGAAGGGCTCATGCTCGGGTAACTGCGACGGCAAGTGCGACGGCAAGACGTCGAAGGGCGCGTCTTGCAGCGGCACGTGCGAAGGGAAGTGCGACGCGCACATCGAAGGCTCGTGCAGCGGCAGCTGCAGCGGAAGCTGCTCGATGAAGGCGAGCGCGACGTGCAGCGGCACCTGCAACGGCAGCTGTTCGGTGCAGATGCAGGCTCCGAAGTGCACGGGCGAGATCACGCCGCCGAAGATGAGCGCCGACTGCAAGGCTCACTGCGACGCAAAGGTCCAGGCGAAGGCGGAGTGCACGCCGGCGCAGATCGGCGTGAAGATCGAAGGCTCGGCCGACGCGACGGCGGCGGCGACCTACAAGAAGGCTCTCGAGAAGAACCTCCCCATCATCCTCAAGATCGCGATGGGCGTCGGCGAGCGCGGCATCAAGATGGCCGGCAACGTGCAGGCGTCAGTCGAGGGTCTGCAGGCGAGCGTGAAGGGCGCGTCCAAGGGCGGTCCGCTCATGACGGCGAAGCTCGTCGGCTGCGTCGTGTCTCCGTTCAAGGGCGCGATCGATGCGGCGGCGAGCCTCAAGGCGAACGTCAGCGTCTCGGTCGACGTGAAGGCCTCGGCGAGCGGCTCGGCGCACGCCGGCTGATTCGTTCAGGCTACGACGAACGAAGGGATCGCGACGCGAGTCGCGGTCCCTTCTTTCTTTTGTCCCTCTGGAAGAAGCGTCTCGTCAGCCGCGCACGAACCGAACGACCGCCTCACCGAGCTCTGCGCCCTCGTCCTCCTGGAGGAAATGACCGGCTCCGGCGAGCGTGACGTGCTCGACGTCCCGCGCACCCGGTACCCTCTCTCGCAGAGCTCGATCGGCGCCGTGCGTGATGGGATCCGAGTCACCAAAGACCGTATGGAACGGCTTGGTCCATCGCTCCAGCGCCCCCCACGCGCGACGATTCGGCGCAGAAGCCGGGTCACTCGGCGACGTGGGCACGAGCATCGGGAACTGGCGAGCCCCGGACTTGAATGACTCATCAGGGAACGGCGCGTCGTACGCTGCAACGACCTCGTCGCCGAGCGGCACGGCGCATCCCGTAGCCACGATCTTCCCCACCGGCAGCACGGGGATCGACTGCGAGAACTGCTGCCACGCGAAGAAGGCGTCGGGCGTCTTGTGATCGCCCGTCGGCAGGAACGTATTCGCCGCTACGACGCGGGCGAACCGCTCCCCGTGCTCGGCCACGAGCCGGAGACCGATGAGTCCCCCCCAATCCTGGCACAGGAGCGTCGCTCCCGAGATCTCTGCTGCCGCAAGGAAGGCGGCCATCGCATCCACGTGCCGCTGGTACGTGTAGTCCTCGCGCGCGGAGGGCTTGTCCGAGCGACCGAAGCCGACCAGGTCAGGCGCGATCGCGCGGAGCCCGGCGCCGACGATGCGCGCGATGACCTTGCGGTACAGAAACGACCAGGACGGCTCTCCGTGGAGCATCAGCACGATTGGCGCATCGCGCGGGCCCTCGTCTACGAAGTGCACCCGGACGCGCGCGTCGCCAAACGGTACCTCGGCGTACCGCGGGACAAATGGGAACAGCGTGGCCAGCGACTCGAAACGTGTGTCCGGCGTTCGTAGAACGTTCATCGCAATCCTCCATGGCTCTGCTCGACGCGCACGGCGATCGGAACCGTCGCCGCGAGCACCTCGATCATGACGTCGCGGATCGCTTCGCGCGCGACCTCGCCCCGCTCGATCCACTCGAGACTCGTCGCCTCGCAGAACCCAATCCACCCACGGAGCGCGCTGCGAAGGAGCGGGGTCGACACGACGCCTGGCAAGCCGACCAGGAGGCGCTGGCACATCAGATCGCGCGTCTCTCCTACGATTCGCGCGACCTCGGGATCCGAGCCGACCCCTCCACGCATGAGCGCGGCATAGGCCGGGCCGTGCGCTGCGACATAGTCGAGGTACGCGTCCAGGCCCGCACGCGCCCTCGCAAGCGGGGGCATGTCATCGGGCGTTGCCGTGAGCTCGACGAGATTGCTCGATGCCTCGCGCACCGTCGCGATGTAGAAATCGCGCTTCGTCGGGAAGTAGTGGTAGAGCAGGCCCTTCGAAATCCCTGCCGCCCGCGCAAGCTCGTCGATCGAAACCTCGTCGTACGCATGCGACGCGAAAAGGTCGATTCCGAGCCTCACGAGCTGCGCGCGCCGCTCGTCCACGTCCAGTCGTTCGCGTGCAGCTCCCCCCTTCTGCGATGCGCGCTTGCCGCCCGCCTTCGACGCATTGCTCGATGGCTTGGTGCGGGTCTTCTCTCGAGCGCGAGGGGGCATGTACACAACGCTACGCCACTATTGACTTCGGTTCAACGAACGGTGGCCCCTCATTGAACTGGAGTCAGCGACATGACGGCTCCCCCTACGCCCACGACCATCATGGCGGCGCGGCGCCTCGAGACGCTCGCCCGTCGACGACCACGAACGACGCGCTCGTGGCCGAGTAGCTCGCGCGAGCGGGGATCGCGCGAGCTACTGGGACGAGTACGTCGAACCGTTGGTGAAGTCGGTGGCGATCGTGGAAGCAACGGTCGAGACGGCGCTGGCCTGGTTGAAGATCACGCCGAGCTCGCGGTTGTAACCCAGCGACCCGCCGGACAGGTTCTCCGAGCCGATATAGGCGGTCTTCCCGTCGACGACGATGGCCTTCGCGTGGATGTCGAGCCCCGAGCCGCTGCTGGCGTATCCAACGACACTGCCACCGGCCGCCTGTAGGGCGCTAACAGCCGTCGTTTGCTCGGAGTCCGTCGAATCCTCGAGAACCATGTGGACCGTCACGCCAGCCTTGGCCTTGTTCTCCAAGGCCGTCGCGATGGCGCCTTCGATGCCCGCCGAGTCGTACTCCTCGGACTCGACATCGATGGACGTCGTCGCGCTGTTGATGAGCGCGAGGATCGCCGGTTGCGCATTGTTCTGTGGTGAGGGCGCCACCACGAGGTCGCCCGACGGGGTGATGTCCGTGGGGGCGTAGTCGGCCTCGAAGATGGCCTCCGCTTCGGTCACGTCAGCTGTGTTGACGTCCAGGGCGAGGTACTCGCGATTGTCCTTCGGCGCGTCGGTGTCGACGTTCATCGTCATGATCCACACCTGCGCGTTGGAGGTGCCGGGATCGATGATGACGGCCTTCTCGTGCGTGTAGCTGTCGAACCCCGTCGTCGTTGGGGCCCAGTGGGCGATCCCGAGCGCCGACAGCGTCGCGTACGAGCTCGCATTCGTCGTGGAAGTCGAAGTCCCGGACGGGAACGTCTCGTTCAGGATGACCTTCACGTCGATGCCCTTCGAGTGAAGGCTGGTCAACGCATCGATGTAGGTCGAATTCGATAGGAGATACATCTCCATGTGAACCGCCGATTTCGCGTTCTGGATGGCGGTGAGGAGCACCTGGGCATCACCGGTGCCATCGGGTTCGACGGTGATCGTGATGCCCGACGTCACCGGGACGAGCGCGCCCGCATCCTTCCCCGGAGTCGTCCCGCCGTCGGTCGACGCGCCCCCTCCGTCGGGGTGCGGTGCAGGCGCACCATCAGGAAGCGTCCCCCCGTCGTCGCCGCTGCCACCACCATCGCTGGAGCTGGTGCCGCCGCCGTCGCTCCCGTGTGAGGTCGACGTCTCGGCGTTCGAACCGCCACAGGCAGCGAGCGCGCCCAAGAACAAGCCCAACCAAGCCCTATTCATCAACGCCTCGTTGCTCTTGCGGGTCGCACGAGGGCCACGAAGGCCACGCGCGCCGAAACACGATCTCTGAAGCATGGGCGAGCGCGCGGCCAGCGATAAGAGGCTCTCGCGCTACGCTCTTGCGGTTGAGTATACGAATTCGATGAGACTGCCGCCCGGCTACCGACTAATTCGTGTCATTTCGCCGGGTCCGCTAACGACGGTCGCGCTTGCGAGGGACGCGGAAGGCGCGACGCGGGTGGTCAAACGGGCGGCCATCGGACGAGCGGCGGGGGCGATCGCTCACGAGGCAACCGTTCTCACCGCGCTCGCGCAGGCCCGGGTCGCCGGGGTTCCGCGGCTCGTGGGGGAATGGAGCGACGCGTTCGCGATGGAGTGGCTCGAGCTTCCGACGCTCGGCGAACGAGGCGACGTCATGCGCGCGAACGCAGGTTTTCGAGAGCGTGTCGTGCGCGCCGCCTTCACGCGGCTCGACGCGATTCACGCGGCGGGCGTCGTGCACGGGGACGTGTCGCCGGGGAACGTGTTCGTCGCGGAGGACGCCGCTTTTGCGGCCATGGCTGACTTCGGGCTCGCACAGATGGAGGGTGAGGCTTGCCGGGACGGAGCGTTCCGGGGAACGCTCCTCTACGTGGCACCGGAGGTTGCCCGCGGTGAACCGTTCGGAGCGCGCGCGGACGACTTCGCGCTTGCGGCGTCTCTGCTGCACATGGCGAGCGGGGTGCCGCTGCGCCGCCTGGACGGTCCGGGCGCGTCCCCGGCGTCGCTTCTACTGGCTGCCGGGTCGCACCCCCTCGACGCACTGCATCCGTGGCGTCGCCGGGCCCCCGAGCTGTTCCCAGCAGCCATGGCCGAAGTCCTGCTCCAGTGCCTCGCCTACGACGCTCGCGACCGCCCGTCGGTCTCTCGCGCGTGGTAGAGCGTGGCCCATGAGCCACGCGAACTCACCCCGTGAATGGGCCATCGACACGCTCTGCATTCACGCGGGCCAGGAGCCTGATCCGATCCACGGCGCCGTCATGACGCCCATCGTCCTTTCGAGCACGTTCGCGCAGGACGGCCCTGCGATGCTCAAAGGCCCGGGCTTCGACTACTCGCGCGCGGGCAACCCCACGCGCGCCGCTCTGGAGGCGTGCTTCGCGTCGCTGGAAGGCGGCAAGCACGGCGTGGCGTTCGGCAGCGGGTGCGCGGCGACCATGGCCATCCTGCTGATGCTGAAGAGCGGCGACCACGTCCTCGTCGGCGACGACGTCTACGGCGGGACGTTCCGCATCTTCGACAAGGTGATGAAGCAGTTCGGCATCGAGGCGACGTTCCTCGACATGAGCGACGCGACGAAGGTGCGCGCAGCCGTTCGCCCCAACACGCGGCTCGTGTGGATGGAGACGCCGTCGAACCCGATGCTCAAGATCTTCGACATCGCGGCGATCGCCGAGGTGGCCAAGAGCGCCAGCGCCTGGCTCGCCGTCGACAACACGTTCGCGACGCCCGTGCTCCAGCGCCCGCTCCAGCTTGGCGCGACGATCGTCGTGCACTCGACGACGAAGTACCTGAACGGCCACTCCGACGTCGTCGGCGGCGCGGTCGTGACCGACGACGATGCGATCGCAGAGAAGCTCCATTTCATCCAGAAGTCCGCCGGAGCGGTCCCCAGCCCGTTCGATTGCTACATGGTGCTGCGCGGATTGAAGACGCTCGGCGTCCGCATGCGGCAGCACGTACAGAGCGCACGGGGCATCGCCGAGTGGCTCGCGTCGCACGCGCAGGTCGCGCGCGTGCACTATCCGGGGCTCGCGTCGCATCCGGGGCACGCGCTGGCCTCCAGGCAGATGAAGGGGCCCGGCGGGATGATCAGCTTCGAGCTCCGCGGCGGTATCGACGCATCACGAGCCTTTCTGGCCGCGCTGCGGGTGTTCGTGTGCGCCGAGAGCCTCGGCGGCGTCGAGTCGCTCGCGGAGCTCCCTGCCGTCATGACGCACGCCAGCCTCACGGCCGAAGCGCGGCGTGCGCTAGGGATCGGCGACGGGCTCATTCGACTTTCCGTTGGGCTCGAAGACTTGAACGATCTTCGGGGCGATCTCGAAGCGGGCTTCGGCGCGGCGCTCCGAGCTGCTCGTTGAAGTTCGCCTCGCTCAGCGCCCGCAGCTATCCTTTCGCCAGCGTCTCTCGAACGAGGTGATTCCCATGTTCGTCGGCTCACGTTCGCATGCGCAGTACCTTCCGCTCCTCGCGGCCGCCGCAGGATTCGTCGCGATGGCGCCAGGGTGCTCCAGCAGCGCTCCGGCGACGCCACAGGCCGGGATCGTCTGGGTCGTCGAGCCCGGAGCGAACAGCTCGGCCCTTTGCCCCGTAGGAGGCGAGGATACGTGGACCATCGGCGGCGGCGGGACGAGTGACACGACGGTCGCTGATAACGGCAGCTCGAACGGGGTCCCGGTGAGCGTCCAGTGCAGCGTCTCGGGGAACGACTCGTCCGGGTACAACCTCTTCCTCACGGCAGACTACGGCACCAACGAGGGGGCGCTCACGATTACCGGGCATGTGGACGGAACGACCAACGCTCAGCTCAACATCACGGGCACGTTCGACGACAATCTCCCGTCGGGGATGACGGCCAACCTGGTCGAGGGGCCTTCCGACGACGGGGGGGTGAACACGGGCTGCACGATCACCTACCCGAGGACGGGCAACGGTATGATGGGAGTGGCTCCAGGCCGGATCTGGGCGCACATCGATTGCCCAACGGCGACCGACGCGACACGCGCACGAGTCTGCGATGCGAACGCCGACTTCCGTTTCGAGAACTGCAATCAGTAGCGCAGGGCGCGCTAGCTCAGGTCAACCCCTTGTCGAGCCCGTCGAGCAGGCCGCGCACTTCGGTCGCGACCTCGAATTCGGGCTTCGTCTCCAGGAATGCTTCCAGGTAGCGGCGCGCCGCCGCATCGTCTCCACGGTCGAGGTGCACGAGGCCGAGGGCGTGCAGCGCGTCTTGATCGCCCGGCGCCTGGCTCAGCGCGGTCGCGCCTTCCTTCAGCGCCTCGCGCAGGTCACCCATCTGGCGAAGGACGTGCGTCAGCGCGACGCGGGCACCGAGGTGCTTTGGGGCGATGGCGAGCGCCGCACGGTACGCGTCGCGCGCTGGCTCGAGCTCACCCACCTCGAAGAAGGCGATCCCCACGAAATAGTACGCATACGGATTCTGGGCGTCGGCCTTGATCACGTGACCGAGCGCGACAAGCGCTTCGCGAAAGCGCTCCTCGTGAAGCAGCTCCGTCGCCTCTTCGACGGCTTCCCAATGCGCGCGATCCTTCGCATCGGCGCGCGCGTCTTCTCGCTCGTCACTCATGCTTCCCTCACCGGGTCCGACAGCAATGCTTCGAGCGGCGGCGGCACGCTGCTCTTCCGCGGCGGGTAGCCGAAGGCCACGCGCACGTCGTCGGGGATGCGCGTCGGCCGGCCCGTGGCAGCCTCGACGAAGCCCCATATGGTGAGCGAACGCGCGACCACTTCGCCGTCCGCCGCTCTAAGGATCTCCGTCCCGCGCTCACACTTCGCGGCCGCTGCCGACGCGATCCAGGTGCGCACAGTGAGCTGCTCGCCGCGAAGAACAGGACGCAGGTAGTCGATCTCGTTCCGCCGCACGACGAAGAATGCACCTAGGCGCATGTAAGTCGCGATGTCGAGTCCGACCGCGGCCGAGTGCGCTACGGCGACGTCCTGAATCCAGCGCACGAACGCGATGTTGCTCGCATGGCCGAGCATGTCGATGTCAGCGTCGTCGACCCGGATCGCGTGCTCGTACATGCGGATGCGCTCGTTCTACGACGAAAAGTGGCGAGGCTCGCACGAAATGTGCTTTCTCGTGTGGACGAATGGTAGCGCGCGTCAGCCTCCCGTCTCGGGTCGGCCTTCGGCTCGTCGGCGAAGAAGCGATGTCCACCCTCCGTGAGGTGGCGCTGTTCCGCGCCGACCTCATGCCGATCATTCCGCGCGCGCTCGCGGGCGACGACGTCGTCGTGCTCGTCCACGGGTTCCTCGCGACGGCGGGCGTCTTTCGCCCCATGCGAAGGCGGATCCGACGTGAAACCGGAGCGCACGTCGCGAGCTTCAGTCACGCGCCAGGGCTTGGGGTGAAGCGGATCGCGCGGCAGCTTGCGCGCCTCGTCGAGCGCATTCCCCACGGGACGCGGATCCACCTCGTAGGCCACAGCTTGGGCGGACTCGTCGCTCGCTGGTACGTGCAGGAGATGGGCGGGCACACGCGCGTAGCCCAGACGATTTCGCTCGCGACCCCGTTCGGCGGAACGCGCCTGGCCGAGCGCCTGCGACTCTTCGTTGGCAACGACCTTCACTCGGCAAGCGAGGTTCTGGCTCGCCTACGCGAAGGCGCACACGGGTGCGCGGTCCCGCATACGTCCATCGCGGGAACCGCCGATCGCATCGTGTCGACGCCCGAGCACGCGCGCTTCGCCAACGGCGAAGTCCTCGTGCTGCCGGGCCGAGGGCACAACACCCTCCTGTTCGATCGCGAAGCGATCGACGCCATCGTGCGTCACGTGAAGAAGCCGCGGGATCCCTGAGCCCTTTCGCGCGAGCCGCTGGGCGTGGTACCCACTCGCCCGTGCGTTTCCGCCCCCAGATGTCCGCGATTCTCCGGCCCAGTCGCACTCGGTCGATTCCCTGCGCGATCGCCGTCGCGCTCGCTGCCGTGCTCGCCACGCCGTCGGCGCAGGCCGAACCGTCATCCTGGCTCTCGCTCGGCGGCGGCTATGGGTTCCAGCACGACGGCTACTTCGGAGGCACGGACAAGGGGGGCGTATTCACGGGCGCGCTCGGCGTAGGGAGCTCGTCCCGGAGCCCGTTCGTCGTTGGCGGGGTCTTTCGGACCAACATCTTCTTCCAACTGGGCACGGACATCTCTCTCTCGGCGCGCGTCGCCACGGGGAGCTTTGCGCGCGGCGACTGGGGCGTTGCGCTCGATCTCGGCGTCGCGGGGCGCTTCTGGCGCGACCAGGACTACGGGCACTTCCCGCTCCAGGCGATGGTGATCGCGGGAGCTCCGTGGGGGTTCCAGCTCGGTGTGGGCGCAGACGTGTGGGACGTGACGGGCGACACGCCAAAGGCACGAGGGGGGTTCGCGGTCATCGAGATCGACCTCCTTCGTCTCACCGCCATGCGAAGCGGCACCACGACGAAGTGGTGGCCCAATCCCTCGGCGATCGACGGGCCGCGTCCGGCTTCGGAAGATCCGCCGCCGCCGTAGCTCGGCGCGAGCGAGAAAGTCAGCGAGGCGTGACGGCGGGCGGCGCCTTGTTCGCTTCGTCGGCCTTGATCGAATAGCGCACGAGCGCTCGAAGCACTTCGTTACGCTCGACGTTGCCGACGAGGGCCCGAATGTCCTCGTAGACGCTGGGGTCCACCAAGAGCGCGCCCAACGTCCCCTTCCCTTCCCTCACGTCGTGCACGATCGCGCGCAAATCCCCGCTCATCGCGTCGACGTTCGTCATGACGTGGTTCGTGCTGTCGTCCCCGTAGATCAGCGAATGCGCGAGGCCGTTGCCCGTGCGAATCGCCTCTAGATCCTTGTGAACCTCGGCGACCGCACCGGTCGCGTTCGCGGACATGTCCCCGTCGTACAGAAGCGAGTGAGCGAGCCCCGAGCCGTTCTTCACCTGATTGGTCACGTCTCGCACGGAGTCGAGCGCCGCATTCAAACGCTCGCTCGACGCCTCGAGGTTCGAGAGGACCCGGTCGATCTTCGCGCCTTCACCGGGGTCCATGAAGAGCCTGTGCGCCGCGCTGTCCTTGTGCGCGATGCCGTCCAGGAGGAGCCGCAAGTCTTCGACGCTGCTCTTGACGTCATCCTGCACTTTTCGATCGTTGAGCACGTCGGTCGCCTGCTCCACGTTCGTCAGCGCGTGATCGGCCTTGTTCGCGAGCACGCCGAGCGCCGACGTGAAGTCGAGCGGCTCCTCGGTCTGAACGGTTCCGCCCGGTGCCAGGACGCCGCCCTTTCCGTCGGTCGACAGATCGATCATCTTGTCGCCGAGCAGCCCTTTGCCGAGGATCTGCGCTTTGGTGTCCGTTCGAACACGCGCCGCCTCGGAGCGCACGACGGCGAGCTTCACGTAGATCCGCCGGTCGTTCACGTCCGGCGCGTGCGACACGCCAGCAACGCGCCCGATGTCGACCCCGCCCATGCGCACGGGCGAGCCGGGCTTGAGCCCTGCGACGTCCGCGAAAGGAGCGACGAAGTCGACGGTTCGATTCCAGACTTGCTGCGAGTCACCGATGAGGAACGTCGCGAAGCCACAGAGGATGAGGCCCGAAAGCACGAAGATTCCTACTTTGATCGACTTTTTCATGTCGGTCCCTACGAAGAAGACAAGAGCGCGCCGACGTCTTCACTTTCGGGCGCGCGCCCTTCGATGAAGTCACGCACGTACGGGTCGCTCGACTGCTTGAGATCTTCCTTCGTACCGAAGGCGATGACCCGCCCCTTGCCAAGCATGGCGACGCGGTCGGAGACGCTGAACGCCGTCCCCATGTCGTGCGTCACGACGACGCTCGTCAGCTGGAGAGCTCTCTGGATGCCCGTGATGAGGTGATTGATCCGGGCAGTATTGATGGGGTCGAGTCCCGTCGTCGGCTCGTCGTAGAGAATGACCTGGGGGTGGAGGGCGAGCGTACGCGCGAGAGCGACTCGCTTCTTCATGCCCCCCGACAGGTCCGAGGGGCGCATGGCCTGGATACCCGGTAGCCCCACGAGCTCGAGTGACTGTGCGACGCGCGCCTGGATCTCGGCCTCGCTCATCGTGCGCCAGAGCTGCTCGCGGAGACCGTAGGCGACGTTCTCCCCGACGCTGAACGAGTCGAACAGCGCGGCGCCTTGGAACAAGTAGGCGATGCGCCGGCGGACTCCCGTGAACTGACTGTCGTCGAGGTGCGTGAGATCCTCGCCATCGAACTCGATCTGCCCTCCATCGCAGGTCAATAGGCCGATGAGCATCTTGAGCATGACGCTCTTGCCGCTCCCGGAGGCGCCGAGGATCGTGGTCGTCTCGCCGCGGCGAAGGTCGAGGTTGAGGTCGGCGAAGATGACCTTCGGCCCGAAGGCTTTCTTCACGTGCGAAAAGCGAATGAGCACCTCACCCTTCGCTGCCCGAGGAGCGTCAGCGGACGGGCGAAAGGGTCGCTCGTTCGCGGCATCGCTTGTGCGCTGGTTCGTCACGTTCGAACGCAAAGCCTAGCCGACTCGCGACCTTCACGCCGGGTCGAGCGTCTCCATGCGGATCTCGACCGCGCCGTTGCCGCGGTAGTCGTCGCGCCGGAGCCGTCCCACGACCCGCACGAACGATCCGACGCTCGGCGCGCGCGGCCCGAGGCCGTAACCGAAGGCCCTGAGCGTACCGTTCGCGCGCGCGACCTCGATCGCGAGGTGAGTCTCTTTCATGACGCGCACGGAGGCCACGCGGCCTCGCGTGATCTCGAGGAGGGGCGCAGGGTTCGCCTGACCGCACGGCTCGAAGCGCTCCAGGTCGCGGAAGACCCGCCCCGCATCGTCGCTCTCGGCGAGAGCCGCGTCGGGGACGAACGTGCGGGGCATGGGCACTCCCGCGCCCAGCGCGACGCACGCTTCGGCAAACCGCTCGCGGAGCGCGTCGACGCGCGCCGAATCGACGTGAACCCCCGCGGCCGCTTCGTGCCCGCCAAACCCGAGGAGCGCGTCCTTGCACTTCGAGAGGGCCGAGTACAACGGGAAGCCCGCGGGGCCGCGCACCGAACCGCGCGCCTCTTTCCCTTCGAGGGCGATGATGATGGTCGGCTTGCCATACTTCGATGCGAGCCGCCCTGCGGCGATCCCCACGACCCCCGGATGCCACGTATCCTTGCCGAGCACGATGACCGGGAGCGCGGCGAGCGCAGGGTCGAGGAGCATCGCCTCCGCGTCGGCGAGCACCAGCCGGTCGAGCTTCTTCCGCTCGTCGCACAGCTGGTCCAGCTCTGCGGCGAGGGCCCGTGCCTCGTGCGGCGAGGTCGCGAGGAGGAGCGCGAGCGCGACGTCGGGCTTCCGGAGTCTGCCGGGCGCGTTGATGCGCGGGGCGAAGCGGAACGAGACGTCCTCACCCGTGAGCGGTGCGCCAACGAGCTTGACGACCTCGGCCAGCGCGCGCGTCCCCGGCCGTACGCCCCTGCCGAGGAGCGCGAGCCCCGCGCGCACGAGGCAGCGATTGTCGCCGTCGAGCGGGGCGACGTCGGCAATGGTCCCGATGGCGACGAGATCGAGCCAGTTGCGCAGATCGAGGGCAACGGAGAGCTCGGCACGAACGGCGGCACAGATGCTGAGGGCCAGCCCCACCGAGGCGAGCCCCTTGTACGCAAAGCCGCAGTCGGGGCGATGCGGGTTCAGGAAGGCGAGCGCCGGGAGGGGCTCGTCCGGGACGCGGTGGTGGTCGATGACGATGACGTCGACTCCGCGCCGCTTCGCCTCGTAGAGGCGGGGATGGTCGCTCGTGCCGCAGTCGCACGTGATGAGCAGCGTGGCGCCCGTCGCGAGGACGCGCTCGAGGGCCGCGTCGGAGAGGCCGTACCCGCCGCCGAATCGATCCGCGAGGAGCGTCGTTACCGTGGCGCCGAGCGTTCGGAGCACGTCGGTCATGAGCGCCGCGCTCGTCACACCATCGGCGTCGTAGTCGCCGAAGATGGCGATGGACTCGCCGCTCTTCACGGCACGCGCGATGCGGCTCGCCGCTTCGGCTCGGTCCTTCATCTTCGCCGGCGGCGTCAGATGCGCGAGCTTCGGGTCGAAGAATCGAGCGGCGCTCTCGCCGTCCAAGAACCCGCGACTCACGAGGACACTCGCCGCGGTCTCGGTCACTCCGAGCTCTCGCGCCAGCGACGCGGCGCGCGAATCATGCGTGGCTTCCAGCGCTTCCATCGAGAACGACAGACCACGTTCGCCTGCGCGCCGCAAGCGAGCCCCATTCAGCGCGCTGTGATCTTCGCCCAGGCGTCGCACTCCTTCGGGAGAAAGCTGCTCAGCGTGTCGTGGCCGCTTTCCAGCGCGCTCCCGAGCTCCGTGCGGAGGGCGAGCGCGAGCCGCTCGTAGCGAACCTCGGGAGAGCGGAGTGTCCGTGCTGCGTCCTCGTTCACCATCTCGAGCAGGAGATCGCGCCCGGCCGGGTGTACGAGCCCCGGCGCGAACGCATACGCGACCCCCTCCTCCATCGTCTCGGGATCGATCGACTCGTCGCACTTCTCCGAGGCGATCGCGAACGAACCGCGGCGCCGGGCGAAGATGACGTCGAAGAGCGCGTGAAGGAACGTCGGGACGTTGTCATAGTCGGGCATCGCCTCGACGACGAGCGCCCCGCCGCGCCACGCGCTCTCGCCGTGGGTCGCCGAAGGATCGGCGACGACGAACGCGTGCACCTCTACGGTGTCGGTCGTCTCGCAGAATCGTCCGAGCTGAGCCGCAAGTGGTGCGGCGCGCCTGGAGGCTTCGGCGACGTCCACCTCGAAGGCATGGAGGGTGGCCCCCTGCGCCTCGAGGAGCGGATCGAGACGTGGCGCGAAGTGCTCGAGGAGCGCCCCCTCGGCCTCGGCGTCCGCCTGGGTCAGGAGCTTCTTCTCGACCGCATGCTGTACCGCCTCGCGAATCGTGAGCGCCGCGTAGAACGCCTGGTCGAGCGCCCCGACCCCTCGGCGCGCTCGGAGCTTCGCGTGCGCGGCGAGCATCGCCCGCTCGGTCTCGTCCAGCGGCAACGCCTTGCTGGCCCACTCCCCGTAGGCTCCCTGCGGAGCGACCGGTTTCGCCAGCTCGTCCACGACGTGGAAGACCTGCGCCGTGCGTGCGTCACTCACCGTGAGCACGATGGGGCCGATCTTCAGGTCGCTCAGCGACAACGGAGCCGCCACCGGCGAAGGCACCGGCGGAGGCACGTACACCGGCGGCGGCGGGGGGGTCGCGCAGGCCGCGACGGCGAGCACGAGCGCGCCTATCGTCCCCCGCTTCATCGTGGCGATGCGCGAGCCCAGCGCCGACTTACGCCTTCGAGGCAGCCTCGCTCGCCACACCGACGCCCTTGGGCCGCGCGCTCGCGCGCTTCTTCTTCGTCGCCCCCTTCGTCATCCGCTCGTCGATCCACTCGGTGAGCGGCGCGGCGACGTAGATGCTCGAGTAGGTCCCGGCGACGATCCCGACGACCATCGCGAGGGCGAAGTCCTTGATGACGCCCGTTCCCCAGATGAAGAACGCGAGCACGCTGAGCATGGTCGCGCCGGAGGTGAGGATCGTGCGGGACAGGGTCTCGCTGACGCTCAGGTTGATCACGTCCCAGAACGTGCGACCACGGTGCTTGGAGAGGTTCTCGCGGATCCGGTCGTAGACGACGACCGTGTCGTTCATCGAGTAACCGACGATGGTGAGAACGGCGGCGATCGTGGAGAGCGTGATCTCCTTGTGAAGCGCGATGAATACGCCGAGCACGACCATGGCGTCGTGGATGCACGCGACGACCACGCCCGGAGCGAACCGGAGGTCGAACCGGAACGCGAGGTAGAGCATGATGAACACGATCGCGATGGCGACCGAGTTACGAGCACTCTCGCGGAGCTGCTTGCCGGCCTTGGGGCCGACCCACTCGACGCGAAGCGGCTGGTCGGGGACCTTGTCGACGCCCAGCTTGGAGCGGATCGCGCTGAACAGCTGATCGCCCTTCGACTGGAGCTGAATCTCGACGCGGTGGTCGCGCGGGTTCACGACCTGCGGGTTCGTCGGCGACTCGCGGAGGTTGATGCCGGGGACGCTGCGGATCTGCGCCTTGATCTTCTCGAGGTCCGGGTCCGAATCGTAGCGTGTCGCGATCTTGTCGCCGCCGAGGCTGAACTTCACTTCGGTCGCGCGCGTGTTCGCCGGACAAGCGTCGCTCGGCGGCGCGGCCGAGTCGAGACTCAGGCAGAGGGCGCGGCGCAGCGCGTCCTTGGAAGCGTCGTCCAGAACGCTCACGTCCTGGACACGGATGAAATAGTGGTTCGTATTGGCGGGGCCGATGCTCACGACGTCGGGCGTCGAGAAGCCGCTCGACTCGACCGCTTTGCGGATCTCGCCGGTATCGACGGTCTGCTTGAAGGCGACCTCGATCTCGGTGCCGCCCTGGAAGTCGGTTCCGTAGTTCGGCCCGTACGGCCACACGTTGGCCCACGGCCAGAACGTGAAGGCCGTCGAGATCGCCACGAGCGACATGCTCAGGATGATCCAGAACTTCCTCTGGCCCATGAAGTCGAACTGCCGGCCTGGCTTGAAAAACTCCATGTCAGAACTCCGCGCCGACGCTGAGACGTTTTACCTTCGCGCCGCGTACCCACCAGTCGAAGACGATGCGCGTGCAGAACACGCCGGTGAACAGGCTGCACACGATGCCGACGATGAGCGCGACGGCGAAGCCCTTGACGGGGCCCGTGCCGTACTGCGCGAGGATGAGGCCCGAGATGAACACGGTGACGTGGCCATCGAGGATCGAGGAGAGCGCCTTGCCGTAGCCGGCTTCGACCGCGGCGCGCACGGTGCGCCCGGCGCGCAGCTCTTCGCGGATGCGCTCGTTGATGAGCACGTTCGCATCGACGGACATACCGACGGTCAGGGCGAGGCCGGCGATTCCCGGCAGGGTCATCGTGGCCTTGAAGCTCGCGAGGACCGCCATCTGCAGGAACAGGTTGAAGAGCACCGCCAGGTCGGCGACGACGCCCGAGCGCCGGTAGTAGAAGGCCATGAACGCGAGGACCAGCGAGATGCCCACGACCATCCCCTTCACGCCTTCGTGAATCGCGTCCGCGCCGAGGCTCTGGCCGATCATCGACTCGTTGCTGAGCGTGATGGGGGCCGGCAGCGCGCCCGAGCGTAGTACGAGCTCCAGCTTCCGCGCGTCCTGGAGCTGCTTCTCCGGGTCGCCTGCGCCCATCGTGATCGTCGCGCGGCCGCCGCCGATCTTCGTCTTGATGACGGGCGCCGAGTCGATGACGTCGTCGAGGATGATGGCGAAGCGCCTGCCGACGTTCGCGCCCGTCACCTCTTCGAAGCGATCGGCTCCGGCCGGGCTGAACGTGATGAGCACGAAGTAGCTTCCGAGCCCCTGCTGCTGGTCCTGCTGAACCGCGGCGTCGGTGATGTAGTCGCCCGTCACGTCGGCGCGCGCGTAGAGGTAGAGCGTGCGCCACCCGATCTCGTTCGACTTGCCGGTGTCGGCGTCGTACTCGGTGATCGGCTCGTAGCCGATCTGGTGGTCGTCCGCCGTGGGGAGCGAGGTCGCCCACTTCTTGAAGCGCACGAGGCACTCGGGCATCGTCTCGGTCTCGCGCTTCACCATGCGAGCGAAGTGCGTCTGGACCGTCTTGCCACCGGGGCCGTCCGGCGCGTTCTCCTGGTAGATGGAGATGCCCTCGCCTTCGGGGAGCTCGTCGTCCTTCACCTTGCCGAAGAAGTCCGTGTCGTCGTCCACCATCTTGAACTCGAGACGAGCCGTCTGGCGGATGATGTCTTTGATCTCGTCGAAGTCCTTCTGATTGTTGCCCGGCATCTCGAGGATGATGTCCTCGTCGCGCACGGTGAGAGCGGCTTCCTTCAGCCCCTTGCCGTCGACGCGGCGGCCGACGGTCTCCCTGGCCTGAGCGACCGCGCGCTCGCGGATCTGGGACTCGACCTCGGTTCGGATCTTGAAGGTCACCTCACCCGGGTTCGCGCCTTTCGTCTCCGAGAGCTCGCCGAAGAACTTCTTCTCGAAGCGCTCGTCGATCTTCGCGACGTCTGCGGGATCGGCGAACTTGATGCGGATGACGGCGCTCTCGGGGAGAGCGATGTGCACCTTGGCATCGAGCTTCTGCGACTCCTCGCGCGTGATCATCCCCTCGCCGCTGTGGATCTGGAACGCCCGCGCGAGCTCCTGGCGCATGTCGTCCGCGAAGTGATCGCGCTTGTCGCGGATCGCCTCTTCGACCTCCACGGTGTAGACGAGGCGCATCCCGCCGCTCAGGTCGAGCCCCTGCACGATCTCGGAGGTGAGCCGCTCGCGCACGTACGTGGGGCACGGGAGGCTCGTGTGGTTCGCGATCGTCGGCCAGAGGATGATGAAGCCGCCGATGGCGGAAGACATCAGGACGCCGACGCGCATGCGCCAGCCGGCGTCCATGATCGGGAGCGCGTAGATCAGCGCCCAGACGAAGACGAGCCCCGCGGTGACGAGCCCCCAGAAGGAGTCGGCCTTGAAGAAGAGATACGCCGAGACGGCTGCGGCGAGCGCTACGAGGAGCGCGTTTCGCGGAGTGGGCTTCACATCGAGTCTTTCTGGTGTGGACCGGGGCGCGGAGGATGCGCCGTCGCGTCTTCGTTCGGAGGGCGAGCGCCTGAGCGCCGCGGATTATTTCTTTTCGGCCAGCGCCTTGGCGTCTTTGAGGTCCGCGAGATCCTTGTCGGCGGTCTTGGCCGCCGGGGTGGCGGTATCGAGGGGCTGAATCGAGCTCGCGAGCATCGTGACCGTGGTGCCGGGCGCGAGCTTCACCTTGGCGAAGCGCTCGTCCAGCTCGACGAGCTCGCCGACGAGCCCCGACTGCGAAGAGATGCGGTCCCCCTTCTTGAGCTTCGCGCGCGCCTGCTGCTCCTTCTTGTTCCTGCGGAAGATGAGGAAGAAGAAGGGGACGAACACCACGAGCATCATCAGCGGGCCGAACATCGGCGAGCCGCTGGAGGAGCTGGCCGGAGGTAGGTCCGGGCCGGCCGGGTTGGCCGTCACGCTGACGCCGGGCGTCGCGGGTGGCGCCGAGTTGGGCTGAACATTCTGAAAGGCGAGGGCGAGCGAATGCACGGGATTCTCCTGATGGCGCGTCCACGCTGGAAATGGGCGCGCGGCGCAGTCCACCACACACGAGTGGGCGCCCGCGACTTAGCCCCGACGCCGAGGTTCGTCAACAAGGGGACCGCTGAACGGACGGCGAGCACGGGCGGACACGTGGATCGGAGGCATGGATCCGCGGGTCGCCAGGGAGCGACGACCGAAGCCGTCGAGGGGGCGGTTCGTGGGGCGATTCGGGACCGAGGGCGGGCCGGCGGACTGGCATGTCGATCGCTAGAGATTGGACAGACGCGGAGGCTCCGAAAAGTGCTCGACAGCCGACATTGGAAGAGTGCAGCAGCAGCCGCAACCATGCCCTTCCAGCTCGACGGGGAGGCCATCCCGACGTCGCGAAGCAGCTCGCGGCGAAGCTGGATCAGCACGGCGGAAGGGATCGTGGACCGGGTGGAGCCCAGCGTGCTCCGCGTGGGCGACGCGCGCGCGTCGCTTCGTCACTCGATTCCGTCGTGCTTCGACATGGGAATGCTCCTCGGCCGGCGCGTGCGGGCGACGTTGCTCCATGTCGCGGCGCTCGATACCGGGCTCTCGCAGACGCTCACGGTGACCGGCGCGGAGGGGGAGCTATTGATCGTCGCGCACACGGGCGACGTCAGGAGCATCGCGCACACGCTCGGGAAGCTCCGCGTCTACGTGGCGCTCTCGCAGCGACCCGGAGGGCCGATGGTGTTCGGCACGTCGCGCGTGCAGGCGATCGTGCGCGAGAAGGACCACGTGCGCGTGCGCGACGACGACCAGGCGTACGTGCTGCAGTTCGAGTCGCGTTCGGGGAACGGCGCGACGTACGCGATCGGGCGCGAAGAGCTCTGGTGCGGGCCGCCGTCGACGATGCGCTGAGGGCGCGCGCGGCTACTCGGGGTCCGCCGACTTCGCGCAGCGCATCCCCATGTTCGGGCCCGCTTCGAGCGCGGACGCCCAGTCGCGGCTCGTCGTCCGCGCAGCGCTAGGGACCGAGAGCCACCCCCCTCCGCGCAGCGTGTGGCTCGCCCCGGAGCGCGGCGCGGTCCCGGCGTAGGTCTCGGCGTACCAGTCGGCCGTCCACTCCTCGACGTTGCCGCTGAGATCGAGGACGCCCCACATGCTCACGCCCATCGGGTGCGAGCCCACCGGCGAGGGGCGCCCCTTGGTGCAGAGCTTCCCCGAGGTTTCCCGGAGGAGCGTGTCGGCGAAGGCGCAGTTCGTCTGCGTCCCTCCCCAGGGGTAACGCGCGCCGTGAACGCCCCGGGCGGCGAACTCCCACTCCGATTCGTGCGGCAGTCGCTTGCCTGCGAAGCGGCAGTAAGCGTCGGCGTCGAGCCAGCGAACGCACGAGATCGGCAGCGTCGGGTCGTCGAGGTCGTAGGTGCAGGTGGGGCTCGACTTCAGCGGGCGGACGCAGGCGCGTGCGTCGACGCACGCCCGGTACGCCCCCACGGTGACCTCCGTGCGATCGATCCAGAACGGGGCGATGGTGACGACGTGCGGAGGGTGCTCGTTCGGCGGCGTGGTCTTGTCGGCCGAGCCCATCGTGAAGTGGCCCCCCGGCAAGAGGAGCATGCCGTCTTTCTCGGGGACGGTGATGCGCGCTGCCGGAGCGCGCGCCGTGGTTGGAGCTGCGGACGAGGCGGGCGTCGTTCCGTAGGGGTTGTCGTCCTCGCCGTCGAGGTCGCTGGCTGCGGGGGCAGAAGGGCCCTGGGCGACGGCGACGCGCGCGAACGGCGCGAGGAGCGCGAGCGCCAAGGCGAAGGGCGCGAATGCGGTGAGCGTGCGAGGGCGCACGGGGGAAGTGTAGCGCGAGTCAGCGCGGGCGTTCGGAGGCGCGTGTGTCGCGGCGACCGAGGCGAATCGACTCCTGGTCGCGTTCGACCGTCGCCCGGGGGACCTCGACGTGCGCTTCGAACGCGCGGCGTGCGACCTCCGCGCCGCGCGTGACGAGGTCCTCGGCGCTCGGACCGAGGAGCGCGCGCAGGGCCTCGGCGACCTCGCGCGCCACCAGTGATCCGTCTACCGGAGCGCGCCCCGCGCCGCTCGCCAGCGCGAGCCCCGCGAAGGACGAGGCGACGATCCAGGGGCGAGCGGCCGCCGGGGTGTCGGCGTCGATCGGAGCCCAGCCCACGACGCGCGCGCCGCGGTCGAAGACGATCGCCTTCGCGTACGCCGGGATCTCGCTCCATACAGCGTCCGCCGAACGTTCCTGCGTCGGCACGGCGAGAACGCCGTCCTCCGCGAGGCGCGCGACGGGGTTGCCGGCGGTGAGCATCGAAGCGTCCTCCAGCGCGATGAGTCGCACGGCGTGCGGTGCGTGCGTCCCCCGCGGTCGTTCGCGCGCGGCGAGCAGGTCGAAGGCAGTGCCGGCGACCTGCCCCGCCTCGCCGGACGCCGCGCGACGGACCGACGCGCGCACGTGGAGCCCCAGCGTCGACGAGACGACCGCGGCGCAGAGATCGGCGCACGCGCCGGCCGTGGCCGCGTCGCGCACACGACCGCGCATCGACAGGGCGTGCGGCGAGGAGCGCGTCAAGGCGCGGGGCGCGCGGGCGAGCGGCTCGTCGCCGCCGAGCACGAAGGAGCGCTTGCCACGCTCGTCGGAGGCCATGTCGTGGACGATGGCGTCGACGTCGTCGGCCTCGAGATCGTGACCGGCGACCCCCACGATGCCCGACGCGATGCGCGGCACGTGACCGATTCCGGGGTAGTCCGGCGCCCAGGTGATGGCGTCGGCGAAAGCGGCCTTGAGCTCACGCGCCAGAGGGCTCGACTGGGCGAGCGGCTCGTCGCTCGTCTCGAGGACGGTCACCGCCGTGGAGCGCGCCATCGCCTTGACGAGGCGCGGACCGGGGAACGGACGGAGCGCGATGAGCTTGATCGCGCCCACCTCCTCCCCTTGCGCGCGCAGGCGCTCGACGTTCGCGAGGATCGACTCGCCCAGCTCGCCCATCGCGACGAGCGTGGAGACCGCGTCGCCCGCGGGAATCCGCTCGAGGACGTCGCGACGGCGGCCCGTGAGCTGCTCGATTTCGCGCATCGCGCTGGCGAGGGCGAAGGGGACGCGCTCGGCGAAGGCGCGTTCGCCGACCTTGGCGTGGCTGGGGTGAGCCGCGTCGGTGATGGCGCGGATGCGCGTGCCGGGGGCGCCGACGAAGACTTCGATGAGCTCACGCAGCGGGGGGGCGATGGCCTCGACGTGGCGCGCGCTCCCCCGTTCGTGCACGACGAAGAACGGGGTCCCGCAGTCCTCGGACGCACGACGAGCGATGAGCGCGAGGTCCATCGACTCCTCGACGCCGGCGCCGACGAGCACGCCCCACCCCAGGTCTGCCAGCGACAGCGCGTCGCCCGATCCCTGCTCGGCGATCACGTGGACGACCGCGCTCATGCGTCGCGCCCGGATGGCGCGGAGCGCTTCGCGGACGCCGGAGAGCTCGAGAGCGTGCGCGACGAGCGTGGCGCGCTTCCCCGTTTCCAGCGCGTGGACGAAGCGCGGGACGAGCCCCCCTACCTGGCCGTGCTCGACCTCGATCACCTCGCCGAAGGCGTTCATGTCGGCGAGAACGAGCGGCACGCTCGCAGCCACGAACACGTGCGAGGCGACGGCCCCCTCGGCGAGCGCGACCGCCCCCAGGGCATCGCGCGCCCTTGCGCGGCGCGTGCTCACCCCGTGTGCCGTGCCGCGCGTCCCGTCCGTGGAACGAGGCGCGATGCGCCCCGACTCGCCGTCGCCGTTCTCCATGCGCGCGACTCTAACGTCAGCCATGAGGGGGTCACAATGGACGAGACAGGGGACCGGAGAAGACAGGGGGCAACGGACGCGCGCGCAGCACGGTCCAGCCATCGGTCGAGGCGACCGGCGCAAACTTGGCGTCCAGCGCCCGGGTGAGCTCGGGGACGCGGCGCATGACGTGGAAGTGCTCGACGAAGCACGTCACGTTGGCGCGGTCGATGTCGGCGACCCACGGTGCGACGGGGAAGCGCCCGGCCCGCGCGAGGAAGGCCATCTGGTAGGCCGTCGTCGCGATGCGGCCGTCGAGACGGAGCTCGGTCCCCACTTCGTCGGAGAGGACGAAGTCCGCGTCGCGCGCCCCACACAGCGCGCGCGAGCTGGCGATCAGGGCATCGACGCGACGGTCGGACGCGATCCATTCCGGCGCCGAGCGCATCGAGGCAACACCGCTCCAGAGCGCCTGCGCGAGCGCGAGCGCGGCCAGAGCGGGCCTCTCCGTGAGCGCGGGCGGCGGGGTTCGGGCGGCGATGGCGACGACGGCGAGCGCGGTCTCGATCCAGTAGTTCGTCGCGCTCCCTACCTTCGCGACCGAGAACACCCCCCAGGCGAAGGAGACCGCGAGCGCTCCGAGACCGACGGCGACGCGAGGGTCAAGGCGACGCTTCCACGCCGTGATCGCGGCGTACGCGGCGGGGGCGAAGAAGAAGAAGGCCTCGTGGGAGATCGAGGCCCACCAGTGCTCGGGGTCGAACGGCTGCAGCGTCGAGGCGAGCAGGTGGTGGAACCACTGGCCGTCGCTCGCACGATGGAGGATGGCAAAGAGGACGGCGCTCACGGCGAGCGCACCGGCCAGCGCGCGCCAGACGAGGCGCGGCGCGACGAGGAGGGTCACGAAGATGGCCCCGGCGGGGAGGCCGAGGAACGTGGGCTTGGTCCACGCGGCGAGCGCGAAGAGGGCGCCGGCGATGGCATCGACCCTCCCGCGCCGCGTCGCGCGCTCGAGGGCGATCGCCGCGAAGAGCGACGCCGCCGCGTCGGCGCGCACGGTCACGATGAAGAGCGCCAGGTTGAAGATCGACGCGAAGAACACGGCGAAGACCAGCGCGTGGCGGCGCGACCCGCGGTCCGCGCGCGCGACGAGCACCGAGAGGCCGACGGTCCACGCCGAAAAGCCGAGGAGCCGCCCGGTCACCCCGCGCGCAGCGTCGGACACGTGCGAGAGCGCCCACGACCAGAGCGGCGGATAGAGCACGAAGTAGTGGGTGCCCGGCGCGCCGTAGTCGAGCGTCCCCTCGATGGGGTCGATGTAGAGAGGGAGGCCGGCACGAATGCGCGCGGCCTCGAAGAGCGTCTCCCCCTCCCCACCCATCGACGGGCGCACGCGAAGGTTCGCGAACGCCCATGTGAGCACGAACGCGAGCGACACCACGGTGACGACCGCCGCGGCGATCGCCAGCGCGCGCGCAGCGAGCGAGTCGGAGCGAGGCGCAGCGACGGCCGCGCCCGGCGTCACAGCAGGTTCGCGGCGATCTCGGCGAGGTCGCTCCGTTCCCCCTTCGACAGCACGATGTGCCCGGCGAGCTTCTCGCCGCGGAACTTGTCGGCCGCGATGGTGAGACCGTTGCTGGCGCTATCCACGTACGGGTTGTCGATCTGCCCGGGGTCGCCGGTGAGAACGATCTTCGTGCCGTCGCCGGAGCGGGTCACGATCGTCTTCACTTCGTGCGGCGTGAGGTTCTGCGCCTCGTCGACGATCATGTACTGAGCGGGCAAGCTGCGCCCGCGGATGTACGTGAGCGGCTCGACCTGGATCTGCCCGCTCTCGAGGAGCTCGGCATAGGCGCGCGGGCCCTTCCTCGTGCCGCTCGAGAAGAGGAACTCGAGGTTGTCGAAGATCGGCTGCATCCACGGGTTGAGCTTCTCGTCCACGTCACCGGGGAGGAAGCCGATGTCGCGACCGAGCGGCATCACGGGGCGCGAGACGAGCATGCGCGTGTAGATGCCGTCCTCGAGCGTGCGCTTGAGGCCCGCGGCGAGCGCGAGGAGCGTCTTGCCGGTGCCCGCCTTGCCGACGAGCGTGACGAGACGGATGTTCTCGTCGAGGAGCAGGTCGATGGCGAAGCTCTGCTCCTTGTTGCGCGGCCGGACGCCCATCAGCCCTTCACGCGGGGTGCGGAGCGCCATGACCTCGCGCTTGGTCGCGTCGTAGCGGCCGAGAGCCGTGTGCGAGGGGTTCGTCTTGTCGCGGAGGAGCAGACACGTGTTCGGGTTGAGCGGCGACTCGTTGGGGCCGCGCGTGAGGGGGAGGCGCCCTTCGTGGAAGAAGGAGTCGATCTCGCGCGGGTCTACTTCGATCTCCTTCACGCCGGTGTCGAGCTCGTCGACCTCGACGCGCTGGTTCTCGTAGTTCTCGGCGACCATGCCGAGCGCGTCGGCGCGGATGCGCAGGTTCGTGTCCATCGTGACGAACACGGTGGGGCGCCCGCCGTTGTCCTCGCGGACCTCGAACGCGGTCTGCAGGATGGCCGCGTCCATGGAGCTCTTGTCCATCGCGCTCGGCAGCTCGGGGCGCTTGTGCGGCACCGCGACGCGCAAGGTTCCGCCCGACTGGTTCGGCACTCCCTTCGAGAGCGACCCGCCCTGCTCGCGAAGCTCGTCGAGGATCCGGGCGATCTGACGCGCGTTGCGCCCGCGCTCGGAGCCCTCCCGCTTGAACTGGTCGACCTCCTCGATGCAGTAGATCGGGATGACCACGTCGTTGTCTTCGAAGCGGAAAATCGAGCGGGGGTCGTGGAGGAGGACGTTCGTATCGAGGACGTAATTCTTCTTCATTCGGCGTTGCGCTTCCCGGTTTGCTTCAGAGAGGGGCCGTCTTTGTCGGGCCGCGCACATTGCCCGGTGTGGGCGTCAGGACGCAAGAGACGACAGGCGACAAAAGCGCGATGGCCGCGGAGGCTTGAGAAGAAGCGCGCGACGGGCCAAGGTGAGGCCAGTGGCGACCGAGGCCGTCGGCGAGGTGGAAGTGCGCGTTCCGACGTGGACGCGTGACGCGGACCGGGTGCTCGGGAGCGCGCTGCGCGAGGTGCCGCTGCTCGCTGCGGTGACGCCGCGGGGGGGGATGACGCAGGCGGAGATCGTCGCGTCGTTCGAGGCCGGGCAGCCGCGCTCGCCCGGGTGGACGTACGCGCCGCTCGATCCCGAGCGCGGGTCGGCGATCGCAGCTGCGCTCGATTCGAGCGGCGACGCGCTCGCGCACCACGAGCCGTCGGTCCTCGCGCGTGCCTACGCGGCGCGCGCGTACGAGCTCGCGCTGGAGGCGCTGCTGGCCACGGAGGTGGGGACGGCGGGGTTCGCCGCGCGGGCCCGCCTGCGCTTCGCGCCCGACGCGACCGACGAGGCGACGAAGCTCGCGGAGGCGTGGGTGCGCGAGACCGAGCCGGAGCCGACGATCGACTGCACGAGCGACGGCGAGGAGCCGACGTCGCTGGCGTCGCGCCTGCGCGAGGAGATCGGGAAGCATCTCTTCCCGTTCCGCGTGCTCGTCTCGCCGTCGCTCGCGCCGCTGGCGGCAACCGGACAGCGCGTCGTGCTCGTGGCCGCGGGGCGCACGATCGCGCGCGTCGATGTCGAGCGGACGGTGCTCCACGAGCTCGAGGGGCACGTGCGTCCGCGCGTGCGCGCGTCGATCCTCTCGCCGGGGCTGTTCGCGGTCGGTTCTGCGCGCGGGGCGGATGACCAGGAGGGGCTGGCGCTGCTCTACGAGGAGCGTCACGGCTTCCTCGTCGGCGCGCGACGTCGCGAGCTCGCGCTTCGGCACCGCGCGGTCCTGGCGATGGATGACGGCGCGACGTTCGTCGAGACCGTCCAAGCGCTGGTGTCGCGCGATCACGCGCCGCTCGGACGCGCGGTCGCAGCCGCATCGCGAGCCTTCCGCGGGAGCGCCGGGGAGACCGCGGGCCTGGGGCGCGAGCGGGTGTATCTGTCGGGGTTCGCGCGCGTCGCCGCATGCGTGCGGGCGCGGCCGGTGAACGAAGTGGTGCTCGCGTCGGGGCAGGTCGCGGTGGACGCGGTGGATGCGCTCGCGCGGTACACATGACGAAAATCGGAAGAGCGCCCGGAGGGAGACGAAGCGCCGTACTGCACGCTTCGCCTCCCCCCGCTCACCCCGCGTCACGCGCGTCTCAGTGAGACGGCATGTCGCTTGCCGCAGTGGCGGCGACCTGCGCCGGCGATGACGCCGGTGCAACCTGCACGGGCGCTTCCGCCGGTGCAGCCGTGGAAGGCGCGCCCGTGATGGAGAGCTTTTGTCGCTTCCCCATCGTGTTGCGCGCCTTGCGGGTGGCCTTGGCCTGGAGGATCGCTCCTGCCTTGGCCTCCACCGTCTTCGGACCCGAGGCCTTCGGCACACTGAGGCCGAAGTCTTCGAGCACTTGAACGGCGTTCGCCCCGTAGTTCCCCAAGACGTAAGCCTTGAGGTTCTTCCGCCCGGCGCTCGCGTTCGCGCGTGCCGTGCGGGTGGTGGCCACCTGCTCTTTCATCTGCGCCCGGCTCTGATCGATCGCGTTGCACGCGTCGATCTCGGCCTGGAACAGAGCCTTCAGGGAAGCCGGGGTGTAGCTCACACCCGCGAGGACCAATGACTTGATCTTCGCGAAGTGCTTGTCCACGCCCTGGATGGCCTTCTGGTCTGTTGCCAGCGCAGTGTTCTTGTTGGGTTTCATGGAGCTCATGAGGAGCACCTCCCTTTCCGAACGTTTCTCGAAGGCAGTCCCCGGCGCGGCCCCAGTGCCGCACCATCGTCCCTCATCCCTATGAGTTGGACAGGAAGGCGAATCGGACATGCTTCGTGTACGAAGGATCTCGATTTCTGAAAATCGTCGGAGAAAGGCGCTGAGGCGCGCGTCGAATTCCGAGGCGGGGGAGCTCGTCGCGCCCTACGGAGAATTCAATTCGCTCGCGGGCGAGCTCGTTGCGCCCTGCTGGGAGTTCAATTCGGCGACGGGGGAGTTCGTCGCGCCCTGCCGAGAATTCAATTCGCCCGCGGGCGAGCTCGTTGCGCCGCATCGAGAATCGAACTCCCCGTGCGCGGAATTCGATTCCCGCGTCGCGACGCGCGATGGGATGCTCGGGCGCCTCACTGGCGCCCCCTCGATGCCCCCCTCTCCCCCCTCCGCCATCACCCCCGAGCAGTTCCTCCAGGTCCTCCACGACCACATGCCCGAGGCGCGCGACCTCGATCTGCGCATCCTGCGGCTCGACTACGGCGTGGTCGAAGTGCGCCTCGGCCACGACGACCGGCGCCTCCGCCCGGGCGGCACCATCAGCGGCCCGACGGTGTTCATGCTCGCCGACCTCGCGCTCTATGCGATGACGATGTCGCTGGTCGGGCTCGAGCCGCTCGCCGTCACGACCGATATGACGGTCCACTTCCTCCGCAAGCCGGCGCCCGGCGCGCTCGTCTGCAAGGCGCGCGTGCTGAAGGGGGGCAAGCGGCTCGTCGTTGGCGAGGCGGAGATCATGACCGAGGGCTCGACCGATCCGGTCGCGCACCTGATCGGGACGTATAGCGTTCCGCCGCGGGGGTAATTCAGCGATCGCGATGCTCGAACACTTCCCCCGCGACCCTCACCCCCTAGCGTTTCCCACGACGCTCACGTGCCCCTCTCCCACGAGGGGAGAGGGGGTCGATCGCCGCGTTTTCTCCCCCTCTCCCCTCGTGGGAGAGGGGGCGCG
>Ga0302279_10000832_pt1 | contig 45441 bp, 46 predicted proteins | sample III_Bog_N3_3_FD_194541 | JGI IMG/M metagenome (GOLD analysis project Ga0302279, IMG submission 194541) | Peat permafrost microbial communities from Stordalen Mire near Abisko, Sweden - III_Bog_N3_3 | ecosystem: Environmental > Terrestrial > Soil > Wetlands > Peat | place: Sweden: Abisko... | reverse complement strand
ACCGCCGTGTCGAGTGCGTCTCCGACGATCAGTGCGCCGATGCTTGCGGTGGTCGCCTTGAGCAGCCGATCCGCGTACGCAAGGGCCTCCGAGGCCTCGACACGCGGCGTGATGTTCTGCGTCGTGAGCAAGAAGACGTCGCGGCCATCGACCGCGGTCCGCCGCACGGCGACCTCGCACCAAAACAGCCGGCCGTCGCTAGCGCGGCAGTGCCAGGGAAAGATGACGGCTTCGCCCGCCTGCGCACGCTCGCGGAATGCCGCGCGGTCCAGCAACGTGGCGGGCGAAACATCGGCCGAAAGTCGGCTGACATCGAGCGCGAGCATCTCCGCGAGCGGGTAGCCGAACATCTCGCAGAAGCGCGGGTTCGCATCGACGAACGCGTAGCCGTCGACGGCGATGACCAGAACGCCGGCGTTCATCGAATCGAAGATGACCCGGAAGCGGTCCTCGCCGGCACTCACGCTGGCACCGGTGGTTCGTACGCCGCGCGGGTGAGCGCGATCAGGCCCATTGCGAGTCCCGCAAGTACCGGGACACGTATCCACTGCATCAGGACCGAGGGTCGCGCGAGGACGGAGCGCGAGAAGGCGCCCCAGCTCGCTTCGGCCAGAGCGTCCGGCGGATACGTCCGCGCGACGAAGTGCGCGTCGCCGGGGCCGAACCCGGCAAGCGCGAGCGCCAGGACGGAGATGGCGATCCCCATGGCGATCACGGTAAGCACGAGTCCGCGCCGCGGGCCCATCGTGATGTACGCGAACCAACCGACGAGTAGCGGCGTAAAGCCGGTCATTACCGACGCGCTGACGGCGCTCCAGGGGACCATCGCCAACGTGATCCCAGTCGCCGCAAGGTTGCGCGCTCGCGGGTGACTCGCGTAGATGCTCAGGATCGCGGGGAAGGCGATCACGAGCTGACTTAAATGGACGTGGACCCCGCCGAACACGCAAAATGCGGGCGGCACGAGAGCCAGCGCTGCGTGGTTGCCACTCGAGCGCCAGAGGCGCTGCGCCACGACGATGCCGAGGATCAGCATCGCCGCATACATCGCCTCTCCCCAGCGCACCGCGACTGCGGCGTTGCTCCCGAGCGACGTCAAGACCGAGGTCAAGCTCAATTGCCATTCGTAGGCGTTGGCGAGGGCGTGTGCGGGGATGACGTCGCGCACGTACTCGATCGTTACCGGTAGTCCCAGCCCCACGATGCCCGCCAAAACGAGCAAGCTGCCGAATCCGAAGATCGGCAGCCGCGTGCTCGGCAACGCGACGAACAGTGCAAGCAAGACCGGCAACGCCAGGGGCGGCTCGACGCTCAGCAGGACCGCGCAGGCAGACGCTGCGACAAACCGGCCGTTGCGCAGCAGAACCGCCGTCGCCGCTAACGCAAGCAAAGCGAACGGCATCGGCTGGCCGAGAAAATAACTTTGGGTTGCCGTGCCCGCAAAGGCGAGATTCAGCCAGAGGCAACGCACGCCGGCTGCACGCGCAAAGAGAACAGTGGCCGCGCTCATCGCGCTGAATGAAAGGAGCCAGTAAAGCGCGGCCGCGATCGGGAACGGCAAGCGCGCCAACGGCACGAACGCAAGCAGCGCGTGCGGCGGCAACGGCGCCGGCAGCGTAACGTCCTGGATATACGCCGGCGACGGAGGCGGCTGGGCGCGTCGTTCGCAAGCGTGCAGCGGCTCTTCGCGGTAGGGATCGGCGCCTTGGGTGATCACGACCCCGGCGCAGTAAAACGCCCGGAAGTCGCCCATGAGATTCAGCGATGCGCTTACGGCGATCATCGCCGCGAGCATGACCGGTGCGAGCAGCCAGGCGACGACGTTCGCAACCTTCGGCACCCTACTGCGAAATAACCATTTGCGACTGGCTCGACATCGGGAGGACCACAATCGAGATCAGCGGCGTGATGAAGTGGAACGAGTAGGCAACGGTGACCGTGACGAGGCACCCGGCTCCGTTGAAGGGCGCGGCGGCGCTGGTGCAGCCCGTATTTCCGCCCGGACACGTCGTGGTGACGGTCAACGCGCTCGGCGTCATCCCCCAGGATTGATTGCTCACCTGCGCTTGCAGCGGATCGGGCGAGCCGCCGGCGCACGCTGCGACCGCGTTCACGATCGCGTAGCGGGTTGCGACGCGTGCGTCTTCCGCGACGAGGTGATAGGTGTAGACGGCGCGCGCGACATCGATGATGCCCAGGAGAATCGTGATCGCGGCCAAACTCGCCACGGCGAACTCGGCCAGGACCTGGCCGCGATCGTTCAATGCGTCACCCGCATGATCGCCGTGTTCTTGATCGTGACGTTACGCAAGCCGGCCGGCAAGGGCGCGTAGTTGAGCAGCGACGCCTCGGTTCCCGTGACGACGACCTTGACGTAGAAGTTCTGATGATTCGAGGCGCACGCGCCGGGTTGGCCGCACGTCGTGACCGTTAAGTCCACACACTGGCAGTAGCTCGACGCGACCGCGGTGACGTTCGCGTTGCCGGCATCGTTGGTCGCGGCGCTCTGGATGCCGGTCGTGTCGGCGGCCGTCGTATGGTTCTGCGAGCCGTACTGCACGCCGGCCCGAGCCGCGCTCGCGACCGTGATGGCCAGATCGCCCGCGCGGCCGGCCTCGACCAGGCCGAGCAGGAGGAGCAGCAGGAGCGGCGCGAGGACCACCAGTTCCGCCATCGCCGCACCGGACGTACCGCCATGGCGCGGCGTCATTGGACCAGCCCCGCGTGTGCGGTGCCTGCGGAGTTTGGGTTCGACGGCACGGTGAGGGTGCCGCCGAAAACGTTGAGGACCCACGCGACGACGTAGGACCAGGTGTTGTGCGCGCCGTCGTTTTGGACCGTCGCGGTGGGAAAGTAGAGCAAACCGGTCATCGTCGTGACGGCGCTGCGTTCGTCGAAAATGGCCGTGTTGGCAGGGTTTTGGTAGAGCACCACGCCTTGCGTGTTGCCGCTGGTCGGCGCACTCAGCGTGATGCTCGGCGATTGGATCGTCAGCGAGCCGCCGCCGGTGCCGTTGTAGAACGTCACGCCGATTCCGCTCACGACCGCGCCGTAGACGTTCATACCGTTATCGAATTCGTAGACGCCCGGCGCGAACGTCAGCGTGTTGGCGCCCTGAACGTAGAGTTGCGTGCAATACCGTCCGGGCTGGATCGTGACCGTCTGCGACCACGCCGGCGTCGCATTCAGGCACGGTCCGGAGTTCGGCGGGTTGGCCTTGAGGTACGCGCATCCGGTAAACGTCGAGCATGGATCCACGTTGGCGGAGATCAGCGTCGGTTGCGCTTGCGGATACGATTGCCCGTTATACGGATACGGTCCGATGACGTATCCGATCAGCGCCGCCGTCACGGTCGATCCGGGGACGACGAAGCCGCCGTTGGATGAGAAACCGCAGGTCGGCGCCGACATGACGGTCGCGCCGTTGGCCTGGATCGCCTGCGCTCCGCCGCTGAGCGCGTAGACGCACGTTTGCGGAGACGAGAGCAGCGCGATCGACGTCGCGCTGACCCACTGCGGTGCGAGGCCGAACGCGCCGCCGAAAAAGAGCGGCTGCTTCGCGCTGACCACGACCTGCACCGCGTTCGCGTTGCCGGCGTAGGTGCCGGCTGCCGGCGGGTTGGTCACCGTAACGCTGACGCTCGTCCCGCCGTCGTCGGTGAAGCCGTTGGCGGCGGCGTCGTTCTGCGCCGCCGTCTTCCAGTCGGCGAGCGCCGGATACAGCAGTTCGTCGGCTCCCGCGACCGCGGCGCTATCGGCGGCGGTTTGCATGAGGCGCTGCTGGTAGCGCCAGTAGCCGACGTCGACCGCAAGCGCCGCCATCCCCATCAGCACGACGATCATGAGCGCGAAGATCGGGATCAGCTGACCCCGTTCGAAGCGATGCTCGCGCACGTCAGCGCGTGAGAATCGTCGGGGTCATCACGAACACGACGTCCGTCTTCGACGTTTGGTAGCTGACCGACCGGAAGAGCGGGCCGAGAATCGGCAGGTCGCCGAGCAGCGGAATCTTGTTGATATTCCGCTGCTCCATATGACTGAGCAGGCCGCCCATGACGATCGATTCGCCGCCTTTGGTGATGACGTCGGTCGACAGCGTGCTGGTCTTCAAGGCCGGCACCACGAAGCCGTTGAGGGTCACGCCGTCGGTGAAATCGAGATTCGAGACCTCGGGCGAAATCAGCGTTTCGATGTCGCCGTTGCCGAGGATCGTCGGCGTGACCTCGAGCTTTACGCCGTACTCTTTATAGTCGATCGATATCTGTTGCGGTCCGCTGGAGACCGGGATCGGGATCTGTCCGCCGACGAGAAACGTCGCCTTGTGGCCGGGCAAGGTCACGAGATCGGGCGATGAGAGGATGCGGCCGTGACCGCTCGTGATGATCAGGTTCAGCGTCGGCGCGAGCGTGGTCGTGCGAAAGAAGCTGCCCACCGTAAGCGCCCGGCCGATGGCCCCTGCGGATTCGACGACCGGAAAGATCGCTTGACCGAGGGCGAACGTTGGAGCCGCACCGGCGGCCACCGGTTGATAGGTTGCCGCCTGGAGCTGAACGCCGAGGTTCTTGAGCCCGGTGTCGTCGATCTCGAGGATGTAGACCTTCACATCGATCTGACTCGTCGTCGCCGTTTGGAGCCGATCGATGACTTTGCCGGTAGTCGCGAGCGACCCGCCGAGCGATCGGACGTTCGCGAGAACCATCTCGGCGGTCGTGCGATCGGGGACGGTTCCGCTGACGATGATATTCCCGGTCGTATCGCGCTCGATGCTGACGCCCGCCGTGTCCGGGCTCGCCGCGAGCAGGCTTTGCAGTCCGCCCATCGGGTGCGCGACCGTCACGGCGTCGACGATGGCGAATTTTCCCGTGGCGGCCGGTGCGAAGCGGGCGACGATATCGGTCAGCGTTACGAGATCGTCGGGGTTGGAAACGGTTCCATTGACCACGATCGAGTTCGCAAACGCATCGACGTGCACGCCCGGGATCGTGATCGCCGAGGCGATCATCCGCCGCAGGTCGTCGAGAGCTTGGTCGGTGACGGTGACGACGTAATCGTGGCGGCCGGTGCCCGACCAAACGAACAACGTCGTGCTCCCCACCGTCTTTCCGTTGACGACGACTTCGTTCGCGCCGGCCGGGACGACGCCGGCGATCTTGCCATCCCCGACGGCAACCCGCTCGAGGCCCGGCGCCGGCACGACGATCGATTGCCCCGTTCGCAGGCTGAGCGACCCGGAGGTTTGCGCGCGCACGCAGAGCGGTGCGGCAGCGATGGCGCCGGCCGCCGTGAGGCAGAACAGAACGCGAACCAGGTAATGCATCGGACGTTCTTATGCCCACACGTCAGGGAGCGTGGCGTGGACAAGCCGTGGACGCAGTGTTAACTTTGCCGGTCCGCGGACGGCCGTACCGGTTGGGGCGGGTACGGGGCTCGTACGATGCGATTTCGCAATCCGCTTCCGCTCCCGTTCACCGCGCTACTCGGCTGCGTGCTTGCCGCTACGATTGCGGCCGGCGCGCCGGCGTTGACTTCGGTCATCGCCGTCGTCGCAACGAGCGATCCGGGTGCGGTACGCGTTTCGGGTGCCGTTGCGGGCACGCGGCAAGTGCAGGTCGTCCTGTACGCGTCGTTTGCGCCGGACGTGCCGCTCGTGCTGTTGCGCAAGCGCCTCATCACGGCCGACACGGACGGGCGATTCGAAACCACGCTTTCGATCGCACCCGCTTCTTTTAGCGGCGCGGTTATCACGGCGCTCGTGCAAACGCCCGCCGGCCTCGCGATCGGCCGGGGTCAGTACACCGTCACCGGTACGGCCGTGGTGAATCCCGGACCGAGCTAACCATCTTTCCCCAAGCACTCGTTTCAGGAGAACCCATCATGTCAACCTCAATTCGTACCATTCTCAGCGACGAATCCGGCCAGGGTCTTGCCGAATACGGTCTGATTCTCGGCCTTATTGCCGTCGTGTGCGTCGTGGCGGTCGTCGCCCTGCAAGTTCAAATCAGCGCGATCCTCACCAAAATTTCCACGTCTCTGTGAAACCGAATCGCCGCGGCGAAGGGCGGTCGCTCTTCGCCGATGACGGCGGTCAAGGGCTCGCGGAGTACGGGCTCATCCTTGCCTTTATCGCAACCATCTGCGTCGCGGTCGTCGCCCTCATTGGTGCTAACCTCGCAAGAACGTTAACCCACGTCGGCACCGGCCTGTAAGGACGTGTGAGAAACATGTCGGCCGGACTTCTCGTTCTTCTCTTCGGCACGCTCGTCGGCGCCGCGATCGACGTCCGAACGCGGCGCATTCCCAACGCGTTGACCGCGACGCTGGCGCTGGCGGCACTTGGCCTCCACCTCTTCGACGGCGTGCCCGCAGCATTGCTCGCGCTCGCCGTGATGCTCGTTGCCTTCGCGCTCGGCTCGCTCGCGTTCTCGCTCGGCTGGCTTGGCGGCGGTGACGTCAAGCTGATCGCGGCGGCATGCGGATTGACGAGTTTCCCGGGCTGTTTCTCGCTGGTCGCGTTCATTCTTATCGCGGGCGGTGTCATCGCGATCGCGCAAGCCGCTCGCAGCGGCCGGCTTCCGGCGCTGGTACGCGATGTTTCCGCGATCGTCGTCACGCGCGCCGTCCCGCAGGCGCCGACGCTGGTCCCCTACGGCGTCGCGATCGCGGCCGGCAGCGCCGCGTACGCACTCGCGTCCGTCTTTTTCAGCACCGGGCTCGTGGCATGAAAACGCGCCGCGTTCCCTTGATCATCGGGTTAGTGCTCGCCCTCGGTACGGGCGCGCTGCTGCTGGGCTATCTGAGTTCGCTGCGGCCCAGCACGGCCGGCGGCGGAACGCGCATGGTGCTGGTCGCGACGCACGATATCCCCGCGCGGGCGGCGGCGACCGTCGATCTTTTCACCCTGGAACCGCGGCTCGTGGCCCAAGTCGATTCCGATGCGATCAGCGATCCCAAAGCGCTCGCAGGCACCTATACGCTCGTGGCGATCCCGGCGGGCAGCGTCGCCACCTCGTCGCGCATCGGTCTCGCGTCGGCCGCCACGCTCCCGGCACGGCTGGCCATCGGCATGCGTGCGGTCAGCATCGCGATCGACAACGTCAAAGGCGTGGCCGGCTTGGTCACCCCCGGCGACCGCGTCGACGTGATCGCGGTGCCGCCGCGTGCCGGCGATGAGATGCCGCGCGGCTATGCAATCCTGCGCGGCGTGCTCGTCCTCGCGATGGGAGCTGATGTGGAAACCAGCACCGCCACCGCACCGGGTCCGCTTGCGGCCGCGCCCGCGCCGCTCACGACGGTCACGCTCGCGCTCACGCCGGCGCAGGCCGACCTGATCGCCGGCGCCGACATCAACACGACCCTGCGGCTCGCGTTGCGCAATCCGAAAGAAGCGATTGCCGCCTACCCGGCCGAGGCCCTCAAGCTCGCTCCCCAGGGGGCGATTCCGGCCAACGGTGCACCCGGAGCGACCGTGCCCGCACCGTACGCCGGCAATCCGGCCGCCGGGCAACCGCCGCGCCGGAGTTCGCCGGGCATCACCGTCATCGACGGAGACCGCGTTACGTCGGGCGCCGCGGCGCCGGGATGAGCCAGCGTGTCTTCGTCGTCGTCGGCGCGAAGGGCGGCGTCGGCGCAACGAGGATCGCGATCAAGCTGATCCAGCGCTTTCCCGCCCCGCGGGAACGCATGATCGTCGATGCCGATCTGAGCGGGAAGCGCTGCCTTGCCGTTTGGTACGACATGAGCGACGAGCTGGATTTCGCGCGCGTGATCGGTTCGGCGTCGGTCGCGCAGGCGCGCGACGGACCGCTCGTCATGGAACTCGCCCGCACCTACGAGGACGGGCTCATCGAATCTTCCGCGTCAATCGTGCGCGCGCTCGGCGGACTCTCCGATGATGCCGTCGTCGTGGTCGACGCACCGCAACCGTTCGCGGCTACCGTCCGTCCGCTGATCGCACGCGCGACGAAGATCGTCGTCGTGGTCGAGCCCACGGTCATGGGTGTGGGCATCGCGCGCGGCTTCCTAGCGGCGATGGATCGAGCCGGTATCCCGGCTGCACGGATCGTCCTCGTCCAAAGCGATCTCACCGGCAAGGCTGCGGTGGCGCGGAGCGAGATCGAACGCGCGCTGCGCATGCCGGTCAGCGCCGAGTTGCCGAACCAGCGCGACCGCCGGTTCGAGGGCCTCTTCGATGGCCTCATCACGCAACTGGCCGCCGCTCCGGCCCAGTTTGAAGACCCCAGCGAACTGCTGGAAAAACCGATCTTCGACCGCCGGATCGAGCCGGGCGAACAGTTGCTATGAGCCAGCGCGTCTTTATCGTCGTTGGTGCGAAAGGCGGCGTCGGGGCGACGACGGTCGCGATCAAGCTCGTCGAAGAGCTACCCGCCGCCGCCGAACGCGTCATCGTCGACGCGGACCTCGCCGGCAAGCGCAGCCTCGCAATCTGGTACGACCTCAGCGTCGAACTCGACGTCGGCCGGGTCATCGGCTCGGCCGCCACGGCCAAGACGGCAAAGGGCCTGCTCGTGATGGAGCTCGCGCGCACCTACGAGGACGGCTTCATCCAGACGGCCGAGTCGGTGATGCGCTCGATCGAACGGCTGCCCGAAAACGCGTTGATCGTGGTCGACGCCCCGCAACCGTTTGCGGCGACGGTGCGCCCCTTCATCGCGCGCTCGGCGAAGATCGTCGTCGTCACCGAGCCGACGCTCATGGGCGTCGGGGCTGCCCGCGCGATGCTGGCGGCGATGGATCGCTTCGGCATTCCGGCATCGCGCATCGCGTTCGTTCTCAACGACGTCCGCGGCAACGGCGAATTGCGGAAAGCCGAAATCGAGCGGGCGCTGCGCACGACCGTCAGTGCCGAACTTCCCAGCACGAGCGACCGGCGCTTCGCGCGCGCGTTCGGGGGGCTGGTGGAAGACCTGGCGGCGTCGCCCGCGTTCGAGCCGCTCCAAAACCTACGCCAGTCGACCGAAAAGCCGATCGGTGACCGGCGCGAACCTCGTGAACCAAGCGATGCGTCCACGGGTGCGGAACCGGCCGGCGATCAGAGCGTCGCCGAGGACCTCGGACCCTCGTCGCGCTCGTCGGGCGCGATCGACAAGCTCAAGACCGAACTACACGCCCTGATCCTGACCCGCGTCGACTATTTCGCGGCCGGCCGCGCCGACACCGATATCAAAAAGCGGGCCGAACTACGCGATCAAATCGACAAGATCGCAACCGAGTTTCTGGCCGCGCGAACCGACATCAAATCGGCCGAGGAGGCGGCCCGCATCCGGCGCGAAGTTCTCGAAGAGGCGTTGGGTTTGGGGCCACTCGAGAGTCTGCTCCACGAAGAAGACATCACCGAGATCATGGTCAACGGGCACGAGAACATTTTCGTCGAACGTCATGGCCGTATCGAGCGGACGACCAAGACGTTCGTCGACGACCGTCAGGTCCGGCTGGTCATCGAGCGGATCATCTCACCGCTCGGGCGCCGGCTCGATGAAGCCAGTCCCATGGTCGACGCGCGCTTGCCCGACGGTTCGCGCGTGAACGCCGTGATCGAACCGCTCGCAATCGACGGACCCACCCTAACGATCAGGCGCTTCGGCACGAAACGCTTGCACATCGAGGACCTCGTGCAGATCGGTGCCTTGACGCCGGCCATCGTCGATTTTTTGCGCGCCTGCGTTGAAGCGCGCCAGAACATGCTCGTGAGCGGCGGCACGGGTTCCGGCAAGACGACCTTACTCAATGCGCTCTCGAGCTTCATTCCGCGCGCGGAGCGCATTATCACGATCGAGGATGTGGCCGAACTCAAGCTCGATCAACCCCACATCGTGCGCCTCGAGGCGCGCCCGCCCAACCTTGAAGGTACCGGCGGCGTGACGATTCGGGATCTGGTGCGGAACTCGCTGCGCATGCGGCCGGACCGCATCATCATCGGCGAGTGCCGCGGCGAAGAAGCCCTCGATATGCTGCAGGCGATGAACACCGGACACGACGGCTCGCTGACGACGATTCATGCCAATTCCGCCCGCGACGCGCTCTCGCGGGTCGAGACGATGGTGATGATGTCGGGCTACGAACTGCCGTTGCGAGCCATTCGCGATCAAGCGGCCAGCGCCATCGACATCGTCGTCCAAGTCGCTCGTCTGCGGGACGGCTCGCGGCGCGTCACCGAGGTCAGCGAGATCACCGGCATGGAGGGCGATATCATCTCCACGCAGGATCTGATCCGATACGAGCAACGCGGTTTGAGCGCGCAGGGCAAGGTGCTCGGCGATTTCGTGCCGACCGGTGTTCTGCCGAACTGCCTGCAACGATTCGAAGAACTCGGCGTTCATTTCGATCCGGTGATATTCAGCCGGTTACCGTCCGTGAAGCCCGAGGTCGCATGGCAGCGCTAGGGCCGATCGCCGTTCTGCTCGGCGTGCTGGGAACGGCGGCGTTGCTCATCGTATCGTTTTGGGCGCCCCTGACCGCCCGCGTCGCCGCATTCGGCGACGGCTTCGAGAACGGGCTCGAGCTCGCCGGCATGCAGGTCAAACCGCAGCGCTACGGCATGATCGCGATCGTGAGCGGGGCGCTGGTGTGGACGGCGTCTATTCTGCTGCTTCGTCCCAACCCGCTCGTCGGGCTGCTGCTGTTCGCGATCGTCGCGGCGCTGACGAGTTACGGCGCGACGTGGTACGTCAACCGGCGGCGCAGGCGCCGGATCGCGCTGTTTCAAGATCAGCTCGAACAGGCGTTGCGGGCGCTCGCCGGCGGCGTTCGCGTGGGCTTAGGGATCCGCCAGGCGTTCGTGATGACGGCCGAGGAGAGCCACGATCCGATTCGGGCCGAGTTCACGCGGGTCGTCGGCGTGAACAATCTCGGGGTAAGCATTCTTGATGCTTTCGATCAGATGGCCGCGCGAATGACGAACCCGGAAACGGCGATGTTGGCGCGCGTCCTGCGCGTTCAGGCGCAAACCGGCGGCAACCTCGCCGGCGTATTGGTCAACCTCGCCGATACGATCCGCGACCGCCGGCGTTTGCTGCGGCGAGTCAGCGCCGTGACCGCACAAGGCCGCGCGACCGGCTGGCTCCTGGGGCTGCTGCCGATCGCGCTCGGGTTGTTCTTGATCGTCGCGGAGCCGTCGTTGCGCCAGTCGATGCTGTTCACGCCCCTCGGACAGTTCTTCCTCGGGATCGCGCTGGGGCTGGACGCGCTCTCGATCTTCACGATCATGAAGATCGTGCAGATCGATCCATGACGGTCGCGTTACCGATCGCGATCGCGTGCTTGGGCGCGCTCTCGATGTTCCTAATCGCGATTTCGATGGTGCCGACGACGAACGTCCTTAAAACGCGCATGCGCAAGCTCGAACGAATCGACGAACGGTCGCTCTCGCAGCGGAACATCCTCATCAACCAGATCGTGAGCGCGGAACACAAGTCCAACTTGCGCAGCCGCTTGGACGAGGCCGGTTGGTACGAAGTGACTCCCGGCGCGCTCGCGTTGCGGGGGCTGGGCGCTTACGGCATCGGGATGAGCGTCGCCGTGCTGTTGATCATCTTCTTGCACAACAACGTGCTGGGCGGCATCGTCGGCGTTCTCATCGCCCTGATCGGGTGGCGCATCCCCAGTATCTATCTTTCGCGTGCGATCAAGGCCCGCAAGGAATCGATCGCGCGTGATCTGCCGGAGTTCCTCGACCTGCTCTCGACCACCGTTCAAGCCGGTCTCTCGCTCAGCGCCGCGTTGTTGCAGTGTGTCGATGCGACCGGCGGCCCGTTGCACGCCGAGCTCGCCTCGACGCTCTCGGAGATTCGCCTGGGCCGGTCGCGTCAAGAGGCCCTCACGGCGATGGCCGAACGCGCCAACGAGAATTCGCTCACGATGGCCGTCTCGGCGATCGTGCAGGCCGAGAAGCTCGGCTCGGATCTCGCCACGGTGCTGCAAGAACTCGCCAAGGAGTCGCGCGACCGGCGCTGGATGCGCGCGGAAGAGAAGGCCGGGCAACTGCCGATCAAGATGATCATTCCGATGGCGCTCTTCATGATTCCGTCGCTCTACTTGATGATTTTCGGTCCGGTGATCGCCGAGTTCGTAGCGGGGCATTGATGTCGCCGGCCGCCGTCGCGTGTGCGCTCGGTGCCGTGCTCTTCGGCGTGGCCGGCTGGCTCGGCAAGCGCGTGGCCGGGCGCGCATACGGGGACCTCGTCCGGTATCCGGACGGTCCGCCGGCGTTGCCGGCCGCGGACGGCGCCTTCGCTGCCGTTGCCGCGCTCATCGGTGCGGCGGTCGGTCTGCGCCCCACGCCGGGCTGGGAGGTCGCGCTGCTCGTGTTCGCCGTCTTCGCTCTGGCCGTTTGCGCCGCCACCGACATGCGCTCGGGCCGGTTGCCCGATCCGTTCACGTTGCTTCCGCTCGGGGTGGTTCTCGCTGCGTCGGCCGTGCGGCGCGATTGGGCGCCGTTGTTCGGTGCGCTGTTCGTTCTCGTGCCGTTCGGGGCGCTCGCGCTGTTCTCGCGCGGTCGCGGCATGGGGTGGGGCGACGTCAAACTGGCCACGTTCGGCGGCGCGTTGCTCGGGATGAGCGGAATAACGGCGGCGGCGGCGTTCGCGGCGCTCGCGGCTTTTGCCGGCGGCTTCGCCGGCGGCCGTCTGCGCGAGCCGATCGCCTTTGGACCCTATCTTGCGCTGGCGATCGGCGTATCGCTCGGCCTGTCCGGATCGGCCTAAGCGCATGGCGGTCTTGCGCGACGCCGCGACCGGCGCGATCGTCGCACCGAACGTCGAGCGCCTCTCCGGCTTCCGCGCGCGTCTGGTGGGGCTTCTTGCGCGAGCGAGCGTACCGCGCGGCCAAGGCATCTGGCTGAATGCATGCGGCGCGATACACACGCTCGGGATGCGTGCGGCAATCGACGTGATCTTTCTGGATCGGAGCGGCTGCGTGTTACAGCTCGACCGTCACGTCGCGCCGAATCGCCCCTTGCTAAGTTGCCGCGGGGCGATCGCGGTCGTCGAGCTGGGGAGCGGCACGCTCGACGCGAGCGCCCTCACCATCGGAGACCGGCTCGAACTCGTTCCGGACGCAGGCTTGTCCGGCGCGGCGTCCATCACGGCGAGGCGGCGCTGAACGAACGACAGGAGCGCGCCGCATTCCGCGGCCGGCACGAGCAGCGCCGGCTCGGCGGCTTCCGAGGAGAGCAGTTCGTCGCGGTAGAGCCGTTGCGCTCCGAGATACAGCGTCCGAGCTCCGTCGCTCCGGCCGACGGCGTCTTCAGCCTGCGCGCGCGCGACGGCGTCGCGAAAGCGGCCGGCATCGATCGTCACCACAGCGAGATTGAGGGCGATGCGCGAACCGCTGCGGACGTACTCTCCGCCCTCGCCGCCGGCTGCGATCGCGAGTGCGCGGCGCAGCCGGCATATCGCCGTGCGCAGGCCCTGCGATGCGACGGCACGCGAGGCTCCGGGCCAAAACGTTGCGAGCAGGTCGGCTCGCGACGCCGATGCGCCCGCCGCCAAGGCGAGGTAGATCAGCACGTTCTGGTCGCGCCGGCGGACGAACGCAACGGGGCGTCCGTTGATCGTACACGAGAAGCGTCCGAACAGGGTGAGGACGAGCCGCGCACCGGCACTCCCCGTGCGAACCGTCGCGCGGGGCGCGGGCGCGTCGTGCGCGGACCACCGCACGACCGCGCCGCGCAGGTCGCCCTGCGTGCGCGCCGCATCGCGAAGAATCCACGCCACGGAGAGCGGCCAGCCGCCGGTCTCGTGCACCAACCGTTCGATCGCGATTTCGTCGACGGTGATGCCGTTTACGCGCGCGAGCTCGGCAACCTCGGCGGCCGTAAAGGCCAGAGCGCCCGGATCGATCGTCACGACGTTAAGAACTCCCCGGGCACACGCCCCGGTTTGCGGTCCGGTCTTCACAATAGGGCCTATGGCACTTGCCGTCTGTATGATTCGGTACAAGCTCGGCCGGCGAGACGAGCGGTGGTTAGCCGTGGCCCAAGTGCCAGCCGTGCTTTTCGCATTTGTAGGGGTGCAGGCCGGTACTGGTTTTGGGGATCGCGCGTTCGGCGAGTTTTTTCGTGGCGAACGCGGTTTTGGGTGCCCCGGATTTGTTGTAGCACGAGCGCGCGCCACCGGTCTTGCGGGGCTTCATCGCGGCGGAATGCGCTCGCGGTAGGGGCCGAGCAGCGCGTCGACGTTGGTTGCGCGGATCGCGTGTTGCTCTTGCGGCGTGAGGCCGGCGGCGGCGAGGTGCGTCACGCCGCCCTCGTACGCGGCGCCGCGCACGAACGGATAGTCCATGCCGAGTACGAGACGGTCCGCACCGAGCGTATCGCAGGCGCAGCGCAGCGCGGCCGGGTGGCCGTTGGCGGTGTCGTACCAAAAATGCCGGAGCTTCTCGAGCGGCGCGTCGCGGCCGGGCATGAAGATGCGCGCGGTGTGTTCGATGCGCTCCGTGATGAACGGCAGCGTTCCGCCGAGGTGCGCGATCACGACCTGCACGTCCGCGAAGCGCTCGTCGAAACGGCTCTGCAGCAGTTGCAGCGGCGCGGCGCTGTCTTCGAGCACCGCGCCGAGCGTCCACGCGAGGCCGCTCTGGAGCAGCAACGGCGAACCGCACGCGCCGGCGGTCGGGTGGACGAACAGCACGGCGCGCCGGCGGTGAAGTTCCGCATAGACCGGATCGAACGCCGGATCGTCGAGCGCGCGTCCGCCCATCGTCGTGCAGATCGCGACGCCGGTCATCCCGAGATCGTCGAGCGCGTACGTCAGTTCCGTCAGCGCATCGTCGACGTGCGGGAGCGGCAAGCACGCGAACGCCGCGAAGCGCGCGGGATGCAAACGCACGGCCGCCGCGTACGCATCGTTGGCCGCGCGCGCCGCAGCGGCCGCGAGCGCGCGGTCGGCGAGGTACGGGCCGCACGCGCCGAGCGAGAGCAACTGCACGTCGACACCCGCGCGATCCATCAGCGCGATGCGCTCGCTTAGGTCTGCTTCGGTCGTCGCCCACGCGGCGTTGCGGCCGCTGCGGAGATCGACGGCCGCGGCCCCGCTCGTCGCGAGCAGATCGAGATAGGCCGTGGGAAAATAGTGCGCGTGGACGTCGATCGTACGCGCAGCGGTCACGGCGCGCCGTGCAACGCGGCGAGGATGCGCTCGGCCGTAAGCGCCAGCCGGTCGACGCGCGCGCCGCACGCTGCGGCGACGGCATTCGCGATCGCCGGCGCGACGCCGGCCGTGCTGCTTTCGCCGATCGCGCGCACCCCGTACGGTCCGGGGCCGCCGCCCGGCGGCAGCGAGACGACGCGTAGCGGCGGCATGTCGCGCTGGCAAGGCAGCTTGTAGCCCGAGAGCGGGGCGTTGACGACGCGGCCGTCCTCGACGCACAGCTCCTCGGTCAGCGCGTGCCCGAGACCCATTACGAAGCCGCCGTCGATCTGGCCGCGATACGCGACCGGATTCACGACGGTGCCACCGTCGGCGACGAACACGACGTCGTGCAACGTGAGCTTCCCGGTGTCGCGATCGACGGATGCCTCGACGCCGTAGGCTCCGTACTCAAGCCAAATCGGGCCGCCCGGCGGTTCGGTATAGACGCCTTCGCCGTTTACCGTCACGGGCGTGCCGGGGACGGGCGCGGGCGCCGCGCGCAGCTTGCGCGCGGCGTCGACCGCGGCGAGACCGAGCAGTACCGTGCTGCGGCTGCCGCCCAGCCCCAAGTCGTACGGCGCCGCGTCGCTCGCCGCGCGCGTCACGCTGACGCGTTCGGGTGCGATGCCGAGCTCCGCCGCGAGCACGCGCGCGATGACGGTATGCGTCCCGGTGCCCGCTTCGGGGGAGCCCGTCACGACGCTCACATCGCCGCCCGCATGCGCGGTGACGATCAGGCCGGCTTTGCCGTCGGCGAAGTGGCGCCCGGTTAGCGCGATACCGCGGCCGCGGCCGGGCGCGAGCGGTGCGTCCCATGCGATCGCCGCGCGCAACGCGGTGAGGATCTCGCGCAAGCGCGGTTCAGCCAACAGATTCCCTTCGAGGTCCGTGTCGCCGTCGACCGCCGCGTTACGCATCCGGATCGCGAACGGATCGAGCCCCAGCCGGGCGGCGATCATATCGAGCGCCGACTCGAGCGCGAACACGATCTGCATATCGCCGGGCGCGCGCATGAAGCCGCCCGGCACGGTGTTCGTATAGACCGCGATACGCTCGAGGCGCGCGTTCGGCAACGCGTAGGGCAATTTCGGCACGCGTCCGGGCAGCATCGCGGCACCCGGCTTCGAGCCGGCATACGCCCCGCCGTCGAAGAGCGCGCGCGCGTCGAGCGCGGCGATCGCGCCGTCCGGTTCGACCGCGATGCGCAGCCGCACCGACGAGGCGTGGCGCACGTTCGTGGCGCGCACGTCGTCGACGAACGCGCACACGTGCTTCACCGGGCGGCCCGTCGCGCGGGCCAGGCAGTAGAGCGGAAACTCCTCGACCGTCACGGCCTTCGCGCCGAACTCGCCGCCGATAAAGCTCGGCTCGATCACGACGCGTTCCTTCGGCAGCTCGAACGTCAGCGCGAAGCGCTCGCGCAACTGCAGCGGGTTGCGGTTCGAGCACCGGATATGCACGCGTTCGCCGGCGTCGATCCAGACCAGCGTCGCGCGCGGTTCGAGATATCCGCCGTGATAACGCGGCGTGTGAAAGGTGTGCTCGAAGACGAACCCCGCGCGGGCGAACGCCGCTTCGGGGTCGCCCTTGCGCTGCACGTGGTAGCCCTGCATGTTGCGGTGCGGGCGCGGCGGCCGCGCGGGACCGTTGTACGCGAACGCCGCGTCGCCGGGATGGAGCACGTCGGCATCCGGCGCGAGCGCCGCCTCGACGTCGAGCAAGGCCGGCAGCACGTCGTAGGTGACGTCGATCGCCGCGGCGGCGGCTTCGGCTTGCGCGCGCGTATCGGCCGCGACCGCGGCGACGTACTCGCCGATGAAATTCACGCGCTCGCGCGCCAGCACCGGGCGGTCCTTGAGCGTGAAGCCGAAGAAGCGCGGGCCGACATCTGCGCCGGTCAGCACGGCGCGCACGCCGGGCAGCGCGCCAGCCGCGGCAACGTCGATGCGGACGATGCGCGCCCGCGGGTGGGGTGAAACGACGAACGCCGCCCAGAGCATCCCGTCGCGCGCCTCGTCGGCGCTGTACTTCGTCTGCCCCGAGACCTTGTCGCGTCCGTCGACGCGGCGCTCGCCGGTCGCGAACAGGCCGGGCGCGCCCAGCACGCTCACTTCATGCTCGCCGCCTGCTTCACGACGGCCTTATGATCGAAGTCGTTCGCAAAGCTGATGAATTGATCCGTCGCGACGTTCGTGCCGACGACCGGCGCCTTCATGAAACCGTAGTCCACGAGGTAGCGGCTGTAGAGCACCATGTCGCGCGGCAGGATCAAGCCGATGCGCGGGTTGGCGGGATTCGCGGCCGGGAAGTCGTCCTTGAGCGCGACGAAGATGCGCGTCACGTTGTTCAGCGAGTCCGGCGTGATCTTCTGGTTTGCGCCTTCGAGGTACAGCCGGGCGGCCGCCGCGGGATTGGTGTGGACGAACAGCGCGGCCTCGACGATCGCGCGCGAGAAGCGTCGCAGCACGTCACCTTTGGTCGCGATCGTCGCCGGCGTCGCGGCGTAGCCCACGTTGCCGATGTCCTTGAGGATCGGATGGCGGTAGACGCGGAAGGTGAGGTTCCCGGCGAACGTATCGTTCACGACCTCGAGATATGGAAACGCGACCCCGCTGACGCGCTTGGCGGCGATCCCCGCAAGGCCTTGCGACCCGCTGCCGATCGGCACGAACGAGAAGTCCGACGGCCGCAGTCCCGCGCCGCCCAAGAGCGATGAGACGGCGGGCTCGACGGCGCTCCCCGGATTGACCTCACCCAAGGTCGCGCCCTTGAAATCGGCGAGCTGGTGGATCGGACTGTCGGCGAGCACCGCGAGCACGTACGAATAGCGCGCCTGGCGCGAGAGAAACGCCACCAGATGCAGCCCCTTCTCGGAGCCGATCAGGATCGGTTCGACGCTCAGCGACGCGACGTCCGCTTTGCCGCTCGCGACGAGTTGCGCGGCGGTACCGGGGTTCGTCGCGTAGTCCTTCGTCACGATCAGATGCTGCTGCTTGTAGTAGCCCGCGCCGGCCGCGATCAGCTCGAGCGCGTCGAAGATACCCGGCGCGGCGTTGCCCGCGATGATGCTCAGCGGATCGTCGGCGAGTGCCGCGCGCGGCGCGCCGAGCGCCACGATCAGCGCGAGGAACAGGGCCGGCAGAAACGATACGCCCCCCGAAGCGCGGCGATCGCGGCGTTCCACCAAGCGCGATGATTGCGGTGGTCCCTCGACTCCGCGCCTACGCGCTCCGCTCGGGATGACAGGCATGCTCACTCCTTCACTGGGTTACGCTACAGATGGAAAGCATCCGCGCCGCCGGGGTCGGGAAAGACCTTGCCGGGGTTCATGATGCCGTTGGGATCGATGGCGTCCTTGATGCGTCGCATCAGCGCGATCGCGTCGGCGCCGAGGTCGAGTTCCATGAACTGCTTCTTCAACAGGCCGATGCCGTGTTCGCCCGAGAGCGTGCCGCCGAGCGCGACGGCCGTCTCGAAGATCTCGCGCGCGGCGGCGGTCACGCGGCCCATCTCTTCGGGGTCGCGCCGGTTGCAGAGGATGTTCGGATGCAAATTGCCGTCGCCGATGTGCCCGAACAGCGGGATCTCGAGCGCGTACGTCGCCGCGATCGCGCGCACGCGGCGCGTGAGTTCAGGGATCGCGCTGCGCGGTACCGCGATGTCCTCGCCGAGTTTGTTCGGCCGGCGACGCGCGAGCGACGGCGAGATCGCGCGCCGCGCGCTCCACATCCGTTCCGCTTCGGCGGCGTTCGCGGCGACGCGAATTTCGCGCGCGCCTTGGGCCCGTGCGATCTCGGCGATGCGCTGCGTATCTTCCTCGACGACGCGCTCGTCGTTGCCGTCGGTGCCGAAGAGCAGAATCGCCTCGACGTCGAGCGGCAAGCCGATCGGCGTATTCTCCTCGATGCAACGCGCCGTCACGTCGTCGATCAGCTCGATCGAGGTCGGCAGCACGCCCGACGCCAGCACGGCGTTGGTCGCCTCGCACGCGTCGTCGATGCGCGCGAAGATCGCCATCGCGGTCCGCGCGAAGCGCGGTTTGCTGAGCAGCCGGAGCGTCACCTCCGTGATCGTGCCGAGCGTGCCTTCGGCGCCGGTGAAAAGCGCGCGCAAATTGTAGCCGGTCACGTTCTTCACCGAGCGGCCGCCGGTGCGCAGCACGGTGCCGTCGGGCAACACGACTTCCAGCGCCAGCACGTAGTCGGTCGTCACGCCGTATTTCAGGCAGCGCGCGCCGCCGGCGTTCTCGGCGACGTTGCCGCCGATCGCGCTCTGCTTGAGCGAGGACGGATCGGGCGGGTAGAACAGGCCCACGCGCTCGACGGCGGCCTGCAGGTCGGCCGTGATGACGCCGGCCCCGACCACGGCCACCCGGTCGACCGGGTCGATCGCTAGGATCCGGTTGAGCCGGGCCACGCCCAGCACGATGCTGCCGGCCAGCGGCACCGACCCGCCGGAGAGGCCGCTGCCCATCGCCCGGGGCGTGATGGCGATCCGCCGTGCGTCGGCGTGGCGGTGGATCGCCGCTACCTCGGCGGTCGAGCCGGGCAGGACCACCAGCGGCGGGGTGTTGGCGAAGAACGTCCCGTCGAAGCCGTAGGCGATGACGTCCTCGGGCTCGGTCAGGACGTGCTCCTCGCCCACGATCGCCGCCAACGCCGCGCGCAAATCTGCGACATTATGCGGGGACATCTGCATCGTCATCGGGTATGAATTTAAGCGCAACAGTTCCGGCCCCCCTCGGGGCATCGCGCCTTGACCGAAATGTCGATGGGGCCGATGGTTTGGGGGCCCCACGCGAAGCGTGGGGGGCGCGTAGCCCGGGGCGGAGCGCCTTTTCAACCGGAGTAGCACACATGGCCGACGCGGCGACGACCGAGTACCGACTCACCAAAGAAGACGCGCTGAAGAACTTCGTCGCGGAGGTCCTGGTGAAGGTCGGCGTGTCGCCGGCCGATGCCACCGTGGTCGGCGACGTGCTGGTCACCTCCGACTTGCGCGGTATCGAGTCGCACGGCGTGGCGCGCCTGGAGTCGTACTACGTCAGCCGGCTGCGCAAGGGGCTGATGGAGCCGCGCCCGGCGGTTGCGATCGTGCGCGAGACGCCGTCGTCGATTCTGCTCGATGCGGGCAACGGGCTCGGCCATCCGGTCGCCAAGCACGCGATGGAGCAGGTCATCGCGAAGGCGAAGACGTCGGGCTCGGCGTTCGGCGCGGTGCGCAATTCCAACCACTACGGCATTGCCGGTTACTACGCGATGATGGCGCTCGAACACGATCTGATCGGGATCGCCTCGACCAACACGGTGCGCTACGGCGCGCCGACCTACGGCAGCGACATGCTGCTCGGTACCAACCCGTTCGCCTACGCGATTCCGGCTCACAACGAACCGGCGTTCGTGCTCGACTTCGCGACCACGACCGTGCCGCGCGGCAAGATCGAGGTCTACAACCGCAAGGAGAAGCCGCTCAATCACGGCTGGGCGATCGACGCCGAAGGTCACGAGACGACCGATCCGCAGACCGCGCTGAAGGGCGCGCTGCTGCCGCTGGGCGGCTTCGGCGTCGATAACGGCGGTCACAAGGGCTACGGTCTCGGACTGCTGGTGGAGATCCTGTGCGGCGTCCTCTCCGGCGGAACGTTCGGCCTCGATCTGCCGCTGCCCAGCGACGGTCCGAAGCCCGGCGTGATCTCGCACTTCTTCGGCGCGATCCGCATCGACGCGTTCCGCGACATCGCGGCCTTCAAGGCCGACATGGACCGCGAACTGCGCACGTTCAAGGACTCGCGCAAGGCGCCGGGTCAGGATCGCATCTACGTCGCGGGCGAGATCGAACACGAGAAGACGCTCTACAATCGCGAGCACGGTGTCCCGGTGCATGTGAAAGTGTGGGACGGCCTGCAGAAGATGGCCGGCGAGCTCGGCATCCCCTTCAGCCTCTGACCGAGCCCGCGACGGCTGCCGCCGCGTACGCGGCGGCGTTGGCGCTGGCGCCGTCGGCCGGCGATCACCTGCGTATCCCGGGGTCGCAAGTCTTTACGGCCGGCGTAAACGAGGCGTGGACGTTGCTCGAACGCGCGCTCGCGCTCGATCCGGATTTTGCGCCGGCGCATGCCGCGCGCGCCAACATTCTCGTGCGCGGCGGCTTCGTCGACGACGCCCGGGCTGCGTACGCGCGTGCCGCGGAACTCGACTCGGGCGACGCCGCGTCGCGCTACGCGCTGGCCGAACTGGCCTACCTCGCGCGCGATGAGGCGACGGCGCAAACCTGGTTCGACGCGGCCTTCGCGCGCGAGCGCCTGTTCTCGCCGCCGCACCCGCAACCCGGATCGCGCCATGCGCTGGTGCTGGGGTTGGCCGGCCCCTGGCCGCGCAACATGCCGCTCGACTTTGTGATCGACGAGCGCCGCTGGACCTTGCACCGCTGGTTTCTGCCCGATGCGGCCGCCGCAACGCGACGGTTGCCGGGGGTCGAACTCGTGGTGAACGCGTGCGGTGAGAGCGTCGCGGGACGCGCGGCGATCGCCGACGCGCAGCGCATCATCGCGCGCCTCGGGAAGCCCTCGATCAACGATCCCGCGCGCTTGCGCGGACTCGGCCGCGACACGCTGGCGGACACGCTAGCCGGAGTTGCGGGCGTGCAGGTCCCGGCCGCTCGCCGCTTGCAGCGCGGCGACGCCGGCGGTACGTTCCCGCTGATCGTGCGCCCGCTCGACGCGCACGGCGGCCGCGGGCTCGAGCGCTGCGACGATCCGGCGGCGCTGACGGAGTATTTCGCGCGCGTCGCGGCGGCTGCGTACGACGCGACGCCGTTCGTCGACTATCGCAGCGCCGACGGCTGGTATCGCAAGTACCGCATCGTCTTCGTCGACGGCGTGCCGTATCCGTATCACCTCGCGCTCGACGAGCACTGGATGATCCACTACTATCGCACCGGGACGGCCGCCACGTCGTGGATGCGCGACGAGGAGGCGGCGTTTCTGGCGGCGCCCGAGCGCGCGATCGCCGGCTGGCGGGACGTGGTGCCGGCGCTCGGCGCGGCGCTCGGTCTCGATTACGCCGGCGTCGACTGCGCGCAGTTGCCCGACGGGACGTTGCTCGTGTTCGAAGCGGATAGCAGCATGCTCGTCCACGCCCTCGATGGGACGGAGGAGGGGCGGTACAAGCGGGCGGCGGTCGAGCGCATCCGGCTGGCGTTGATGGCGCTCTTCGACCGGCGGGCGAGCGGCGCGTAGCGCGCAACCTTTTCCCGCCCGCCGCGACTCCTAGCGCACACGATGGGACGCAAGACCGAAATCGTGCTCTACCAGGCGGAGTGGTGTCCGTACTGCGTACGCGTGCGCAAAAAGCTGACCGATCTGCTGCTCGATTACGTCAACGTCAACGTGCCGCACTCGCACGCCGAGCGCGGCGAAGTCGTCGCCGCATCGGGACAGACGAGCATCCCGGTGCTCGTCGATGGCGACGTCGTGCTCGACGACGACGATCTCATCATCCCGTACCTCGATAAGAAGTACGGCGCCGGCATTCCGACCTAGCTACTCGAGCGCGATGGTGACCGGTGCCGCGGGGATGTTGCGGCGCTTGGGCAAGAAAAACACCAGCGGCATCAACGCGAATACGACGATGCCGAGCGCGAATTGGCAGTCGGCGAACGACATCGCACTCGCTTCGCGCGCGACCGCCGCGTAGATCGCGCCGAGCGGCGCGTGACGCGCGAGCAGATTCGCCAGCGGCGCGTATGCCGGCTGGATGTAGTGCGCGAGCACGTCTTGATGGAACGCCGAGCGGCGGTCGAGCAGGGTCACGAGCAGGGCGGTCGAGATCGATCCGCCGAGCTGCATCGAGAGACTCTGGAACGCCGAGGCTTTCGGGATCATCGGCGGCGGCAGTCCGTTGAGGATCGCGATCGAGATCGGGACGAACAGCATCGAGAGTCCCAGACCGCAGGCGATGTTGGGCAGCACGAACGTCCCGAAGTCGCTGGCCGAGGTCGTAATGTGCGCGAACACGAGCTGCGAGCTGCCGACCAGCAAGAAGCCGATCACGAGCAGGATGCGCGTATCGATCTTGCCGCTGGTTGCGAGGCGAACGACGAGCGGCGTGCCGGCCGCGATGAAGATCGCGCGCACGAAGATCAGTTCGCCGCTGAGCGTGGCGGTGAAGCCGAGGATGCCCTGGACGTACTGCGGGAAAATGACGATCGCGCCGAAGAGCGTGGCGCCGACGGAGAGCGCGAGTACCGAGCCCGCCGCGATCTGCGGATAGCGCAGGACGCGCAGATCGACGATCGGGTTCGTCGTCGCGAAGAGTTCCCAGAACACGAACGCGATGAGGCCGCACGCGCTCGCGATCCCGAAGCCCACGATGAGCGGGCTGCTGAACCAATCGTTGCGCTGACCTTCGTCGAGCACGTACTGCAGCGAGCCCAAACCGGCGATCAGCAGCGCGAGGCCGGTGACGTCGAGCGGGACGCGGCGCGGAGCGCCGGGGTTCTTCAAGCGCGTCAACATAACGGTGCCCGCGAAAACGCCGGGGACGACGTTGATGAAAAAGACCCAGTTCCACGAGAAGTTGTCGGTGAGCCAGCCGCCGAGCGTGGGGCCGACGGCCGGACCGACGATCGCGCCGAGTGAGAAGAGGCCCTGGCTCAGCCCGATCTTGTTCTGCGGGAACGTATCCCGGATCGTCGCCTGTGCGGTTGCGATCAAGCCGCCGCCGAACGCGCCCTGGACGACGCGCCAGAGGATCAGTTGCTGGATCGAGCCCGACGTCCCGCACAGCACCGACGCGATCGTGAAGCCGATGATCGCGGCCGAGTAGTATTGCCGCCGGCCGAAGCGGATCTGCAGCCAGGGCGTCAGCGGGATGACGATGACGGCGGAGATGATGTAGCCGGTGACGACCCACGCGCCTTCGTCGATCGTCGCGCCGAGGTTTCCTTGGATGATTGGGAGCGCGACGTTGACGATCGTCGTGTCGAGCGTCTGCATCAAGGTCGCGGCAAGAATTGCGGCCGTGATGAGCACCAGCGATCCGCCGCTCTCGACGGTGTCGTACTGCGTTGCAGGCGCCGGTGGCCGACTAGCCATCCTGGGAGTTTGGCTTCAGCGCACGGCGAGTCCCGTGAGCGCGAGCCAGCTACCGCCCGCGAGCGCGGCACCGGTCAGCGTCGCCGCGAGGTTCACGCCGTCGTTGTCGAGCCAGGCGAGCCCCCGCCGCGCGACCGTCGCCGTTCCGCACGGATGCGGATCGACCTCGCATTCGCGTTCGCAGGCCGGACACCAGCGCCGCGCTTGCAGCGTCGCACCGAGCAGCGAATCGATCAGCGCCCCGGCGATGCCGCCGGCGAAGACCGGAAAGATCAGCCCCGCGAGCGCATGCACGCCGACCGGCGTGCCGGGCAGCGCGAGCAGCAGCGCGAACGGGGTCAGCACGGCGATCAGCACCGCGCCTGCGATCTCGGCTGCGGTTCCGGGCCCGCTCACCCCGCCCGAGATGCCGGTGGCGAGCACCGCCCCGCCGACGATCGAGCGTGGCGGCCGCGCGGCGAGCGTCCCGATCTCCGTGCCCCACGTGTCGGCGGTCGCCGCCGCATATGCGCCCGCGAAGGCGACGAACCAGGCCGACGCCGCGGCGCCGTGGCCCGCGAACGTCCAGCCGAGCAAACACAGCGTCGCGATGCCGCCGTTTGCGAGCACCTGGCGCGCGTTGCGCCGTCCGCCCTTGGCGGCGTCGACGAGCGCGCGCTTGCGGGCTTTGCCGGCCCGTGAGAGCGCGACCGAGGTGATGAAGAAGGCCAGCAGCAGCAGCGCCGTGCCGATCGTACCGGCTGCGAACGTGATCGTCCCGACCGCGAACGCCGCCAGCGCGCCGTCGCGCGTGAGCGCGCGCGCGCGCACCGCGGCGAGCGCTGCCGCCGCGGCGACGAGGCCGCCCAGGAACAGGTCGTGCGCGTTCAGGCGGTGACGCCGGCCTCGAGCGCCCGCAAGAGGCCCTCGACGGTGAACTCATCCGGCACGACGTCGACGCGGATGCCGCAGGCGCGCGCCGCGGCCGCCGTGATCGGCCCGATGGCCGCGACGGTCTTGCGCGCCAGGAACGCCGGCGCATCGGGGACGTTGTGCACGAAGCCGCGCACGGTGCTCGCGCTCGTGAACGTGACGATGTCGGCCGGATCGGCGGTCTCGGCCAGATTCGGATCGTCGAGGAGGTGCGTCTTGTAGCCCGCCACGACGTCGACCACGCGGCCGGCATCGCGCAGTCGCTGCGGCAGCACGTCGCGCGCTTCCTGGGCGCGGAAGAGCAGCAGGCGATCGCCCGCGGCGGTGCGTCCGGCGAGCCCTTCGGCGACCGCTTCGTTGACGTGCGCGTCGGGCATAAAGTCGACACGGATGCCGTGTTGCGTGAGCGCGAGCGCGGTCTTCGGCCCGATCGCCGCGACCTTCGCATCGCCCAGCGCGCGGGCGTCCTTGCCGCTCGCGCTGAGCAGATCGAAGAACGCGTCGACCGCGTTGCGGCTGGTGAACACGACCCAATCGTAATCGCGCACGTGGGCCGCCGCCGCGGCGGCCGCGCGCTCGTCGTCGGGCGGACCGAGCGCGACGGTCGGCGCGACGATCGGTTCCGCGCCGGCTTCCCAGACTTGTTGCGCGAACGCATCGGCCTGCGCGAGCGGCCGCGTGATCAGCACGCGTTTGCCGAACAGCGGCGCGTTATCGAACCAGCGGCTCGATTCGCGTTCGCGCACGACGTCGCCGATGACGACGACGGCCGGCGCCGCGAATCGGGTCCGCTCGACCTCGGCGACGATCGTCTCGAGCGTCGCGACCAGCGTCTCCTGCGTCGGCTTCGTGCCGTCGCGCACGATCGCGACCGGCGTCGCCGGCGGTAGTCCGTGCTTGCGCAATTCGCCGACGATCCCGGCTAGGTTCGCCATGGCCATCAAAAAGATCGTGGTCGATTGCGGGTTCGCGAGCTTCGCGTAGTCGATCCCCGTCGGCCCCGTGCGCGGATCCAGATGTCCGGTCGAGACGGAGAACGTGGCGTTGTGATCGCGGTGCGTGACGGGGATGCCCGCGTAGGCCGGCACGGCGATCGCCGACGAGATGCCGGGCACGACCTCAAACGGAATACCGGCGGCGCGCAGCGCTTGCACCTCTTCGCCGCCGCGCGCGAACACGAAGACGTCGCCGCCCTTGAGCCGCACGACGCGCTTGCCCGCCCGCGCGAGCTCGATGACCAGCGCCGTGATCTCGTCTTGCGTGAGGCGCTGCGCGCCGGCGCGTTTGCCGACGAAGATCTTCTCGCAATCGGCCGGCGCGCGGTCGACGATCGCGAGCGAGGCGAGGTAGTCGTAGACGATCGCGTCGCACTGCTCGATCGCGCGCGCGCCCTTGAGCGTCAGCAACCCCGGATCGCCGGGTCCGGCGCCGACGAGCCAGACTTTGCCGCGCCCGGAATTCACCGGACGGCGTCGTCCCGAATCGTCGCGATCGGACCGTGCAAGAGGCGCGACACGATCGTCAGCGACATGCCGGTGATCAGCATGCGCTCGCGTTCGGTCATGTCGGGGCAGCGTGCGAACAGCCGCTCGAGCTCGCTCTCGCGCAGCGCCTCGGCTTCCTCGACCAGCGCGCTGATCGCCGGCGCGGCCGCGCGGCCGCGATACCATGCCCGGAAACGCGCGGCGTGCTCGGCGATGATCTCCTCGACCAGCGGAATCGCTTCGCGCCGGCGCTCGAGCGTGACGTCGACGACGTCGCGCAACCCGTCGACGTCGACGACGTCGACGTTGGCCAGCTCCGCGACGGCGGGCTCGCAGTCGCGCGGTACGGCGATGTCGACGATGAAGAGGTGCCGGCCGGGCCGCGCGCGCATCGCCGCGGCAACGCCGTCCACCGTGAGCACGAAGGTCGACGCGCCGGTCGACGTCACGACGATATCCGCGGCCGCGAGCGCATCGACGATGGCGGGCAGCGCGACGGTGCGGCCGGTGCCGATCGCGGCGACGACGGTGCGCGCGCGCGCCTCGGAGCGGTTGACGACGAGAATATCGCTGCAGCCGGCGCTCTTGAGCCGGCGCGCGACGAGCGAGGCCATCTTGCCGGCGCCGACGACCGCGACGCAGGCATCGCGGCGGCCGTCGAGGTGCGCTAGCGCCAGGTTCGCGGCGGCCGTCGCGATCGAGGTCGATTCCGCGCCGATCGCCGTGTGGGTGCGCGCCGCTTTGCCGGCATTGATCGCCTCGCGGAAGAGCGCGTGCAGCGAGGTGCCGACGGTGCGCGCGCGCTGACCCTGCACGAACGCGTCCTTGACCTGATGCAGAATATCCGCTTCGCCGATCAGCATCGAGTCGAGGCCCGTGCTCACGCGCAGCAGATGATCGACGGCCTGACTCCCGAGCAGCGTGTACATGTAGGAGTCCATGTCCGCGACGCCGCCGTGGCGGAAGTTGCCGAGGAACTCTCGGATCTGCCCGACGCCGTGCTCGTAGTCATCGAGCTCGGCATAAATTTCCAGCCGGCCGCAGGTCTGCAGCATCAGCGCTTCGCGTACCGCTTCGTAGTCGCGCAGCGCGACGAGCGCCTCGCCCACGACCGCAGCCGGAAAGGCATGGCGCTCCCGCACGTCGACCGGCGCCGTATTGTGGGAGAGGCCCATGCAGACCAGCGGCATCGCGCTATGCGCCGCCGGCCGTCAGCGCTTCGTCGAGCGCCTCGGCGGCCGCGGCGAGCGTGCGGTCGACGTCTTCCTCGCGGTGGGCCGTCGAGAGGAAGCCGGCCTCGAACTGCGAGGGCGCGAGGTAATGCCCGCGATCGAGCATGCCGTGGAAAAAACGCGCGTAGAGCGCGGTATCCGACGTTTTCGCATCGGTCAGATTGTGGACCGGACCCGCGGTAAAGAAGAACCCGACCATCGAGCCGCGGTTGGCCGCGACGTGCGGCACGCCCCGGCGAGTGAAAAGAGCAGACATTCCTTGCGTAAAACGCGTTCCGAGCGCGTGGAGATGCGCGTAGGTGCCGGGCGCCTGCAATCCGCGTAATGTCGCAAGCCCGGCGGCCATCGCGAGCGGGTTGCCCGAGAGCGTGCCCGCTTGGTAGACCGGCCCTTCGGGCGAGAGCCGCGACATGATGTCGCTGCGCCCGCCGAACGCGCCGACGGGCAGTCCGCCGCCGATGATCTTACCTAAGGTCGTGAGATCGGGGCTGACGCCTTCGCGTTCTTGGACGCCGCCCGGTCCGACCCGGAAGCCGGTCATCACTTCATCGAAGATCAGCACGGCGCCGTGGCGTTCGGTCAGCTCGCGCAGGCCTTCCAAGAAGCCGGTCTGCGGCAACACGAGCCCCATGTTGCCGACGTACGGTTCGACGATCACCGCCGCGATCTCGTCGCCGTGCGCGGCGAACGCGACGCGCAGCGCGTCGAGGTCGTTGTAGTCGACCACGATCGTGTCGCCCGAAACGCCCGCGGTGATGCCGGGCGAATCGGGCACGCCGTTGGTCAGCGCGCCGCTGCCGGCCGAGATCAGAAACGCATCGCCGTGGCCGTGATAGCAGCCGGCGAACTTCACGAGCTTGGCGCGACCGGTGAAGGCGCGCGCCAGGCGCAGCGCGCTCATCGTCGCCTCGGTACCGCTCGAGCAGAAGCGTACGCGCTCGATCGACGGCACCATCTCGATCACGAGTTCGGCGAGTGCGGTCTCGGCTTCGGTCGGCGCGCCGTACGACGTTCCGCGTAACGCGGCGGCGCGAACCGCCTCGACGACGGCCGGATGCGCGTGACCGAGGATCAACGGGCCCCACGACATCACGTAATCGACGTACTCGTTGCCGTCGACGTCGGTCAACGTGCAGCCCGCGGCCGAACGGATGAAGACCGGCGTCCCGCCGACGGAACGGAAGGCGCGGACCGGCGAATTGACGCCGCCCGGGATCGCGTGTTTGGCGCGGGCGTACGCCGCTTCGGAGCGCTCTCGGTTAGCCATGTCGGCGCAGGTAGTCCTTTGCGAAGTACGTGATGATGATGTCGGCGCCGGCGCGCGCGAACCCGGTCAGCATTTCGTCGACGACGCGCTCTTCGTCGATCCAGCCGCGTTCGGCGGCGGCCTTGACCATCGAGTACTCGCCGCTGACGTTGTAGCACGCGACCGGCACGTCGAAGCCATCGCGCACCTGGCGGATCAGATCCATGTACGCCAAGGCCGGCTTGACCATCACGATGTCGGCGCCTTCGGAGATATCGAGCGCGACCTCGCGCAGCGCTTCGCGCGCGTTGGCCGGGTCCATCTGATAGGTGCGGCGATCGCCGAAGCTGGGTGTGGAATCGGCGGCCTCGCGGAACGGGCCGTAGAACCCGGAGGCGTACTTCGCCGCGTACGACATGATCGTCGTCTTGATGAAGCCCGCGTCGTCGAGCGCGCTGCGGATCGCGCCGACCCGCCCGTCCATCATGTCCGACGGCGCGACGCAGTCGACCCCGGCGCGCGCGTAGGTGAGCGCGGTCTTCACCAGGAGTTCGACGCTGAGATCGTTGTCGACATCACCGCCGGCATCGATGATGCCGCAGTGGCCGTGATCGGTATATTCGCAGTTGCACAGATCGGCAACCACCAGCATCTGCGGCAGCGCTTCCTTGATCGCCGTTGCCGCCCGTTGCACGACGCCCTCGGGATCGTAGTTGCTGCTCGCGACGGCGTCTTTGAAATCGGGGATGCCGAACAGCAGGACGGCCTTCACGCCCAGCGCGTCGAGTTCGCGGCACTCGCGCACGATCGCATCGACCGACATGCGCGACACGCCGGGCATCGAGCCGATCGGCTGCACGACGTTGTGTCCGGACACGACGAACAGCGGCTGGATCAGACCGTCGTGGTTGACGCGCGTTTCGCGCACCAGGCCGCGCATCGCGGGGCTCGATCGCAAGCGGCGCGGCCGGTTGACCAAATCGAGGCGGTCGGCCAAATTCATGCGGTGTGCTCCAGGACGTAGTGGGTGACCGTGTGGACGAAGCCGGCGATGTCGGCCTCGGAAGCGATGACGTCGGCGGGCCAGCCCGCGGCGGCGGCTGCGGCGGCCGATGCCGGTCCCATTGCCGCGACGATCGGCCGCGAGGTCGCGCGGGCGGCGAGGAACGCGGCGATCGCGCCGACCGAACCGGACGACGGAAAGAGCACCGCCGTCGGCGCGCGGCCGGCCAGCGCCGCTTCGGCCGCCTCGCCGTCGACCGCTTCGACGACTTCAGCGCCCGCTTCGCGCAACGCGGCCGCGATGCGGCTCGCCCGCTCTTGCGTGCGCGGCAGCAAGAACACCGTGCCGGCCAAACCGTTCGCGCCCTTGGCCGACGCTTGCGCCAGCAACGCGTCGCCGCCGGCGTTGAAGAGTTCCTCGGCGAGGCCGATCGCGACCGCTTCGGCGTCTTCGGGCGCGGTGACGGCGAGGCGCCGTTCGCCGCGCAGCAGCGCCGACCCGTCGGCCGCGGCGATCACCGCGTGCATCTGCAGGAACGTGCCGTCGTAGGTCGCGTGCGCGCCGACCGGGGCTTGGCAGCCGCCGCGCAACGTGCGCAGAAACGCGCGCTCGGCGCGCACCGCGACTTCGGTCTGCGGATCGTTGAGCAGCTCGCGGATGCGCGGGATGCGCGCGTCACCCTCGCGCGTTTCGATCGCCAGCGCGCCTTGCGCGACCGACGGCACCAGCACGTCGAGCGCGAACGGCACGGTGTGTGTCGCGGCCAAGCCCAGGCGCTTCATGCCGGCGGCCGCCAGCACGATCGCATCGTATTCGCCGTCGCGCAGCTTGCGCAGTCGCGTGTCGATGTTGCCGCGCACGTCGTCGAACACGAGATCGGGCCGCAGGGCCCGCAACTGCGCGCGCCGGCGCGGGCTCGACGTGCCGACGCGCGCGCCGGCCGGCAGCGCGTCGAACGAGGCATAGCGTTCGCTGCAGAAGGCGTCGCGCGGATCTTCGCGCGTCGTGATCGCCGCCAGCGCCATGTCGTCGGGCAGCGTGCTCGGCAGATCTTTGCACGAGTGCACGGCGTAATCGGCGCGACGTTCGCGCAGCGCCAGCTCCAGTTCTTTGACGAACACGCCTTCGCCGCCGCCGATCGCGGCGAGCGAGCGGTCTTGCACGGCGTCGCCTTTCGTCGTGATGTTCAGCACGGTCGAGGGGATGCCGCCGCCGGCCAGGCGCGCCATGATCATGCGCGTCTGCCACATCGCGAGCGCGCTCGCGCGCGAGGCGCAGGTCAGCGTCGTCAGGTCGCTCGGGCGCACGCCGCCTAACGTATCGACCGCGCGCTCGACTTCGTGTTCGACCGCGCCCGGCGGCATCGTCGCCAGATCGTCGATGTCGCGTTCGGAGAAATGACGCATCACCGCGGCGCGGCTCTCGATCGGCACGACGGCCAGCACGCGCGCGCGCAGCGCACCGAGGGTCGCGGCCGCGCGCGCATAGCGCGCATCGAACTGCACCGCGAGTTCGTCCCGGATGCGCGCGGTGAAGCTCGGCGCGAGCCCCGATGAATCGACGCTGACCGTCAGCGGGCCCGCGCGATGGACGGCCGGCGTCGTGAAGTCACCGCGCGCGGCATCGCCGGCATCGTTGACGAGGACGCCGTGCTTGCGTGCGTCGACCACGACCGCGGCATTGATGCCGGCATCGTCGGTCGCCGCGAAGGCGAGCGCCGCGCCCACGCAGTCCCCGAAGGCGAACAAGCGCGGTTCCCAGGCCACGACGCCACGCTCGGCGAGGGCAGCAAGCTCGGGGGTCAGGCTGGGGCTGACGATCGTAATAAGGGCGCCGGCGTCGCGCAGGGCGCGCACCTTGCGCTCGGCGACGGCACCGCCGCCCACGACGACGACGCGTCGTCCCTCCAGCGCGAGAATGATCGGAAACACTTGGGTCCTTTTCAGCGTGCCGCCGGGGACTCCGTGTGATCACGACTAACCCGCGGACAGATGCGATTCGTCCCCGTGCGTGCCGGCATCCTCGGTGCGCTCTTCGCTGCGCTCGTTACGCTCCCGGGACTCGGCAGCGGTACGTTATGGGACAACAGCGAGACCGTCTACGGCGAAGTCGCCCGGGAGGTGCTCCGCAGCGGCGACTGGATCGTGATGCACCTGAACGCGCAGGCCTGGTTCGTGCAGCCACCCCTGTACTTCTGGATCGCCGCGCTGTGCGCGAAGCTCTGGGGGATCACGCCGTTCGCCCTGCGGCTGCCGGCGGCGCTCGCCACGATCGCGATGGGCGGCGCGCTCGGCTACGCGACGGCCCGAATCGCCGGGGCCCGGGCGGGCACGATCGCGGCCGTCGTCCTCTCGACGAGCCTGATGCAAGCGATCGTCGGCCGCTTAGCGATCATGGATGCCCTGCTCGACTTGTTCGTCGTCGTCGCGATCCTGTGCTGGTTTCGCGCGCTCGAGCCGCGCCCCCAGCGCGGCGACGTGCCGCAGCACCGGGCGGCCGCCTTCCTGGGCGGCGCGGTGGCCCTGGCGCTGGGGGCGCTCGCCAAAGGGCCCGTCGCCCCGGTCGTCGTGGTGCTGGTGATCGTCGTGTGGCTGGTCTGGGAGCGCCGCAGCGGCGCGGCCGCGGTCGTGCCATCGCTCGCGACGCTGGCCGGCGCGGCCGTCGTCTTCGTCGCGGTCGCCGCACCGTGGTTCGTGCTCGAAGCCGTCCGCGTCGGGCCGCAAGCAGCGCAAGAATTGATCGGGCACTACACGATCGGCCGCTATACCGGCGTGATCGAGAACCAGGCCGGCCCCTGGTGGTACTACGCGCCGGTGCTGGTCCTGGGGTTCTTTCCCTGGATCGCGTTCGTCCCGGTCGCGGCGGCCGGCGCGATCGATACCGCGCGGACCCGGGATGGATCGTTCGAGCGCCTGGCCCTGGTGTGGGCGGTCGTGCCGGTGCTGTTCTTTAGCTTCGCCCAGACGAAGCTGCCCAACTACGTGGCACTGATGCTGCCGGCGCTGGCGATCCTGGTCGCGCTGTGGTTCGAGCGGCTGGCCGGCGGTGCGTCGCGCCGCGCCGCGACGTGGTCGGCGGCAGCGGTCGTGCTGCTGATCGGCGCGCTCGGCGCGGCGATCGCCGGTTTCATCGGCGCCAACCACCTCGAGGCCGCGACGGCGGTCGTGCTGCCCAAGGTCGAGATCCTGGGGTTGCTGCTCCTGGCCGGCTCGCTCGCAACCGTGGTCGCGATCGCGACCCGTCGCGGCGGCCCGTTCGCGCCGTATCTGCTCGGCGCGACGTCGGGGGCGCTCGTGCTCTTCATCGCGTTCGTCGGCGAACCGGCGGCGGAGGTGCTCAAGCCGATGCCGGCGTTCGCGCGGTCGATCGCGGCGCAGCGCGGTCCGGGAGCGGTCGTCGCCGTGCGCGGCGTCGCCGGCTCGTACGGGCTGATGTTCGCGCTCGAGCCGGTCGTGCAGACGCTGGGCGACGGCGACGCCGAATTCATCGCCGCAATCTGCGCCGACCGCGACCTGTACCTCGTCACGCGGGCGTCCGACGCGCCGGTGCTGGCGCGCTTGGCGGCAGCGCGCGGCCGCGGCGACGCCACGCTGGACGTCCGGGCCGGGGACGCGCTGCTTCACATCGACGGACCCGCCTGCCGCTGAAGGTTCCGGCGGGCCGATGTCACACGGCTTTCGGCATGGAGACGCTTGAAGCCATACGCACCCGGCGCACGGTGGGGAAAAGCACCGGCGACATCCCGCGCGAGACGATTCGCGAACTGATCGAGGCCGCGACCTGGGCCCCCAACCACAAACTCACGCAGCCCTGGCGCTTCACCGTGCTGACCGGCGCCGCGCGCGAACGCTTGGGCGAGGTCTGGGGCCGCGAAGCCGCCGCCAAGGTGGACCCGGCCGCGCAGGCGTCGGTGCTCGCGGGCGAATCCAAGAAGCCGCTGCGCGCGCCGGCGCTGATCGTCGTCAGCCTGCGCACCGACACGAATCCCGTGACGGCCGAAGAGGATCTCACCGCCACCGCGGCCGCCGTGCAGAACCTGCTGCTGGCCGCGCACGCCAAAGGCTTGAGCGCGGCCTGGAAGACCGGCAAGATCGTCTACAACGTCGAGGTGAAACGCTTCCTGGGGCTCGATCCGAGCGACCGAATCATCGCGGTCGTGTATCTCGGGGCCGTCGCAAGCGAAGAATCGACGCCGCGCACGCGCAACGTCGATTCTTCGATCACCTGGCTCGACGAGGCACCGCTCGCCGCGGGCGCTACTTCGCCGCGGTAACGTCCGCCGTCGTGACGGCGCTGCCCGTGTTCCCCCACGAGCTGCGAATGTAGGTGATGACGTCGGCGATTTGGGCCGGCGTCAGGTTGCCTTTCCACGGCGGCATCACGCCGTTGTAGGTCGCACCGCCGACGGTGACCGGACCGTTGAGCCCGTTGTTCACGATCGTGATGACCTTGGCGGCCGGACCGTTGACGACCGGGTTGTTCGCCAGCGGCGGAAACGCACCGGGAGTACCGGCGCCCGCGGCGCCGTGGCAGCCCGCGCAGTTCGCGGTGTAGACGCTCGCCCCGGCGGCCGATCCTCCGGCCGGTGCTGCCGCACCGCCGCCGCCCGTTGTCGCCGCGGTGGTGGTCGTTGCGGTCGTGCTCGCCGCGGCGGGTCCGCCGAGGCCGTGCAGCATCTGCTGCTCCTGGACGTGGTACTGGCCGACGAAGCTCAGCACGATCGCGCCACCGAGCACCAGGCCCGTGCACGTCAGCACGACCGGGCGCCGCGAGAGACGCCGGCTGGGATTCTTGTCGATGAACGGGAGCGCGATCAGTACGACGATCAACAGCGTCGGAAAGATGATCGTCGCGAACAGGCCGAGGAAATCCACCGCCCACGTGGGCGCTCCGCCGACGACGTCGAGCAGTGAGAACAGCGCCATGAAATACCAGGCCGGGTACGGCACGAACTGCGTGTTGTTCGGGTCGGCCTTGGCGTCGAGCGGCGCCGGCGAAACGATCGAGAGCACGAAGATGACCACGAACATCGCGAACGAGACGACGGTGTCCATGAACATCTGGTCCGGCCAGAAGCGGCCGGGCTTGAGCTTGGGCGTTTCGTCGACCGGCGCGCCGGCCGGGCCGTTCCAGCGGAAGATCGCCAGATGCATTGCGACGAGCAAGATCAGCACGGCCGGCGTCAGCCAGACGTGGATGCCGAAGAAGCGGTTGATCGTCAGCGTGCCGATGCCCGAGCCGTCCTGAAGGAACAGCAGCACGTCTTTGCCGAGGATCGGCGCCGAGCCGGCGATTTGAATCGCGACCTTCGAGGCGAGCAGCGCGTTGAGGTCCCACGGCAGCAAGTAGCCGGTGAGCCCGAGCACGAGCGTGACGATGAAGAGGATGACGCCGACGATCCACTGCAGTTCGCGCGGCTTCTTGTAGGCGCCCCACAGCAGCACTTGCAGCATGTGCATCATCAGGAACGCGATCATCGCGGTCGCGCCCCAGAAGTGCAGCGAGAGCACTAAGTGGCCCGCCGGCACCTTGTCGATGATGTACTTCGTCGATTCCCACGCCGTCGCGGCCGACGGCGAATAGTAGAACGTCAGGAAGATGCCGGTGGCGATCTGCAGCATCATCGCGAACACCGTGGCGCTGCCGAAGGCGTACCAGTAGCTCGCGCCGCCGGGGACGTCTTCGGTCAGGAACTCCTTCGTCATCGTGACGAAGCCGGTGCGCTGGTCGAGCCAGTTTAACATTGCTGTACTTCTCCGCTTAACCGATGCGCAGGACGATGTGGTCGGGCGTGTTCTGTTTGTACTCGATCCACGTCAGCTCGGCTTTGCCGTTCAGGTCGCGCAGCGGCAGCGGGTCGAGCCCGCGCGGCGCGGGGCCGGCTTCGTGCGCGCCGATGTTCGAGAATTCGGAACCGTGGCACGGGCAGATGAACTTCGACTGCGCGTCGACCCACGAGAAGCGACAGCCGAGATGCGGACAGATCGGGCTGAAGATCGTGAAGCCCAAGTTGACGACCGGATACGGCACTTTGCCCGAACCGTCGAAGAGCTCGGGGCGCTGCGCTTTGAACGTCGCTTCGTCGGCCTTGATCGCCCACACGAACTGCTCGTCGTCGGAGGGCGGCAGATAGCCGTCGACCGAGTGCAGGGTGAACGTCACTTTGATCGGCTTGTCGGTCGCCTTTTGGAGCGCGGCCCACTCGTCGGGCGTCAGCGGGCTCCATGCGCCGCCGGTCGCGTCTTCGGAGGGGATCAGCGAGTCGACGAGCGGGATGACCAGACCCAGACTGATCACGCCGCCAAGCGCGAGCACGGCGTTGACCATGAAGGTCCGGCGGCTCTGTTCTTCCGGCGTTCCCGGATCTTTATAGGCCTCAGCGTGTCCCATCGTACTCCTCGACGTCGGTCAACCGGTTGGACATGAGGGAAACTCTACCGATTTCATCCGACAAACTCGCATACTTTCGTAGCGGCCGCTCTCGGGTTCCTCTCCGGTCAGGACGAGCAGCTCACCACGACCGGCGGGTTTCCGGCCGGAGCGGGACGATCGTAGGCCGCGACGGCCGGATCGTCGGCGTACGGCCGGCGTAATGCGGCGAGCAAGCGCCGCAGCGGCTCGTCGTCTCCCCGTTCCGCCGCGGCGATCGCCTCCTGTGCGAGGTGGTTGCGCAGCACGATGCGCGGATTGACGGCATTCATCGCCGCCGCGCGCTCGGCGGCCGGGCGCGTTTCACGCTCCAACCGGCGTTCGTAGCGCTCGATCCAGGCGGAGGCGCCGGCACCGGCGCCGAGCGTTTGGAGCAGCGGCGCGCGATCGCGATCGGCGAGCATGCGAAACGTGCGCGTGAAATCGGCTTGCGCCGTCTCCAGCAACGCGCGGAATTCGGCACCGAGCTCGTCGTCGCCGGGTTCTTCGAGTGCGAACCCGAGCTTGGCGCGCGTGCGGCTCAGAAACGCTTCCCGATAGGCCGGCACGTAGGACTCGATGATCGACTCCAGCCGCTCCGGCGCGACCAGGCCGGCGAGGGCGTTCGCGAGCGCGTAGACGTTCCACAAACCGATGCCGGGCTGGCGATCGAAAGCGTAGCGGCCGCCGTGATCGCTGTGGTTGCAGATGTGGCCCGGTTCGTAGGCTTCCATGAAACCGTACGGACCGTAGTCGAGCGTCAAACCGAGGATCGAGAAATTGTCGGTGTTCATCACGCCGTGCATGAAGCCGACGCTCTGCCACGCGGCCATCAAACGCGCGGTGCGCAGCAGCACGGCTTGAAAAAATTGTGCGTAGCGATCGTCGCCGGCGCCGCATTCCGGATAGAAGCGGTCGATCGTGTAATCGGCGAGCCGGCGCACGGCGTCCGCTTCGCCGCGCGCGGCGAAGATCTCGAACGAGCCGAAGCGCACGAACGTCGGCGCGAGCCGCACGACGATCGCCGCGGTTTCGATGCTCTCGCGCAGCACGGGCTCGTCGCTCGCCGTCATCGCCAGCGCCCGCGTCGTCGGAATGCCGAGCGCGTCCATCGCTTCGCTGGCCAAGAATTCGCGAATCGTCGACCGCAAGACCGCGCGGCCGTCGGCGAAGCGCGAGAACGCGGTCTGGCCCGCGCCTTTGAGCTGAATCTCCCATGGCTCGCCGCGGCGGTTCGTCACCTCGCCGAGCGTGATCGCCCGGCCGTCGCCGAGCTGGCCCGCCCAGACGCCGAATTGGTGCCCGCCGTAGAGCGCGGCGACCGGCTCCATGCCGCGCAGCAGCGCCGTGCCGCTCGCGACGCGCACGAATTCCGGGCGCTCCAGTTCGCCGCCCGGCAGGTCGATCAACGCGCCGGCCGCCGGGCTGACCGCGACCAGGCGCGCGCCGTCCAAGCCGCTCGGGCGGCGCGGCTCGGAAAAGCGTTCGCCGAGCGCGGCGAACGCGTTCGTGAACTGCAGTTCTTCGAGGGTCAGCCCGGGTGGCGCGGCGACGGTCATTGCTGCTTCAACCGCGGCCTTCGCCGATGCGTTGCGGGCAGGATAGGCGCCGCGCGTTCGTGGGAATAGGACGCCGATGAGAAATTTCGTCGCGGGCGTCCTCGCCGTGATCGTGCTGGTGGCGCTGGGGGGCCTCGCCGCCGTGTGGTTCGGCCTGATCCCGGCGGCCGCCGATGCGCCGCCGCCGATGGCGCTCGAGAAGTGGGCCGCTCACAAGGCGCTCGCAGCGACGATCCGGCGCGAGATGCCGCGACCGCCGTATCCGCTGAGTCCGGCCGGCGACGCGACGATCCTTGCCGGCGCGAAGCTCTACATGACGAACTGCTCGGTGTGTCATGGGAGCGGCACGGGCGATGCCTCGAACGTCGCGCTCGGCATGTACATTCCCGCGCCGCAGTTCGTCAAAGACGGGGTCGACGACGATCCGGACGGCAAGATTTACTGGCAGATCGAGCACGGGATCCGCTTCACCGGAATGCCCTCGTTCAAGGGCACGTTGAGCGAACACCAGATCTGGCAGATCGTCGGATTCCTCAAGCGCCCCGCCGATCAACTCCCCGCCGCCGCGGCCGCCGTGTGGCGAGGGCCGCACGGCGATTAGGGCTTAGCCTTCCCGCTTCAAGTCCTCGATGCGCGCGCGCAGATAATCGAGCCAGCGTTGATCGTCCCAGTCGCCGACGTTCACCGGTACGCCGAGTCCGGGGAAAAATGTCACCGTAAAGTCGGTGACCGCATGTTCGCTCGTGGGAATCAACGCGGGATCCGGAACCAACGCGAGTTCGCCGTCCGGCATGCCCAGACGATAATCGCGCGTGAGCCGCGGAAAGCCGGCGGGCACCAGGAGTTTGTTCGCCTCGGCGAGGTCGTGAAGCCGTTCTTTGCGCTTCTGCGCGGCCATTCTCTGCACGCGAGAGAGCGTCCCTACATCTTGTAGGAGTGCAGGCCGCTGATCCAGATGTTCACGCCGAGATAGCAGAACATGATCGTCGCGAAGCCGGCGATGCTCACCCAGGCACTGCGTTCGCCGCGCCACGCGCTACGGGTGTGCAAGTGCATGAAGCCCGCGTACACGATCCACGACACCAGCGCGGCCGTTTCTTTGGGGTCCCACGACCAGTAGGCGCCCCAGGCTTCGTTGGCCCACATCGCGCCGGTGATGATGCCGACCGTGAGCAGCGGCAGCCCGACCGCGACGATGCGGTACGTGAGCATGTCGAGCCGCGCCAGCGACGGCAGTCCGGCGAGCCACAGCGCGAACGGATCGCCCGATTCGGCGGCTGCGGCGATCTGCGGCGTCTCCGTGCGCGCGGCGTTCGCGTCCATCGACGTGCGCGCGGTCGCGACTTTCATGCTGACGGTACCGGCGCCCGCGGCGTTCGCGCGCACGACGGCCGTGCCCGACGAAAAGCGCCGTTCGCTGTAGGCCTTGAGCAGATACAGGCACGACACGACGAACGCGACCATGAAGGACGCGTAGGACGATACGACCAGCGGCACGTGAACCTTGATCCAGTACGACTGCAGCGCGGGCACGGCGGGCATGTAGCCTTCGTTCCACGTCGTCGCGTAGCCGAACGCGATCGCACTGAGCCCGAGCACGCCGCCGCCGATCAGCCACAGATCGTATTTCGATGCGAACGCGATGAAGATCAGCACGCCCAAGCCGCTGAAGAGCGAGAGCGAACCGTAGAGGTTCGTCAGCGGCCAGACGCCGGTCATGTTCCAGCGCGTGCCGAGCTCGGCGAACTGCAGGGCGCAGGCCGATACCGAGAGCACGATCCCGGCGCGCTTGAGCATCTCCGTGCGCATCAGGAAGAACCCGATCAGCACGAGCGTCCCGACCACGTAGGTGGCAAGCGTGACGACGACGAGGTCGTGGTCGATGGCGACTTTGAGCGGATCGAGCATGGCGTGTCCTAACTGATCGAAGGGGTTCGGCGCAGGGTTTCGACGATCTCGCGGAAGCGGTCCTCGAAGATATCATAACCCTTCACGGTCGTGGCGGCGATACCGACGTTCCAGGCGCGCCCGGCTCCGTTCAGGACCACGTACAGCCGGGCCGGCAAGAAGTAGAACGAGATGCAGAGCCCCAGCAGCAACACGATCGAGCCCACCAGCACCAGCGGAATACCCGGGTCGTAGCGGTACTGGAAGCCCGAATAGAGCGTGTATTTCAGCGGCGTCAGCGCGTAGCCGGCGCCCAGATCCAGCGGCTGACCCAACGGCGCGAGCACGTTGCCGAGCGGATGGTCGCCGTCGAACGCCTGGAGCAAGACGCCGGGGTCGTTCGGGCGCGGGTCGAGGCCCGCGGTTCCGGTGCGCCGGTCGATCGTGCCGACGAACGATCGGTACTGGATCGTACGCGAGGTGCCCGGGATGTCGAACGCCTCGCCTTCCTTGATCGGGCCATCCGGCGGTCCGGCTGCGGGCCGTCCGTCCTTGGTCAGCGCGAACGTGACGCCGAAACCGTAGGTCGCCTGATAGACCTTCACGCCGTCGACGTCGTAGGGCTGATTGACGCGGATGACGGCCTGGCGCGCGACGCCGTCCTTGCCGGTGACGATTGCGTGCGAGACGTAGTCGATCGGCTGGTAGACGATGCCGCTCTTGGTCGCGACCGGATCGATGCGGTAGCCGAATTGCTGCAGCGCGACCGTTGCGCCGGTCTGCGGAATCGTGCCGACGGCGCCCGAGAGCACCGTGAACTGACCGCTGTAGCCCGTCGCCCAGTAGATCGTGGTTCCGGCCGCGATGATCACGAAACCGACGTGCGCGACGAGCACGCCGCGGCGCGCCCAGTTGTGCTTATCGATGAACGACCACTCTTCGCCGCCGAACTCGCGCTTGCGGATCTGCCAGCCGCGCTCGGCGAAGAAGCGCTCGAGGCGCGCGCGGATGTCACTCTCGTCGCCCTCGACGTCGATCGAGGCGTGCAGCGGGATCTTGTCGATCTTCACCGGCCGCAGCGCCGGTAACCGCGCGGGGATGACGCGCCGGAACGTCGCGACCGTCATCGAGATCAGGATCAGGCCGATGATCGCGATGTAGGCCGGCGAGTGGTAGATGTTATCGAGGTGCAGGCGCAACACGATGCGCGCCAGCGCCGGCGTGTAGTTTTGCCAGTAGAAATCGGCGCCTTTGTTCTGATCGACGATCACGCCGATCAGCGTCAGCACGCCCCACACGGCGAACAGCGAGACGGCGAAGAGCACGTTCGCGAAGAGGATCAGGAACTCGTCGACGAGCTCCTTGATGCCGCCTAAGGAGTTTCGGCGGAGCGCTTCCACGATTTCTCCAGCAGGACGATGATCCAGATCGAGCTCTCGAAGAGCACGTACATCGGCGCGGCCAGCAACGTCATCGTGAGCGGGCTGCCGTCAGGGGCGAGGATCGCGCCGACGACCATCATGCCGAAGCCGATGTACTTGCGGTTCTTGCGCAGGAACGTCGAATTGACGAGTCCGATGCGCGCCAGCAACACCATCACGACCGGGGTCTGGAAGATCAAGGCGAACGCTAAGAACAACAACAGGACGAGATTGACCGTCGACTCGATGCCGAACACGGGCTCGGCGATGCTGCTCGTGATGTTGAGCAGCGCGCCGACCACGCGCGGCAGCACGAGGAAATGCGCGAACGCGATCCCGCCCGCGGCGAGAAAGATCGACGGCGCGACGTAGATGTAGACGGCCTTGCGCGTCTTGGGGTTGATCGCCGGCACCACGAACATCCACGTTTGATACAGGATGACCGGCAAGCCGATCACGACCGCGATATAGAGCGCGAACTTGAAGATCGCCCACACCGCGTCGGCCGGACCGAACGCGTTGAGTTTCATGTTGCCGAAGTAGGCGTGCGTGATGATCGGGATCAGTTGCTGGGCGGGCCACAGCGCCAGCACGGCGATCGCGAAAACCGTCACGACGCAGACGATCAGACGTTGACGGAGCTCCCGCAGGTGCTCCGTGAACGGCATCTCCTTTTGGTCCCATGACGGATCGTCTGCCCCCGCGTCGGGCGGACGGGTTGCCAGCATGCTCGCGGGAGGCCCGCGTCAGCCCGCGTGCGGCGGTGCGGTCGTGGCGGTCGTCGTGCCCGCCGGCTGCTCGGCGCCGCCGGCGGCGGGTGCCGGGGCGGGGGGCGCGTCGCTCCGCGCGGCGGCTGTCCGGCGAGCTTCCTCGCGCGCCTTCTCGGCGGCGACGTCGGCCTCGGCTTGCCCGATCAGGAACTCTTTTTTCGCCTGTCCCGCGCTCTTGGCCAGCTTCGGCAGCTTGTCGGCGCCGAAAACGAGGATGGCCACGCCCACGACGGCGGCGATCTCCATTGGTGAGAACATATCAGTACCTCCTAGCCTACCACGACGGGATCAATTTGCGGAGACCAGCGCGTCGGCGATCGCGACGAACTCCGCCCGCGCGGGGGCGTTCCCGAACGGCGCCAGGGACGTTTTCGCCCGTTCGATGTACTCGGCGATCGCCGCCTGCGTTTTGCGGAAGCCGCCCCGGCTCTCGATCCCGGCGATGATCCCGGCGATCCGCTCGGCGCCGGTGTCGTCCTCGGCGTAGAACCGCTCGACGTCGGCCCGAAATGCCAAGTCGGCGTCGTCGAGCGCCAGGATAAGCGGAATCGTGATCTTCTTTTCGGTTAGGTCGTTGCCGACCGGCTTGCCCAGGGCGCTGGCGGTCGAGGTCATGTCGAGCAGGTCGTCCTGCATCTGGAACGCGACGCCGTAGGCCAGGCCGAAATCGCGCAGCGCGGCGACCTTGAGCGCGGTACCGCCGGCCGCCCACGCGCCGCACTCGGCCGAACTCGCGAACAGCCGTCCGGTCTTCTTCGCCGCGATCTCGATGTACCCCGGGACGTCGAGCTCGAGGTTGCCCAGCGAACGCAGTTGCAGAACTTCGCCGTCGGTGATGTCGGCCAGGGTCGCGCTGAGGATGTGCGGGATCGGGTGACCGTAGCTCGCGGTGACGTTCTTGAAGATCCAGGCGAAGAGGTAGTCGCCGGCCAGCACGCTGACGCGGTTGCCGAAGTCGACCGCGGTCGCGTTGACGCCGCGACGCGTGTCGGCGTGGTCGACGACGTCGTCGTGGATCAGGGTCGCGACGTGGATCAGTTCCATATACGCGGCCAGCGGCAAGTGTTCGCGCAGATCGGCCGCGCCGGTCGCCGACGCGCCGAGCAGCGTGAACCGTGGCCGCAAGCGTTTACCGCCCGCGTCGAGCATGCGCCGGATCGCTTCGGTGATCAGCTCGTTGTCGGTTGCAAAGGAATGGCGAAAGAAGTCTTCGACCAGCGCGTGCAGATCGAGGCCCGTCGGCGCGCGCTCGAGCATTATGCCGTCCCCACGTGCACGGCGATCGCGCCGCCGCCGAGGCGCGCGTAGCGAACGTCGCTGAAACCGGCCGTGCGGAAGCGCGCGGCGAGTTCGTCGGCGTCGGGGTAGTTCGTCAGCGAGTTCGGCAGATAGCGGTAGGCCGATTTCGAGCCGCCGACCAGTCCGCCGACGAGCGGTACGACCCCGTAGAAGTACAGGTTGAACAGCCGCCGGAAGAGCGGGTTGGGCGCCTTCGAGACGTCGAGGTTGACGAATCGCGCGCCGGGCTTGAGCACGCGCCGCGCTTCACGCAGCGTCGTCACGATGTCGACGACGTTGCGCATCGAGAAACCCATCGTCGCGCCGTCGAAGGTGGCGTCGTCGAACGGCAGCGCCATCGCGTCGGCCTCGACGAACGTCGCGCGCCCGGCGCGGTCCTCGGTGCGCGCGCGCGTTCGCGCGCCGGCCAGCATCGGGGCGCAGAAGTCGGCGCCGGTCACGTCGAGCGTAGGGTCGGTCCGGATAAGGTGAAATGCCAGGTCTCCGGTGCCGCAACAGAGGTCGAGGATGCGGCCGCCTTGCGGCGCGCCCAACTCCGCGACGGCGCGCTTACGCCAGCCTTCATCCGCGCCCGCGGTGAGCAGCTTGTTGGTCGCGTCATAGCGCGGGGCGATCGCCGCAAACATTTCGCGGACGTAGAGAGCCTTATCCATTCGCGTCGACCCGATCCGTTCGCCGTGGGCGGGGCGGTTCACTTTGGGCTTGCGACCGGTGCCGCCCGGAGGGAACGGTAGGCATGATCGCCCTTGCAAGCACGGCCGGGTTCGTTCGCTCGCTGACGACGGCAAGCAGTATCGTCCTCGGCTCCTACACCCTCCACCCTGGAGCGGTGCTCGACGGACTCGCCGCGGCGGCCCGGCGCGGCGCCGGCGTGTGCGTCCGGCTCGAACGCGACCCGCTCGACGATGCCGCCGGGACGCTGCACCGCTCCAACGCCCGCGCGCTTGCCGTCCTGCGCGCGGCCGGAGCGCGAGTGGACCGAACGGCTGCGGGCGAGCCCGCCCTCCATATGAAAGCGGCGGTCGTCGACGGCGTCGCGTGGCTCGACGGCCGCAACTGGGCCGGCGGCGGTGCGGTGCCGCTGGTGCGCGACACGGATGCCCGCGACGTGGGCTCGGTCGGCGCGGCGCTGGCCGGCCGGCCCGGCGCCGGCGGCCGCCTCGCGACGACCAAGGCCGGCGCGTTGCGGCTCGAAGCCCAGCTCATCGCGCGGGCCGGGACGGCGCCGCTGTGCGTCGAGAGCGAGTCGTTCGGGAACGGCGCGGTCTACGTCGCGCTCCTGCGTCGCGCCCGGGCGCATCTGCCGACCCGCCTGATCGTGGCCGGGCGCGAGGCCGGCGAACGCGGCAACCGCCTCGAGCGCGCCCATCTCGCGCACCTCGCCGCCCTCGGCGTTGCGGTGCGGGCCGGCCGTGCGCGCCATGGCGACCTCGACGACAAACTCGCGGTCGGCGCCCGCGCTGCGTGGACCGGATCGGCCAACGCCACGTACGATCGCGGTGTGGCCGGGGCCCAGCGCGATTGGGGCCTGACGACGCGGGCGCCCGCGGTGCGGGCCGGCCTGCGCGCGGCCTTCGAGCGCAACTGGGCCCGCGCCGAGCCGCTCGCGGGATCGCGCGGCATTTCGGGAAAGACGGCGTGACCAACCCAACCGGAGGACGCGTGAAAGCAGCAACATTCGATTTGAGCGGCACCGTGGTGATGATCACGGGCGCCGGCGGCGGCATCGGCAGCGAGACGGCGCGCGCGGTCGCGCGCAGCGGCGCGGCCGTCGTGCTCGGCGACCTGAACGAGGACAACGTGCGCGCGACGGAAGCGGAGATCGGCGCCGCCGGCGGTGCCGTCGCCGCGATGCGCGTCGACGTCAGCGATCCCGCCGACAGCGTCGCGCTCGCGAAACTCGCCGTCGCCCGCTTCGGCCGGCTCGACGGCGCGCTGTGCGTCGCCGGCAAGCTCTCGCGCGAAACGATCCTCACGTGC
>Ga0302279_10000829_pt1 | contig 45646 bp, 41 predicted proteins | sample III_Bog_N3_3_FD_194541 | JGI IMG/M metagenome (GOLD analysis project Ga0302279, IMG submission 194541) | Peat permafrost microbial communities from Stordalen Mire near Abisko, Sweden - III_Bog_N3_3 | ecosystem: Environmental > Terrestrial > Soil > Wetlands > Peat | place: Sweden: Abisko... | reverse complement strand
GACGGTCGTCGCCGGTGTTCTTGCGCAGCTCGAGGAACTCCTCGATGTCCAGGTGCCACGTCTCCAGGTACGCGCAGACCGCGCCCTTGCGCTTGCCGCCCTGGTTGACGGCGACGGCGGTGTCGTTGACCACCTTGAGGAAGGGCACGACGCCCTGGCTCTTGCCGTTGGTGCCCTTGATATAGGAGCCGAGCGCGCGGACGTTGGTCCAGTCGTTGCCCAGGCCGCCGGCGAACTTCGACAGCAGCGCGTTCTCCTTCAGCGCTTCATAGATGCCGTCGAGGTCGTCGGCCACCGTCGTCAGGTAGCAGCTGGACAGCTGCGAGCGGCGCGTGCCGGCGTTGAACAGCGTGGGCGTGCTGGACATGAAGTCGAACGTCGACAGCACGTTGTAGAACTCGATGGCGCGCGCTTCGCGGTCGACCTCGCCCAGCGACAGGCCCATCGCCACGCGCATGAAGAACGCCTGCGGCAGCTCGATGCGCACGTCGTTGTCGTGCAGGAAGTAGCGGTCGTACAGCGTCTGCAGGCCCAGGTAGTCGAACTGCATGTCGCGCGAGTGGTCCAGCGCGGCGCCCAGCTTGGCCAGGTCGAACTGGCCGAGCTTCTCGTCCAGCAGCTCGGCCTTGATGCCGCGCTTGATGAACTTGGGGAAGTACTCGGCGTAGCGCTCGGCCATCTGCTCCTGCGACACCTCCTCGCCGAGGATCTCGCGGCGGATCGTGTGCATCAGCAGGCGCGCGGTGGCGCGCGTGTAGCCGGGTTCCTTCTCGATCAGCGTGCGCGAAGCCAGGATCGCGGCCTTGTAGACCTCGTCCATCGGCACGCCGTCGTACAGGTTGCGGCGCGTCTCGGCGAACACCGGCTCGGGCGTGACGTCGACGCCGAGGCCGGCGCAAGCCGCCACGATCAGCGAATGCAGGTGCGCGACGTCGAGCGGCACGCGCTCGCCCTTGTCGGTGACTAACAGCTCGGGCTCGGCGACCTTGACCTCGGAAACGCCGGACTTGATGCGATCCTGCGTGCGACGCTCGCGATAGAGCACATAAGCCCGAGCGACTTCATGATGGCTGCCGCGCATCAGGCCCAGCTCGACCTGGTCCTGGATGTCCTCGATGTGGAAGGTGCCGCCGGCCGGGCGCGAACGCAGCAGCGCGCGCACGACGCTCTCGGTCAGGCCGTCGACGGTCTCGCGCACGCTGGCCGAAGCCGCGCCCTGCGTGCCGTGCACGGCCAGGAAGGCCTTCATCAACGCGACGGCGATCTTGCTCGGCTCGAACGCGACGACCGCGCCGTTGCGGCGCAGGATCTGGTAGCCCTGGTAGGCGGAATGGGAACCGGCGACCGTCTGGGTCGGCGCGACGCGCGCGACGGTGTTGTTCTCGTTGATGGCGGATGCGACTGCCTGCATGGCGACCCCTCTTGCGAAATTGTCTGGAACGAAAACCTGTGGATGACTTGTGCGTACCGTGTGCAGAACCCTGTATTTCCAACACGCAAAGCCGCGGCTCGACTCGCTGCGAAGCGAGCGCGGGCGACGACGTTGGGAGGGACTACCCGCTCGGTGCTGCCGAGAACGCTGCCCTGGATCGAGGCGACTGCCGGCGGGTGCCGGCAACCTCCTCGCAAGGCGCGTCGAATGGGGTAGGCATTGGGGAGTTCTGGTATCGGTTAGCCGATGTTTTACTTTAGCAGGTAAGCGCCGGACAACGCTATGGGTAGCGCAAAAAAACGTCTAGGGCACTACCCGTAGTGTGGTCGTCCGTTCGATGAATTCTTGATGACTCGCCTGGTCCACGGTGCTCGCGCCGCTGCTCGCATGCGCGGTCCGCCAACCCGCGCCACGCCGCAATCGGGCCTCGGCGACCCGCATGAACACTCGCCTGGCGACGCATCGCGCGCCGCCAGGTCGCATGGAATCAGGCCCGCGGCAAGGCCGCTTCAATCCGACCGCGGCTTGGCGGGCGGAATGCGGTCCGCCCCCCAACGCAGGCCTGCGGCCAGGCCGGCCCAATCGAAGCCTGGGCCCGGATCCTTCTTGCGATCCGGCGCCACATGCTCGTGGCCGACGACGTGGCGAATCCCACAAACGGCGTCGATCGCAGGCAACAGTCTTTCGAGCGCCGCGTACTGTGCAGGCTCGAACGTCCGGCCTTCGAGACCTTCGAGCTCGACGCCGATCGACCAGTCGTTGACGCCATCACGGCCCTCCCAACTCGAACGACCGGCGTGCCAGGCGCGCTCATCGATAGCCACGAACTGCAGCACCGTGCCGTCGCGCCGCACCAGGAAGTGTGCCGAGACCTCGAGCCCGCGGATCGTCGCGTAGTACGGATGCGCGGACCAGTCCAGCGTGTTGGTGAACAGCTGCAGGATGCCGTCGCCGCCGTACTCGCCCGGCGGCAGGCTGATCGAATGCAGCACGACGGTATCGACGCGCGCACCGGCCGGCCGCGCGTTGAAGTTGGGCGACGGCACGCGCGCGGCGCCCCGCCACCAGCCGCCGTCCCAGGCGTCGCTCATCGCACGCTCAGGCAGGATCGGACGACTCGGACTCGGTGATGCCGAGCCGCGCCATCCGGTAGCGCATCTGCCGCAGCGACAGCCCGAGGCTGGCGCCGGCGGCCGTGCGGTTGAAGTGCTGGCGCTCGAGCGCGCGCACGAGGATCACGCGTTCGACCTCGTCCAGGTAGCGCACCAGGTCGCTGGGCACCGGCTCCTGCGCCGCAGGCTCGGCCGGGTTCGGCTGCGACATCCCGCCCGCGCCCATCGCCTCGGCCACGGTCAAGCCATCGGCGTGATCGATGACATCCGCCATGATCGCGCCAGCTTCGGGATCGCGTGGGGCGGCTGGCGCCGCGTCCGCCAGCAAGGCCTCGGGCAGCGCCAGGTCGGCCGGCGAGATCGCCTCGCCGTCGCTGAGCGCGACCGCGCGGTGCAGCAGGTTCTCGAGCTCGCGCACGTTGCCCGGGAACGCGTAGCGCGCCAGCAGCGCGCGCGCGTCGGCCGCCAGCCGCGGCGGCGGCACCACGCCCGCTTCGCGCGCGAGACGCGCGAGCAGCGCGTCGGCGATCGCAGGCAGGTCGGCCAGGCGCTCGCGCAGCGGTGGCACCTTGATGTCGATCACGTTGAGGCGGTAGAACAGATCCTGGCGGAAGCGCCCGGCCTGCACCTCGGCGGCCAGGTCCTTGTGCGTCGCGCTGACGATGCGCACGTTCATCGTCTGCTCGGTGGTGGCGCCGATCGCGCGCACCGCGCGCTCCTGGATCGCGCGCAGCAGCTTGGACTGCATCGCGAAAGGCAGGTCGCCGATCTCGTCGAGGAACAGCGTTCCTCCATTGGCGGCCTGGAAGAAACCGTCGCGGTCGGCGTTGGCGCCCGTGAACGCGCCCTTGCGCACGCCGAAGAATTCGGACTCGAGCAGCGTCTCGGGAATCGCGCCGCAGTTGACCGCGACGAACGGCTGGCCGGCGCGCGCGCTGACGTCGTGGATCGCGCGCGCGACGAGTTCCTTGCCGGTGCCCGATTCGCCCTGCACCAGCACCGGCGCCATGCTGCGCGCCACCTTCTCGACCAGCCCGCGCACGTGGTTCATCGCGTCGGAGTTGCCGACCAGCCGCCGCCGCGGATCGCCGCGGCCGTCGGGCAGCGGCGCATCGGCCGGCGCCGGCGGGGGCGCCGCGCGCGTGCGGCCCATCGCCGACGCGACGACCGCACGGAACTGGCGCAGGTCCACCGGCTTGGTGAGGTAGTCGAACGCGCCGGCCTTCAGCGCGGTGACCGCGTTCTCGGGCGAGCCGTAGGCGGTGACGACGATCACCTTGTCGGGCCGGCCGCTCGCCTCCAGCCATTGCAGCAGATCGAGGCCGGTGCCGTCGGGCAGGCGCATGTCGCTGATGACCGCGCGGAACACGCGCGTCTGCAGGATCTCGCGCGCCTGGGCGACGGTAGACGCCGTCTCGACCTCCAGGCCTTCGCGCAGCAGCGTCAGCTCGTACAGCGTCAGCAGGTCGGGCTCGTCGTCGACAACCAGCACGCTGCTGGCATGCACGGCGCTCGTTCCCGCATGCGTCGCGTTGACGGCGCCAGTCACGGCAAGACCTCCGGCCGGCGTGCGCTCATAGCACCAATCTACCTTCAGCCGATGTCAGCGATTCGCGCGGCATCATCACCTCGAACACGTTGCAGTGGCGCTCGTCGTGGCGCCGGAAGTCGATGCGGGCGCCGTGGCGCTCGCAGAGCTCGCGACAAATGTACAGCCCGAGGCCGGTGCCGCGGCTGCGCGTGGAATGGAAGGGCTCGAACAGGTAGGGCTCGACCTCCTGCGCGATCGGCGCGCCGTCGCTGGCCACCGACAGCAGCGCCCAGGCGCCGTCGGCGCTGGGCTCGAGCGCGATGCGCACGCCGCCCGGCGCGGGACTGGCGTGGCGGATCGCGTTGTCCAGCAGGTTCACGAGCACGCGGCGCAGGTGATCCGAGTCGAAGACGACGCCCACCTGCGCGCTCGGCAGCAGCACCTGCAGCCGGCTCGCGCTGCCCAGGATCAGTCCCTCGGTACGCGCCCATTCGCTGCAGATGCTCGCGATCTCGGCGCTGGCGTCCAGCGTGCGCGACGGCGCCAGCGAACCGGGCGCGGCCTCCATCACGTCGTCGACGATGCGGCGCAGGCGGTCGATGTTGTCGGTCATGATGCGGATCAGGCGGCGCTGGTCGGGCCGCAGCTCGTCTTCTTCCAACAGCGCGTTGGCCTGGGCGATCGCGGCCAGCGGATTGCGGATCTCGTGCGCGACGCCGGCCGAGATGCGGCCCATCGCCGCCAGCCGCTCCTGGCGCAGCCGCGCCTGCACGGCGCGCAGCTCCTCGATGAACAACACGCACAGCGGCTCGTCGGCGGGCGCGGTGTCGTTGCCGTCCGAGCGGCTGCGCGTGAAACGTCCGCGGATGTGCAGCGCGCGACGCGCGCCGTCCTCCAGCTGGATGTTCAGATCGACCGGCGACGGCGGCCAATGGCCGCTGCCGAACGCATGCTCGACGGCGCCGGCCAGCACCAGCCAGCCCGGATGCTGGCGCAGCGAGAACGGCGGCGACGGGCAGCGCGAAGCCTGCGCCACCAGCAGCCGGCGCGCCGACGGATTGGCGGCGCGCACGCGCAGCTGGTGGTCGACGACGATCACGCCGTCGGCCATGTCCTCGATCACGAGCCGGCTCAGCTGGGCCTGCTGGCGCGCGCGTTCGCGGCTGTCGCGCGCGGTGCGCTCCTCGTGCGCGAGCCGCATCGACAGCTCCCCCGACAAGAGCGCGACGACGAACAGCCCGATGCCGCTGAGGCCGGCCTGCGACATCAGCGCCGCCGGGTCCGTCACCGCGCCGGCGACGCGGCCGGCCGCGCCCAGCAGCATCAGCGCGACGCCCGCGGCCGTGGCCAGCGCGGGCAGGCGCGGCGTGAGGATACCGGCCATCAGCACCGGCAGCACCAGCAGCGCGGCGAAGTTCAGGTTGGACGTCGGATCCATCCAGTGGATCGTGCCGAAGACGAACAGGTCGATGCCGATCGTCATCCACCACTGCCAGCGCGCCGACTGCAGCGCGCTGAACACCCGCAACTGGTCGGTGAGCCACCACAGCAGCGCCTGCGCGGCGTAGGTGCCGCAAAGAATCAGCATCGCGCCGAGGTAGCGCGCCGAGGCCGCGCCCATCAGCCCGATGGCCAGCAGCAACGCCACGCCCAGCGCGGCGCGCGCGGCCACGTAGGTGCCGAAGATCCGGCGCAGCGCGTGGCCGGCGAGCGGGCGCAGCACCGGATGGGGGCCCGACCAGCGCGCGACGTCTTCCGTGGACTCGGGCGACGGCTCGTCGGTCGCGCCATCGAGCGCGCTGAACCACGATTCCTCGGGCAGGCCGGCGTTCGCGCCTTCGCGCGACTCGACGGCGCGTCGCGCCTTGCGCGCGCGGCTACCCCACATGAACGGCTCCGACGCGGCGCCCGCCACTCGTCACGGCGCCCCCGTCGCTCACGCCCGCGGGCCCGCGTCGCGATGCGCGGTGCAACAGTACACGCGCGCGCCGTCGCGCACGGCCTCGGAGACCGGGAAGTGCAGCCCGCAGGCCGCGCAGTCGACCATCGCCTCCGGTGTCGCGCCGTTCGTGCCAGCAGTTCCGGCGGCCGGTGGCGCGACGCGGCGGCGCGGCTTGAACATCCACCAGGCGACAAGCGCCAGCACCAACCACAGCAGCAGCCGCGCCACCATCAGCCCCCCAGCCCGACCGGCGCGCGCTGCAGCACCACCTCGAACACGAAGCGCGAGCCGACGTAGGCCAGCAGCATCAGCACGGCACCGGCGTAGACCCAGCGCGTGGCCTGGCGGCCGCGCCAGCCGCGCGTGCGCCGGCCGACGATCAACGCCGCGAACGTGGCCCAGCTGGCCAGCGACAGCACCGTCTTGTGGTCGCCCCAGCGCCAGTGCGCCATCGTCAGCAGGCCGATGAGGATCGCCAGCGTCAGCACGACGAAGCCGGCTTCGACGAACAGGAACGTCAGCCGCTCCAGCGACAGCAGCGGCATGCCCAGCAGCCCCGCGCCGCCTTTCTGCCGCATCTGGTTCTCCGCTCGGTCCAGCATGGCCGCGTGCACTACCGCCACGCCGAACAGCGCGTACGCGGCGATGCCCAGCGTCCAGTGCAGCGGCGCATAGACCGAATAGGAGACGATCACGATCTCGCCCGGGAACGCCAGCGCCAGCAGCACGCTGGCGGCGCCGACCAGCGCGAAGATGCGGCGCAGTCCGGCGATCGGCACCAGGCGGGTCTCGGTGAAATGGACCGTCAGCACCAGCCAGGCCGTGAGCGACAGCACCGGCGCGAAGCCCCAGCGGATGCCTTGCCCCGCATCGGCCTCGAACGCGAACGAGGCGGCCAGCGACAGGCCGTGCAACACCAGCGCCACGACCTGCGCGCGCGCGCCCCACACCGGGCGTCCGGGCACCGACAGCACGTAGGCCGCGACGGCGGCCCAGGCGAGCGCATGGACAGGGGCAAACGATAGAATCATCCCTGCAGTTTACTGGGGCGCGCCGCGTCCAATCTCGCTGCGCAATCGCACCCATGGCTTCAGCTCTCACCGACCGCCTGTCACGCCTCGTCAAGACGATGCGCGGCCAGGCCCGCATCACCGAATCGAACGTCCAGGACATGCTGCGCGAAGTGCGCATGGCCCTGCTCGAAGCCGACGTCGCGCTGCCCGTCGTGCGCGACTTCATCGCACGCGTCAAGGACAAGGCGCTCGGCCAGGAAGTGGTCGCCTCGCTGACGCCGGGCCAGGTGCTGGTCGGCATCGTGCAGAAGGAACTCGCGGCGACGATGGGCGAGGGCGTGGCCGACATCAACCTGGCCACGCAGCCGCCCGCCGTCATCCTGATGGCCGGCCTGCAGGGCGCCGGCAAGACCACCACCACCGCCAAGCTGGCCAAGCACCTGATCGAGAAGCGCAAGAAGAAGGTGCTGACGGTCTCGGGCGACGTCTACCGCCCCGCCGCCATCGAGCAGCTCAAGACTGTCACGAAGCAGGCCGGCGCCGAGTGGTTCCCGTCCACGCCCGACCAGAAGCCGCACGACATCGCCGCCGCCGCCATCGACTACGCCCGCAAGCACTACTTCGACGTTCTGCTGGTCGACACGGCCGGCCGGCTGGCCATCGACGAGCTGCTGATGGCAGAGATCAAGGACCTGCACGCGCTGCTCAACCCGGTCGAGACCCTGTTCGTCGTCGACGCCATGCAGGGCCAGGACGCGATCAACACCGCCCGGGCGTTCAAGGAAGCGCTGCCGCTGACCGGCATCGTGCTGACCAAGCTCGACGGCGACTCGCGCGGCGGCGCGGCGCTGTCGGTGCGCCAGGTCGCCGGCGCGCCGATCAAGTTTGCCGGCACGTCCGAGAAGATCGACGGCCTCGAGGTGTTCGACGCCGACCGCCACGCCGGCCGCGTGCTGGGCATGGGCGACATCGTCGCGCTGGTCGAGGGCGTCACCAAGGGCCTGGATGTCGAGGCCGCGCAGAAGCTGGCCGAGAAGGTGCGTTCGGGCGACAACTTCGACCTGAACGATTTCCTGGCTCAGATCAGCCAGATGAAGAAGATGGGCGGCCTGGCCGGCCTGATGGACAAGCTGCCCACCGAGATGACCGCCAAGGCCGGCCAGCCCGACATGGACAAGGCCGAGCGCGACATGCGCCGCATGGAAGGCATCATCAACTCGATGACGCCGCTGGAGCGGCGCAAGCCCGAGCTGCTCAAGGCCAAGCGCAAGTTCCGCGTCGCCAAGGGTGCCGGCGTGCAGGTGCAGGACGTCAACCGCATGCTCAATCAGTACGAGCAGATGCGCGACATGATGAAGAAGATGCGCGGCGGCGGTCTCATGAAGATGATGAAGCAGTTGGGCGGCCTCAAGGGCATGAAAGGCATGATGGGCGGCGGCCCGCGCTGAGCCGCTGCACGCCTGGGCGCGTTCGGCGGGAGCCGCTTCCGGTTCAAAGGACGTCGCCAGCAAGGTTCAGCTCATCGGGCTACGATCGCGGCCTCTTTCAAACGAACTCGTTGGAGACCGCCATGCTTCGTCGCTTCGCCCCGCTGCTGACCGCAGCCACCTTGCTCGGCCTGACGGCCAGCGCCAACGCCGCGCTCAAGCCCGGCGATGCCGCGCCGCTGTTCACCACCGAGGCGGCCGTCGGCGGCAAGCAGATGCCGCTGGTGCTGTCCGACGCGCTCAAGAAGGGCCCGGTCGTGCTGTACTTCTTCCCGAAGTCGTTCACCAGCGGCTGCACGCTGGAAGCCCACATGTTCGCCGACGCCACCGAGAAGTTCGCCGCGCTCGGCGCGACGGTGGTGGGCGTCTCGCACGACGACATCGCCACGCAGATCAAGTTCTCCAAGGAAGAGTGCCGCGACAAGTTCGCCGTGGCCGCCGATCCGGAGTCGGCCATCATCAAGTCCTACGACGCGAAGCTGGCGATGATGCCGATGTCGGGCCGCATCTCGTACGTGATCTCGCCAGACGACAAGATCCTGTACGAGTACTCGAGCATGGATCCGTCCGAGCACGTCAACAACACGATGAAGGCCGTGCAGGACTGGCGCTCGACGCACAAGCAGTAGCGGCTCGGAGGCGCAGTCGACGCCGACGCCCGACCTCAGCTCAAGAGCGCGCTCGCGAACTCGCGCGCGCTGAACGTCTGCAGGTCTTCCAGCTTCTCGCCCACGCCGATGAAGTAGACGGGAATGGGCCTGGCGCCCGACTGCTGCGCCGCGCGGTCGCGCGACCACAGCGCGATCGCGGCCAGCACGCCGCCCTTGGCGGTGCCGTCCAGCTTGGTGACCACCAGGCCCGTCAGGCCCAGCGCCGCATCGAAGGACTTCACCTGCTCGAGCGCGTTCTGCCCGGTGTTGCCGTCGATCACCAGCAGCACCTCGTGCGGCGCCGTGCCGTCAGCCTTGGTGATCACGCGCTTGATCTTCCTGAGCTCTTCCATCAGGTGCAGCTGCGTCGGCAGGCGCCCCGCCGTGTCGGCGATGACGACGTCGCAGCCGCGCGCCTTGCCGGCCTTGACGGCATCGAAGGTCACAGACGCCGGATCGCCCCCTTCCTGGCTGACGATCTCCACCTGGTTGCGATCGGCCCACACCTCGAGCTGCTCGCGCGCGGCGGCGCGGAACGTGTCGGCCGCGGCCAGCAGCACCTTGCAGTCGGCCTCGGCCAGGTGGCGCGTCAACTTGCCGATGCTGGTCGTCTTGCCGGCGCCGTTGACGCCCGCCACCATGATCACCGTCGGCTGGTGCTCCCCCACCATCAGCGAGCGCTCCAACGGTGCGAGCAGGTCCACGATCGCGTCGGCCAGGAGGGCCTTGACCTGCGCCGGCTCGGTCAAGCCCGCGGCCTTCACGCGCTGCTTGAGGTCCTTCAGCAAGTGCTCGGTCGCGCGCACGCCGGCGTCGGCCATCAGCAGCGCGGACTCCAGCCCTTCATACAGCTCGTCGTCGATGCGTGCGCCGGTGAACACCTGCGCGATACCTGAGCCGGTACGCGCCAGGCCCTTGCGCAGGCGCTGGAACCAGGCTTCGCGCGGCGCTTCGGCGACCGGCGCCGGTGCAGCTATCACCGGCACGGGCGACGCAACGGGCTCGGATGCCGCAGGCGCGCCGGCAAACACGCGCTTGAGAAAGTCGAGCGGCGCGGAGGCTGCGGGCTCGGACACCGGGGCGATCTCGCGCGCGGGTGCGTCCGCCGGCGACCCCGCAGGTGCGCTCGCGGCCACAGGTGCAGCTGGCGGCGCACGCAGCGGAACGCTCGCCGACACCGGCGCGGACGGCTCGGCAGTCGGCGCCACGTCCGGCATGCGCTGGGCTTCCCACGGGGAGCCGGACTCGGTCTTCTTGCGGAAAAAGCTGAACATGAAGGGAAACGATTTCTGGAAGCGGGCCCGCGACATCGCCGCCGAGCCACTCTCGGGCGACCGCCGGACGCTCAATGGTCGGGGCAGACGGGCACGATGCAAGCCCGCCAGGTCTTTTTCGCCATTGTGCCGGGAACGCCTTCCCCATCATCTGCAAAGATGCATATAATGGCAGGCTTGGCGCTTTAGCTCAGCCGGTTAGAGCGACGGAATCATAATCCGCAGGTCCGGGGTTCGAATCCCTGAAGCGCCACCAAAAATCCGAAAGCCTTGCGAGTCAATGACTTGCAAGGCTTTTTTGTTTTGCCGACGGCCAACCACGCGATCCGAGCGTCGATTCGCGCTCGATTCTTTGCCGTCGTGGCAACACGACTGCTGCGATTCGATCAGGGCCTGGTTGCCTGGACAGCCTGCCCTTCGCGCAAGGAAGTGGGCACGACGAAGGCAATGAATTCGCGGCCGCCATCCAGATCGATGTCGAACGAGCCCGGGGCGCCGCTGGCAACGAGCAGGCGTGGCGACGCAATGGTCTTCAAGGATTCGCCGCTGCGCAACTGGATCTCGACACCCCATAGGCCCGCGCCTTGCGGCGACACAGTCATCGTGTATTCCAGCTTTTGTTTCGGGTCGACATCGTCCACGGGGATACGGAAGGGCCGATCTTGCGCAAGATCGACGACCCCCGCGATTCGCCGCTTCTGCGCAGACGCCAACTCAGGACGAGGCTCGAAATATTGCAGGCTATAGGCCAGACGCACCTCCGCCTTGCCCGGCAGAACGTGCGCTGGCGAGGGCTCGGCCTGCAATGCATGCACGATGCCGGCGCCCAGCGTGCCCAGGAGCGCAAGCGCGACCAGCCCGGCACGACGGCGGGCGCTGGCGTGAAGTTTCAGCATGGAAATCCTTTCGACGAGAGGATGCGCGGAGCGCCATGAGGAATGGATGCCTGCCGGTTGCAAGGCGGCGGGCTGGGCGTTGAGCAAGGCCTGGGCGTAGTCGCCGATGCGAGAGGAGTGGCGCAGGACTGCAGCGTCGCAGGACAACTCCTGGTCCACGCGCAAGGCGCGCACGCCGATCCAGGCCAGGGGGTTGAACCATTGCAGGCTGACGACCAGCGCGGCCAGCAGATTCCACAGGTTGTCGCGCCGGACACGATGGACCTCCTCATGCGCCAGGATCAGTTGCTGTTGATCGGGCGTGAAGCGCTGCCTGAAATCCGCTGGCAGGCACAGTCGCGGCCGCCAGACACCCACCAAGGCAGGACCGCTGCCCGGTGGAGCGAGCCACGGCCCTCGATCTCCATCGCGCCGCACGCCGCGCATGAAGCGCCGCTGCCGCCAGGCCATCACGAGACCACAGGCCAGGGCGCCGACGAGCCAGATCGCCAGCAGTGGCGCAGCCCCGATCGCAGGCGCATGCGGCAGCGGCGCGGCAGGCGCGGCGCCGTGCACGGACCACCCCTGCGCCACGAGCCCCTGCACCCATTGCGCGGGCCGGCTGGCCGGCAGCTGGGCCGCGGCCATCAGCAAGGGCAGCAGCGTCCATGCGAGGTAGGCGACGGCAGCGCCGTAGGCACGTCGCAGCCCGGGCCGCAACAAGAGCAAAGCGGACAGGATCAGGCTGAACTCGAGGCTCAGGCGCAACAGGGCGTTGAAGACGTGATCGATCACTTTTCGTAGTCCTCGATCAGCTTCTTGAGGGCCTTGATCTCCGCCGCCTTGAGCTTGCGCCGGCTCGAGAAGTGCGCCACCAGCGGCGCCAGGCTGCCGTCGAACAGGCGGTCCAGCAGGCTGTTGCTTTGCTCGGCCACCCAGTCCTCGCGGCGCAGCACGGGCGAATACAGGAAGCGCCGGCCGTCCTTCTCGGCGCTCAACGCCCCCTTGTTGAGCAGGCGGTTCAGCAGCGTCTTGATCGTGGCCAACTGCCAGTCCTGCCGGCCTTGCAGCGCGGCAGCGATTTCTTCGGTGCTCGAGGGGTGTCGGCGCCAGAGCACCTCCATGACCTGGGCTTCGGCTTCGCTGATGTTCATGGCTGGATTACGTGTGTAAACGATTTGTTGTTTACGCATGTAATCAAACAAGTCAAGTGCTTATTTCCAGGGGCTGCTCGCAAGATGGGCGAAAGCCTGCTGAAGACAGCCGCCGGCCGCCGAGGCAAGCTCGCGGCTCAGGCAGCCCGCGGTGCCTCAAGTCTCATCGCGAAACCGCATACACGGTCGCCACCTGCATCGGCATGGCATGGTCGAACTTGCGCAGCCACGACCTGAGCTCGTGCCTGCGCAGCAGTTCCGCGCTCACGGGTTCGAGCGGTGTTTCGAGGAAGGCCCGGACATCCTCCAGCCGATCGCGGCCGATGACGAACACGCGGCTCGGGTGATAGAAATCGCAGTCGACGATCAAGGTGTTGCTCGTGATCAGCTTGCACCCGTTGAACAAGGCCTCGAGGCTGCGCATCGTCGGCCCGCTCTGCGTGCTCTGCAATATCTCGAGCAGGCACCTCGAGCGTCGAACCAGCCTCAGGTTGTCCGCGTACGACATCCAGTCGCTCGTCAAGAGTGCGGCGTCTCGCGGGCTGCAGTCCTTGCCATCAGCGACCACGTGGAAGTGCGTTCGCAGACCCTGCGCCTCGAACAGCTCTTTCCACCGGACCAGCTCGGGCATGCGACCTTTGCCTGAGGCCAGGCAGTACAGATCGATGTCCTTGGCAACGGTGCCGTCCCCGGGAGTGGCATCGTGTCGAAACACCTGGTCCGCAAGGCCGATGCCGAACGCCCTCGCATCGGCCGGGTCGAAGGTCCAGGCCTCCAGCCCCGAATGGCGCAGCCAGAGCTTGTAGACCTGCCGACTCAACCAGCTCTTGCGATAGCTGCGCACCGGATCCCACAACCAGACGCTCTGCCGCCGCGCGCGCACGAACTTGCCAAGGAGCTGCAGCGTCTTGCGGTTCTCCATCGAGAAGTACAGCACCGAGTCTTCGGGCTGGATGCTCCGAAGCTGCGCCAGGTACGCCTCGTCATAGCACCACGAACATGGCAGCCACCAGAGCAGATAGGCCTCGATGCTGCGAAGCAGGCTGTTCACCCGCCCGTGCCTGTCGTAGGGATAGCGGATGATTCGAACGTCGCGTCCGAGATCCAGCCTGTCGAAGAAGTGGGTGACGAGGGAGTGTTTCTTGATGAAGACGAAAAGCATGACGGCGTGGGAATGCCTGGCGTCAGCTCTGGCGGCTGACTGCACCAAACGACCCACGATGCCAGGGGACTGTTGCGCCTGTGTTAGCTAAGAATTCTTTACGCCTTCACCAACTTGAATCGCGTTCGGCAGGGCAAGAACGCTTGATGCCGCGAGGGAGTTCCGAAAAGCGACGCGCCACTCGTCGAGTGGCGCGCCTGGTCGCTATCGGTGGGGTCGGATCACGCTTCGCGCGCCCGGTGCTCCTCGCACCAGCGGTCCGCCGCCAGGTAGCGCGCCGTCCGGCTGCACACGCCGTCGGCCGAGCGCACGGCGCTTTCGGCCGAGCCGAACGAGTGCAGCCCCGGCAGCGCCGCCTCGACGGCCGCGCGGCGGTTGTCGAAGTGCGCGCAGGTGGCGCAGCGCGGCGACGCGTCCCGCCCGCGGATCAGCGAGACGATCGCGTTCATTGGCCGAAGCGCGTCCAGAAGTCGCCGAACACCTGGGTCGAGAGCACGTAGCCCAGGATGACGTTGATCACCACGCCGACGGTGAAGGCGTAGAACGGACGCCGCGTGGCGTTGGCCAGTGCCGCGAAGCGCGTGGTCAGTCCAATGCTCAGGAAGCAGAAGATGAAGCTCCAGGTGCGCAGGTTCTTGACCGGGATCACCAGCAGCGGCTCGATGGCCTTCTTGTAGTCGGCAAAGGCATGGCCGCTTGCGAACAGGGTCGTGACGACCGAGGCGATCAGGAAGCCGATGACGAACTTCGGGAACCGGCGCCAGATCTCGCCGGCGTCCGCGCGGCCGCGCACGCCGTCGTTGTCGTTCCAATAGAGGCTGGCCACGATGGACAGCACCAGCGCCCAGATGCCGATCCAGACGTCGCGGCCGATCACCTTCATCAGCGTGTAGGCGTTGACCGCCGCTTCCGGGTGGCCGGTGATGCCGTCGACATGGCCGGCGTAGCCCGCATACGACTGGGCCGCGGCAAAGCCGGCGGCGTCGGCGAACTCGGACGTGCCGATCCATGCGCCGGCGACGCCGGTGGGCAGTTGCAGACCGCGGGCCACCAGCGGCAGCGCGAAGATGAACACGATCGCCCAGAAGATGACCAGCGAGATCGCCACCGGGGCGTCTTCTTTCTTGGCGCCCACGGCGCCGGCGATCGCGATCGCGCCGGACACGCCGCAGACGGCGCCGCCGGCGCCCAGCGTGGCGGCAAAGCGAGGGTCGAGGCCCAGCTTGCGCGCGACCAGGAAGATGGTGAAGAACGTGGCCAGCGACACGATGGCCGCCTGCAGGATCGCGGTCGGGCCAGCCCACACGATCAGCGTGATGGGCAAGGTCGCGCCCAGCAGCACGATGCCGATCTTCACGTAGAACTCGACGCGCAGCCCGGCCGAGAACCAGTCGGGCAGCCGCACGGTGTTGGCCACGATCAGGCCCAGCGCCAGTGCCACCAGCGGCGGCTCCAGGTTGTAGTGGTCGGACTGGTCCCACTGGCCGATCATGAAGATCACCGCCGAGATGATGAACACGATCACGAACGACGGCAGGAAGCGCGCGAGCGGAATGCCGATGCTGCCGGCGCCGATGGACAGCAGGCCGGCCCACAGCACAAAAAGCGCCAGGTAGCGGATCGCATCGTTGCCGAACTGCGTTGCCAGCTGCGACACGGTATGCCACTTGGGCGGCGCCACGGCCAGCCACTTCAGGCTCGAGCCCTGCGTGAACAGGATGACGGCCGTCGCCAGCAGGCCCAGGCCGATCAGGACGGCCCACCAGTCTTCATTGAGAAAGCCGCTGGGCCGTGGCTGCTCTTGCGACGGCAGCTTGCTCAGATCGGCGGAATTCACGGACATTCAGTTTCTCCTGGGCAGAGGGCGCACCGCAGGAGTGCGGGCGCGTGCGGCTCGGATGATGCTTGAAGCCGAGCTGAATGTCCCTAGTCGCTTCCCCCGTTCCTGTCGACCAAAACGTAACGAGTTGAACGAGAACGACGACCCGCGGCTGCGCCGCGGAGGGAGATCGTGACGAGCGGCATCGCCTGCGCCCAGCGCGCGCAGGCGGACCTGCTGGACAACGCCACCAAGTTCACGCGCGAAGGCGGCCGCATCGACTCTCGCTCGCGCATGAGGCCGCACGGCCACCCTGCGCGTGTGCGATGACGGGCTGGGCATCGCGCCGGAGCTGCAGGAACGCAACTTCGACCTGTTCGTGCAGGGCCAGCGCGACGCCGACCGTCCCCGGGCCGCGCTCGAATGCGTGCCGGCACTGCAGCTCGACATCGGCTTGCCCGACAGCGCAACGAACTGGCCCGGCGCCCGCGCGCCACGAGCGCGGGCCAGGCCGCGACGCCCGTCGCGCTCACCGGCGCGAACGCCGAGCCCGCGCGGCGGCAGGCACCTGCCTTGCTCGCGTCTCCGACTGTCTTCGCGACGAGAGGAGCCGCCGATGCTTGAACAGGACCCTGGGTGCCACTTGCCCCTCACGCGGCGCGAGCTGCTGCTGGCCGGCGCCTCTTCGGCGGTGGCGGCGGCCCACGCCGGCGCGCGCGCCGCCGATGCCGAGCCCCCCGCACGGCCGCTCAAGGAGGTGCCGACCGCCGACATCACGCTGCAGGTCAACGGCCGTGCCCACGCGCTCACGCTGGATACCCGCACGACGCTGCTGGACGCGTTGCGCGAGCACCTGCACCTGACCGGCACCAAGAAAGGCTGCGACCACGGCCAGTGCGGCGCCTGCACGGTCATCGTCGACGGCCGCCGCATCAATTCCTGCCTGACTCTGGCCGTGATGCATCCCGGCGCGCAGGTGACCACCATCGAGGGCCTGGGCACGCCCGACCACCTCCACCCGATGCAGCGGGCCTTCGTCAAGCACGACGGCTACCAGTGCGGCTATTGCACACCGGGCCAGATCTGCTCGGCGGTCAGCGTGCTCGACGAGATCCGCGAAGGCATCCCGAGCCACGTCACCGCCGACCTGAACGTGCATCCCTTGCTGTCGATCGACGAGTTGCGCGAACGAATGAGCGGCAACATCTGCCGCTGCGGGGCCTATTCCAACATCGTCGAGGCGATCACCGAGGTCGCCGGAGGAACCACGGCATGAGGCCCTTTACCTACGAACGCGCGGCCACCCCGGCCGAAGCCGCGGCGGCCGTCGCCCGCCAGCCCGGCGCGAAGTTCATCGCCGGCGGCACCAACCTGCTGGACCTGATGAAGCTGCAGATCGAGACGCCGCCGCACCTGGTCGATGTCAACGCGCTCGGCTTCGACGCGATCGCGCCAACGCCGGATGGCGGCCTGCGCATCGGCGCGCTGGTGCGCAACACCGACCTGGCTGCCGACGCGCGCGTGCGGCGCGACTACGCGGTGCTGTCGCGCGCGCTGCTGGCCGGAGCGTCGGGCCAGCTGCGCAACAAGGCGACGACCGCAGGCAACCTTCTGCAGCGCACCCGTTGTCCCTATTTCTACGACACCAACCAGCCCTGCAACAAGCGCCAGCCGGGCACTGGTTGCAGCGCGGTCGCGGGCTTCAGCCGCCAGCTGGCGGTGGTCGGCGCGAGCCCGACGTGCATCGCCACGCACCCGAGCGACATGGCCGTGGCAATGCGCGTGCTCGATGCGTCGGTCGAGACCGTGCGGGCCGATGGCCGCGCCCGCACCATCCCGATCGCCGACTTCCACACGCTGCCCGAAGGCCACCCCGAGATCGAGACCGCGCTCGAGCCGGGCGAACTGGTCACCGCGGTCACGCTGCCCAAGCCGGTCGGCGGCACGCACGTCTATCGCAAGGTACGCGACCGCGCTTCGTACGCGTTCGCGCTGGTCTCCGTGGCGGCGATCGTGCAGCGCGACGGTTCGGGCCGCGTCGCGCTCGGCGGCGTCGCGCCCAAGCCGTGGCGCGACCCGGCTGCCGAAGCCGCGTTGCCGCACGGTGCCAAGGCGGTGACCGACAGGCTGCTGGCCGGCGCGCGGCCGACGGCCGACAACGCGTTCAAGCTGCCGCTGGCCGAGCGCACGCTCGCCGCGGCGCTGGCGCAAGCGAGGGCCGCATGAAATTCACCACGCCTGCCACCACCAACCCGATCGACCAGCTCCGGATCGTCGGCAAGCCGACGCGCCGCATCGACGGCGCGCTCAAGACCACCGGAACCGCACCCTACGCCTACGAGCGGCACGACGCGGTGAAGAACCCCGCCTACGGCGTGATCGTCGGCAGTGCGATCGCCAGGGGCACGATCGTCGGCATGGACCAGCGCGCCGCCAGGGCCGCGCCGGGCGTGCTGGCCATCGTTACCTGGCGCAATGCGGGCAAGCTCGGCAAGGGCGACAAGAACACGGCCAGGCTGCTGGGCGGCCCTGACATCCAGCACTACCACCAGGCCGTGGCCATCGTCGTCGCCGGTACCTTCGAGCAGGCACGCGACGCCGCCGCGTTGCTCAAGATCGACTACGCGAAGGAAGCGGGCCACTTCGACCTGGCGGCCGCCAAGGACGGCGCGCCGCTGACCAAGCAGACTCCTCTGACCGGGCCACCGATCAGCAAGGTAGGTGATTTCGAGGCGGCCTTCGCCGCGGCGCCCGTGCAGCTGGACGCGACCTACACGACGCCCGACCACTCGCACGCGATGATGGAGCCGCACGCCTCGATCGCGTCCTGGAACGGCGACCACCTGACGCTGTGGACGTCCAACCAGATGATCGCCTGGGGCGTGGGCGACGTCGCCAAGACGCTGGGACTGCCCAGGAAGAACGTTCACCTGGTCTCGCCCTTCATCGGCGGAGGCTTCGGTGGCAAGCTGTTCGTGCGCTCGGATGCCGTGATGGCCGCGCTCGGCGCACGCGCGGCCGGCAGGCCCGTGAAGGTGACACTGGCACGTCCGTTCATCTTCAACAACGGCACCCATCGCCCCGCGACGATCCAGCGCATCCGCATCGGCACCGATACCTCCGGCCGCATCACGGCGATCGGGCACGAGAGCTGGTCGGGCGACCTCAAGGGCGGCGGCCCGGAGACGGCCGTCAGCCAGACGCGGTTGATGTACGCCGGCGCGAACCGCATGAGCGCGATGCGGCTGGCCGAACTCGACCTGCCCGAAGGCAACGCGATGCGCGCGCCGGGCGAGGCGTCGGGCCTGATGGCGCTGGAGATCGCCATGGACGAGGCCGCCGAGAAGGCCGGGCTCGACCCGGTGGAGTTCCGCGTGATCAACGACACGCAGGACGACCCCGAGAAGCCGGGACGGCCGTTCTCCAAGCGCCAGTTGGTGCAATGCCTGCGCCTGGGCGCGGAACGCTTCGGCTGGAGCCGCCGCCAGCCGAAACCGGCGCAGGTTCGCGAGGGCGCGTGGCTGATCGGCCACGGCATGGCGGCGGCGTTCCGCAACAACCTGCTGATGAAGTCGGCCGCGCGCGTGAAGCTCGATCGCCACGGCATCGTCACCGTCGAGACCGACATGACCGACATCGGCACCGGCAGCTACACCATCATCGCGCAGACCGCGGCCGAGACGATGGGGGTCACGCTCGACCAGGTGGTCGTGCGGCTGGGCGATTCGTCCTACCCGGTGTCCGCGGGTTCGGGCGGCCAGTTCGGCGCCAACAACTCGACCTCGGGCGTGTACGCCGCGTGCATGAAGCTGCGCGACGCGGTCGCACGCAAGGCCGGCATCGCGCCCGCGGACGCGCGTTTCGCGGACGGGCACGTGGGCGACGGCGCGCGCGCGATGACGCTGGGCCAGGCCGCGGGCGCCGGCGGCCTGGTCGCGGAAGACGGCATCGAGTACGGCGACCTCGACAAGAAGTACCAGCAATCGACGTTCGGCGCGCACTTCGTCGAAGTGGCCGTCGATGCGGCCACCGGCGAGATCCGCGTGCGCCGCATGCTGGCCGTCTGCGCGGCCGGCCGCATCCTCAACCCGCTGTCGGCGCGCAGCCAGGTGATCGGCGCGATGACCATGGGCGTGGGCGCGGCGTTGATGGAGGAACTGGTCGTGGACAAGCGCACCGGTTTCTTCGTCAACCACGACCTGGCCGGCTACGAAGTGCCGGTGCACGCCGACATCCCGCACCAGGAGGTGATCTTCCTGGACGAGACCGATCCGGTGTCGTCGCCGATGAAGGCCAAGGGCGTCGGCGAGCTGGGCCTGTGCGGCGTGGCCGCGGCCGTGGCCAACGCGGTCTACAACGCGACCGGCGTGCGGGTGCGTGACTACCCGGTCACGCTGGACAAGTTCCTCGACAAGCTGCCGCAGGCCGCATGATCAGGCAGCCAGCGCCTGCACGTGCGGGAGCGGTGCGACGGGCACGTCGACGGCGATGGGCACCGGCTCCGGAATGCGCAAGCCGTAGCGCGCCGCCGTCAGTTCGGCCAGGATCGCCACGGCGATCTCCGGCGGCGTGCGCGCGCCGTTCTTCAGGCCGACCGGACCATGCAGGCGCGACAGCTCCGCCAACGTCATGTCGAAGTGCGCGGCCAGGCGCTCGCGGCGCCGGGCCTGGTTCGCCCGCGAGCCGATCGCGCCGACGTAGAACGCGTTGGAGCGCAGCGCCTCCAGCAGCGCCAGGTCGTCCAGCTTCGGGTCGTGCGTCAGCGCGATGACGGCGGTGTGGGCATCGGGCAGGAAGTCGATGACGGCGTCGTCGGGCATCGTGCGCACCAGGCGCGCTGCGCCCGCGGCGAATTCGGCCGTGTATTCGATGCGCGGATCGCACACGGTGACCTGGTAGTCGAGCGCGCCGGCCATCTCGGCGAGGTAGCGCGTCATCTGGCCTGCGCCGATCACCAGCAGGCGCCAGCGCGGGCCGTGCGTGGTGACGAGCGCGTCGCCCTGCAGTTGCACGATGTCGGCATCGTGCGCGGCGTGCAGCGTCAGCAGGTCGACGCGGCCATCGGCCAACGCCAGCGTGCGACGCACTCGCTTGCCCTGGTCCAGGCCGGCCAGCAGATCGGTGATCGCCGTGGCCGGCGTCACCGGCTCCAGCACCAGTTCCAGCGTGCCGCCGCAGGGCAGGCCGAAGCGCGCGGCCTCGTCGCCCAGCACGCCGTAGCGGACGACCCGCGGCACGCCCTGCCCAGCCACGCGGCCGAACTCGCCTGCGCGCACGCGGTCGACCAGATCCTGCTCGATGCAGCCGCCCGACACCGAACCGGCCACGTGGCCGTCGCCGCTGATCGCCACCAGGGAGCCCACGGGCCGCGGCGCCGAGCCCCAGGTCCGCGTCACGGTGCCCAGCACGACGCGCTCGTCGCGCGCCCGCCAGGCGGCCACTTGCCGCAACACCTGCAGATCCACGTTGTCCATCGCGCCTCCAGCCGATCGGTCTGGCGGGGCAGCAAGGCGCGTTCCCTGGAAGCATCGCTTGTCGGCGCTGTCCGACAACGGCTCGCGCTGCCGGCCTAGTCTCGCGCGACCATTCGCAGCCGATGATCGAACCATTCCATCTCATCCACGGACGCCCATCATGCTTCGCCTGGCCCTACTCTTTGCCATCATCGCCATCGTTGCCGGCCTGCTCGGCTTCACCGGCATCGCCGCCGGCGCCGCCGTCGTCGCCAAGGCGATCTTCTACGTCTTCCTCGGCCTGGTGGTGGTGTTCATCCTCCTGGGCGTCACCGTCGCCAAGAGGCTGTAGGACGATGCCCGTGGCCAAGATCCTCTTCGTCGACGACTCCCGCGACAACGCCGACACGCTGGCGACCTTCTTCAAGCTGCTCGGGCACGAGACGGAGGTCGCCTACGACGGCGACTCGGCCGTCGAGCTGACCTCGCAGTTCACGCCGGACATCGCGTTCATCGACCTGCAGATGCCCATGCTGGACGGCTTCGACACCGCCAAGGAGTTTCGCTCCCGCCTCGGCGAAAAAGCCGTGTTGATCGCGCTCACCGGCCAGGAATGGGCCAAGACCGGCGACGAGGCCAGCCGCGCCGGCTTCGACGGCTACCTGCAGAAGCCCGCACAAGCGTCGGCGCTGGCCAAGCTGGTGGACGCGCTCGCGGCGTCCTGAGCCTCGCGCGCGTCTTCAGCCGGCGTCCAGCGCGATATTGACGGTCTCGAGGAACTTGTCCGGATCCACCGGCTTGGCCAGCAGGACGACGCCGGCCGGCAGCCCGCCGAGCTTGTCGACGTGGGCCGGCGTGTGGCTGGACACCGCCACGATGGCCGGCGCCCGGTCGCCCTGCGTGGACAGGTGACGGATCATCTGGACGCCGTCCATGTGCGGCATCGAGATGTCGGTGACGATCAGGTCGGGCATCGCCTTGCCGACCTCGATCAACGCGTCGAAGCCACTGGCCGACACCACGAGGCGGGCGCCCGGCACGGCCATCTCCACCAGCGCGCACAGCAGCTCGCGATCGTCGGGGTTGTCGTCGACCACCAGCACCGAGAACGGTGCGACGGCCTCGGCCGGCACCGCCTCGCCGCCCCGCTGCCGGATCTGCATGCGGACGAACTCCTCGGCACTCTCGGCATCGATGCGGCGATGGCCGCCAACGGTCTTCCAGGCCTTCAGGTGCCCGAGGTCGACCCAGCGCTGCACGGTGGGCACGGACACGCCCAGTCGACGCGCCAGTTGCGCCGTCGAACAGGAAGGAGGCCCGGCGGGCACGCGCATCTTGGGCATCGGGTCAGTTTAGCCAGAACCTTCGCGGGCGCAGGTTTTCATGCATCAGGCGGCCGAACCCAGGTACTCGGCCACGCTGCGGTCGACCTCGGCCTGCAGCTCGTCCATGCGGGCCAGCAAGGGCGGCCAGCGTGCGGGCGCGCCGGCGTCGATCGCATCGTGCAGATCGCGCGCGACATCGGCCAGCGCCGGCGCGCCGAGCATGGCCGCCGTCGAGGCGAGCGTGTGCGCCGCGCGCGCGGCCGCCTCGAGCTCGCCGGCGCCCAGCGCGGTGCGGATCTCGTTGCCGGCGGCGGCGCGCTGCTTCAGGTAGCGCCCGAGGATCTTCCGATACAGATCGGGCCGGTCCAGGCAGCGCCGCAGCCCCAGTTCGACGTCCAGCGACGGCCCGTCTGACGCTCGCAGCGCGACGGCCGCTGGCGACACGCCAGCCGATGGCAGCGGCGCCAGCCAGCGCATCATCGCCTCGAACAACTGCGCGGGCTCGAACGGCTTGCCGACGTGGTCGTTCATGCCGGCCGCCCGGATCTGCTCGCGATCGCGCTCGAAGGCATGCGCGGTCGCCGCGATCACCGGCACGTGTGCGAGCGCCGGATCCGCGCGAATCAGCCGCGTCGCCTGCAGGCCGTCCATGCCGGGCATCTGGATGTCCATCAGCACCAGGTCGAAGCGCGCCTCGCGCAGGCGGTCGAGCGCCTCGAGTCCGTTGCCCGCCAACGTCACGTCCATGCCGGCGACGTTGCACAGGAGCTCGGTGGCGACGACGCGATTGAGCTCGTTGTCTTCCACCAGCAGCACGCGGCGCCCGCGCAGTGCGGCGGGCGCGGCATCGCGCGCCAGCTCGGCCGCCCGCGCGGCATCGAACCCCTGGCGATGCCCGCGCGCCGTTTCGACGGCGGCCAGCAGGCGCTGGCGCATGCGGTCGATCGCGCGCAGTACCTGGGCGAACTCGTCGTTGCCGTGGGCGGCGACCGGCGTGCGCGTGTCGCCGGCACCGATGCGCTCGAGCACGCCGTTGATCTGGCCGACGCGCTCGACGATGGGCTTGATCAACCCGCGCCGCACGATCACGAACGCGGCAAAGGCCAGCACCAGCCAGCCGACCAGCACCACGATGCGCACGCGCTCGACGAAGCTCGCCGCGTTCGCTTCGCGATCGGCGTTCTCGCGCCGCGCCGCCGCCACCGTGAACTCGATGCGGTCGCGGTGCTCGGCGAACAGCGGCTGCAGCGTGTGCGCGAGCAGTTCGCGCGCGGTGACGATGTCGTTGCGATGCAGCGCGGGCAGCAGCTCGCGGTCGACGACCTGGAAGTAGGTGGCGGCCGGCGCGTACGACGCATCGACCAGCGCCGACCTGACCGTGCCCGGCGGCAGCCTGCGCGCCCATTCCAGATGGCGTATCTCGAACTCGCTCTCGCGTTCGCGCAGCCGCGCTTCGAGCAGCCCCAGGCGCGTGGTGTCGCCGTGCGCCTGCGCGTCGATCAGCTCGAACACCGTGAGGTGGCTCTCGACGATGAACAGCGGCGGCGGCAGGATGTCGGCGACGACGGCCTGGCCGCCGTCGATGGCGCGATAGAGCGGGCCGTTGATGCGCACCCGGTCGAACGCCTGGTCCATGCCCACCAGCACCGCCAGCGTCACGAACACCATCCCGACATTGAACACGAGGAGCTTCGTGCGCAGGGACAGGCGGCCGGGGTGCATGCGAGGTCTTTCGTCAAGAGGGCTCACGTCGCGCGGCGCGTGCGCCATCGCGCTTGAAGTCTACCGCGCGATCACACCCGCGCCGCAGGCGGGGAATGACCCGCACAGCGCGGCCGGCGCGGCCGCGTGACAATGCGCGCTTTCCCCGTCCTGGCCGCCACGCTTGACCAATCCCCTGCGCCTGTCGTTCCGGCAGACCCTGCTCGCCGCCTTCCTGCTGATCGCCGGCCTGCTCGCCGCCGCATCGCTGGGCGGGCTGTTCACGCTCGAACGCGTGATGGCCCAGAGCCGCGTGGCCACCGCGAGCGCGCTGCTGCTGACCGCCGATGCGCGCCAGCTGGGCGAGCTGCGCGTGGCAATGGAGCGCAGCGCGCGCCAGTACATCGTGCTGGACGACCCGTCGCTGCTGCGCGGCTTCACGCAGGCGGCCGACGACGCGACGCGCCTGCTGGCCGAGATGCGACGGCACGACCTGCCCATCGAGCTGTCGACGCAATGGCTCGCGCAACTGCCGCCGATCCAGGCCCAGCTGGACAGCCCCAAGGCCTCGATCCAGCAGCGCGAAGACGCGCTCGACACGCAGTTCCGCGCCCTCGACCGCCTGAACGACCAGATCGCCGCGGCCGTGCGGCGCAGCGACGAGGAGCGCAGCGCCGCGCTGCAGGCCCAGCTCGAAGCGGGCCGCGCCTCCGTGGGCACGCAGGTGCTGGGCGCCATCGTGCTGGCCGCGCTGCTGGCGCTGGCGTTCGGCGTGTGGCTGACGCGGCCGCTCAAGCGCCTCGAACGCGCGATCGCCGGGCTCGGCGAGAACCGCATGGACCATCCGGTGGACATCCGCGGCCCCAGCGACATGCGCTCGCTCGGCCGGCGCCTGGAGTGGCTGCGGTTGCGCCTGAAGGAACTCGACGAGGACAAGGCGCGCTTCCTGCGCTACACCTCGCACGAGCTGAAGACGCCGCTGGCCGCGCTGCGCGAAGGCGTCGCGCTGCTGGAGGACGGCGTCGCCGGCCCGATGACGGCCGACCAGCGCGAGATCGCGCGCATCCTCGGCCACAACACGGCCACGCTGCAAAGCCAGATCGAGGCTCTGCTGCGCTTCAACGCAGCGGCCTTCGAGGCGCGGCGCCTGGATCGCAGCGACACCGACCTGCGCGGCCTGCTGCACGCGCTGGTGCAGGAGCAGCGCCTGCAGTGGCAGGCACGCCACCTGACGATCGAGCTGGAGGGCGAGGCACCGGTGCTGGCCGTGGATGCCGACAAGCTTTCGGCCGCGCTGGGCAACTTGTTGTCCAATTCGATACGCTTCAGCCCGATCAACGGGACCTTGTCCATCACGCTGTCGTCCCAGCCCGGCCGGGTGCGGATCGACCTGCAGGACCAGGGCCCCGGCGTCGCACCCGGCGATCGCGAGCGCATCTTCGAGCCGTTCTTCCGCGGCGAGGTGCAGCCCGACGATGCCGTGCGCGGCACCGGCATCGGGCTGTCGATCGTGCGCGAATATGTCCAGGCGCACGGCGGCCGCGTCGACCTGTTGTCCGACGGGCCTGGTGCCCATTTTCGAATCGAGCTTCCTCATGTCAACGATTGAAGTCCTGCGCGCGCCAGCGCGCGTCACGCGCGCGCGCCGCGGCGTGGTGCTGGCGGCGCTGTTCGCGGCCGCCAGCCTGGCCGGCTGCGTCGCGCCCAAGCCGCCGCCGCCGCCACCGCCGCCGCCCGTGGTCGTCGCGCCGGTGGTCAAGTGCGATCCGCCGCGCGAAGCGCAGGACCTGGCCGCGCGCCACCTGCTGGCCACCGAGGACCGGCTGAGCGCGCTCAACACCGCCGACCTCGGCACCGAGGCCGCGCGCACCATCGACGGCCCGACGGTCGAGCAGCAGATGGACCAGGCCCTGGCTCTGAGCATGACGCACAACGGCGGCGACCTCGCGCGGGCACAGACCCTCCTCGACCTGGTGCTGCACAACAACGCGCCGCAGGCCGACCCGTGGCGCGCGCTGGCGCGCCTGCTGGCCTACCGGCTGGGCGAGCAAAAGCGCGCCGAGGACGCGGCCGAGCGCAACGCGCAGCAGTTGCGCGACGCGCAGCGCGACAACCAGCGCAAGCTCGACGACGCCAACAGCAAGCTGGAAGCGCTCAAGGCGATCGAGCGCAGCCTCAACACGCGCCAGCCCCCGCCGGCGTCCGCGCCCAGGCAGTGACCGAATGAGCAACGCTGCACACATCCTGATCGTCGACGACGACCCCGACCTGTTGCGGCTGTTGTCGATGCGCCTGTCGGGCGCCGGCTACCGGGTCACGGCCACCGCGTCGGCCGAGGAGGCGCTGGTCAAGATCGCGATGGAGCGGCCGCAGCTGGTGCTCAGCGACGTGCAGCTGCCGGGCAAGGACGGCCTGGCGCTGTTCGACGCCATCCGCGTGCAGCACCCGTCGCTGCCGGTGATCCTGCTGACGGCGCACGGCACGATCCCCGACGCCGTGGAGGCGACCTCGCGCGGCGTCTACACCTACCTGACCAAGCCGTTCGACGGCAAGGCACTGCTGGACGTCATCGCCAACGCGCTTGCCACGGACGGCACGGCCGACACCTCGACCGACGGCGGCGAGGTGGAGGCCTGGCGCGCCGAGATCGTCAGCCGCTCCAACCGCATGGCCGAGGTGCTGGCCGAAGCCAAGCTGGTGGCGGCGTCGGACGCCAGCGTGCTGATCCGCGGCGAGAGCGGCAGCGGGAAGGAGCTGGTCGCGCAGGCGATCCATCGCGCGAGCCCGCGCGCGGGCAAGCCTTTCGTGGCGGTCAACTGCGGCGCGATTCCCGAGAACCTGCTCGAGTCAGAGCTGTTCGGCCACGTCAAGGGCGCGTTCACCGGCGCGGTCGCCAACCACCCGGGCCTGTTCCAGGCGGCCAACGGCGGCTCGCTGTTCCTCGACGAGATCGGCGACATGCCGGTCGCGTTGCAGGTCAAGCTGCTGCGCGTGCTGCAGGAGCGCGTGGTGCGGCCGGTGGGCGCCAGCCACGCGGTGCCGGTCGATGTGCGCATCCTGTCGGCCACGCACCGCGACCTGGACCTGGCGATCATCGACGGCAGCTTCCGCAAGGACCTGTACTACCGGCTCAACGTGGTGTCGCTGTCGCTGCCCACGCTGTCGGAACGGCGCGAGGACATCCCGCTGCTGGCGGCCCACTTCCTGTCGCGCCTGGCGCTCAAGTACGGCCGCAAGGTCAACGGCTTCGCGCCGGACGCGATGAAGGCGCTGACCACGGCGTCCTGGCCCGGCAACGTGCGCCAGCTGCACAACGTGGTCGAGCAGGTGACGGCGCTGGCTACCACGCCGCTGGTGCCGCTCGCGCTGGTGCAGCGCGCACTGCGCGTGCCCAGCGTCGAAGTGCTCAGCTACACCGAGGCGCGCACGCGCTTCGAGCGCGACTACCTGGTCGGCCTGCTCAAGATCACCGACGGCAACGTGGCCGACGCGGCGCGCCTGGCCGACCGCAACCGCACCGAGTTCTACCGGCTGATGCAGAAGCACGGTCTGACGCCGGGGCTGTTCCGCGGCGACGGCCCTGTCGCCGAATAGCGACAAGCAAAAACCCTTTCGAATCAATGACTTGTGCGATTGTGCGGTGCAGCTGTCGCGACTGCGCGACGCTTTTCGTCGCGAAACGACAGGCCACCGACAGCTTTGCCGCCGAGCTGATTGCAAGTGATTGATTCGTATAGCATTTTCGGCGTGGCACGTGCATTGCGAATGGAAGGCAGCAACCCTGCTTTTCCTTCGTTCACCACATGCACATCCCGGGTCGTCGAAGCCGCCCTTTCACCTCTGTAGCGATTCGTTTTCTGCTCGTCTGCGCGACCCTCGCGTTCACGAGCCCGGACGCGTGCGCGGCGCTGTTTGACGACGTCGCCATCCACGCTCGACAGTTGGCGCAGCAGCCCTTCGTCGCCGCGCCCAAGCCGGCCGCGCCCGCGGCCAGCGATGCGCTGACCTACGACCAGTACCGCGACATCCGCTTCCGCCCCGACCGGTCGCTCTGGCGCGACGAGAAGCTGCCGTTCGAGGTGCAGTTCTTCCACCCCGGCTTCGTCAACACCGAGACGGTCAGGATCAACGAAGTGACGGCCGACGGCGCGACGCGTCCGATCGCTTTCGACATGGCCAACTTCGACTACGGCCACAACAAGACGCCGTCCAAGGCATTGGCCTCCGGCTACGCGGGCTTTCGCGTGCACTACGCGATCAACACCGCTGGCCACAAGGACGAGGTCATCGTCTTCCTGGGCGCGAGCTACTTCCGCGCGGTGGGCAAGGACCAGCGCTACGGGCTGTCCGCGCGCGGCCTGGCGGTCGACACGGTCGGCGCCGGCGGCGAGGAGTTCCCGCGCTTTACCGAATACTGGCTCGAGAAGCCGGCCGCCAACGCGACTACGCTGACCGTCACCGCGCTGATGGATTCGAAGAGCCTGACCGGGGTCTATCGCTTCGTGGTCACGCCGGGCACCGACACCGTGGTCGACGTGCAGTCGCGCCTGTACCTGCGCAAGGCGGTCGCGACGCTGGGCATCGCGCCGCTGACCAGCATGTTCTTCTCCGGCGAGAACCAGCCGCAGCCGGGCGACTTCCGCCCCGAGGTGCACGACTCCGACGGCCTGATGGTGCAGACCGGCACCGGCGAATGGCTGTGGCGTCCGCTGAGCAACCCCAAGCACGTGCTGACGACCTCGTTCGCCATGCCGTCGCTCAAGGGTTTCGGCCTGATGCAGCGCGACCGCGCGTACACCAGCTACGAGGACGACGAGGCGCGCTACGAGCTGCGCCCAAGCGCCTGGATCACACCGGTGGGCGACTGGGGCCCGGGCCGCGTGGAGCTGGTGCAGCTGAACACCGTCGACGAGACCAACGACAACATCGTCGCCTACTGGGTGCCGGCCGCGCTGCCGGCCCCGGGCGAGCCGCTCGATCTGGCCTACCGCATGCGCTGGCAAGGCAACGAGCAGCAGCATCCGCCGGGCGCCTGGGTGACGCAGTCGCGCAGCGGCCGCAGCTTCGCCACGCTGGGCACGGGCGAGGAGCAATACATCGTCGACTTCACGGGCCCTGCGCTCGCCGCGCTGCCCGCCGACGCGCCGGTCAAGGCCGTGGTGACGGCCGTCGCCAACGCCGACATCGTCTCGACCAACGTCTACCGCAACGAGGCCAACGGCACCTGGCGCCTGGCCCTCCGATTCAAGCAACGCCAAGCCGACCAACCGGTCGAGCTGCGCGCCTTTCTCCAGCATGGCAACGACATCCTGAGCGAAACATGGACACACGTCATACCTCCCCGATGAACGCTTCGCCTCGTGCTTCGACAATGCCCGCCATCGTGCGCAGCCCCATGCTGCCGCGCGCCTGGAGCGGGTTCTGGAACGGCGTGCTCGGCCGCGCCGAACGCCATGTCACGCCGGAGGCCGCCGCGCTCGCCGCCAAGCCGCTCGCGTGGGAGCAGGCCGTGCGCACGCGCCGCCGCGTGCTGCTGGCGCTGATCTTCCTGGCCACCGCGTTCGCGGCGCTGGTGCTGGCCAGCGGCCAGCGCGAACTGCGGCATCCGGTCCTGCACGGCCTGCAGATCTCGCTGTTCGCGCTGCTGTTCGCCTGGGTCGCGGCCGGCTGCTTCACGGCGCTGATGGGCTTCTTCGTGCTCGTGCGCGGCGACAAGCATGCGATCTCCGCCGCCGATGCCGGCGACGCGCCCTTGCCCACCGACGGCCGCACCGCGCTGATCATGCCGATCTGCCACGAGGACGTCGCCACCGTGTTCGCCGGCCTGCGCGCGACGGCCGCGTCCCTGGAGCGCAGCGGCGCGCTGCAGGCGTTCGACATCTTCGTGCTGTCCGACAGCAAGGACGAAGCCGTGATCGCCGAGGAACGCGCCGCGTTCGCCGACCTGCGCGACGCCTTCGCCGGCCGCGGCAACGTGTTCTACCGCGTGCGCCGCGTGCGCACCAAGAAGAAGGCCGGCAACGTGGCCGACTTCTGCCGCCGCTGGGGCGCCAACTACAAGTACATGGTGGTGATGGACGCCGACAGCGTGATGAGCGGCGACTGCCTGCAGACGCTGGTGCGCCTGATGGAAAAGCACCCGACCGCCGGCATCCTGCAGACCGCGCCGCAGGCCATCGGCCACGCGACGCTGCATGCGCGCGCGCAGCAGTTCGCCGCCCGCGTGACGGGCAGCCTGTTCACCGTCGGCATGCAGTACTGGCAGCTGGGCGAGGCGCACTACTTCGGCCACAACGCGATCATCCGCGTCAAGCCCTTCATGGACCATTGCGGCCTCGCGCCGCTGGCCGGCAACGGCGCGTTCTCGGGCCACATCCTGTCGCACGATTTCGTCGAGGCCGCGCTGATGCGCCGCGCCGGCTTCCACGTGTGGCTGGTGGCCGACCTGGTCGGCAGCTACGAACAACAACCGCCGCACCTGCTGGCCGAGTTGCAGCGCGACCGCCGCTGGTGCCAGGGCAACCTGCAGAACGCCCGCCTGATCGCCGAGCCGGGCCTGCACGCGGTGCACCGCGGCATGCTGGCCACCGGCGCGATGGCCTATGTCTCGGCGCCGCTGTGGCTGCTTTACGTGGTGCTGGGCGCGCTGCTGTGGCTGGTCGGCGGCAACGAATTCGCGCCCGCCGGCAAGCTGGCCATCGGCATCCCGGGCCTGTGGGCCGGCACGCTGACGATGCTGGTGCTGCCGCGCCTGCTGGGCGTCACGGCGATGTTCATGCGCCGCGAGACTGCCCGCTTCGGCGGCGGCGTCAAGCTGGTGCAGAGCGCCGTCCTCGAAGCCGCGCTCGCGATGCTGCTGGCGCCGCTGCGCATGGTGGCGCACACCTTGTTCGTCGTCGGCGCCATCACCGGCTGGAAGCTGGAATGGAAGTCGCCCCCGCGCGAGGCCAATGACGTCAGCTGGAGCGAGGCGGCGCAGCGCTTCGCGCCGGTCAGCCTGGTCGTCGCCGCACTGGGCGCCGCGATGAGCCTGGCCGGCTCGTCGGCCGTGCTGTGGATGATGCCCGTCGGCCTGCCGCTGGTGCTGGCGGTGCCGTTCACCGTGCTGACCGGCAGCACCTCGCTGGGCGAGCGCGTGCGCCGCGCGCGCCTGCTGCTGGTGCCCGAGGAATCGTCGTCGCCCACCGTGCTGCGCCAGGCCTGGAGCTTCGCCAAGATGAGCCCGGCGGCGCTGCGCAGCATGGTCGCCGCCTGAGGTCGACCGGCGGCGCCGACGCGCCTGCCTCGTACAATGCACCCCTCGCGGCGCCTTCGGGCGCCGCTCTTGCGGGCGCCTGGCCGTTGCCGACGCCCTTGTCTTCCACAGCCCCTGGATCTACACCATGAACCGCTGTGCCCAGTTCCTTGTCGCGCTCGCGGCGCTCACTTCGGCCGCGGCGTTCGCACAGTCGTCCTCGACATTCGTCGGCCCGACGAACACGCCGCCGAACCCGGCCTCGCAAAAGCCGCAGGTCGTCGTCTCCATCCCGATGACGACCACCACCACCACGGTCACGAACGGCCAGTCGCTGCAACGCAAGTTTCCGCAGAACGCGCTGCGCGGCAAGATCGTCTTCGGCACGCCGCCGGCGATCGAACTGGACGACAACGCCGTGCAGATGGCCGCGGGCTACCGCGTCCACGGCTACAACAACCTGCTCTTGATGTCGGCCCAGCTGATCGGCCTGAAGGCGGTCGTGAACTACACCACCGACGTCCAGGGCCAGCCCCGCGAGATCTGGCTGCTGACCGACGCCGAGACGGCCAACAAGCCCTGGCCGCGGACGACGGCCGAGGCCGCCGCGTGGACGTTCGACCCGACCGCGCAGACCTGGACCAAGCCCTGAGCCGCCGCGCGCCGTGAGCGCGCGCGCCTCCCCTCGAATTCAACGGCCTCGCGACGAGGCCTCGCGCGCGTCGTCCGCGCCAGGAGCACACCATGACCAAGAAGGTCTTCATCCGCACCTTCGGCTGCCAGATGAACGAGTACGACTCGGACAAGATGGCCGACGTCCTGCAGGCCGCCGACGGCTACGAGAAGACGGACGACGTCGAGCAGGCCGACCTTGTGCTGTACAACAGCTGCTCGGTGCGCGAGAAGGCCGCCGAGAAGATGTTCTCCGACCTCGGCCGCATCAAGCACCTGAAGGCCAAGGGCGTGCTGATCGGCGTGGGCGGCTGCGTGGCGAGCCAGGAAGGCGCGGCCATCGTCGAGCGCGCGCCCTACGTCGACCTCGTGTTCGGGCCGCAGACGCTGCACCGGCTGCCCAAGATGATCGCCGACCGGCGCGCGTTCTCGAAGGCGCAGGTGGACATCAGCTTCCCCGAGATCGAGAAGTTCGACCACCTGCCGCCGGCGCGCGTCGAGGGTGCGAGCGCCTTCGTCTCGGTGATGGAAGGCTGCTCCAAGTACTGCACCTACTGCGTCGTGCCATACACGCGCGGCGAGGAGGTGTCGCGTCCGTTCGACGACGTGCTGACCGAGGTGGCCGGCCTGGCCGACCAGGGCCTCAAGGAGATCACGCTGCTGGGCCAGAACGTGAACGCGTACCGCGGCAGGATGGGCGACACCGATGAATTCGCCGACTTCGCGCTCCTGCTCGAGACCATCGCCGAGTTCGACTCCATCGAGCGCATCCGCTTCACCACCAGCCACCCCAAGGAGTTCGGCCAGCGCCTGATCGACGCCTACGCGCGCGTGCCCAAGCTGGTCAACCACCTGCACCTGCCCGTGCAGCATGGCTCCGATCGCATCCTGTCGGCGATGAAGCGCGGCTACACGGCGCTCGAGTACAAGAGCACGATCCGCAAGCTGCGCGCCGTGCGGCCCGACATCCGGCTGTCGACCGACTTCATCGTCGGCTTTCCGGGCGAGGAGGACGAGGACTTCGACAAGCTGATGAAGTTGGTCGACGACGTCGGCTTCGACGCCTCGTTCAGCTTCATCTACAGCCCGCGCCCCGGCACGCCGGCGGCCAACCTGCTCGACCCGACGGCTTCCAGCGTCAAGTTGAAGCGCCTGCAGCACCTGCAGGCCGTGCTCGAGGCCAACGTGCTGCGCTTCTCCGAAGCCATGGTGGGCCAGACGCACAAGATCCTGGTGGAAGGCCGCAGCCGCAAGAGCGCCGACGACCTCATGGGCCGCACCGAATGCAACCGCATCGTCAACTTCCCGGCCGGGCCGAACGGCGCGCGGCTCGTGGGCCGGTTGATCGACGTCAACATCACCGCGGCGTACCCGCACTCGCTGCGCGCCGAAGTCGCGGCGACGGACTCGATGGCCGCAGCGTGATCTTCAACGCGCTCAGGGCCTGTTCATGCTAAATGCGTGCCCGCGCCGCATATGAGTATGAACAGGCCCTAAGTAGTTTCACCCAGTCGCGTGACGAATCTGTCGATTCGAGCGCTGCCGAGCAGGATTTGCGTTCCGACGAAGGCCTGGATTCAAGCCACGCGCAGCCGATTGGCCGTATCCTGGGCGGCCAGCAGAAAAGGAGCGCGCAGGCATGAACTCGATTGTCCGGACGCTAGTCATCTATACGGGCATGTCCCTGCTGTTGTGCGCGATGACCCAACTGGAATGGTCGCCACTGCAGCCCAACGGGTTCGGACAGTGGCTCGCGCTGTTTCTGCTGATCTTTCCCGCCGCCGCCGCGGCCGAGTTCCTCGGCGAGCGCCTGCTCGGCAAATCCGCTCCAGCAGACTTCGAGGACAGCAAGAGCCACGTCGACTGCTCGTGGGGCCGCATCGCCACCGGCGTGTTCGTGCTGCTGGTCACCGTCGGCGTCGTGCTGGGCGCAGCCTGGTGGCTGTCTCATCCCGCGGCGGCCTGATTCGCAAAGCCTAGCGCGACGCCTTGATCCAGGGCACCACCGCGCAGGCCGCCACCAACCCGGCCCAGGTGACCATCCGGCCGTCATGGCCCGTGACGACCAGCCCGGCCACCAGCACCGCCAACCCTGCGGCGGCCGCCTGCCATGCAAGCGTGAACCAGGACGTGCGCGCCAGCGCGCGGCGCCAGAACAGCTTGCACAATGCGGCCGTGAGCGCGCCCACACCGACGGCGGGCAGCACGAAGTCGGCAATGTGCCAGAACAGGTCCAGGGCGTCCAAGAGTCGTCGTTCGAGAAGAAGAAGGGTAGTTGGCGCACACGGGCGCAGTGCCGGCAACCGGAAGACCAACGGTAACCATGTGGCAGCGCGCTAATTTTATAATGCGTGCATGTCTGTGTTCGCGTTGGGCCTCAACCACCAGACCGCGCCCATCGACCTGCGCGGGCGCTTCGCGTTTCCGCTCGATCAGTTGTCCCCTGCGCTGAAGGCGCTGGTCGGCCAGTTCGGACGCCCCACGGCCGGCGGCGTCGTGCTCGGCGCGCCGGAAGTGGCGCTGCTGTCCACCTGCAACCGCACCGAGTTGTACGTGGCCGCGCCGGCGCACGACGCGTCGCTGGTGCGTCCCGTGGCCGACTGGCTGGCCGCGCAAGGCGGCGTCACCGGCGCGCAGTTGCTCGAACACAGCTACGTGCTCGAGAACCGCGAGGCCGCGCGCCACGTGTTCCGCGTCGCGTCCGGCCTCGATTCGATGGTGCTGGGCGAGCCGCAGATCCTGGGCCAGATGAAGCAGGCCGTGCGCGAGGCCGACCAGGCCGGCACGCTGGGCACGACGCTGCACCAGCTGTTCCAGCGCTCGTTCTCGGTGGCCAAGGAAGTGCGCACGTCCACCGAGATCGGCGCGCATTCGATCAGCATGGCCGCCGCCGCGGTGCGCCAGGCCACGCAGCTGTTCGGCGACCTCGACAAGCTCTCCGTGCTGTTCGTGGGCGCAGGCGATATGATCGAGCTGGTCGCCACGCACTTCGCGGCGCGCACGCCCGCGACCATGGCGGTGGCCAACCGCACGCTGGAACGCGGAGAGAAGCTGGCAGTGCGCCTGGGCGCGCAGGCGATGCGGCTGGCCGACGTGCCCGCGCGGCTGCACGAGTTCGACATCGTCGTGTCCTGCACCGCCAGCACGCTGCCCATCATCGGCCTGGGCGCCGTCGAACGCGCGCTGAAGGTGCGCAAGCGCCGCCCGATGTTCATGGTCGACCTGGCCGTGCCGCGCGACATCGAGCCCGAAGTGGCGCAGCAGCGCGACGTCTACCTCTACACGGTGGACGACCTGTCCGAGCTCGTGCGCACCGCCGGCGCCAAGCGCCAGGCCGCCGTCGAACAGGCCGAGGCCATCATCGATGCCGGCGTGCTGGGCTTCTCGCACTGGCTCGACCAGCGCGCCACCGTGCCGCTGATCCAGGCGCTCACCCGCCAGGCCGACGATTGGCGCAGCGCCGAGCTGCAGCGCGCGCGCAAGGCGTTGGCCAAGGGCGACTCGGTGGACGCGGTGCTCGAGGCGATGAGCCGCGCGCTCACGCAGAAGATGCTGCACGGCGCGCTGGCCGAGCTGCGCACCAGCGAAGGCGAGCAGCGCCATCGGCTCACGGACACCGTCACGCGGCTGTTCCTGCGCCAGTCCACGCGGGACCCGGCCGACCCCGGGCTGTAGCGACGCGAAGCCGTCCTGGCATCCGCGCGGATGCCGCATCGCCTGCCCGCTCCTTCGGAGCCGGCCGCCCGCTCGCTCCCTCTCGCCAATCCGCCCATGAAAGACACGCTCCGCCAGCAATTCGACCGCCTCGGGATGCGGCTGCAGGAACTCGACGCGCGCCTGGCCGACCCCGCCGCGACCGCCGACATGAACAAGTTCCGCGAACTCTCGCGCGAGCAGGCCGAGGCGGCCGAGATCGTCGCGCTGTACCAGCGCTTCACGCAGCGCGAGGCCGATCGCGCCACCGCGCAGGAGATGCTGGACGCAGGCGACGACGACGCCGAGATGATCGCGATGGCGCGCGAGGAGCTCGCCGCCTGCGACGCCGACCTCGCGGCGCTGGACGCGGCGCTGCAGGCCACGCTGCTGCCGCGCGACCCCGACGACGCGCGTCCGGCCTTCGTCGAGATCCGCGCCGGCTCGGGCGGCGAGGAGTCGGCGCTGTTCGCGGCCGACCTGCTGCGCATGTACCTGCGCTACGCCGAACGCCAGGGCTGGCGCAGCGAGATCATGAGCGAGAGCCCGTCCGACCTCGGCGGCTTCAAGGAGGTGGTCGTCCGGCTGGAGAACCCGGCCGGCGCACGCGGCCTGGCCGCCGCCACCGAAGGCGTCTACGGCCAGCTGCGCTTCGAGTCCGGCGGCCACCGCGTGCAGCGCGTGCCGGCCACCGAGACGCAGGGCCGCGTGCACTCCAGCGCCTGCACGGTGGCCGTGCTGGCCGAGCCCGCCGCCCCGGCCGAGGTCACGCTCAACCCGTCCGAGCTGCGCATCGACACCTTCCGCGCCAGCGGCGCCGGCGGCCAGCACATCAACAAGACCGACAGCGCGGTGCGCATCACGCACATCCCCACGGGCATCGTGGCGGAATGCCAGGACGATCGCTCGCAGCACCGCAACAAGGCCAAGGCGATGACGGTGCTGCTCGCGCGCCTGCAGGGGCGCGAGCGCGCGGAACGCGACGCGCGCGACGCCGCCGAACGCAAGAGCCTGATCGGCTCGGGCGACAGTTCCGACCGCATCCGCACCTACAACTTTCCGCAGGGCCGGCTGACCGACCACCGCATCAACCTGACGCTCTACAAGCTCGGCGCGGTGATGGAGGGCGACCTCGGCGAGGTGGTGGGCGCGCTGCGCGCCGCGCGCGCGCAGGAGCAACTGGCGGCGTTGGAGTCGGGCGCTTGACCCAGGCCTCGACCATCGCTGCGACGCTGCGCGACGCGCGTTCGCGCGGCGTCGAACGGCTGGATGCGCAGTTGCTGCTGGGTCACGTCGTCGGACAGTCGCGCGCCTGGCTGCTGGCGCACGGCGATGACTCGCTGCCGCCGGACCAGGCAGTTGCCTTCGGCGCGCTGGTCGAGCGCCGCGTCGCCGGCGAACCCTTCGCCTACATCATCGGCGAACGCGAGTTCCACGGCCTGACGCTGGCCGTGGACGCCGCCGTTCTCGTGCCGCGGCCCGACACCGAGACCCTGGTCGACTGGGCACTCGAAATTCTGGACGGCGAACTGCGCGGCGGCCCCGCGCCCGCAGTGATCGACCTGGGCACCGGCAGCGGCGCCATCGCGCTGGCGATCAAGCACCACTGCGCGCGCGCGCAAGTGTGGGCGGCCGAACGCAGCGCGCCCGCGCTGGCGGTCGCGCACGCCAACGCCGAACGGCTCGGGTTGGACGTGCACTTCGCGCGCGGAGACTGGTGGGCCGCGCTGGACGGCCTGTCCGGTATCCCGGCGTTCGACCTGGTGGTCAGCAATCCGCCCTACATCGTCGCGGGCGACCCGCATCTCGCGGCCTTGACGCACGAGCCGCTGGCCGCGCTGGTCTCGGACGGCGACGGACTGGGCGACATCACCCGGATCGCCGCAGGCGCCCGCGGCCGCCTGCGCGCGGGCGGCTGGCTGCTGTTCGAGCACGGATGGACGCAGGCGGACGCCGTCTCGGCGATCCTGCGCGAGGCAGGCTTCGCCAACGTCCAGACGCGACTGGACATCGAGGGCCGCCCGCGTTGCAGCGGCGGCGCGCTGCGGGCCTGAATCGACAGTTGTAAAGCGCCCGGACTCCGCACGCAAGCGTCTCTGGCAGCGCTATCGTGACAGTGTCCGCGCCGGGTCACAGGACGTAATGAGACTGGAGAAAACCGTGCAGTTTGCCGATATCTCGAACACGGCAATAGGCGTAGCATCGATTTTCAGGAGTCTGGTCACTGCCTCGCGGGGCATTCAGGAGCCGACCATGGGACATTCACTTGCGACAGGGCGCCGCTCGCGCACCAGCCAACGAATCGCCGCACTGGCGACGCTCGCGGCATTGACGATGGGGGCCCGAGCCGAAGGTTTGACGCTGCGTGCGCAGGAAATCGCGTATCCATCGCACCCCGATGATGAGTATGCGCTCACCAGCTACCATCTCTCCGCCAACTCGATCCGCCTGCTCGGCGACTACTACTTCTTCGATCCGACCCAGAGCGACATGGGCCCCACGCTCGGCAGCCTGACGGGCGGCTTCCGGGCCAGCACCGGCATGGTCGGCCTGGCGCAACCGATGTCGCTGTACGACACGCAGCAGAGCGCGCCCTACATCGGCCTGGGCTACAGCCACCTCTGGCTCAACAGCCAGCTGAGCCTCAACGCCGATTTCGGCCTGGCGTCGCAAAACCGCAGCCACGGCCTGTTCGGCAGTGGCGCCAGCCTGGACGACGTCACCAGCCAGTTGCGCTGGGCGCCGGTGATGGCGGTCAACGTCCGCTACTCGTTCTGAACGTTCGCCCCAGACCTTTGGTGTGCGCCGCCACGCGGTTTGGCTTATAAACGGAGGATCCGCGCCAGCGTGCGCCCCTTCCTTGAATTGCACTGCCATGTCCGACGTCCAGCAACGCATCGATGACCTCGTGAAGAACAACCACATCGTGTTGTTCATGAAGGGCACCGCCCAGTTCCCGCAATGCGGCTTCTCCGGCCGCGCCGTCCAGATCCTGAAGGCCTGCGGCGTGACCGACCTGAAGACGGTCAACGTGCTGGAAGACGGCGAAGTGCGCCAGGGCATCAAGGACTACGCCAACTGGCCGACGATCCCGCAGCTGTACGTCAACGGCGAGTTCGTCGGCGGCTCCGACATCCTGATGGAGATGTACGAAGCAGGCGAGCTGCAGCCGCTCCTGGCCGCCTGATTTGAATTCCCCCGTCGCGCGATCGCAGCCTGGCGGGCCTGCGGCAATCATCGTCGGCATCACCGGCGCCTCGGGCGCCGCGTACGGCGTACGCCTGCTGGAACGCCTGGGGCAACTGGGCGCCCAGACGCACCTGGTCGTCACGCCGTCCGGCGTGATCAACGTCCACCACGAGCTGGGCCTGTCGCGCGACGAGCTTGCCGCCAAGGCCACGCACACGTGGGCGGTCGGCGACATCGGCGCCTGCATCGCCAGCGGCAGCTTCGCGGCACTGGCGATGGTGGTGGCGCCGTGCTCGATGAAGTCGCTGGCGGCCATCGCCCACGGCTTCGGCGACAACCTGCTCACGCGCGCGGCCGACGTGATGCTCAAGGAACGCCGCCGCCTGGTGCTGATGGTGCGCGAAACACCGTTCAACCTGGCCCACCTGCGCAACATGACCGCCGTCACCGAGATGGGCGGCATCGTGTTCCCGCCGCTGCCGGCGTTCTACAACAAGCCGCAGACGATCGCGGAGATGGTGGACGACACCGTCGAACGGGTCGTCGAGATGCTGGGCGTGGCTGGTGCGGCGCCGCGGCGGTGGAACGGCTTGTAGCGTTCGTGCGGTGCCATGCGAGGGGTCTCGCATCCGCTAATGCGACAAGGCGCTCGCGCCCTTGGCCTGCGGATCCGTCCACTCCCACCGCTTGCGCGCCCCCAGCACCATGTTCGGATATGCCGACTGCCCGCGGCTGCCGTTGTAGCGGCCGAGCGCCATGAACAGGTCGCCGTTCTCGACATCGAGGTAGTGGCGCAGGATCACGCAGCCGAAGCGCAGGTTGACCTGCATCACGAACAGGCGCGCGGCGTCGCCGTCGCCGATCTGGCGCGTCCAGAACGGCATCACCTGCGTGTAGCCGCGCGCCCCGACGCTGCTGATCGCGTACTTGCGAAAGCCGCTTTCGGCCTGGATGAGGCCCAGCACCAGCGCGGGCTCGAGTCCGGCTCGATGGCTCTCGTACCAGACCGTCTGCAGGAACTCGATGCGCTCGTGGCCTTCGCTCTTGCTCTTCTTGAGCCGCTCGCTCATCGCGCCCAGCCAGCGCAGGTAGGCCAGGCGCTGGTCGATGTTGTCGAACTTGAGCTCGGGCGGCGGCGCGCTGCTGGCGATGGCGGCGCTGAGCGCGGTGCGCACGGCGTCGGCCAGCGGCTCCTCGATCTGCGCCCCCGCGTGCGCGCGCGTCACGCAGGCGAGCGCGAGCACAAGCGCGCACGCGGCGGCCGCGCGACGGCCGCGCCAGCGTGGCGTCATGCCGCCAGGCGCGCCCGCAGGTCGGCCACGATGTCTGGCAGCGCCACGCTGCTGGCCTTGTCCTCGCGGCGGCCCTGCACCTCGAGCCGGCCTTCCTTCAAGCCGCGGTCGGAGATGACCACGCGCTGCGGAATGCCGATCAGCTCCCAGTCGGCGAACATCGCGCCCGGGCGCTCGCCGCGGTCGTCCAGCATCACGTCGACGCCCACCGCGGCGAGCTCGTCGTGCAGCTTGTCGGCGGCGGCCTTGATCTCGGCGTTGCGGTCGTAGCCGATCGGGCAGATCACCACCGTGAACGGCGCCAGTGCCACCGGCCAGATGATGCCGCGCGCGTCGTGATTCTGCTCGATGGCGGCGGCCACGATGCGGGTCACGCCAATGCCGTAGCAGCCCATCTCGAACGGCTGCGGCTTGCCCGCCTCGTCCAGGAACGTGGCCTTCATTGCGACCGAATACTTGGTGCCGAGGTAGAACACGTGGCCGACCTCGATGCCGCGATCGATCGCGAGCACGCCGTGCCCGTCGGGCGACGGATCGCCGGCGACGACGTTGCGGATGTCGGCGACGACGTCGGGCTCGGGCAGGTCGCGTCCCCAGTTCGCGCCGGTGAAATGGAAGTCGGGCTCGTTGGCGCCGCAGACGAAGTCGCTCATGTTGGCGACGGTGCGATCGGCGATGACCTTGACGGGCTTGTTCAGGCCGATCGGGCCGAGGTAGCCGGGCTTGCAGCCGAAGTGCTCGTCGATCTCGGCGACGGTCGCGAAGCGGAAACCCTGCTTCAGGCCGCCGATCTTGCCGACCTTGACCTCGTTCATGTCGTGATCGCCGCGCAGCAGCAGCAGCCACACGGTGACCTTCTTGACGTCGCCCCTGTCGTCGAGCTCGTCGGTGGCCAGCACCAGCGACTTCACGGTGCGATCGAGCGGCAGGCCCAGCAGCGCAGCGACGTCGGCGCAGGTGCTCTTGCCGGGCGTGGGCGTCCTGGCGAGCGCAGCCGTGGCCGCGGCCCGCATGGCGATCAGGCCGACGGCCTCGGCCAGCTCGATGTTGGCCGCGTAATCGGAGCCGCTGCTGTAGATCAACGCGTCCTCGCCGGTATCGGCGATGACCTGGAACTCTTCCGACAGGTCGCCGCCGATCGCGCCGGAGTCGGCCGCCACGGCGCGGTACTTCAGGCCGAAGCGGTCGAAGATGGCGCGGTAGGCCACGCGCATGACGTCGTAGCTCGCCTTGGCCGCGGCCTGGTCGCGGTCGAAGGAATAGGCGTCCTTCATCGTGAACTCACGGCCGCGCATGATGCCAAAGCGCGGACGGCGCTCGTCGCGGAACTTGGTCTGGATCTGGTAGAAGTTCTTGGGCAGCTGCTTGTAGCTGCGCAACTCCTGGCGCGCGATGTCGGTGATCGCCTCCTCGGAGGTGGGCTGCAGCACGAAGTCGCGGTCGTGGCGATCCTTCAGGCGCAGCAGCTCGGGGCCCATCTTGGAAAAGCGGCCGCTCTCGTCCCACAGCTCCGCCGGCTGGACGACGGGCATCGCGAGTTCGACGGCACCGGCGCGGTTCATCTCCTCGCGCACGATGGCCTCGACCTTGCGGATCACCCGCAGGCCCATCGGCATGTAGTTGTAGATGCCGGCGCCGAGCTTCTTGATCATGCCGGCTCGGGTCATCAGCTTGTGGCTGGTCACTTCCGCGTCAGCGGGGGCTTCCTTGAGCGTGGAAACGAAGAACTGGGAGGCTTTCATGGGCGCAAGGTTACCGGGTTGTCATCAAGGAATCACGAATCTTGGCGGCGCATGCGGAAAAACGCGAACTCGTGTTTTATGTACCGCCGGTGCAATAATGGTTGCAGTTAAAGAATCGGGGTCAGATTATGCTCGACCGAGAGGGCTTCAGGCCCAACGTCGGCATTGTGCTGCTCAACTCGCGCAACCAGGTGTTCTGGGGAAAGCGTCTTCGCACGCATTCCTGGCAGTTCCCGCAAGGGGGCATCAAATACGGCGAGTCGCCCGAGCAGGCGATGTTCCGCGAGCTCCACGAGGAAGTGGGGCTGCTGCCCGACCACGTGAAAATCCTTGCCCGCACCCGCGACTGGCTGCGCTACGAGGTGCCCGAACACTACATCCGCAAGGATGCGCGGGGCCATTACCGCGGCCAGAAGCAGATCTGGTTCCTGCTCAAGCTGCTGGGCCGCGACAGCGACATGAACCTGCGCGCCACCGACCATCCTGAATTCGACGCGTGGCGCTGGAACGATTACTGGGTTCCGCTGGACGTCGTCATCGAATTCAAGCGCGGCGTATACCAGCTGGCGCTCACCGAACTCGCGCGCTTCCTGCCCAAGACCAATTACCACAACCGCTACCTGCGCGGCGGTTCGCGCGGCCCGCGCGACGATCACGACCTGCAGAGCGACCTGCCGGATGACGCCGACGCCAGCGGCCTGCCCGGCCCGCACGCAGGCCCGGAAGACCTGTCGCTGGACGATCTGCCGGCACGCTGATTCTCCGGATCAGCCGATGACGAGGTTGTCCCGGTGCACCAGCTCGGGCTCGTTGGCGTAGCCCAGCGCCGCCTCGATCTGCGACGAGGGCTTGCGCGCGATCAGGCGCGCCTCGGCCGACGAGTAGTTGGCCAGGCCGCGCGCCACCATGCTGCCGTCCAGGGCCCGCACCGCGATCACGTCGCCGCGATGGAACTCGCCCTCGACCTCGCGCACGCCGATCGGCAGCAGGCTCTTGCCTTCGTCGCGCAGCTTGGTCGCCGCGCCGTCGTCCACCACCACCGCACCGCGCAGCTGCAGGTGATCGACCATCCAGCGCTTGCGCGCGGCGACCTTGGCGGTCTGCGCCGCGAGCAGCGTGCCGATCGGCTCGCCTTCGGCCAGGCGCAGCAGCACGTCGCGCTCGCGGCCCCAGGCGATGACGGTGCTGGTCCCCGAGCCGGACGCCCGCTTGGCGGCCAGGATCTTGGTGAGCATGCCGCCGCGGCCGATGGACGAGCCGGCGCCACCGGCCATGCGCTCGAGTTCGGGGTCGCCAGCACGCGCGCGCGCGACGAAAGTCGCATCGGGGTTCTTGCGCGGGTCGGCGGTGTACAGGCCCGGCTGGTCGGTGAGGATGACGTAGGCATCGGCGTCGACCAGGTTGGCCACCAGCGCGCCCAGCGTGTCGTTGTCGCCGAACTTGATCTCGTCGGTGACGACGGTGTCGTTCTCGTTGATGACCGGGATCACCTTCAGCCCCAGCAGCGTGACCAGCGTCGAGCGCGCGTTGAGATAGCGCTCGCGGTCGGCCAGGTCGGCATGCGTCAGCAGCACCTGCGCGCTGCCGAAGCCGTGCTCGCGCAGCTTGCTCTCGTACATCTGGGCCAGGCCCATCTGGCCGACGGCCGCGGCCGCCTGCAACTCGTGCAGTTCCTTGGGCCGAGCCGTCCAGCCCAGGCGCTTCATGCCCTCGGCGATCGCGCCGGACGAGACCATCACGATCTCGCGGCCGGACTGGCCCAGCGCCGCCATCTGGCGGCACCAGTTGCCGATCGCCTCGGCATCGACGCCGCGGCCTTCGTTGGTGACCAGGCTGGAGCCGACCTTGACGACGATGCGGCGCGCCTGGCGCAGTTCATCGTTGACCGACGCGGCCTCGGCGGTCGCGGAAGACGCCGCGCCGGACGTCATGCCGCGCGCGTGCGCCGCCGCACCGTCGCCGCGGGCGCGACGACTTCGGGCTCGGGCTCGATGGGCGCGAAGCGCGGATCGACCGGCTCGTCGTTGTCGGCCTTGGCCGCCTTGTCCACGACCTTCCTGGCGGCGCGCACCGGGCGCACCGGTTCGTCGATGGCGGGCGCCACGACGGGCGCAGACTCCTCGAAGCGCGGATCGACCGCCGGCGCGGGCTGCTCCACCTGGGCGTGCACGTGCTCGAAGATCGCGTGCAGCATCGGCTGCAGACCTTCGCGCGCCAGCGCGGAGACCTCGAACACCGGGCCCTTCCACTTCAGGCGCTTGACGATGTCCTTGCAGCGGGCGGCGCGCTCTTCGGCCGTCAGCATGTCCAGCTTGTTGAGCACGAGCCAGCGCGGCTTGGCGGCCAGCTCGGGGTCGTATTTCTCGAGTTCACGCGCCAGGGCCTTGGCCTCCTTGACCGGATCGACGCCCGCATCGAACGGCGCGGCATCGACCACGTGCAGCAGCAATCGCGTGCGCTGCAGGTGGCGCAGGAACTGGTGGCCGAGGCCGGCGCCCTCGGCGGCGCCCTCGATCAGGCCCGGGATGTCGGCGACGACGAAGCTCTTTTCCGGTGCGACGCGCACGACGCCCAGGTTCGGATGCAGCGTCGTGAACGGATAGTCGGCGATCTTCGGGCGCGCGTTGGAGATCGCGGTGATCAGCGTCGACTTGCCCGCGTTGGGCATGCCCAGCAGGCCGACGTCGGCCAGCACGCGCAGTTCGAGGCGAACCTTCTTCTGCTCGCCGGGCCAGCCGGGCGTCTTCTGGCGCGGCGCGCGGTTGGTGCTGGTCTTGTAGTGCAGGTTGCCGAAGCCGCCGTCGCCGCCCTTGCACAGCAGCACGGGAACGTCGGGCTCGACGAGTTCGGCCAGGATCTGGTCGGTCTCGAAGTCCTTGATCATGGTGCCCACGGGCACGCGCAGCACGACGTCCTCTGACGCCGCGCCGAACTGGTCGGAGCCGCGGCCGGGCTCGCCGTTGCGCGCCTCGTGGCGCCGGTTGTAGCGGTAGTCGATCAGCGTGTTGAGGTTGCGGTCGCCCACGAACCACACGCTGCCGCCCTTGCCGCCGTTGCCGCCGTTGGGGCCGCCGAAGGGAATGCACTTCTCACGACGGAAGCTCATGCAGCCGGCGCCGCCATTGCCGGCAGCAATGTCGATCACGGCTTCATCAACGAATTTCATGGGAAGGTCCTTCTTTGCGGCGGCGCCGGCTTCACGACGGAACAATAAACGAGAAAGCCCCGGCATGCCGGGGCTTCGCAAACCGTCCTGAGGCCGGTGCTGCGACTTACAGCGGCGTCACGAACACGGTCTGGCGGTTCAGGCTGCCCTTGGTGGCAAACGAGATCTTGCCGTCGACCAGCGCGAACAGCGTGTGGTCGCGGCCCATGCCGACGTTCTCGCCGGCGTGGAACTTGGTGCCGCGCTGGCGGACGATGATGGAACCGGCCGAGACCGTTTCACCGCCGTAGCGCTTGACGCCGAGCATCTTCGGTTGGGAGTCGCGGCCGTTCCGGGTGGAACCGCCGCCTTTTTTCTGTGCCATGGTGCATTAGCTCCTGTGCAATGAGTTTTCAGCCGAGTCGACGCTTACGCGTTGATGGCCGAGATCTCGATTTCGGTGAAGTGCTGGCGATGACCGCCATGCTTCTGGTAGTGCTTGCGACGGCGCATCTTGAAGATGCGAACCTTGTCGTGCCTGCCTTGAGCAACCACGGTAGCCTTCACGCTTGCACCCGCGACCAGGGGCGCGCCGACCGTCAGTTCCGCGCCGTTGCCGACTGCGAGAACCTGATCCAACACGATTTCCTGGCCCACGTCCGCAGCAATCTGTTCTACCTTAATCTTTTCGCCGGCTGCAACCTTGTATTGCTTGCCACCGGTTTTTACGACCGCGTACATATAGGACC
>Ga0302279_10000826_pt1 | contig 45676 bp, 39 predicted proteins | sample III_Bog_N3_3_FD_194541 | JGI IMG/M metagenome (GOLD analysis project Ga0302279, IMG submission 194541) | Peat permafrost microbial communities from Stordalen Mire near Abisko, Sweden - III_Bog_N3_3 | ecosystem: Environmental > Terrestrial > Soil > Wetlands > Peat | place: Sweden: Abisko... | reverse complement strand
CGCCAAGGGGAGACCCCTTGGAACCCATCCCTTTAAGTGACGGGGGTCTGGGGCCTCAGGCCCCAGCGGGGTCCAGGGGCAGAGCCCCTGGCCTGTTATCATGTCCGAGATAGACATCGCCGCCCTAATCCGGGACGGCATGATGGTCGTGCTAAAGCTCGGCGGCCCCCCCTTGCTGGTCGCGCTAGTGGTCGGCCTGCTGGTATCGCTGCTGCAGGCCGTCACCCAGATCAACGAGGCCACGCTCGCCTTCGTGCCCAAGGTGGTGGCGATCGGCGCGGCCCTTGTGCTGCTCGGCCCGTTCATGATGGGCACGCTGACCGCCTACACGCACCGGCTGTTCGATGCGCTGGTCGCGGTCGGCGGCACATGACGGACGACGCGGCGCTGCTTGCCGCCCTGCCCGGCTGGGCATTCGCGCTGATGCTGGTGGTCGCGCGTGTCGGCGCGGCGATGGCGCTGCTGCCGGGCCTCGGCGAGGCGTCCGCGCCGTCCGTGGTGCGCGCCGGCCTCGCCTGCGGCATTGCGCTGCTGTTGCTGCCCGCGGTCGCACCCCTTGTCCCGCCGGTGCCGGAGGCCAGCGTTGCCGCCGCAGGCATGGTCGCCGCCGAAGTCGTCACCGGCCTCTGGCTCGGCTGGCTGGCGCGGCTGATCCTGCTGGCGCTGCCCATCGCCGGACAGATTCTGTCGTACCTACTCGGCATCTCCAACGTGCTGCAGCCCGACGCCGAGCTGGGTGCGCAGGCAACAGCCGTCGCGAAGCTGTTCGAGGTCGCCGCGCCGGCGCTGGTGCTGGGCTCGGGGCTGTACGCCCTGCCGCTGGCGGCCCTCGCCGGCAGCTACACACTGATCGCCCCGGGTTCGCTGCTGCCGGCCGGTGACGGCGCCGCCACCGCGGTCGGCGCGGTTGGGAAGGCCTTTGCCCTGGCCTTACAACTCGCGGCCCCGTTCGTGCTGGCAAGCATCGTCTGGGCGGTCGCGACCGGACTCCTGTCCCGCCTGGTGCCGCGGCTGCAGGTGTATTTCATGGCGATGCCGGCGCAGATTCTGGGCGGGTTGCTGCTGCTCGCCGTCACCACCGCCGGGCTGCTGTCCGCCTGGCAGAGCGCCGCGCGCGACATGCTGGCGTCGCTGCCGGGCCTGCCGTAGCCCGCGATGGCCGAGACCGGCGACGCCGAAGACCGGACGGAAGCCGCCACACCACGGCGGCTGCAACGCGCGCGCGAAGAGGGTCGCGTCGCGCTGTCCCGGGAGCTGCCGGTGCTGGCCGGCTTGGCTGCCGGGACGCTGACGCTCGGCTTTGCCGCCCCCGGCATCGTCGAGGACCTGGCGCACCGGCTGGGCGTGTTGCTGGCGCGGAGTGGCACGCTGCGGCCGGACGAGGCGATGCGGTTGGCGGTTGAGGCGCTGCTGCGCGGCGCGGCACCCTTTGTGTTCGCGGCCCTGGTCGCCGGCGTGGCCTCAACCGTCTTGCAGACCGGCGTTCTGCTGAACCCGAACGCGCTGCTGCCGTCGTTCGGTCGGGTCAGCCCGGTTGCGGGTTTCCGGCGGTTGTTCGGGACCGACAGCCTGGTCGAGACCGGCAAGTCGCTGGCCAAGGTGGCGGTCATCGGCGCGGTGTGCTGGCAGGTGCTGCGGTCCGATCTGCCGCTGCTGACCGCGGCGCCGTTCCGCGACCCGCGGACGCTGGTGTCGCAATGCGCCGGGCCGGTGATGCACGTGCTGCTGGTGATCCTCGCCGCGCAGGCCGTGATCACGGCGCTGGACATTTTCTGGGTGCGGCTACAGCTCGGGCGTGAGTTGCGAATGAGCCGCCAGGATATTCGCGACGAGCAGAAGGAAACCGACGGCGACCCGAAGATCAAGGCGCGCATCCGGCAGATCAGGCTGCTGCGGGCGCGGAAGCGGATGATGGCGGCGGTGCCGCAGGCGACGGTGGTGGTCACGAACCCGACGCATTACGCGGTGGCGTTGGCCTACGACCGGGCGCGAAGCGGTGCGCCGCGGGTGGTGGCGAAGGGGGTTGATTCGATGGCGGCGCGGATTCGCGAAGTGGCGAAGGAGCACCGCGTGCCGGTGGTGGCGAATCCGCCGCTCGCCCGGGCGCTGCATCTGGTGCCGCTGGACACCGACATTCCGGCCGAGCACTATCAGGCGGTCGCGGAGATCATTGCGTATGTCTGGCGGCTGGATCGGGCTGCGGGGGCGAGGAGGCGGTAGGTCGTTTTTTTGGCCTTAATCACTTGGCCAGAAGCCTCAAGCGATGTCAGTCGGGGAATTTTGCTAATTTTGCCGCGCTACTCACGGGACCACATCATAGCATCTTTGGAACAGGGGACGGACTGGGACCGCCAACGACAAGAAAAATCATATGGTGAAACTTGTTACAGTAGCTGCGGGTTTTATTAACCATACTGCAGTGTTATTGACCATAAGACCAGTTAAACAGAATATTGATAATACGATAGCTGAGTTCAAAACAATCGATCTGTTCCTACAAATTATTGATATCTCTTTGTATTCGTCCCGGTATATTGTATTATCTCCCCACTTCACAAAGAAAATCTCGAGTAGAAGTATGCTCGATATGGATAGTCCTGCTATTATCTCGAATTCTGTTATGCCATATGCCCTTATTCTTGACGGCCCGAAATTATTATCATGAAATTATTATCATGAAATACGTCTTGGAGACGTGAATTCTGAAAAGAGTTTAACGCCATTAGAATCGAATTGAAACCCAACAACCCTCTTGCCTTATTCAATATTCTATCAACCTCCTTCTCAAGGTATACTATGGCACCGGTTTCGTCAACGTCATTGCCTCTTTTTTCCCCATGCCTCTTCAATATATTAAGTCTAATTTCTTTAAGACTGTTACCGTAAGGAACACGAAGAATTTTGCATAGTGCCGCTGTTATGAAATAAAAAATGCCATCCGTCTGAAAAAAAGGTTCTATCTTGCGTTTTTCGCCCGATACGAATGGTACAATAACTGCCAATGAGAGACCGTAGATATTGAGCAATAGGATAATATTGCCTATACCGACGACGGCATAATCTATTTTATTATTAAATGCGAACAAGAATACCACAAATGTTGGAACTACCAGGAACACACCCAAAAGTCGGTCTTCGATTAACTCGATCAGCCACTTCGGAGTGGCGCTAAGTGCACGCCAGAAATCCAGAACGATTACACAACTCTCTCCCAGCACCAGCTTGACAAACCAACGCACCGCACCTTCCTCCGCGAAATCGTCAGATTGCCATGGGATCCGCCGCCGCCTCGAATGACCCGACGGGGCCGAAGGGTTGCTCCTCATACAGGTAACACTACCCTACGCTAGGTCTCGCATCCGCGGCGCAGCGGGCCGGTCAAATTTGGATGACCCATGGGAGAGAACACGAGCCACGCTGGTCCCGAAGATCGTTTTCGCACTTTGTTCTTGCCGACTCGCAAAAACAAGAACATACAGACAACGAACTCTTAACCTGTCAGCCCCATGCTGCGTTCCCGCTTTGGCCCCTTGCCACGACTCGAAACCATGATGCACAATCTATACGCGAGTAATTTGACGCTATGATACGCACGGTTGCAGCCACCCCGTAAGAACGAGGACCAATCCGCCATGGACAAGAACAAGGCGCTCGATGCCGCGGTGGCACAGATCGAGCGGGCGTTCGGCAAAGGCTCCATCATGCGCATGGGCCAGCGGCCAGGCGACGAGCATATCGAGGTCATTCCGTCCGGCTCCCTCGGGCTCGACCTGGCGCTCGGCATCGGCGGGCTGCCGCGCGGCCGGATCATCGAAATCTACGGCCCGGAGAGCTCCGGCAAGACCACCCTCGCCCTGCACGCCATCGCCGAGGCGCAGAAGCGCGGCGGCACCTGCGCCTTCATCGATGCCGAGCACGCGCTCGACCCGCTCTACGCCCGCAAGCTCGGTGTGGACGTGGACAACCTGCTGATCAGCCAGCCCGACGCCGGCGAACAGGCGCTGGAGATCGCCGACACCCTCGTGCGCTCCGGGGCGATCGACGTGCTGGTGGTGGACAGCGTCGCCGCCTTGGTGCCGCGCGCCGAGCTGGAGGGCGAGATGGGCGACACCCATGTCGGCCTGCACGCAAGGCTGATGAGCCAGGCGCTGCGCAAGCTCACCGGCAGCGTCAGCCGCAGCAAGACCATGCTGGTGTTCCTCAACCAGATCCGCTTGAAGATCGGCGTGATGTTTGGCAACCCCGAGACCACCACTGGCGGCAACGCGCTGAAGTTCTACGCCTCGCTGCGGCTCGAGATCCGGCGGATCGGCCAGATCAAGGAGCGGGACGAGGCGGTGGGCAACCAGACCCGCGTGAAGGTCGTGAAGAACAAGCTGGCGCCGCCGTTCCGCCAGGTCGAGTTCGACATCATGTATGGCGAAGGCATCAGCAAGGTCGGCGAGCTGATCGATCTCGGGGTGAAAGCCAGCGTGGTGGAGAAGTCGGGCGCCTGGTACAGTCACGACAGCCAGCGGATCGGCCAGGGTCGCGAGAACGCCAAGCAGTTCCTGCGCGACCACCCGGAGGTCGCGGAATTGATCGAGCGCAAGGTCCGCGACCAATCGGGCGTGGTGGCGAATTCGATGCTGGCGAGCCCCGATGAGGGTGAGGGCGAGGAGGCCCAGGCCGCTGAATGACGTATCGCCGTCCCCAGGGCCATCATCCCAGGGGCCATCATCCCAGGGGCCATCATCCCAGGGATCATCCCAGGGGCCATCATCCCAGGGGCCATCATCCCAGGGGCCATCCCTCGGGCCATCCCTGGATCTGACCGAGGCCGATCACGCGCTGATCGCCGCCGCGCATGACGTGCTGGCGCGGCACTACCGCACGTTCTGGCACACGGTGGCCGCGGCGATCCGCGGCCGCGACGGGCGGGTATGGACCGGGCTGCATCTCGGCACCACGGTCGGGCGGCTGTCGGTGTGCGCCGAAGCGGTGGCGCTCGGCCGGGCGATCATGGACGGCGACGGCACGATCGAGATGGCGGTGGCCGTGCGCCACCCGAAGCCGGACGAGACGGACCGGGAGCTGGCGGTCGTGCCCCCCTGCGGCGCGTGTCGCGAGCTGATCCTGGACTACGATCCGGACGCGCTGGTGATCGTGAAGGAGAACGGCCACCTGGTGAAGCGCCCGGTGCGGGCGCTGCTGCCCTTGCCGTATCGGCGGTAAAGCCGACGGGCCGCCGACGTCGGCGTCACCTAGCGGAAGCTGCTTGCCGGCGGGCGCGTCCGGCTTGGCGCGGCCAAGGGGATCCAGGGCTGCTTGCACATCATTCCAGCGGCACGTTGCGTTCCAACTCCGCGAGCCAGGCGCGCGCATTGCCGTCCGACGGCGCCCGCCAATCCCCACGCGGCGACAGCGAGCCGCCTGCGCTCACCTTCGGCCCGTTCGGCATCGCCGAGCGCTTGAACTGGCTGAATGCGAAGAACCGCTTCAGGAACACGCCCAGCCAGTGCCGAATCTGCGGCAGGTCATATGCCATCCGCCGGTCGGCCGGGAACCCCGGCGGCCACGCGCCGTGCGCCGCGTCCGCCCAGGCGTGCAGCGCGAGGAAAGCGATCTTCGACGGCGGAAATCCTTGGCGCAGCGTGTAGAACAGGGAAAAATCCTGCAGCGCATAAGGGCCGACCACCGCTTCGGTGCTTTGCGGCGTCTCGCCCTCCCTGGTCGGGATCAGCTCTGGCGAAATCTCGGTGGCCAGAATGGCGTCCAGCGTCTCCGGCACCGGGGCTGCGAACTGCCCGGACGCCACCGCCCAGCGGATCAGGTGCTGGATCAGCGTCTTCGGCACGCCGGCATTCACGTTGTAATGCGCCATTTGGTCGCCGACGCCATAGGTGCACCAGCCCAGCGCCAGCTCGGACAGATCGCCGGTACCAATGACAATCCCGTTGTGCTGGTTGGCGAGCCGGAACAGGTAGTCGGTGCGCAGCCCCGCCTGCACGTTCTCGAACGTCGCGTCGTAGCGAAGTTCGCCGCTGGCGAAGGGATGGCCGATATCCTTCAGCATCAGGCTCGCCGCCGGGCGGATGTCCAGCTCGTGCCAGGTCACGCCCAGCGCCTGCATCAGTTTGATCGCGTTCGCTTTGGTGTGGTCGCTCGTGGCGAAGCCCGGCATCGTGTAGGCCAGGATGTTGCCGCGCGGCAGGCCCAGAAGATCGGTCGCCTGGGCGCACACCAGCAGCGCCTGCGTCGAATCCAGCCCGCCGGATACGCCGATCACGACCCGCTCGATGCCGGCGGCACGCAGCCGCTGGGTCAACCCGGAGACCTGGATGTTGTAGGCCTCGTAACAGTCCTGTGCGAGCCGGGCGGGATCGGCGGGCACGAAGGGATAGCGCGCAACGCGGCGCTCCAGCCCGATATCCGCGACCGGCGGATCGAGGCGAAACCCGATGCGGCGGAACGGCACCGCGTTGCGCCGGCGGTTTTGGTCGAACGAGCCCATCTGCATCCGCTCGTGCCGCAGCAGGTCGAGATCGATGTCGGCAACTGCAACCTGGTCGCCGGACGGAAACCGCTCGGTCTCGGCCAGCGTGCCGCCATTCTCGAAGATCGAGGCCTGACCGTCCCAGGCCAGGTCCGTGGTGGATTCTCCCGCGCCCGCCGCCGCATAGACATAGGCAGCAACGCAGCGCGCCGACTGGGAGCGGCACAGCAGCCGGCGGACCTCCGCCTTGCCGATGGTGATGTTGCTGGCTGACAGATTGGCGAGCACCGTAGCGCCGGCGAGCGCGGCTTGGGCGCTTGGCGGAATCGGCACCCAGACATCCTCGCAAATCTCCGCATGCACGACGAAACCGGCAACGTCGTCCGCAGCGAACAGCAGGTCCGGGCCGAACGGCGCGCGCTGGCCGGCAATCGCAATCTCCCCACCGTCGCTGCCGTCGCCGGAGACGAAGTGCCGCGGCTCGTAGAACTCGCGGTAGTTGGGCAGGTGAACCTTCGGCACAACGCCCAGCAGCCGGCCACGGTGGATCGCAACCGCCGTGTTGTACAGCGCGCCAAGATGCCTGATCGGCGCCCCGACCAGCAGCAGCGGCAGCAGGTCGGCCGATGCCGCGATGAGATCCCCGATCGCCCGTTCCACCGCATCGAGCAGCGTGCCCTGCTGCAACAAGTCGCTGATCGCGTAGCCGGAGAGGCCAAGCTCCGGGAACACGGCCAGCGCGACGCCGCGCCTGTCGCAATCGCGCGCGATACTCAGGATCGAGTCCGCGTTCGTGGCTGGATCTGCCAGCGAGGTTCGTGCCGTGCAGGCCGCAACGCGCACGAAGCCGTGTCGGTAGATCGATCGGAAGCTCATCAAGGCTCCGTTGCTTCAAGACGCTTCCCGGCGGCCGATGCCTCGGTTGGCGCGGCGCCGCGACCCGCAACGCTGCCGCTCCCAGGCGCGTCATCACAGCGCCAGGCCGGGCGCGGAAGGACCAATATGCGAGCGACAGTCATTGTCCCGCGAGTATGGAACAGGGCCGCAACTTGCGCTATCCGGCCGCCGTTATCGGGCCACTCGCAAGGAGCCCGCCGTGTCCGACAATCCCCTTGAAGAAACCGCCGCTCGCCATCAGCGCATCCGTGAGCGTGCCTACCATCGTGGGAGGCCGATGGCCGCCCGGAGGGACGCGACCTGGAAAACTGGGAGCGTGCCCGCGAGCTGATCGGGCCGGAGGACAGCGCCGGGGCCGGCCTTCTGCCCAATCCGCAGAACAAGCCGCCCCGCGGGACCGGGATCGAGGAAGCGGACATCGAGGAGAACCTCGGCGCGTTCCCCGGCCGCCTGACCGATCAGGGCGACCGGCAGCCGACACCCGCACCGCGCCGCAGCCCGTATCACCACGCGGAACTGCAAGCGCAGACCCTGGATGACGAGCGCTAGCCGGGCACCGCCAGCCCCCGCCAAGCGGCGCCTTCCGGATGAGGGCAAGTGGGCACGAAAACGGTCGCACCGAAACCCTTGTTCCGCCCTGTTGCTGCCACACGCCGAGGCGATGTTTCGCCCTGTCTGCTGAAGACGATACCTCGGGGATCGGACCATGCGCTTCCTGCGTACCTATGGCCGCGTGATCGGCTTGCTCGGCCGCGATCTGCGGATTGCCGCGCTGCTCACCGCCGCCAACCTTGCCTTTGCCTGCCTGCAATTCATCGATCCGTTGCTGTTCGGCCGGGTGGTGAGCCTGCTGGCCGGCTCGGACAAGATTGCGCCGGACGCCTTGTGGTTCCAGGCGGCCACCCTGCTCGGAATCTGGGGGGCCGTCGGCGTCGCCGGCATCCTGAGCAATATCTTCGTCTCACTGCAAACCGAACGGCTGGCGCACCGCCACCGCATCAAGGCGATGGCGCACTATTTCGGCCACGTGCTGCACCTGCCGCTGTCGTTTCACGGGGACACGCATTCCGGCCGGCTGATGAAGGTCATGCTGTCGGGTACCGACGGGTTGTTCGGCGTCTGGCTGGTGTTCTTCCGCGACCAGCTCTCGACCGTGCTGTCCGTCTGCGTGCTGCTGCCTCTGACGCTGTTCCTGAACTGGCGCCTTGCGCTGGCGCTGATCGTGCTGGTCGCGATTTTTGTCGTCGTTACGGCCCTGGTGATCCGCAAGACCGAGGACGGCCAGCGCCGCGTCGAGGCCTTCAACTCGCAACTCGCCGGCACCGCGCAGGATGCGCTCGCCAATGTGATGGTGGTGCAGTCCTTCTCCCGGCTCGGCAGCGAGGCGCGCATCTTCGGCGACATCGCGCAGCAGGTCATCCGCCATCAGTTCCCGGTGCTGAACTGGTGGGCGCTGGTCAACGTGCTGACCCGCGCATCCTCCACCCTGGCGGTGATCACGATCGTTGTGCTCGGCACCTGGCTTCACGTGCACGGCAAGGCCTCGGTCGGCGAGATCGTCTCTTTCATGGGCTTGGCGACCCTGCTGATCGGCAGGCTCGAATCCGCGGTCGCGTTCGTCGCCTCGCTGTTCTTCCGCCTGCCCTCGCTGGAGCAATACTTCTCCGTGCTGGACCAGCAGAGTTCCGTCCCCGAGCGGCCCGAGGCGCGCCGGCTCTGGGCGCCGCGCGGCGAGGTAGCGTTCGAGAACGTCTGCTTTGCCTATCCGGGCGGCAGCAACGTGCTGGACGACGTGTCCTTCGTGGCCCGGCCAGGGACCTCGGTTGCGCTGGTCGGCCAGACCGGCGCCGGCAAGTCCACTGCCATGGCGCTGCTGCAGCGGCTGTGGGACCCGACCAGCGGCATGGTCACGATCGACGGCCAGGACCTGACCGACGTCTCGCTCGACAGCCTGCGCGCCAATGTCGGCGTGGTGTTCCAGGACAGCCTGCTGTTCAACCGCTCGATCCGCGACAACCTGCGGATCGGCCGGCCCGACGCCACCCAGGAGGAGATCGAGCAAGCGTGCCGCAGCGCGGACGCGCACGAGTTCATCGTCCGCCAGCCGCATGGTTACGACACGATGATCGGCGAGCGCGGCGCAACCCTGTCCGGCGGCCAGAAGCAGCGGCTCGCCATCGCGCGCGCGCTGCTGAAGGACCCGCCGATCCTGATCCTGGACGAGGCCACCAGCGCGCTGGATTCCGCGACCGAGGCCCGGGTGGGACGCGCGCTGAAGGCGCTGATGGCAGGCCGCACGACGTTCATCATCGCGCACCGCCTGTCCACCGTGCGGGACGCCGACGAAATCATGGTGTTCGACGCCGGACGCGTGGTGGAGCGGGGCACGTTCGAGGCGCTGCTGGCACGCCGCGGGCGCTTCGCCGACCTGGTGGCGACCCAGCTTTCGCCGTCGCTTCCGGAGCTGGTGGCCGCCGAGTAATCACAGCTCTGTTCCGGCGGCACGCGTCAACCGCATGTGAGTCCGGTTAACGCTTACTCGCCTCATATCTCCCGCTGCTCAGTCCACGACGGGAGAAGTCCAATGCTAAGACTTGCTTTGTTGTTTCTCGTGATCTCGATCGTTGCAGCAGTCTTTGGCTTCGGCGGGATCTCCGCGGCATCAGCCGATATCGCACGCATCCTTTTCTTTGTCGCCATCGTGATCTTCGTGGTGCTGCTGGTCGCCGGCCTGATCGGCGGCAGCACATTATGGTAGCCATGGTAGCCGCGCTTCAGCCATAGCGCGGAGGCTGACCGCATTTTGGCTGCGGTGACCCCCTGACCGGCAGCCGGGCTCTTGCAGGGCGGGTCCGGATCGCGCATTCTCCGTACATCAATAAGCGGAGGCGTCGATCCGACCCTTCCGCAAAACCCGGGAGTGAAGTCCATGACGATTGCGTCCGTTCTCAGGCATAAGGGCCATCAGGTCATCACGGTCGAACCCACCGAAACGATCGCCCAGGTCGCGAAGGTGTTAACGGCGCAGCACATCGGTGCCGTTCTCGTGATGGACCGGGCTGAACAAATGCTCGGCGTCTTGAGCGAGCGAGACATCGTGGTCAGCCTTGCGGCGCACGGCGCGGCGACGCTCTCGATGACCGCGGGACAATTGATGACGCAGCCCGTGCATGTCGTGCAACCACATGCAACGGTTGGCGAGGCAATGTCGGTGATGACCGAGGGCCGCTTCCGTCACCTGCCCGTGGTCGATAACGGCGTGCTGGTCGGGTTGATCAGCATCGGCGACATCGTCAAGGCCCGCATCATGGAGCACGAGAACGAAGTCGATAACTTGCGGGCCTACGTCGCCGGCAATTGATATCATCGTAGCAGGCTGCCCCTTCCCTCACGTCCTCATGAAGGATTGGTTTGGCGGTAATCCGCTCAAGGCGGCTGAAGCACCGATCTGGCACCTTTGAGAATTGTCCGGCGGGAGCGAGAGTCGTTCCCGCCAGACGTCAGTTGGGGCACATCCCCAGCGCGTCCCGTCATTTAGCAAGCCGGGCGTTACCAGCCGTAAAAGCCGAGTCACTGCGCCATATGCTGGGCAGATCTCTGTCCGGCCCGAGAATTGTCGTGCCAGGGCGGCCCGCCAATATTCACGTCGCTTGGCTTGGTAGCCGCACCTCCGGCAGCACCGCCTGCCAGCGCCCCGACTGCGACCCCGGGCGGTCCGCCGATCAAGCCGATAGCGGCGCCGGCCGCCGCGTCACCCTCGGCTCGCTCCGGCTCCCTGGTGCCACAGGCAGCCGACAAGCGAACGCCCGTCAGAGCGGCGATCGTGATAAGTCTGGTATGGATGCGCTCCCCGATGCTGACCACAAATGCGGCTTGAGCCGTCAGGTTCCGCGTCGCCAGGCGGCCTTTGCCCCCGGTCCGCTCTTAACCGCCTATTGGTGTGCTTTTGCCGTCGGCCATTGCGCCGATGCAGACGCGGTGCCTGGCGCAAGCTGACTTTCGCGCAGGATCCGCTCATGGCCATCGCCCTTGAAGCGGACGCGGTACTGGCAATCCCGCGCCTCGGCGGGAAGCTGCCGGACGATCGTGTAGACACCCCGCGGGACGTGGAAATCCATGGAACCTGGGAGGAAGTGAACCTCCTGCCCCACCGTGAACTTGTGATGGATCATCGGACGCTCCCCGGGTAATGGCGGCGCCGCCTTGCGGCGGGGAATGCGGCGCCGCCATTACGGCGGCGCCGGTCGGTTCCGCTCAGGCTGCCTGCAGGTTCTCCGCGGACAGCTTGCCTTGCTGCCCCCGCTGAACCTCGTAGCGAACCTTTTGCCCTTCGTTCAGGCTGCCTAGGCCAGCGCGCTCAACGGCAGAGATGTGAACGAAAACATCCTTGGAGCCATCATCCGGTTGAATGAAGCCATAGCCCTTCTGCGCGTTGAACCACTTGACCGTGCCAGTCGACATTGCGTCTCTCCTCAGTATCGGCGACCCGCACAGTGCGGGCCAGGTAACTCTTCATTGAGGGGAGCGTCGAATAGCGGAAGTACCGCAGCAGGCACGAGCAGCCCGGACCGAAAAGCGCCGATGCATTGATATAAAGCATCTGGTGCCCGATTGCGAGGCCGCCGGGGCAGATTCTTGTGAGGTCAGTCGGGCGCCGAATCCGGTCGTCACAAGGTTGGGACGACCCGGGTGGCGGCGCGCCTGGTTTTCACGTAAGGGGGCGGCTCGGAACAGGCTTGGCTCTACGGAAGGACGTCATGGCATTCAAGCCGAACTACAACCAGCAGCGTAGCGAACGGAATCGCCTCAAGCGGGAGAAGCAGGAGGCGAAGCAGCGCGAGCGGGAAGAGGCCGCCGCTCGCCGCAAGTCCAATCCGGACGAGGCCACCGCGGATGCCCCGCTGATCGACCAGGACGCGGGCGCGAGCTCGCTGCCGGTGGACGAGGAGCCGCAGACACGGTGACGTCAAACGCACCGGGGCAGAACCAAGGAGATGAGGTGTGGCGCCTAAACGCAAGATCCTGAGTACCATGATTTCGTTCGACGTGGTTTACGAGGATGGATCCCGAAGCTCGAACCGGCGTGTGCCGCTCATGGCGTTGAGCGGTTTGGACGGCGACATGCCGGCAAGGGCGATCATCGAGGAACAAGATCGCGAGATCGCGCTGGCCTCGGGCCGGCCGCGCGGTGCCATCAAGTCGCTGACCCGGGCCGTGGTGCGCGCGCCTGCGCGCGAATAGGGATGGCTGTGCCGTATCCAGCCGCCTCCGCTGAAAGCGTGGTGCGCGTGCCCGTGCGCTAGCCATCGGTGTACGCAGCGCCGCGGCCGGCTGCATCGCGACGCGCTCGCGAATACGCATTGGTCATTCCCTGCGTCGGACTTCTTGAAACGATCGTCAAGCCGCTGCTTGCGCTTACGCCTGTCGCCGGCATGCCGACAGGCGTAAGCGCAAGACGCCTGGGGCAGCAGCCGGGCGTTCTTGGTTTCAAGGGTAACGGGTTCTTCCTGGCAGCTTGTCCTGGCCGCTCCGTTTTCTTGGCGTCGCGTCGCCGGGCTGAAGCTGCTATAGCATCCGCTGTATGATCAGCTTCTGGATGTCCGAGGTACCCTCGTAAATCTGGCACACCCGTACGTCGCGGTAGATCCGTTCAACCGGATAGTCGGACACGTAGCCATAGCCGCCGAGCGTCTGGATCGCCGCCGAGCACACCGCCTCGGCCGCCTCCGACGCGAACAGCTTCGCCATGCAGGCTGCCTCCAGCGACGGCCTTCCCTCCGCCTTCAGCCGGGCCGCGTGCAGCGTCAACTGCCGCGCTGCCTCCAGCCGGGTCTTCGCCTCGGCCAGGCGGAATCCGACCGCCTGCATGTCGATGATCCGCTGTCCGAAGGCCTTGCGATCCTTCGCATAGGCCACCGCGCAGTCCAGCGCCGCCCGCGCCATGCCCACGCTCTGCGCTGCAATACCGATCCGCCCGCCTTCCAGCGTGGACAACGCGATCTTGTAGCCTTCGCCCTCGGCGCCGATGCGCTGGTCCTCCGGAACCGACATGTCGTCGAACGCCAGCGCGCAGGTCTCGCTTGCTTTCTGGCCGAGCTTTTCCTCGCGGCGAACCACCGCATAGCCGGGGGTGGCCTTGTCGACCACGAAGCAGGACAGCCCTTTCTTTCCGGCGGCTGGATCGGTCACCGCGATCAGCACCGTGCTGCCGGGAATGCTCCCGGAACTGATGAACTGCTTCGCCCCGTTGATGATGTAGCGGTCGCCCCGCTTCACCGCCCGCGTGCGCAGGGCAGCGGCGTCGGACCCCGCCTGCGGCTCGGTCAGCGCAAACGCGCCGACATGCTCGCCCGTCGCCAGTTTGCGAAGCCACCGATCCCGCTGGGCGTCGGTGCCGTAGCGCTTGAGAACCTCGCAGGTCGGCGAATTGTGCACGCTGATCATGGTGGAGACCGAGCCGTCGCCGGCGGCAATCTCCTCCAGCATCAGCGCGTAGGTCACCGCATCGATGTCGGACCCATCCCAGTCCGCCGGCGTGGTGGCGCCGAACATGCCCAATTCGCCCAGCGCACGGATGACCTCGGGCTCGATGGCGCCAGCCTTCTCCCGCGCCGCCGCGCCGGGCGCCAGCCGCTCCTGCGCGAATTTCCGGGCCATGTCGATGACGAGCGTGTCGACGGGTTGAGGCAAGGTATCGGGCATCGTGCAAGCCTCAGAGGGGTAGGACTTCGGGCCGACGCTGTTGTCCTTGTCCGGCCCAATTGCGTCAAGCCGCCCCCTGGCCGCCCCTTGGGCCGATGTGCCTGGCAGATCCCGTTCCGCGGCATGCTGCGGTGCAGCAGTCTTCAGGCGTGCCCGGTGGCGGCTTTGTGCTCGGCCGGGTTCGTGTGTGTCGGCTAGCCTGTCATCATCTAGCCTGTCATCATGGGGACGACGTCGATCACCGTGGCAGAAGACCCGCGCGTGCTGCTGCTTCTGCGCCGCGCCGACGACGCGCTGATCCTCGGCCACCGGCTGAGCGAGTGGACCGGGCATGCCCCGCTGCTCGAAGAGGAGCTGGCGCTGGCCAACATGGCGCTCGACCTTATCGGGCAGGCACGCGCGCTGTACCAGGAAGCCGGTGCCGTGACGGGACACACCGAGGACCAACTCGTCTATCTGCGCGATGTCCGGGAATGGCGAAACTGCCTGCTGGTGGAACAGCCAAACGGCGACTTTGCGGCGACGATCGTCCGGCAGGTACTGTATTCCGCCTACGCCGATCTGTTCTGGCGGGCCGCCTGCGGCTCCGGCGACGCCGCCCTCGCGGCCATCGCCGGCAAGGCGGAAAAGGAATGCGCCTACCATCTCCGCCACGCCGCCGAGTGGCTTGTGCGGCTCGGCGACGGTACCGCCGAAAGCCGCCGCCGCGCGCAGGCTGCCGTGGACGTGCTCTGGCCCTATGCGGGCGAGCTGTTCGCCACCGATGCGGCCGACTCCGTGATGATCGAAGCAGGGGTGATCCCCGATCCAGTCACGCTCCGCGACGGTTGGAACGCGACCATCGACGCTGCGCTGGCGCGGGCCACGCTGACCCGGCCTGCCGAGGGATGGAGCCAAAGCGGCGGACGGGTTGGACTGCACAGCGAACATCTCGGTCATCTGCTGGCGGAGCTGCAGTTCCTTCAGCGCAGCCATCCGGGGGCACGATGGTGAACGACGACGCGCTGCTTGGCCGCGCCCGCGAAATCGCCGCGGGGGTGACCGATCCGGAGCTTCCGGTGCTGACCATCGCCGACCTTGGCGTGCTGCGCGAGGTTTCGCTGCGCGACGGGATGGTGGAGGTGACGATCACGCCGACCTATTGCGGCTGCCCGGCGATCCCGCTGATCGCGGCCGAGATCCAGGCGGCTCTGGCGCGCGCCGGGTTTGCCGGGACGCGAGTGCGGACGATTTTGTCGCCGGCCTGGACAACGGACTGGATCAGCGAGGCCGGACGGCAAAAACTGGCCGCCTGGGGCATCGCCCCGCCGCCGCGCACCGGGTCAGGCCGTGCGCTGTTCGCCGAGGACAAGCCGGTCTGCCCACGCTGCGGCAGCCCGCAGACCGAGCGCATCAGTGCATTCGGCTCCGCCGCCTGCCGGGCATTGCACCGGTGCCTGGCGTGCCGCGAGCCGTTCGACGCCTTCAAGTGCCACTGACGGCGCAGATCCCGCGGCGAGTGCCTCTCAGGGTGTGCGACTGAACCGCAGGTCGGTCGCGTCCGGAAAACGATCGCGCAATCGTGAAAGCTGTTGCCACCCCCCGTGTTGTTTCGCTATGAGGGAGAGCAGGCACAAAATCGTGTCCCATGATGTGATCCTGTCTCGCCGACTGCTGTCACTGGCGCTATCGGATTGTGTATGACGCCGGATAGGAGCGCCCCGTCTTCGGGCCTCAAAGGGTTGTCCAGCATCTGAATTCCGCCCAGGGAGAAGCGGTCCGGTCTCTTAGGTGCCCCATGCGATCATCCAGGTTTGATTTTGACGTGATTACCGACGGCGGGGATCGCCGCGACCGCAAGCCGTGGACGCCGCTGCTCCACCTGTCGGAGCCCCGTGCTCCGGTATCGGAGCGAGGCTCAGCTTCGCCGACGCCGACCACAAAACAACCGGAGCAGACACGGAGCGATATCCCGGAGGTCCGCAAAACACCCTAGATTTGTCCCCGCCACCAGCCGGGGACCGGTCGATGGCGTTGCATGACGTGAGCGCTCGGTGCGACGGCTGGACCTCGGCGCCTATCCGGCTTGCGCGGAAAGCGAAGGCGGAGCGGTTCGCATCCGCGGCCGACAGCCTTGGTCACCTCAAAAAGCGCTCCGTCCAGCGCTTGTAGTCGCCTTCGCGGGTGAGCCGGCCGATTGTCTCCGGCGACGCCAGGCCCGGCAGCGCGGACGGCTTTGTACCCTCGCGCAGCGCCTTCAGGGTCTCGTATGTGGCCATCACCGAAGCGGCAAACGGCTGGTGCCCCTGCAAGGCAATTCGAACGTTGCGGCTCGCAAGGTGGTCGCGGTCCTGCAAGTCTCCGCCGACGCCGCCGAGCATGAGTGGAACCGACACCGCGCTCGCCAAGGCATCGAGCTGCGGCCGCGTCAGGCCGCCGGCAATGAACAGCGCATCCACGCCCGCGGCGGCATAGGCCCGCGCCCGCGCCAGCGCGTCCTCCGTGCCGGCGATGCTCGGCGCGCTGGTGCGGCCGATGATGACCAGCGCGGGGTCCTCGCGCGCGGCAACCGCGGCGCGCATCTTGCCCACGCCCTCGTCCAGCGACACCAGGCTCGGCTTCGCTTCGCCGAACGGAAGCGGCAGCCTGGTGTCCTCGATGGTCAGGGCGGCGACGCCGGCGGTTTCCAGTTCCTGTACGGTCCGCCGCACATTCAGCGCGTTGCCGTAGCCGTGGTCGGCATCCACCATCAGCGGCAACGTGCCGGCACGCGTGATCCTGCGCACCTGCTCGGCCAACTCGGTCAGCGTGAGCAGGATCAGGTCGGGCGCGCCGAGCACGGCGAACGAGGCGACCGAGCCGGCCAGCATGCCGATCTCGAACCCCAGTTCCTCGGCGATCCGAGCCGAGATCGGGTCGAACACCGAGGCCGGATGGATACAGCGGTCCCCGGCCAGGATGGCCCGGTAGCGTTGCCGCCGTTCGCTAGTGTGCATGAGATTGGTCCTTCCCGCCGCACCGGAAAGGTGGATGGCGCAAGAGCTTATCCACCCTACGGTTCAGCCTACGAGCAGCCCCACCACCGCGCCGCTGATGCAGGTGGCGAGCGTGCCGGCCAGGATGGTGCGCATGCCGAGCGCCACGATCTCGTGCCGCCGTTCGGGCACCATCGCCCCCAAGCCGCCGATCACGATCCCCAGGCTGCCGAAATTGGCGAAGCCGCACAGCGCATAGGTCACCATCAGCCGCTCGCGATGCGAGAACGTGTCAGCCGGCAGTTTGGAAAAATCCAAATAGGCGACGAACTCGTTGAGCACGGTCTTGGTGCCCATCAGTGTCGCGGCGAGCGTCGCCTGGTGCCAGTCGAGGCCAATCAGCCACATCACCGGACGAAACGGATAGGCGACGATCCGCTGCAACGTCAGCGGCGCGTCGTCCCATAGCGGCAGCACGCCCAGCGCCATGTTGGCCAGCGCAACCATGGCAACCGCCACCAGCAGCGTCGCCACGATGGCGGCGAGCACCGGAATGCCGTCCATCGTGCCCTTCACCAGCGCGTCCATGGCGCCGACCGGCGGATCATGCAGCACCAGCTTGCCTTCCTCCGGACCGGCCGGGCCGAACGGCACCATCAGCGCGGCAACCGCCAGCGCCGCAGGCGTGCTGATCACCGATGCCGTCAGGATGTTGCCGAGCGCATCGGGAATCAGCCGCGACAGGAACGCGGCGTAGATCACCATCACGGTGCCCGCCACGCCCGCCATGCCGCAGCTCATCAACGCGAACAACTCGCCCCGCTGCAGGCGCGCCAGGTAGGGCCGCACCAGCAGCGGCGCCTCCACCATGCCGACGAACACATGCACCGCGGCACCAAGCGCGAGCGGACCGCCGATTCCCATGAAGCGCCGCAACAGCCACGCAAAGGCCGCGGCGATCCGCTGCAACACGCCCCAGTGGAACAGCAGCGAGGCCAGGGCGCTGATCGTCAGCACCAGCGGCAGCGCCTGGAACGCAAGGATGAAGCTGGCGCCGGGATTCGCTTCCGCGAAGGGCAGCGGCGGACCGGCCAGGTAGCCGAACACGAAGCGCGAGCCGGTCTCGGTCGCACGCTGCAGCGCGTTGGCGCCGTCGTTCACCAGCAGGATGGCCGCGCGCGCCGGCGGCAGATGGATCAGCAGCGCGGCGAGCGCAAACTGCAATCCCAGGCCGCTACAGACGGTGCGCCAGGGGATGCGCCGCCGGTTCTCGCTGAGCGCCCAGGCAAACGCCAGCAGCGCAACAATCCCCAGCAAACCCCGCATCCAGCCGATCCTTCTCGTGCCGGCGCAAGCTGAAACAAGCCCAACACCGCGTCAACCAATCCGGTTACACTCGGCGCCGCTGCAGCCGGCAAGCCGGCCTTGAGCTTGAGCAAGGCGGCACGCCGGTTCAACAATGACCAGCCAGCCGGCCACCAAAGGGGAAATCGTGCCATGCCCGCGATGCCGGGAAAGACCGCTTTGCTTGAGCTGCTGAAGCAGGAAGGCGTGCGGGTCCTGTTCGGCAACCCTGGGACCACTGAACTGCCGCTGATGGACGCGCTGGCGGCCGAGACGGAGCTGCGCTACGTGCTCGCCTTGCAGGAGGCGCCCGCCATGGCGATGGCGGACGGCTACGCGCAGGCTTCGGGCGGACTTGCGGTGGTCAACCTGCACGTTGCCGCCGGGCTCGGCAACGCGCTCGGTGCGCTCTACGACGCACAAAAGGCAGGCTCGCCGATCCTGGTTACCGCGGGCCAGCACGACCAGAGTGTCAGCTTCACCGAGCCGCTGCTCTGGGCCGATCTGCCGGCGATCGCACGGCCGTTCGTGAAATGGTCGGCCGAAGTGCGCCGCATCGAGGATCTGCCGCGCGCCGTGCACCGCGCCGCGAAGACGGCGCTGGCGCCGCCGACCGGCCCGGTGTTCCTGTCCCTGCCGACCGACGTCCTGAACGACCACGCCGACCTCGACCTGGGCGCGCCGACCCGGGTCGCCTCCGGCATGCGCGGGGACGCGGCGGCGATCACCCGGGCGGCCGAACTGATGGCGGGCGCCAAACGCCCGGTGATCCTGGCTGGCGATGCGGTGCCGCAGAGCGGCGCGCTGGCTGAACTCGCCGCGTTCGCCGAAGCGCTCGGCGCACCCGTCTACGAGGAAGGCGTGGCAAGCCCGGCGATGTTCCCGTCCTCCCATCCGCTGTATCGCGGCGGGCTGGTGCGCCAGCCGGGCGCCATCCACGGCATGCTGCAGCAGCACGATCTGCTGGTCTCGATCGGCGCCGATCTGTTCACCCTGTCGCTGCCCGGCGATATCGAGCCGGTACCCGACGGCATGGCCATCGTGCATCTCGACACCGATCCGTGGGAGCTGGGCAAGAATTTTGCCACCGACGTCGCGATCCTCGGCGATCCGAAAGCGACCCTGCCCGAGCTGACCGTGGCGCTGGACCGCGCCTACACCCCGGCGGCGCGCGAGCGGGCCTGCAAGCGGCTGGAGCATTCGCGCGCCGAGTCCCAAACCACGCTCGCCAAGCTGCATGCTGCGGCCGAGGCGGGCATGGGCCGCACGCCGATCCATCCGCTGTCGCTGCTGCAGACAATCGGCAATCTGCTGCCGGCGAACGCGGTGATAATCGACGAGACGGTGTCCTCCGGCGTCGGGCTGCGCCGGTTCCTGAAGAGCGACGACGCGCAGAGCGTCTTCGGCCTGCGCGGCGGGGGCATCGGCTGGGGGCTACCGGCGGCGATCGGCGCCAAGCTCGCATTGCCCGATCGGCCGGTGGTGGCGCTGATCGGCGACGGCTCGGCGATGAGCACCATCCAGGGCCTGTGGACCGCCGCCCACGAGAAGCTCGCGGTGGTGTTTGTGGTCCTCAACAACAGCTCCTACCGAATCCTGAAGCAACGCACCAATGCGATGAAGGCGGCCGCTGCGCTGGCCGACCGGTATGTCGGGATGGATATCGAGAACCCCCGGATCGATTTCGTGGCGGTGGCAACGGGGCTGGGACTGGAGGCGCACCACACGACCACGCTGGCCGATCTCCGGGATAAGCTGGCCCATGCGCTGCACGCGGCCCACCCGGTGCTGATCGACGTGGAGGTCGATCGGAGCTGGAAACCAGTATAGGTCCCGAAACCTATATTGGTCCGCCCGGGTATAGGTCCGCCCGGGCGAAAACCCCTTCCCTGAGCTGCTGGCCCTTCGCTGCTGGCGGGCAACCGGCACCTGCCATGATGTCGGCACCGTACCGCCGACGGGGATCGCGATGGCGCGCCGGTGCCGGTTCCCCTATACGAGCGCCATGAGCATTGATCTGCACCGAAGCCGATCTCGGCGGGCGTGAGCACAGAACAGCAAAGCGCCTCGTTGTCGGTACAGACCGTAACCGGCGCCGGCTGGATCATCGGCTGGCGAATGGTCACGCGATCGCTTGGCCTGGTCAGCACATTTGTGCTGGTGCGGTTCCTGCTGCCAGGCGATTTCGGCCTGGTGGCGCTGGCCGGTTCCTTTTCCCAGGCCGTCGACTGGCTGTCGGATTTCGGCGTGACCGAGGCGCTGATCCGCGACCACGACCGCGACCGCGAGCTGTACGACACCGGCTTCACGGTGAACCTCGTGCGCGGCGTGGCTATGGGCGTGATCATCGCCGCCGGTGCCTGGCCCGTCGCGGTGTTCTTCAACGACATGCGGCTGGTGCCGATCCTGCTGGTGATCGCCGCATCCATGGCGGCCGGTGGGCTGGAAAATATTGGGACTGTCGATTTCCGCCGCGACCTCGCCTTCGACAAGGAGTTCCGCCTGTTCGTGCTGCCGCGCATCGTCAGTATTGTCGCAGCGATTCTGTTCGCGGTGACCTTCGCCAACTATTGGGCGCTGGTGGTTGGCATTGTCATAAACCGCACCGGCCGGGTGGTGATGAGTTACGCCATGCATCCCTACCGGCCCCGGATCACGCTGGCAGGCTGGCGGCGGCTGATCGGCTTTTCGGCCTGGAGCTGGTCGGTCGGCATGGTGGCCATGGTGCGCGACCGCCTCGATGCGGTGGTGATCGGGCGCGTGCTGGGGCCAGGGTCCGTCGGCATCTTCGCGATCGGCTGGGAGATCGGCATGCTCACCTCGACCGAGCTGGTCGAGCCGCTCTGCCGCGCGTTGCTCTCCGGCTTCTCGGCGGCGCGACGCGCCGGAACGACGGTCGCGAAGCCCTATCTCGACGTGATTGCTGCGACGTTCCTGCTGACCCTGCCGATGGGCTTCGGCCTCTCTTTGGTCGCCGCACCCATCGTCCGCCTGACGCTTGGCCCGAACTGGATGGCGGCGGTGCCGCTGGTGCAGGTCTTCGCCCTGGTCGGCATGCTGAAAGTCATCGGCATGATCAGCGGCACGCTGTGCACCACCTTCGGCCTGCTCGCGGTGCAGTTTCGGATCGCGCTGCTCTCCACCATCGTTCGCTTCACGCTGCTGGTGCTGCTGGTCAGCCGGTTCGGCGTTGTCGGCGGGGCCGTCGCCGCGATGGGCTCGTTCGTCGTGGAGGAGACCTATTACCTGGTGGTGACATTCCGGCACTTCGAGCTTCAGGTGCTGGACTTGCTGCGATCCACCTGGCGCCCGATCGTGGCGAGCGGCTGCATGGTCGGCGCGCTGCTGCTGGAGGGCACCGCCTGGGCACCGGCCGATGGCGATCTTGCGCCGCTGCTGGGCAAGCTGGCGCTGACGGTTCTGGCGGGCGCGACTGCGTATGGCGTCAGCCTCGCCGCGATCTGGGCGGTGGCCGGCAGGCCGGACGGTGCGGAAACCTATCTTCTGGGTCTGGCACGCAGCACCCTGCGCCACCTTATCGCTGGGCGCCGGCGGGCACCCGCCGCTGCTGACGCAGTTCGTTCACCGCCCGCCGCCGGTTGACCGCGCGGCGGCCTCGCCGACAACGCGGCGGAACAGCGCGATCTGGCCCGCGGTGGTCTCTTCCCAGCCGAAGCGCTCGGCATAGGCCCGCGTCGCATTGCGTGCCGGCGGATCGGCGAACAGGCGCCGCACGGCGTCCGCGATGCCCTCCGGCGTATTGCTCTCGGCGATCAGGCCGGCGTCGCGGCTCTGCACCACCTCCGGGTTGCCCCAGATCGGGCTGGCGACCACCGGCGTGCCGCACGCCATCGATTCGAGCAGCACATTCGCCCAGCCCTCGCGGCTGGACGCGAGCACCAGCGCGTCCGCGGCGCCATACAGCGCGGACAGCTCTTCGTGCGGGCGAGCCCCCAGCAGCCGCACGCGGTCGGATACCCCGAGCTGGGTCGCCAGCCTGGCGAGGCGTTCCCGCTCCGGTCCCTCGCCGACGATCAGCAGGTCGGTGCCGGGGAGCGATCGCAGCGCCTCGATGGCACGGTGATGCCCCTTGCGCTCGATCAGCCAGCCCACCGAAAGCAGCGTCGGCCTTGTAAGCCCGAGTGAGCGGCGGACTGCTTCGCGATCCACTGGCGGCCTGAACAGGCCGATATCCACGCCATTTCGCAGCACGGTCACCTTATCGGGTGGGGCGCCGAGCGCGACCAGCGCCTCTTTCAGCGCGGCGCTGACCGCGACCAGCGCCGCGGCCTCCGCGATCGCGCCCTGGATCAACCGCCGCGGCAGCGCGTACTGAGGCACCAGGTTCACGTCCGTGCCGCGCGCCGTGATCACCACCGGCAGCCCAAGCGCCCGCCCGATCCAGACCGCAGCAACTCCGTCCGGATAAACGTAGTGGGCGTCGATCGCATCGATCGGTGTCCCATCCGCGAGCAGCCGGCGGATCACCGGCAGAGTGGCGCGAAACAGCAGATACGGCGCCAGCGTCATGCCGACGCGCGGGATCACAATGTAACGTGGATGGTGGACGACCAGCCCATGCCGACTCTCCCGCGCGGTTACGCGGGCGTTGCGGCTCCAGTCCCCGAACATCGGCGATCGGCTCGGAAACCAGGGCACTGGTGCGACCACGGTGCTGGCCGCCTGTCCGCTTGCCACCAGATGACGCAGCCGGTTCTCCACGAAAACGCCGTGGTGCCGCCGTTCGTTGCTGGGAAACAAGGTGGAATAGGTCAGGAGCCGGAGCGGCGTTGCCATGGGCGCGTCGTGGGCTGGCTGGGCTGCTTGGCCTGGCTGGGCTGGCTGGGCTGGTCGGGCTGGCCGCGCCTGGCGGACCTGGCATGACTGCGGCGACGCCAGGGCGTCTCGGACGTTGCTTCGGCGGGCGCCGCACTCGGCGGCTGCTTCATCTTGAACGGCCACCAGTATTTCGATGTGTCGTCCGGCTCGTAGACGCTCCAGATGACCAGCCAGCCGACGGCCACCATGATCAATCCGAGCAGGACACTTTGCATGCTGACCGCCTCGCCCGATCAGCCTGCCGCGATGCCGGGCACGGCCAGCGGCGGCTGCGCCGGAGCGGCTCTCGCCCAGGTCCGGCGGTCGGCCTTGCCCAGCGTAAGCAACACCTGAGCGCGGGTTGCTCCGATAGCGACAAGCATCGTGAAATAGAAGTCCCAATACGAAAGCGACAGGAACGTCCCGGCTGTCAGATAAGCGATAATCGAGCACTGACTCATCCTGGCCAGATCAACGGCCCATTCCAGCCCAGCGGTATTTTTCGCCTCCCTGATGATGCGCTGCGCGGTGATCCAGCCCGCTACGGTGATGCCAAGCCAGATGAAGAATCCGGGGAACCCCTGCTCGGCGAGGCATTCGAAATAGATGCTATGGATGGCACGAGCCATCAAGCCAGGCGCGATGCGGTCAGCCACATTGCGCGAGTAGGTACCAGAAAACCCGACGCCGGTGAGCGGCCGGTGGATCGCCATCGTCCAGGCGTCCGTCCACAGCTGGATCCGCGACTCCGCCGAGCCGTCTTGCTCGTAGGTTTGGATGGTATTCATCCGCTCGCCCCACTGGCTGGGCATGAATGCCAACGCGGCAATCGCCACCGCGAGGATCGCAATGCCTGAAGCAAGCTTTTTTGAACTCTTCATCCACAAAAACAGGGTGACGGCGACAAGGCCGACCAGCGCGCCGCGGGAATAAGTGCCAACCACCGCGAACGTCGTCAGGACCATGGCGGCTGCCAGACCCAGACGGATCATTCGGTGAGCGGACTGCAGCCGCAGATAGTTCATCAGCGGCAGACAAACGAGCAACGCAGCACCGACGTGATTGTTATCCGTGATCATCGTCCCGGGCGGTCCCCAGACCCGACTGGTGCCGCCGGTCAATAGTGTAAACCCGCCGCCTTTGATGCCGAAGAAGGCCAGCGACAGCACCATCACCCAGATCAACGCATGGATACGCAGCCGGCTGTTCAGCATCGCAGCCGTCAACAGCGCCACTCCGTAGACCTTAAGGACCCACGTATACTTGGGAAGGACCTCATCGCTGCCGGCCATGGCGAAGATCGTGCCAAAGCTGAACATCGCAATGAACAGTATGATCATTATCGTAACAGGGTTCACCGGAAATCGCTTGGGCTCGCGCGCCACCACGCATCCAACCATCGTCGCGCATATCACGATCATCGCCCAGGGCATGTCGCTTTCCGGGCCCCACATCAGGCGATGCGGGTTCATGAACGAAAACCACGACCAAAGAAGTATTCCGGCAAAGGGGCGCGCCAAAACAAACGGCATCAGGACCGTCATTTCGGCGAAGAAGAAGAGCGTACGGAGCATTCTGCCGCTCTCAGCCCTGCGTCATGCCCCTTTCAGTTGCTGGAGCAGAGCCTTCGCCTGATCCTTGTCAGTAAAATTGCCATCGGCCGACACCAAGGCCGTCAACAGCTTGATCGCGTCCTCCTTGTGGCCGGTGTCGTTGAGGGCGACCGCATAGTGGTAGACAATCTGGCCATCGTTCCGCGCCTGGGAGCTGGCCTGCCTGAGCAGCTTGACGCCGAGATCGGGCTTCCCGCTGGTCACCAGAATCCAGCCCAGCGTGTCGGCGGTCTGCGGACTCTGCTGAAGGGTATAGGCCTGACGCGCCAGCTTCTCGGCCGATGGATCTTTTCGCTGCTGCATGACCCAGGCGAGATTGTTGAGCGCGACCACATTCAACGGCTGCAACTTCAGTATCGCCTGGAGGTTCGCGACCGCATCGTCGTAGCGCTTGGCCGCGATATCGATCTCCGCAAGCTGTTCGAGCGATGCGGCGTCGCCGGGATGCTTGGCAATCCAGTCCGAAACTGTCTTCACCGCCGCCTCCGCGTGTCCGCCTTGAAGCTGGGCAGCCGCCAAACGAGACATCAGGAACTGCGACGGATCGGCGGCCAGAGCCTCGGAATAGGCAGCGATGGCATCGTCCACGCGTGTCGCCGCCATCAGTGCGTCGCCCTTCAGCGCACGCGCCTGGCGGTTGTCGCGGTCTTCGGCATACAGCCGCTCGGCCGCGCTGACCGCAGCGTCCGCGCCGCCGTCCTTGAGATCGACCAGAACGTAGCTTTCCAGCAGCGCGTAGTTGCGTGGACTGGCTGCCAGGCCGCTCCTGATCACCGCGCGGGCACCCTCGTAGTCGGACTTTTCGACCAGCAGCGCGATAAGCTGGCGACGGACCGCCAGCGCGTCCGGATTGGTCTTGAGTATCTGCTGATAAACCTGCGCAGCCTCGTTCTTCTTGCCCTGCGCAATCAGAGCCTCGGCCTTGACGAGGAGCAGTTCGGGGCGCCCAGCGCCGGGCTTGTCCTGGTCGACCAGTTCCACCGCCTTCTCGGAATTGCCCGTACGGATATAGAACTGCCCGAGCGAGGCCGTGAGCTGGACTTCATCCGGCGCTGCCACATGCGCCCGCTCCACCAGGGCGATGGCCTTGGCGGGCTGACCGGATTGCGCATAGTAGGATGCCAGCATGGTCAGCGCCGGCTCCAGGTTGGGATGTTTGTCGACCAGCCCGGCGAGCACTTTCTCGCCCTCTACGGCGTCGCCCTGCAACGCCATGACGCGTGCCAGATTGATCTGGGCTGGCGTGAAGTCCGGGCTTTTCTGGGCGATCGCGGCAAACCCGGCACGCGCGCCGGCGTAGTCGAGGTTAGCCAGCTTCAGGAGTGCTTCAAGGTTCTGAACGGCGGGCGTGTCGCCCTGCACTTCGCGCACTTTCGCAACCGCGTCGGCCGCCTTGCCAAGGTCGGCGGTCGCGAGCGCCGCGAACACAAGCGCTTCTCCGACCTCTGGCCGCTTCGGCGACTTGTCGAGCAGCGCTTCGAGATCGACGATGGCCGCATCAGGCTGGCCCGCGCTCATCAGCGCCGCGGCGAGCCGGGTCTGAACGTCCATGTCATTAGGCGCCATCGACTGCGCCTTTTGGAAAGCTTTCACTGCCTCATCGCCCTGACCGGTGGCGGCGTAAGCGCGCCCGAGCAGGTCGTAGGTCGCCGCGTCGCCGTGACCAGACTCCTCGATCTTGCGCAGCGCATTGAGGGCGAGATCAGGCCGGCGCTTGGCAAACTCGATCCGGGCCAGGACTTTATACGCGGCGAAGTCGTTCGGTGCGCGACCGATATAGCGCTGGGCTGCGTCCTCCGCCTGCTCCAGCTCGCCCAGCTGCTCCTTCACCATCGCCTGCAACAAATAGGCGCGCGGAATCCGTGCAATTTGCTGGGAGAGACGGTCCAGCGACGCATCCGCCGCCTTGGCGTCGCCTTGCGCCATTTGCGCCACCGCACGCAGATAGAGCGCCTGCACGTTGCCCGGGGTTGCTTTCAGCACCAGGTCGATGTCGGCGATCGCCTTGTCGGTTTTGCCGGTGGCCAGCAGCAGGCCGGCACGTTCCACCCTGGCCTGCAGCGCCTCCGGTTGGCTGGCAATCGCCTGATCGAGGACAGCGAGCGCACCGGCATCGTCGCGTTTGATCCGCAGGAGTTGGGCTTTGGCAAGCAGCGCCTCCACCGATTTCGGCTGAACCTGCACCGCATGGTCGATCTTGTCCTGCGCCGCAACGAGGTCGCCACGCGCAGCGGCGAGGCTTGCCTCGGCCAGCAGCGGCTCCACCGCTGTCGGCGCGAGCTGCTCCGCCCGCGCAAAGGACTTCTGCGCTTCGTCGGGCTGCTTCAGGGCGATCTGTGCATAGCCACGGACAACCAGGATTTGCGCGTCCAGCGCCGCGTCCTTGCCGGCAGGCTGCAACTGCGTCAGCAAGTCGTTGAATTTCTGCTGAGCCAGCAGCGCCTGGGCGTAGAGCGGAACGGCGAGATGAGGGTCATAGCCGCGGTCCAGCGCCGCCTTGGCCTCGCGCTCCGCGGCGACGGCATCGCCCAACTGAAGGACGATCTTGCCTAGCCAGAAATGCGCCTCTGCGTTCTGCGGATCGGCCCGCACCGCGTTGCGAAGGTCGATCAGCGCGCTCTTCAAATCCCCCTGATTGACCGCGGTGCGCGCATCAGAGAGGTAGTCGGCGTGAGCCGCCAGCGGCCAAACGCCAAGCCAGGCACCGAGAATGATCCAGCCGAAAGGAGCGTTGCGCATTGCGTGTGACCTTAACCGATAGTCAGCTTCTATTCGTCCGACCCGGTATCGGTCTGGACGGCGGCGTTGATGTTGAAACGGGCAGGGTCGATATCGATCCCATGCACTTCCATCAGTCCATACAGCGTTGGGCGGCTGATGCCGAGCAACTTCGCCGCCACCGACAGCGTGCCGTTGCTGCGGGCCAGCGCGATCTGGAGGACTTCGCGCTCGGCGCGGAGCCGGGCGGCGCGCAGATCGAGGTCGATAGCGGCGGCAACAGGCGGCGCCAGCTCCAGGTCGGCGGCGTCGATCATCCGCCGCTCGGCCATGACCACGGCCCGCTTCATCCGATTTTCCAGCTCACGCACATTTCCTGGCCAGGCATGGGCCGCCATGGCTGAGCTCGCCGCTTCCGTGAAGCCGCGAATGCTGCTGCCGAACTCCTGATTGAACCGCGTCAGGAAATAATTGGCCAGCAGCATGACGTCGCTGCCGCGGTCGCGCAGCGGGGGGATACGGATCGTGACCGCATTCATGCGGTACAACAGGTCGCTGCGGAAGCTGCCCTCGGCCACGCGCTCGTCCAGGCTCGCGTTGGTTGCCGAGACGATTCTGACGTCTACCTGGATCTTTTGCCTGCCGCCGACGCGCTCCACCACCTGGTCCTGCAGGAAGCGGAGCAACTTGACCTGCAACTGATGCGGCAGGTCGCCGATCTCGTCCAGGAACAACGTGCCCTTGTGGGCGCCCTCGATCTTGCCGATGGTCTGTTTCACCGCGCCCGTGAAGGCGCCGCGCTCGTAGCCGAACAGCTCCGATTCAAGCAGGTTTTCCGGGATCGCGCCGCAATTGATGGCAACGAACGGCGCCTTGGCGCGCGGGCCGAGCTGATGCAGCGCCTGCGCCAGCGCCTCCTTCCCGGTGCCGCTCTCGCCGAGGAGAAGCACTGGCACGTTGGTCGCCGCAAGTTTTTCGATGTCGCGGCAGACCTTCAGCACCGCGGGGTTGGACGTGACGATGCGCTCGATCGGTGACCGCGCCGGCATCGCGGCAATCGCGCGGTTCTCCTGTTCCAGCCGATACAGGTAGAAGGCGCGCTCCATGATGGTTCGCAGCACGTCGATCTCGACGGGCTTCTCGCAAAAATCGTAGGCGCCGGAGGAGATTGCGCGCAGCGCCGTCTTGCGCTCACCGTTTCCGGTGGCGACGATCACCTTGGTGTCCGGCGCGATGCGCTGGATTTCCTCAAGGGTTGCAAATCCTTCGCTGACCCCATCCGGATCTGGCGGCAGGCCGAGATCCATGATGACGACCGGCGGCCGCTCCTGCTCCACCAGTGCCACCGCCGGCGCCCGCGCGGCCGCCAGCAGCACCTCGCAGCCGGGAAACGCCCAGCGGTATTGCGAGCGGAGTCCCTCATCGTCCTCTACGATCAGCAGCTTGGGCTTTGCCATCACGACCGCTCAGGCGGGAAGCGCGACGGCACCGGCCACCGCGCGACCCACCGACGGAAGCAGCAACCGCATCGTCGTGCCCTCTCCTGGCCGGCTGAGCACGAGAAGATCGCCCCCCGCGCCACGCAGCAATTCCCGGGCCTGATACGCGCCGATGCCGTGCCCGCCGTCCTTGGTCGTGGCAAACGGGCGAAATAGCTGGTCCCGGATGAATTCCGGCGCCATTCCCGGGCCACGATCGCTGATGTCGATAACCACCGAAAGGGTATCATGACGGAGCTCGATAGAGACGCAGCCGAACTCGGCGGAGGCCTCGATGGCGTTGTTCAACAAATGCGTCACCGCCGTATCGAACGAGTCCGGGTCGATTGCCACGCCAGCATTGCCGCTGTCGGCCGACAGCGTCACCTTGATACCACGCGGAGCGCGCCAACGTCCGACCATTGCCTGAAGCCGTGTCAACGGGACGATCAAGGCATGTTCCCGCTCCTGCCGTTCCACCTGCAGGCGGGCGAGCAAACGGGTTATTTTGTCCACCGAGGCCCGCACCGTCCCGATCATATCGCGCTGGAACTCGGGATTGTCGGCATGCACCTCCGCATTGGTCAGCAACATCGAAAGCTGGCCTGAAACATTCTTTATGTCGTGGATGACGAAGGCAAACCGCTGGCCGTATTCGCGCAACTGCTGAGTCTGCGACAGAACCTGCGCCGCTCTTTGTTCGGCCACACGGCTGGCGACTTCGCAGCCGATGATGCGTAGCAGATCGAACACCTCGCGGTCCAGCTTGAACTGAGCCCGCGAGCGCGCAAGCACCACAAAGCCGATCAGCGCGCCGTGGTGGTTGAGCGGCACGGCGAGCCAGAGCCGCTCCAGCCCGGCAAACCAACCGGCGGCGTCGGCCAGGCGGTCCAGCTCGACGATCCAGTCGCCCTCGCGAAAAACCGGCAGCAGCGGATGCCCAGGCGGTATCGGCATGGTCACTGCGGGCATGTTCCACGAGCCGGCCCATCGAAAGGCCACCTCCTCGGGGGCGCGGACAAACAACGAGCCGGCCGGGCTGTCAACCACCTGCGCGACGGCGCGGATCGCCCGCGTGTGCAAGCCGGTATGCGCATGCGGCGCGGCCAGCGTCTCGATGCAGGTCATCCACTCCCGCCGATAGTCGTACCGGTGGCTGAAGAAGTTATCGACGAACGCGGCGCGCAGGCGGGCACGTGCCGAACCGGAGGTGAGCAGGACGGCGACCGCAAGCAGGCCGCCGAAGATCAAGGTGACTTCGGCAACATTGCCCCATTCGGCGCCGCCCTGGCGAAAGATTTCACCGGCTGCCGCGAGTCCGAGCAAAAACAGCCCGCTCGCCACCAGCGTGGCACTGTGGAACACCACCTCGCGCGATACATGGATATCGATCGACCAGCGGCGGTTGCGCGCTGCGGCCAATGCCAGCAGCGGGGCAGCGACGATCGTGGCGCTGGCGCGTCCGGCAAACAGCGGCAGCGAGACGCGGCGAAACAACGCTGCGTCGGCATAGAGCACGAGTTCGTAGAGGCACAGCCCGCCCAGTGCGATACAGAGCAGATTGAGGTGCCAGCGGAGCTCCCGCGGCGTGTTGAAATAGAGATTCTCGAGCAGCAGGATGGTGCAGACGGCGAACCCCAGGCGGACCACTGCGCTGACAGAAACGAGCAACGCATCCGGCTGCGCCGAGAGGACGCCTGATAGCGGCAGGGTACCGACGATCATGAGGGCCAGTAGGCCCATCGTGGTGGCGGTCTGCCTGAACTGCCGTTGCGGCGCCACCCAGCGCCGATAGAGATGGAGTATGAAACCGTACCACGCGGCCGACCGGGCAAGCTCAAGCCAGCCGGGCAATCCGATCGTCGGATTTTCCCACTCGACCGCGACCGACACTGCCCAGGCGGCGGTCACCAGGCTGGCGCCTGCCAACATCAATCCGGTGCGGGCCTGGCGCTGCTTCAGCAGGATCAGCGCCGCAAGCACAGCATAGGCAACCGCGCAGACGGCATGCAGCACGACGATGGCGGGCGGCGGAAACGTCATCGCCCGCACCTGTCATCAGGCAGTGGCGGGCCGGTCAGCGGGCACCCTCGCGGAACAGGATGACCCGGATCGTGGCAACCAGAATCATCAGGTCAAGCAGCATGTTCCGGTTCTTAACGTAGTACAGGTCATATGAAAGCTTTTCGCGGGCATCCTCCACCGAGGCGCCATAGGGGAAATTCACCTGCGCCCAACCAGTCAGTCCCGGTTTTACGTAGCTGCGCTGATGGTAGAATGGAATAACCCGCCCCAGTTGCTCGACAAAGTGGGGCCGCTCAGGGCGCGGCCCGATCATGCTCATCTCGCCGCGCAGCACGTTGATGAGTTGCGGCAACTCGTCGATCCGCATTGGCCGGATGAAGGCGCCCACCCGGGTAATGCGTGGGTCCTGCCGCTGCGCCCAGCGCGGTGAGCCGGCCGCCTCTGCGTCCAACCGCATGCTGCGAAACTTGAACAAGGTGAATGGCTTGCCATACAGACCGACACGCTGCTGACGATAAAAGACCGGCCCTGGCGTTTCCAGCCTGACCAGCAACGCGGTCAGCCCGATCAGCGGCAAGGTGGCCACCAGCAGCGCCACGCTAACCACGAGATCGGTCGCGCGCTTCAAGATCTGGGACAGGCGCCCCTGGCGAAACCCCCCGGAGTAAAGCAGCCAGTCCGCATCGATGGCATCCAGGTCGACCCGCCCCAGATGCAGCTCGCAAAAACTGCTGTCCTGCAAGATGCGGATGCCCCGCAGCTTGCAGTCAAGCAAGTCGTCCGCCTGGGATCTGTCATCGTCTTCGGTCGCCACCACCACGCCCCAGATGCCGTTCTCGCGGAGCGCCGGGGCGGAAAGCGGCATGGATGCCGCCGGGACCGGTTCGAACGGGATGCCGCGGCTGGCATTCAGCAGCCCGGTCAGCCGCGCGGCGTGCGGCCCGTCGCCAACCACCAGGACCCTACGAACGAACCAGTTCCGCCGCACCGCGTAGGAAAACAGGCGGCGGGTGACCAGGATGCAGGCCAGCCACAGCAGCAAGGCCTCGGCCAGCCAGGTCACGGAGCGCTGGCTGATGCCGACATGCAAAATAAAACTGACCAGCAGCGCCGCCGGGAAGGCGAGCCCCCCGGCGACCATCACGTTCAACAGCAGGCGCCGGCGCTCCAGGCAGATCTCCGGGCGGTAGAGGCCGATCGTGGCGGCGGTGGCGGCAACCGTGAAGGCCAGCATCGCGGACAGGTCGGCAGCGCCCGGCGCCAGCGCCGGGGCGGCATAGGTATCGTACATACCCGGCGCGGCGAGCATCGCGTAAATGACGACGAAGGCCAGCGCCAGCTCCACCACCCCGAGCAAGACGATCTCAAGCGAAACGTAGTGCCCAAGCAACCGAGTCATCCAAGCCCCTCCAGAGCGCCTGCCCCAACGGGGGCGGTGCAGTCGGCAGACCTCTCCCCCCGCCCCTCCTTCCCCCAACCGGATGCGGCCGGGTGTTGGTCCAATGAGCGGTTCGTTGTCCAAATTTTATACGGCGTCGTAGCAGACTTCAATCTTCCAAACGAACGGTAAATAAAGTTTGTCCGCAAGTTCATCGAGATTTCCCTCAAAGCCGGCTATCGGCGGCCTACCTTCGGATTCGGGTGCCATCCGGCCGGGAAACCCGTCCGTTACGACCTGGGCGTGTGCAAGCGGCGAAAATTTCTATACAAAAGCGATTGCCTGCGGTTCATTCCGGTGTTAAGGGGTGCAGCCGCAGGTGGCCGAGGCCGGTTGCGTGGGCGAACTGCTCGCAGGCGTGTAGCTCACTGGCAGAGCGCTGCTATTACATGGCAGAGGGGAGGGTTCGATTCCTTCCGCGCCTACCAGGCCGACCTGTTTTCACAATGGTAGGGGTTGACGTGTTGCCATCCCGTCTCGCATTTGGTCTGTTGGCACTACTATTGACTGCAGGTCTTCTGACCTCGTGCTCCCACGGCAGAAAGCCGCCGGCCGCCCCGCTTGCGACGACGAGCGAGGAGCAAACCAAAAAGTCTCCCGACGAATACGTCATCGGTGCCGGCGACTCGCTGAGCGTTTTCGTCTATCACAACCCTGACCTGAGCGAACCCAGCGTTGTCGTCCGGCCCGACGGGCGCATCTCGGTGCCGTTGATCGAGGATATGCCCGCAACCGGCATGACCCCGACACAGTTGGCCCGGGACATTGAAACGCGGCTGAAAAAATTCGTGCAGGACCCAAGCGTGACGGTGATCGTTCGCAGTTTCGTCGGACCGCTGGAGCGGCAGATCCGGGTGATCGGCGAAGCGACCGACCCACAGGCCATCTCCTACCGTGATGGGATGACAGTGCTTGACGTCATGATCGCAACCAAGGGCCTGACCCGCTATGCCGCCGGGAACCGCGCCGTGATCTCCCGGCGCGGTCCGGACGGCAAGATGGAGACGGTCCACGTTCGGCTCAGCGATCTGATCAAGGATGGCGACATCAGCCAGAATGTCGAAATGAAGCCGGGCGACACGCTGATCATCCCGCAAACCTGGTTCTGAGGGCGCATTACGGTGATCCACGCTCTGCGCGTCCTGGCTCAACAATATCTCAAGGCGGCCTGGCGGCGCCGGTGGCTCGGCGTCGCCGTGGCCTGGCTGGTCTGCGTCGGCGGCTGGATCGGCGTTTATCTGATCCCGAACCAGTTCGAATCGAGCGCCCGGCTGTACGTGGACGGCGACCTCGTCCTGACGCCGCTGCTGCACGGCCTCACGATCGACACGGGGCCGGTCAGCCAGCTCGATATGCTGCAGCGGACACTGCTGAGCCGTCCGAACCTGGAGAAGCTCGTTTCGACGACCGATCTCGACCTCTCCGTCAAGAGCCCCAGTGACAGGGAGCGCCTGGTCGCGTCGCTGGCCAATGAAATACGCGTCGCGCCGCAGACCCGGAACCTGTTCACCATCACCTACCGCAACCCAAACCCGAGAACCGCGCATGAGGTGGTGCAGACGATCCTGACGATCTTCGTCGAAAGCGCCACCGGCGGCAGCCGCTCGGACATGGAAAACGCGCGGCGCTTCCTCGAACACCAGATCTCGTCCTACGAGCAGCAGCTCCGCGCCGCGGAAAAGCGGCGGATCGATTTCCGCTACAAGTACTCCGACATACTCCCGACCGACAACGGCAACGGTCCGCAGACCGCGCTGGAAGCTGCGCACACCCAGGTCCACAGCCTCGAAATGCAATTGCAGGATGCGACCATCAGGCGCGACGCCCTGGCCAAAGAGCTGGCGACCACGCCGCCTTTGCTGGTTGTCGAAAAGGGCGGCCCGCTGGACGCGACCGGCAGGTCGAAGCTGACCGAAGCCGAAGACCAGCTCCGGATGCTGCTGTTCAGGTTCACCGACCAACATCCGGACGTGATCGCCCAGCGCAAGCTGATCGAATTTCTGAAGAACTCTCCAGAGGGCAAGGCGCCCGTCCCGGCGCCGGCCGCCCCTCTGGCCGCTACGGCAGGCGGCACGCCAGCCGCCGGCGCAGCGCCACCGGTCGCCGGACAACGTTCGCTGCCCAACCCGGTTTACGAACAGGTCAAGATGCGGCTGGTCGATGCCGAGGGCGCCGTGGCATCCCTCAAGCGCCAGCGGGAGGACACCATCGCCAGCGTTGGCCGGCTGGAGAAAATCCAGCATGACCAGCCCGGCCTGTTGGCCGAATACCAGAACATGGACCGTGACTACGGCGTACTCCGCCGCAACTACGAGGAGCTTCTCGGACGGCTCGAAGCGGCCAACATGTCTCAGGCAGCCGACACCCAGGCCGACAAGGTGAAGCTGGACGTAATCGATCCTCCTGAGGTCCCGCGCCTGCCCGTGGCGCCAAACCGGATGCTGCTGATAAGTGGCGTGCTGCTGGCGGGTCTGGGTGTGGGCCTGGGCTTCACGGTGCTGCTCGGACAGCTCGAACAGACCTTCGCCACCGTCGATGATCTTCGCAAGCTTGGCCTTCCCGTGCTCGGCGGCATCTCGATCGTCGGCATCGCGTCGTTCAGACAACGTATGTTCACGGTCGCACGGTTCAGCTTTGCGGTCTCCGTTCTGATGGTGATCTACTGCGGGCTGGTCGTGCACCATCTCCGGTCGGCAGCACTGATCTGATGACCGACGGGAAGCCAAACCACCTGATCGAGCGAGCGGCGCAGCGTCTGTTGCAGGCGGGCGCGCTGGGGGGCTCCGCCGGGCAGAGTCTGGATGGCGATCGCAAGGCCAACACCGCGCCGGCCGACGGCAACGACATCAACCGGATCATCCCGGTGGCCGCCCAGCCGCAGGCCCAGACCCAGCCGCAAGCCCAGCCCCTGGCGCCGCCCCATCAGGCCTCGCCCGCCCCAAACCCTGAGACCATGGACGACCGGCCTGCCGTCGCCATGCCAATGATGACCCGCGCCGGTCTGGTGGACTGGTCGAGCCTGCGAAGCCGCGTCTCGGAGGAGTTTCGACTCGTTCAGCGGCAGATCCTGCGCACCGCCTTTCTGGGGCAGACTGCCGAGCCGGGATATACCAACCTGCTGATGGTCACCAGCGCCAAGCCGGGCGAGGGCAAGAGCTTCACGTCGCTCAACCTCGCGGCCAGCATCGCCCGGCAGGGCGACAACAATGTGCTGCTGGTCGACTGCGATACCAAGCGGGACTCACTCACGCAGTCGATGGGATTGGGGGACCAGCAGGGACTGCTGGACCTCGCCCTCGATCCCAAGCTCGACGCGTCCCAATGCATTCTCAAGACGGCGATCGAGCGCCTCGCCTTCATGCCGGTCGGGCTGGAACGGCAGCGCGGTCCCGAGCTGTTCGCCGGCAAGGACATGAGCCGCCTCATCCAAAGCCTCGGCCGCCGCTACGCCGACCGGATCATCATCCTGGACGCGCCGCCGGCGCTGTCCACCAGCGATCCCGCGGTGCTGGCCCCGGTGGTCGGCCAGGTGCTGTTCGTCGTCGAGGCTGAGCGCACCCAACGTGACGAGGTCGAGGCATCCCTGGACCTGATCCAGGCCTGTCCCACCATCACCATGCTGTTGAACAAGGTTCAGATCACGACGCGTTATTCGTTCGGCGCTTACTCCGCCTACTATTACAACTCCTGATCCGGCCGGCATCCCGTGGCCCCACCCACGTTTCCCCGCCTCGCCGTGTATCTGGTCGCCGGCACGGCTGTCGTCACACCGCTCGTCGCGGCAGGCGCCCTTGCGGCCGACGACTCGGCAACGCCAGCGGAAGGCGCCGCACCCAACCCGGGGCCGGCGGGCGAAACCGGCGGCGGCGGCGCAGCAGCCGGAGGCACGAACGAAGCCGACCTGCGTCACCAGCTCGAAATCCATTCCCCGTTCTTCGACGCAGCCACGGGGAACTTCGCTTGGAAGGTCGTGCCTGCGGTTGACGTCATGGGCACCTTCACCGACAACATCCTGCAGACCCATAGCAACCGGCGCTGGGACGTCGGCACTGCGGTCACTCCCAGCGTCGCCGTCATCGGCAACACGCCCAACACGCAGCTCAGGCTGTTCTACGCGCCGACCGTACAACTCTATGCCCGCACGCCGCAGGAGAACTCGCTAACGCAGTCGCTCAACGGCTACGGGAGTTTCACGGTCATCCCGGACACGTTCCATGTCTATGCAAGCGCTTACGCCGGCGTGGGGTCCACGACAGGGTTCGGCACCAACGGCCTCGGGTATGGTACGCCGGGGTTCACGCCGAACGCTTCGGGCATCGCTGCCATCGGCGTGTCCAGACAGACTGCGCAGCAGATTTACAGCGTCTCGGTCACCCCAACGGCGATGCACCGGTTCGGCGACGCCGGCATCCTGACCGCAAGCTATTCGGCAAGCGAGACAATTGCCGAAACGTTTCCTGGCTCGTTTCTGCCGTCCTTCGGCTCCGGCGGAACGTCACAGCACAGTTTCAGTCAGCAGGAGCAACTGCAGTTTGTGTCCGGCGAAGCGCTCGGCCGATGGAGCGACGTGGTATTGTTGTACACCAACCAGACCTCTGGCTCCGGACAGCTCGGCGGCGCGACGAGCTCGAACGCCACCAACCAGGTCGGCTATGCGTTGAATCAATACGTCACGGTCAGCGGTATGGTTGGCTACCAGGAGCAGCGCTACCCAGGTGCGCAAGGTGCGTCATCGGTCAACTACAGCGGGATCGCCTATCAGGCGAGCACAACGCTCACGCCCAACCCGGACAGCCAGATAACCCTGGGCTACGGCCGCAATTTCAATGTGAGCGGACCCTACGTGAATGCGTGGTATGCCCTCACCGCCCGCACGACGGTCAGCGCCAATTACAGTGCGTCGCAGACCACCAACCTGCAATCAACCCAAAATCAGGTCGCCCTGGGTCAAATCAATCAGTACGGGAATTTCGTCAACAGACAGACCGGAGCGCCCCTCGTGCTCGGCGCAAACAACGGGCTCGGCATCCGCCCGGGTGTCTACAAGACCAAGACGCTCGGAGTTGGCTCGACCACCACTTACGACCGGGACTGGATTTCGATCAACCTGACCGGCGTGTCCCAGCAGGCCGTCAGTGTGCCGACCGCTGCCGATTTCAATTTCGGCGGCCCGGTTCCGACCGTCGGTTCCACCGATACCTCCTGGACGGTCTCCACCTATTGGAGCCACTCGTACAACCCGGATCTGTCCGGAACGGTCGGCGTCTACTATACCAACTCCAGCTATCCGGGACGATCGCCCAGCCGGTCGGACTCGCTGGGGACCACCTTCTCCTGGCAGTATATCATCTCCCCGAATCTAACCGGCTATTTTGTGTACAATTTCTATTCTACGAATTACAGCCTTTCTGCTCAGAATGTGTATGTGGACACCGTTATCATCGGTCTGCACAGGAGTTTTTAGGCAGCGCCATGTACGAGACATTCTACAACTTTTCCGGAATACCGTTCCTGCTGACGCCGGACAGCAGATTCTATTTCGGCAGCAGCGGCCACAGTCGCGCGATCTCGCACCTCGTCTACGGCCTGGCCCAGGAAGAGGGCTTCATCATCATCACCGGCGAAGTGGGCGCCGGCAAGACGACGCTGGTCGAACATCTCTGGTCGCAACTCGACCGCAAGAAGTACGAGATCGCGCGCGTCGTCACCACGCAGGTTTCCAGCGACGACCTGCTGCGCCTGGTGCTGTCCAATTTCGGCATTCACGTCGAGTCGGCCGACAAGGCAACCTTGCTCCGCCGCTTCGAGCAGATGGCGCGTCAGCATCGTGCCGCGGGACGGCGCTGCCTGCTGGTGGTGGACGAGGTGCAGAACCTGTCGCTGCGCGCGCTCGAGGAGCTGCGCATGCTCTCCAACATCACCGTGGAGGGCCGCGCCTCGATCCAGACGATCCTGCTCGGCCAGCCGCAGTTCCGTGCCGCGCTCGCCTGCAGCGACCTCGAACAGCTCCGGCAGCGCGTGCTCGCGTCCTACCATCTCGGCCCGCTGACGGAGGCTGAGACCCGTTCCTATGTCGAGCACAGGCTGAAGATGGTCGGCTGGACCGGCGACCCAACCTGGGACGACGACGCCTTCGCGGCCCTGTTTCGCGAGACAGGGGGAATCCCGCGCCGCATCAACACGCTGTGCTCCCGCATCCTGCTCTACGGCTCGCTTGAGGAGCGGCACGATATCCAGGCTTCCGTGGTCGAGCACGTCGCCAGCGAGCTGTCCCGCGACCTCGGCACCGGCCTGGCCTCGGCGCCGGCCTCCTTTGGGGCAGGTGCCCCCCTTGGTGTCCCCATTGCTAACACGACCTTCGCGGCGTCTTCGTTGGAGGCCTCGCTGGACGATCCGCCAGGGCTCGGCGCCGGCAGCGGCGACATCGGTCAGCGCGTCGCCTCCCTGGAACAGAGCTCGACGCGGCAGGAGCGGATTTTCCGTCGTCTGCTTGACCTGCTCGCCGCCGCGGCAGACGCGCCACGATGACCCCGCGCGGGAAGCTGAACGCAATGACCGTGGACGTGGAAGACTACTTCCAGGTGCAGGCGTTCGCCGATTGCGTGCGGCGGGAGGATTGGGACAGCATCGCGCCGCGGGTGGAAGCAAATGTCGATCGCATCCTCGCGCAATTCGCCGGGGCTGACGTGTCCGCCACCTTCTTTACCCTGGGCTGGATCGCCGAACGCCATCCCGCGCTGATCCGCCGGATCGTCGCCGCCGGTCACGAACTGGCGAGCCATGGCTGGGACCACACCCGCGCCGACTCGCAGCAGCCTGAGGCATTCCGCGCCGATGTCCGCCGTACGCGGTTGACGCTTGAAGACATCGGCGGCGTCGCCGTCCGCGGCTACCGCGCCGCCACGTTTTCGATCGGCGCCCGCAACCAATGGGCGTTCGATGTGCTCGGATCCGAGGGCTACGCCTACAGCTCCAGCATCAACCCGATCCGCCACGACCTGTACGGCATGCCCGATGCGCCGCGCACCGCGTTCCGTCCGAACGACGGCGCGCTGTGGGAGATCCCGATGACAACGCTCGCCGCCTTCGGGCGCAACTGGCCCTGCTCCGGCGGCGGCTACTTCCGGCTGCTGCCCTATGGTCTGTTCCGTCACGCGCTGTCCCGCGTGAACCGGCGCGAGGGCCTGCCCGGCATATTCTATTTCCATCCCTGGGAGGTCGATCCCGGCCAGCCTCGCATCGCCAATGCCGGCTGGAAGTCGCGGCTGCGGCACTACACGAACCTTGACCGCATGAGCGGCAAGCTCGATCGCCTGCTGCGCGATTTCGCCTGGGACCGCATGGACCGGGTGTTCGCCGGGCTTCTGGCCCCCCCCCATGCGAGCCCGGCCGCGGGACCCGGCTGATCCCATGCCGCTCGCCATCAGACCGCTGGATCTGCCGGCCATGCCGGCCTGGGACGCCTTCGTGGAGGCACACCCGGACGGGACCTTCTTTCATCGCGCCGCCTGGTCAGGCGTGATCGAGGACGCGTTCGGCCACCGCGCCCATTACGTGCTTGCCGAGCGGGATGGCGCCATCGTCGGCGTGCTGCCGCTCGTGCACATGAAGACAAGGCTGTTCGGCAACACCCTGGTCTCGACCCCGTTCTGCGTCTATGGCGGCCCGCTCGCCGTCGATGCGGAAACCCGGGCCGCGCTGGCGGAGCACGCCGCCGGGCTGCTGCCGCGGCTCGGCGCCAGCGCCGTCGAGTTCCGCTTTCGCGACGCACCCGACAGCGACAGCGACTGGGCTGCCGGTTGGGCTGCCGGTTGGGCCGCCGGTCCTCCGCTTCATGTCACCTTCCGCAAGGCGATCGAGCCCGACCACGATCGCAACCTCAAAGCGATTCCCCGCAAGCAGCGGGCGATGGTGCGCAAGGGCATCCAGAACGGTCTGACCTCGGTGTGCGATCATGATGCCGCGGTGCTGCATCGCTGCTACGCCGAGAGCGTGCGCAATCTCGGCACCCCGGTGTTCCCGCGCCGCTATTTCGCCATCCTGCTGGAGCGGTTCGCCGACTGCGCCGACGTGGTTACAATCCTCGACGGCGGCAAACCGATTGCCTCGGTGCAGAATTTTTACTTCCGCAACGAGGTGCTGCCCTATTACGGTGGCGGGACGGCGGAGGCGCGGCACCGTGCGGGCAACGACTTCATGTATTGGGAAGTGATGCGGCGCGCGGCCGACCGCGGTTGCCGGCTGTTCGATTTCGGGCGCAGCAAGATCGGCACCGGCGCCTACGCCTTCAAGCATAATTGGGGGTTCGAGCCGTCGCCGCTGAACTACCGCTGGCACCTGGCGCCAGGTGCCGCCATCCCGCAGAACAACCCGTCGAACCCGAAATACCGGCTGTTCATCGCCGCATGGCGAAAGCTGCCGCTGCCGGTCGCCAACGCGATCGGGCCGCTGATCGTCCGCGGGCTCGGCTGATGCGCGACCTGCTGTTTCTGGCGCACCGGATGCCCTACCCGCCCGACAAGGGCGACAAGATCCGCGCCTGGCACGTGCTGCAGCACCTCGCGCGCAGCCATCGCATCCATCTTGGCTGCTTCGTAGACGACCCCGACGACCGCCAGCACCTGCCGGCGCTGGCTGCTTCCTGCGCCGATCTCTGCTGCATTCCGCTCGACCCGCGCCGCCAGAAGCTGAAGGCGCTCGCCCGGCTGCGCCCGGGCCTGCCGCTCTCGTTCGGCTATTTCCGGGACCGGCGGCTACAGCGCTGGGTCAACGCCAAGCTCGCCGGCGGGATCGACCGCGTCTACGCTTTCTCCTCCGCCATGGCGCCTTACGTCATCCACGCGGACGCCTCGCACCGCGTGCTGGACATGGTGGACGTGGACTCGGAGAAGTTCGCCTCCTACGCCGCCAACGGCGGGCCGATGCGCGCGGTCTGGGCGCGGGAGGCACGCACCCTGCTCGCCTACGAGCGGCGCGCGGCGCTGCGCTTCGACCGAACGCTGCTGGTCTCCGAGCATGAATGGCAGCGCTTCGTCACGCTTGCGCCGGAATGCCTGCCGCGCACCGGCTGGTTCGGCAACGGCGTGGACCTTGCCGAATTCAGCCCGGATGGCGGGCACATCTCGCCGTTCGAACCGGGGTTCACCGACCTCGTGTTCACCGGGCGGATGGACTACCGGCCGAACATCGATGCCGTGCAATGGTTCGCCGGCGCGGTATTGCCGGTGTTGCGCCGGCAGTTGCCGCACACGCGGTTCTGGATCGTCGGCGCGGCGCCCGCGGCGGAGGTCCGGGCGCTGACCGGGATCGAGGGCGTGCGGGTCACCGGCCGCGTGCCGGATACCAGGCCCTATCTCGCGCACGCCGCCGTGGCGGTGGCACCGCTTCGGCAGGCACACGGCATACAGAACAAGGTATTGGAGGCGATGGCCATGGCGCGTCCCGTTGTTGCCTCACCGGAGGCGTTCGAAGGCATCCGGGCGCATCCCGGCCGGGATATTCTGCTCGCAAGCGGGGTAGACGAAACGGTGCAGATGATCGGCGAGGTTCTCGCCGGCCGGCATGACGGCCTGGGGGCGGCCGCGCGCCGCGCCGTCGAAGCCGGGCATCAATGGTCGGAGACATTGCGGCCGCTCGACGCCCTGTTCGGCGACCCGCCGGCCGCCTGTTCCGCGCCGGCACCGCGTGAGACGGCGGTGCTGGCATGAACGCGCCCACCCTGGCCGCGCCGAAGCTCGGCGTGGCAGCGCGCAGCCAGCGTACCGCCTTCACCATTCTCAGCCTTGGCCTCCTGGGCTTGGGGCTGCTGTTCAATGCCGAGGTTACCGCGGCGGTACACATCTGGATGGCCTCCACCGCCTACAACCATTGCTTCCTGGTGGTCCCGATTGCCGCGTATCTGATCTGGGACCGCCGCGCCGTGCTGCGCGGCCTGACGCCGGCGCCGCTCCCCGCCGCTGCGTTGGCCGGGCTGCCGGTCGGGCTGGTGTGGCTGTTGTCCGAGCGGCTTGGCATCATGGAAGGGCGGCAGCTCGCGCTCATGACGTTCGTCGAGCTGTTGTTCCTGGTTGTCCTGGGCTGGCGGTTTTTCCGCGCTTTCGCGGGACCGCTGCTTTACCTTTACTTTCTGGTGCCGTTCGGCGAATTCCTGGTCCCCAAGCTGCAGGATGTGACCACCCTGTTCACCGTCTGGGGTCTCGCGCTGTTGCACATCCCGTTCTACAGCGATGGCTATAACATCGACATCCCCGAGGGTTCCTTCGTTATTGCCGAAGCCTGCGCCGGCCTGCGCTTCCTGATCGCCTCGGTCGCATTCGGCTGCCTGTATGCGCTGCTGATGTACCGCAGCCCGCTGCGCCGTATCCTGTTCATCGCCGTCTCGCTGGTGGTGCCGATCGTTGCCAATGGATTCCGCGCAGTGGGGATCATTGCACTCGGCCATTATCTCGGCAGCGCCGAGGCGGCGGCCACCGACCACGTCCTGTACGGCTGGATTTTCTTTTCGCTGGTCATTCTGCTGCTGACCGCGCTGGGACTGCCGTTCCGCCAAGATAACGAGCAACATCGTTCGGCTGAATCCAGGAATCGGTCACCTGGACCCGTTTCGGTGGGCGCCGCGCTCGCCGGCGCGGCCGCCGTGGCGGCGGTGGCGGCCATCGGGCCGGCCACTGCGGCGCAACTCAATCGCATGGCGGCCAGCGCGCCACAGGCCGAGCTGCCGGCGCCGCCAGCCGGAAGCAGTTGTATCGTGCAACCCTCACCTGTCCTCGACGGCGGCATGCCGCTGGTCGAGCACCTCTCCTGCGGCGGGGTCCCGGTCACATTGGAAGTCGCATTGTTCAGTCCACGCACCACATCGGCGCCCGTGCTGGCCGAGTATCGTCGCCTCGCCAGCCCCGCCGGCGCCGGGGACGTTGCGGCGTCCTGGCTGCCGATCCCCAATCCGGGGTCACGAATTTGGCGGCTGGTCACGACGGCCGAGCCAGCGCACGCCGCGGCGGTGTCGCTGTGGGTTGACGGCAAGCCAGGCGCCGGAGGGGTTGCCATCCGGGTTCGCCAGGCCTGGAACAGCATCCTCAACGGCGCTCCGGCGCCGCTCGTGGTATCGGTCACGCCCGATGTCGACTGGAGCCAGATTACGGCGGCGCAGTCGCAACAACTCGGGCAGTTGCTCGGCGATCTGCTGCAGCGCGAGACCTGGCTGGCCACGCTGCCGGCGGCGCTTGCCGTCCCAGGGGCGGGACACTGATACGATCTTCACCGACAGCCTGGCGAGGTCTGTCGCCGTAACGCTCCGATGGTAACACGGGAAGTCGCTGGCCGGCTGGGCGCCGCCACCTGTACAAGTGCCGCCGCCGCGTGGCCGCACAGAACGGAGCATTGTGTCGTCCTTGTCCCACCTCCTGACGTTCCGAAGCGGTGCGTCAATGCGACCGTGGTCAGCGCGCCGTGGTAACGGTGTTCGCCCAGAGCACTGACCAGGGAGTGAATCGACATGCGAATCGATCGCGGGTTCGACATCCTGGGCCTGGTGGATGTGCAGCCCACCTTCATGCCCGGCGGCGAGCTACCGGTGCCCGAGGGCGACGCCGTGGTGGCGCCGATCAACCGGCTGCTGGAGACCCATTTCGACCACGCCTTCGCCACGCAGGACTGGCACCCGGCGGGACACACCTCGTTCGCCAGCACGCACCCGGGCTGCGCGCCGTACGACACGGTCGCCATGGCCTACGGCACGCAAATGCTCTGGCCCGACCATGCCCTGCAGGGGAGCGCCAATGCGGCGATCCATTCCGCGGTCGCTCTCGACAAAGTCGAAGCGATCATCCGCAAGGGATTCCATGCCGGAATCGACAGCTATTCCGCCTTTTTCGAAAACGACCGGCGCACGCCGACCGGGCTTGACGGCTGGCTGCGCCAGCGCGGCTTCCGCCGGCTGTTCCTTGTCGGGCTCGCGACCGATTTCTGCGTCGCCTGGTCGACGGAGGACGCGATCGGACTTGGCTACGAGGTGGTGCTCATCGAGGACGCCTGCCGCGGGATCGGCTTGCCGAGCGCGCCAGGGGCCAACAGCCGGGACAACACGCTCAGCCAGGCGCGGGCGCGGCTCGCGTCGCTCGGGGCGTTTTTCGCGACCAGCGACGCGCTTGAAATCTGATCCGAGAGCGCAATATGGTGTCACTGCAACCGGAGATAGAAATGCGGCTAACGGGAGCGGCGCTGCGCGGACAGGTCGTGTGTGCGCATGGCTGAGACCTTTCTGGTCACCGGAGGTGCCGGGTTCATCGGCTCCCACCTGTGCGAGGCGCTGCGCAGACGGGGCGACGCGGTTCGCGTTCTGGACGATCTGTCCAGCGGCAAGCGGACCAACCTGCCGCCGGAGACCGAGCTGATCATCGGCGACGTCGCCGATCCGGACGCCGTGCTCGGCGCCATGGCGGGGGTCGCCGGCTGCTTCCATCTCGCCGCGATCGCCTCGGTCTCCCGGGGCGTAACCGACTGGCTGGGGACCCACCGCGCCAACCTGACCGGCACGATCGCGGTGTTCGACGCTGCGCGCCGGCAGCCGACGCCGGTGCCCGTGGTGTATGCATCCTCGGCGGCGGTGTACGGCGCCTGCACCGACCTGCCGATCGTGGAGTCGGCGGAGCCCCGTCCGCTGTCCGCCTACGGCGCCGACAAGTATGGCTGCGAGTTGCATGGCCGCGTGGCCAGCCAGATACACGGCGTGCCCACTGTCGGGCTGCGCTTCTTCAACGTATACGGGCCGCGACAGGACCCCGCCTCGCCCTATTCCGGCGTGATTTCGATCTTCTGCGACCGCATCTCCCGCGGCGAGCCGATCGCGATGCATGGCGACGGCCAACAGACGCGCGACTTCGTTGCGGTCGAGGATGTGGTCGGCGCGCTGCTCGCAGCCATGGCGCTGCGGCCAGCGGACGCGCAAGTGTTCAACGTTTGTACCAGTGTGCCGACCTCGGTGATGGAGCTGGCGGAAACCATCGCCGGGCTGTGCCGCCGGACTCTGACCGTTCAGCACCAGCCGGCCCGCACTGGCGACATCCGCCACTCCCTGGGCTCGCGCAACGCCGCGCGCGCGGCGCTCGGTCTGGCCGACACGGTTCCGCTGCGCGTCGGGCTTGCGCGCACCCTGGACTGGCTGGGTCTGTCTCGCTAACGAAACGCCGCGACAGCGAAAAGGGCACGGCGTGTTG
>Ga0302279_10000825_pt1 | contig 45679 bp, 47 predicted proteins | sample III_Bog_N3_3_FD_194541 | JGI IMG/M metagenome (GOLD analysis project Ga0302279, IMG submission 194541) | Peat permafrost microbial communities from Stordalen Mire near Abisko, Sweden - III_Bog_N3_3 | ecosystem: Environmental > Terrestrial > Soil > Wetlands > Peat | place: Sweden: Abisko... | reverse complement strand
CCCTGGACGGCGCGAGCCGCTGGAAGCAGTTCCTGCACATCACGCTGCCCAGCATCAAGCCGATGATCTTCTTCGGCGTGACGCTGAGCGTCATCGGCGGCCTGCAGCTGTTCGAGGAGCCCTTCATCCTCACGGGCGGCAAGGGCGGCCCGCAGCAGGCGGCCATGACGTCGGCGGTGTACCTGTTCCGCGAGGCCTTCGACTTCAACGACTTCGGCGGCGCGAGCGCGATGTCCTGGCTCTTGTTCGTGGTCGTGGCGCTGCTGACGTGGATCACGAACCTGGCCTTCCGGCCGCGAAAGGGACGGGCATGAGCGTCGCCGCCATCACCCCGGCACCCGTCATCGGCCATGGCGCCGCCGGCGCGCGCACCGTGCGCTGGTCGGCCTACCTGATCGTCGGGATCGGCGCGCTGTTCATGCTGGCGCCGTTCTGGTTCATGTTCGTGTTCGCCACCCACTCGCGCGGCGAGATCTTCAATCTGCCGCCGCCGCTGTGGTTCGGCAGCGACCTCGCCCACAACTTCCAGCTGCTGACCGAGCGCTTGCCGTTCTGGCGCAACCTGGGCTGGAGCATCTACGTGGCACTGATGGCCACCGCGCTGACGCTGCTGTTCTGCTCGATGGCCGGCTACGCATTCGCGCTGATGGAGTTCCGCTTCAAGAAGGCGCTGTTCGGGATCGTGATGGCCACGATGCTGCTGCCGTCGTTCATGAACATGATCCCGATGTTCATGATCATGGACGCGCTCGGCTGGATCGACCAGCAACGCGCGCTGTACGTGCCCGGCGCGGCAAGCGCGTTCGGCATCTTCCTGATGCGCCAGTTCGCGTCCACCGCGGTGCCGCGCGAACTGGTCGAAGCCGCGCGCATGGACGGCTGCGGCGAGTTCGACATCTACTGGCGCATCGTGCTGCCGCTGATGAAGCCCGCGCTCGGCACGTTGGCGCTGATCACCTTCATCACGTCGTGGAACAACTTCATCAACCCGCTGATCGTGATGCGCAGCCTGCCCAACTACACGCTGCCGCTGGCCTTGCGCAGCCTGCAGTCGACGATGAACACCGAGTGGGGCGCGCTGATGTGCGGCTCGGCGATCGCGACGATCCCGCTCATCGTGCTGTTTGCGATCACCTCGCGCCAACTGATCGCGGGACTGACCGCAGGAGCCGTGAAATGATGTCCGACACCCCCGCCCTTGCCGGCACCTTCTCGAGGACGTGAACAGATGGGACGCGTGAGCCTGCGCAACGTGCGCAAGTCCTTCGGCACGACCGACGTCATCAAGGGCATCGACCTCGAGATCGAGGACGGCGAGTTCATGGTCTTCGTCGGGCCCTCGGGATGCGGCAAGTCGACGATGCTACGCATGATTGCCGGCCTCGAATCGATCGACGGCGGCGACCTGCTGATCGATGGCAAGCGCGCCAACGACGTGCGGCCCGCCGATCGCGGCGCCGCGATGGTGTTCCAGAACTACGCGCTCTACCCGCACATGACGGTGGCCGAGAACATGGGCTTCGCGCTCAAGATGGCCGGCGTCGGCCGCGCCGCGCGCGACGAGCAGGTGCGGCGCGCGGCCGACGTGCTGCGCATCGGCGACCTGCTCGGGCGCACGCCCAAGGAGCTGTCGGGCGGCCAGCGCCAGCGCGTGGCCATCGGCCGCGCCATCGTGCGCAAGCCGCGCGTGTTCCTGTTCGACGAGCCGCTGTCCAACCTCGACGCGGCGTTGCGCGTGGACATGCGCATCGAGCTCTCGCGCCTGCACCGCGAGCTGGGCACGACGATGGTCTACGTCACGCACGACCAGGTCGAGGCGATGACGATGGGCACGCGCATCGCCGTCTTCAATCGCGGCAACATCGAGCAACTGGGCGCGCCGCTGTCGCTCTACAACGAACCGGCCAACGAGTTCGTCGCCGGCTTCCTCGGCGCGCCGCGCGTCAACCTCGTCGATGTGCCGGGCCCGGAAGCGACTCCTGCGTTGCGCGCGTTCTGGTCGATGCTGCTGCCCGTCGTGCCTGCGCAGGCGCGACGTGCGGGCGTGCGCGCGGAACACCTGCGCGTGGTGGCGTCCGGCGCGGGCGTGCCGGCCACGGTGGTGATGGCCGAGCACCTGGGCGACGTGTCGGTGCTGCACCTGCGCGTCGACGGCATCGCCGACCTGCTGCATGCCAAGGTCGATGCGAGCCATGCGCATCTGGTCGCTGGCGCGAGTGTCGGGCTGGTCGCGGGCGGGTCCGTGCTGGCCTTCGACGGTACCGGGCAGCGTATCGAGCGTTGAGGGCGTCAGCGACTATCGCGGCGGCAATCGGTACACCGGCGGCCCTGGCGGCATCGCGGTGCCGACGATCAGTTGCGGGATCACGGCCTCGACGTCGTCGATCAGGCGCACCATGCGCTCGAGCTCGTCCGCCTGTGCCTTCGTCGAGACGCAGCCTTTCAGCCAGACCCAGCGACGCTGGCCCTCGACCCAGATCGAGGTGTCCTCGAAGATGCCTGCGGCGGTGATCGCCTTGACGACGCGCGGCGCGATCTCCTGGTCGTAGAGATATGCGTTGGGGAGCCGGCAGCGGCCGGCGCGGTAGCAACTCGTGCCGCGTTCGGCGCGCCAGTGGGTCTCGTGCTGCATCTGGGCCTCGGTCATCAGCGGGGCGTCGGGCACCGGGCAGCCGGGCAGGGCGTGGGTGGCCTGGATGAAGGGGTCGTTGAACCAGTTCTTGCGTTCTTCTGGTGCCGAGGCGGGTTGCGCAGCCTGTGGAAACTGTGCGGCCTGCGGAACCTGCGCGTGCGCTGCCGCGCTGGCCAATTGCGTGGCCATCAGGAGCGACAGTGTCTTCGTGCGCAGGGGCATGGTTTCGTGGATGCTAGCGCTTGGCTTGGGCTGCGTGTATGTGCCTGCGGCGCTTTTAGCCCGCCGCGCAGCGGCGGGCCCCAGCGCCGCAGGCAAACGCCCAGACGCCAAAACGCACAAGCCCCACCCCCGGCAAGGACTGCCCCGCTGCGCTCTAATGCCGCCTTCCCGTCGAAAACCCCACAAACCGGAGACCGTCATGTCCCTGTCCATGTACACCGCCACCGTCCCCCCATTCCGCGCCATGCTGAAGAACCTGTCGGCCGTGCTGGCCAAGGCCGAGGCGCACTGCGAGGCCAGGAAGATCGATCCGAGCGCCTTCATCACCGCGCGCCTGTACCCGGACATGCTCCCGTTCACCGCCCAGGTCCAGATCGCCACCGACAACGTCAAGGGCGCCGCCGGCCGCCTCTCCGGCGCCGAGATCCCCAAGTTCGAGGACAACGAAAAGACGTTCCCCGAACTGCAGGCACGCCTGGACAAGACCATCGCCTTCCTGGACACGCTCACCGAGGCCCAGTTCGTGGGTGCCGAGGACCGCGACATCGTGTTGCAGCAGCGCAGCGGCACGCTGGAATTCAAGGGCACGACCTACCTGTTCCAGTTCGCCATCCCCAACGTCTACTTCCACATCACCACCGCCTACGCGCTGCTGCGCCAGGGCGGCGTCGAGATCGGCAAGCGGGACTATCTCAACGGTGGCGCGTCGCACGCGAAGTAAGCACTTCGGCGCACTGACTTCCGGGAGGCCTTTCCGGGCCTCTCGTCGTTTCCGTGCCAGGCGATTCGTCGATCTGGACGCCATCCCACGTTCGAATCCGCCCATTGCGCGCTGGCGTCTGTACAACCATTGGTGCTGCGGGGCTTCGCTCCGGGTTGTACAAATCGTCTGCGCGCCGGAACCACGGCGGCGGCCGCGATCACAGGAAGTTTCAGGCATGAGGCAGTTCATCCGGCACCCGCTCGACGTCCCCGTCGAGATCCGTACGGATCAGCACGCGCCCGGCGCGGCCTTCCATACCCACGACATCAGCCTGGGCGGTCTGGCCGTGCATTCGCAGGTGCCCGTCGAGCCGGGTTCGCTCATCGAGGTACGCATCGCCTACGTCGATCCCGCGTTCGAGGCGCGCGCGCGGGTCGCGTGGTGCCGGCCGCAGCGCGACGGCGCAGGCTACGAGGTGGGCGTCAGCTTCCTCGATGCGGAGGACGTGTTCCGCGCCCGCATGGTCGAGCAGGTCTGCTACATCGAAGACTACCGCCGCGGCGTCGCGCGCGCCGAAGGCCGCGAGCTCAGCCCCGAGGAAGCCGCCGGCGAGTGGATCGCCAAGTATGCCCACACGTTTCCCGGTGCCAGCGGCGGCCTGCAGTAGCGGTGACGGCCGGCCCGGCCGACCATAATGCCCCGGGGGCGCGCGCCAAGCGCCGCGAGGAGCAGCAATGAAATGGGAAGGCCAGCGCCAGAGCGACAACGTCGAGGACCTGCGCGACCAGGACGACGGCGGTGGTGGTGGCGGCGGCGGGATCGGTTTCGGCGGCTTCGGGGCGCGCCACATCGGCATCGGCACCATCGTCGTCGCGCTGGTCGGCGGCTGGGTGCTGGGCATCAATCCGCTGACCATCCTCGGCTTGCTCAGCGGCGGCAACGCGCCTGTCCAGCACAGCGTGCCCTACCAGCCGTCTCCGGGCCCGCACGTGGCCCACACGCCCGTGGACGACCGCATGAAGGCGTTCGTGGCGACGGTGCTGGCCGACACCGAGGACGTCTGGACGCAGGTGTTCAAGGAGCGCGGCGGCACCTATCGCGACCCGAAGCTGGTGCTGTTCCGCAACTCCACGCCCACCGCCTGCGGCCGCGGCGAGTCGGCCACCGGGCCGTTCTACTGCCCGAGCGACGAGAAGGTCTACATCGACCTGAGCTTCTACGACCTGCTGCGCACCAAGCTGGGCGCGCCGGGCGACTTCGCGCAGGCCTACGTGATCGCGCACGAGGTCGGCCATCACGTGCAGAAGCTGCTGGGCATCTCCGACAAGGTCGACGCCGCGCGCCGCAGTTCCAGCCAGGTGCGCTCCAACGCGCTGTCCGTGCGGCTCGAGCTGCAGGCCGACTGCTTTGCCGGCATCTGGGCCAACCGGGCGCAGGCCACCAAGCAGATCATCGAGGCCGGCGACATCGACCAGGCCCTGAACGCCGCCTCGCAGATCGGCGACGACACGCTGCAGCGCAAGGCCAGCGGCACCGTGCAGCCCGACACCTTCACGCACGGCACCAGCGCGCAGCGCGTGCACTGGTTCAAGCAAGGCTACGAGACGGGCCAGATCGAGCAGTGCGACACCTTCAAGGCCGGGTCGCCGTAACGCCGCCTCGATTCGCTTGAACCTGGCGGCGGCGCCGTGCAACGGCCGCCGTTTTCGCGTAGCCTAGCGGGTTGCGCGCCGCGTCCCGCCGCGCGCCACGACACAGGAGCCCTCGCCCTTGCTCGGTTACTTCGAAAGACTCGTCGATCCCTATCCGGACGGCGAGCCGCTGCCGCCGCCCAAGGGCGTCATCCCGTTCATCTGGGCCGCGTCGGCCGGCGTGCGCCGCTTCGTGCTCGGCATGACGGCGCTGACAGCCATCATCGGCGTGTTCGAGGCCTTGCTGTTCGCCTTCCTGGGCCATGTGGTGGACTGGCTGTCGCACGTACAGCCGACGCAGCTGTGGGTGCAGGAGCGCGACAAGCTGCTGCTGCTGGCGGCCGTGCTCACGCTCAGTCCGCTGCTGGTGACGCTGCAGGCCGCGCTGAAGTACCAGACGCTGTTCGGCAACTTCCCGATGCGGCTGCGGTGGAACTTCCACCGCCTGATGCTTGCCCAGAGCATGAGCTTCTACCAGGACGAGTTCGCCGGCCGCGTGGCTGCCAAGGTGATGCAGACGGCGCTGGGCGTGCGCGACGTCATCACCACGATCACCGACATCCTGGTGTTCGTGGTCATCTACTTCGTCACCATGATCGCCGTCGTCGGCAGCTTCGACCTGTGGCTGCTGGCGCCGTTCTGCGGCTGGCTGGTGCTGTACGGCCTGGCGCTGCGCTGGTTCGTGCCGCGCCTGGGCAAGGTGGGCGCGCTGCAGGCCGACGCGCGCTCGCTGATGACGGGGCGCATCACCGACGCGTACACCAACATCTCCACCGTCAAGCTGTTCTCGCACGCGCGCCGCGAGGCGGGCTACGCGCGCCAGGCGATGCAGGAGTTCATCACCACGGCCTACATGCAAGGGCGCTACATCACCGGCATCGAGGTGGTCAACCACGTGCTGACCATGCTGCTGATCATGAGCACCGCGGGCGTCACGCTGTGGCTGTGGATGCACGGCAAGGTGGGCGTCGGCGCGGTGGCGGCGTCGACGGCGCTGGCGCTGCGGCTCAATGGCATCTCGCACTGGATCATGTGGGAGATGGCCTCGCTGTTCGAGAACATCGGCACCGTCACCGACGGCATGAACACGCTGTCCAAGCCGCGCGCGATCGTCGACGTGCCCGATGCACCCGAGCTGCACGTGCCGCGTGGCGAGGTCAGGTTCGACGACGTGGGCTTTGCCTACGGCGGCAAGCGCCAGGTGATAGACCACTTCTCGCTGACGATCGCGCCGGGCGAGAAGATCGGTCTCGTCGGCCGCTCGGGCGCGGGCAAGTCGACGCTGGTCAACCTGCTGCTGCGCTTCTATGACGTCGAGTCGGGCCGCGTGCTGATCGACGGGCAGGACGTCTCCAAGGTCACGCAGAACAGCCTGCGCGCCCACGTCGGCATGGTGACGCAGGACACCTCGCTGCTGCACCGCTCGGTGCGCGACAACATCCTGTACGGCCGCCCCGACGCCACCGAGGCCGAGATGATCGCCTCCGCCGGCCGTGCCGAGGCCACCGAATTCATCGCCGCGCTGGCCGACGCCAAGGGCCGCAAGGGCTACGACGCGCACGTGGGCGAGCGCGGCGTCAAGCTGTCGGGTGGGCAGCGCCAGCGCATCGCCATCGCGCGCGTGATGCTCAAGGACGCGCCCATCCTGCTGCTGGACGAGGCCACCAGCGCGCTCGATTCCGAGGTGGAGGCCGCGATCCAGGCCAGCCTGTACAGCCTGATGGAAGGCAAGACCGTGATCGCGATCGCGCACCGGTTGTCCACCATCGCGGCGATGGACCGGCTCATCGTCCTGGACAAGGGCCGCATCGTCGAGGAAGGCGACCACCGCTCGCTGCTGGCCCGAGGCGGCCTCTACGCGCGCCTGTGGGCGCACCAGAGCGGCGGCTTCCTGGGCGAAGAGACCGACGAGGAGGCGCCGCCGCAGCGGGCCGACGTGCTGGTCACGCAAGAGGATGACGCGGGGGCGTGACGGCTCTTGGGCCAATCGAGTGCGGGACCAGGCAACGACCGCTTCGACGCGGGCCGGGCCTGTCGGATCGGATCTGGGCACGTCGGGTGAACTTCACACCTAGGCCACGGAACCGTCGAGGAGTGCCGATCGGATATCCGACTCGAGCTGGACGCTTACCCATTTTTGATCCGCTTTCGGGCGCCAGTTAGCCGGTTCATTGCCGCCACTGAACGTCAAGCGGACGACCGCGTTTCGGCGTCGAATTGAGCTTCGAGCGGCGGCAACGGATCGATGGCCGGTGCTCGGACCAAGCAGCGCGGCCATCACGCGGATGCCTGCCGGTGTCGCGGCGCCGACCTCCCAGCTCGACGCGACGCTTCGACCAATGACGGGACGCTCGCATCGGTGTTGAGGCCGGCAAGCGATCACGCCTTCGCGCCCGACGGCGGCACGCCCTTGAGCCGCATCGCGGCCAGTGCCGCCAAAGCCAACGCCGCCATCGACACGACGCAGGTCACGCGCAGCCCGGGTGCCATGCGCTCCGGCCCGCCATGCGCCAGCGCGCCAAACACCGCGACGCCGATCGCGCCCGCTGCCTGGCGCGCGGTATTGAGGATCGCGGCGGCCAGCGCGGAGCGGCTCTTGTCGACGGACGCCAGCACGGTCGTGGTCATGGCGGGCACGGCCAGGCCCATGCCGGTGGGGATCAGCAGGAAGCCGAGCAGCAGCAGCGCGAGGTTCTGCGTGGTCGAGGCCAGCGCGAGCACGCCGAAGCCGGCGAGGTCGAAGAGCGCACCGACGATCATCGGCTTGCGCGTGCCCAAGCGGCTCACCGCGCGGCCGCTCATCACGTTGGACAGAAAGAAGCCGGCCGTCAGCGGCAGGAAGGCCAGGCCGGCCTGGATCGGCGTGTAGTGGCGCGCCGTCTGCAGGAACAGCGCGATCACGAAGATCGCGCCGTAGTAGGTGCCGTTGACGACGGTGCCGAAGAAGACGGCGCCGCGGAAGTCGGGCAGCGCGAACAGGTCGGTGGCGATCACCGGCGCGGCGGCGCGCTGTTCGACGACTGCCAGCGCGACTGCCAGCGCGAGGGTTGCGATGGCGCCGCCCCACACCAGCGGGTCGGCCAGCCCGCGCGCGCGCGATTCGATCAGCGTGGCGATCAGCGCGGCCAGCAGCAGCGTGGCGAGCAACTGGCCGGCGAGGTCCAGCGGCGGGCGATCGCGACCGGTGGGCGTCTCGTCAAGCCGTCGTACCAGCCACAGGCCGGCAGCGCACAATGGGACGTTGACCCAGAAGATCGCCGGCCAGCCCACGCCCGCCACCAACAGGCCGCCGAGCACCGGGCCGAGCGCGATGGAGATCGACCCCGCCGCCGTCCAGTAGCCGACGCCGCGCGCGCGCGCCGGCGCATCATGCGCGAGCGCGTGGTTGAGCAGCGCGAGCGAGTTGGGCAGCATCACGGCCGCGCCGAAACCCTGCACGGCGCGCGCGGCGTCGAGCACGCCGGCGGCCGGTGCGAGCGCGCAGCCGATCGATGCCAGCGCGAAGATCGCCATGCCCCACTGGAACGCGCGCCGCGCGCCGAAGCGGTCGCCCAGCGCGCCGGCCGACAGCATGAACGCGGCGAACGCGACGGCATACGCGTCGACCACCCATTGCAGCCCGGCCACGCCGGCGCCGAGGTCGCGCGCCATCGCGGGCAGCGCGACGTTGACGATGGTGACGTCGAGCTGCCCGACGACGAAGGCCATGCAGGTGGCCAGCACGACGAGGGCGAACGACGGGGCGCGAGTGGGATGCGAGGTCATGCGGCCATGCTAGCCGCGGCGTGGCGGCGATGCTTCGTCGCTTGGCGAAGCGTTGTCAGCTCGAGCGACAGGCAGCGTCGGTGTCGATGTCGATCCAGCGCCATCCGAATGCGCCGGGGTGGTCGATGACGCAGACGTCGCTGCCGATCGACGTGCGGTGATAGAGATCGAACGACACCCTGACCTCGTGATCCGCGAGATCCACGGGCACCTTGGCGAGCGTGAGATAGGCCGAAGCGCCCTTGCCGCTCGTGTGTCGCATGCCGGTGACGACTGTCGCTTCCCGGATGGGAGCAGCGGCATCGAAACCGCAATTGCCCATGGCCAGCATGGCGGCCGCGTAGATGACGAACAGGGGCGAGGCCGCAAGCACCGCGAGCTTGTTCTTGCGCATCTCGGAAGATGCCGCGACCGCCATGGCCAGAAGGATGATGCCGGCAATCACCGACGGGCCGACGATCTCGACGGGACGGATCAATTGCCGGTCGAGAAACGCCCGCAAAGGCAGCACCAGCGGCGGAATCAACATGAGTGCAGCCAGGTTGCCGCGCGCGGACATCCTTTTGTCGGCCAGGGTGAACAATCCCTGGAAGCGCCAGGTCAGCAGGACGGCCAGCGGTGGCATCAGCGCCGTCAGCCAGATCATTGGCCAGTAGGGATGCGGATAGACGGACGTCCAGACCGCGATGACCATGCCTGCCAGGCACAACCGTCCGGCCGTGGCGCGCGCCTTCATGGCGCTCTCCAGTCGCAGGGCGGGCGTCATGCCGAGCGTGTCGTCGCGTTCTATTTCGCGCAGATCGGCCTCGTGCGCGATCAGGTCGGGATTCTTCAAGTCGGCGAACCAGGCGCTGAAATCAGCGTCGATCTTGAAGACGGGCGTGAACTTGAACAGACGTCGGCTCGACCTCGTGCGGATGCGAAATTCGCTGACGCCGTCGTGCACTCGCACGCGATATTCGACGATGTCCGAGCGCAGTATCCGACGCGTGAGCAGGCTGCGCGACTCGATGAACGAAGGCGCCAGCGTCACCTGCGCGCGAAGAATGCAGACGATCGTCGCGACGCCCAGGGCCACGAACACCAGGCACGTCAAGCACGCTGTCCAGGCCGCGCCTGCGCCGTGCCACTCGTGTCCAGACCCGAAGTAGGCGATTCCCGCCGCACCGCCGATGCCCAGGCCCCCGCCGCCCAGCAACCCGAAGGCGCGCCATCCGGCCGAGGCGGTGTAGGTACTGGGATACTTCGCCGGATCGAATGGGGGCGTTTGCATCTCCGCATTCTGTCCGCAGTCCGGTCAGGAGACGCCTGCGCGCCGGCGCGGCGCTTGTGGGTGTCAACGCCTGCTGACAAAATGCCCATCGTCGCATCAACGCCGTTTCGCGCCCGGATGACCACCCGTCAAAAGATCCAACGCATCGCCCCCGACTTGTCCGTCATGAAAGCCGCGCCCGCCAGGCCCGTGCGCAACGCGGGCGATACCCGCGCCCGCATCCTCGCCGCGGCCCGGGTGCGCTTCGCGCGCGACGCCTACGAGAACGTCGGCACGCGCGACATCGCCGCCGACGCCGGTGTCGATGCCGCGCTGGTCAACCGCTACTTCGGCGGCAAGGAGAAGCTGTTCGACGAGGCCATCGTCGACGCCTTCGCGATCAAGGATCACTTTGCCGGCGCGGACATGAGCGGCTTCGGCGAGCTCATCACCACGCTGGTGATGGACGGCAGCCAGGAGCGGCGCGAGGCCAAGTTCGACGCGCTGGGCATCCTGCTGCGCGCGTCGGGCAGCCCCGCGACGCAGGCGCGCGTGTCGGCGCGCTTCCACGACGAGTTCGTGCTGCCGCTCGCGCGCCTGCTGCGCGGGCGCGACGCGGAACTGCGCGCCGCGCTGATCGCGTCCTACCTGATCGGGCTGGCCACGATGAAGCACGCGCTGGGCTCGCCGTTGCTGAGCGATGCGGCGCGGCGCAAGACCGTCGCGGCGGTTGGCGCCGCGGTGCAGGCCTGCGTCAACGGGCAGTCGGCCTAGCCCGAACTACTTCTTGGATGCCGCAGGGGCAGCGGGCGCCGCTGCAGCCTGGGCGTCCTTTTGCCAGGTTCCCTTGTCGGCCAGGCAGGCCTTCTTGGTCTTGCCCATGTCCATGCTGCCGTCGGCCTGCTTGCAGTGATGGTTCTGGCGCGTGCCGGTGCCCTTGGCCGGGGCGGAGGCGGCCGAGTCGGCGAATGCCATCGTGCTGCAGGCGAGGGCAGCCGAGACCAGGGCGAGGCGGAACAGGTTGCTGGAAGTCATCTGGGGTCCTTTGGTCGAGTGTCGGGAAATGGCGCGCAGGGATGCTCGGGATCGAGACCTCTGCGGATATGGAGTATCTCAGCTGAAGCGGCGATTTCAGGCCGCGTTCATCGCGGCGCCGTGCCGGTGGCGCGCAACATGGCACCATTGGCCCTGGCCCGTTTCGTGGGCCGGATTTTCATGGGCCGTTCAACGGTGGTGGAGTGAGATTGAAACAAACGCTGATTTGGTTCGTGCTGGCACTGGCCGCGGCAACCCGGGTTGCCGCGGCGGATCCGGAGGTGGCTTTCCCGCCGCTTCTCAAGCCCGAAGTTCAGGAGGCCAAGGCGGCCCATCTGGCTGCGCAATTGCTGTCGCGCTACCACTACGAGGCCATGCCGCTCGACAACGCGTTGTCGGCCAAGATGTTCGACCAATACCTGAAGGCGCTCGACCCCGAGAGGCTCTACTTCCTGCAGTCCGACATCGATCGCCTGGCGGTCGACCGCACCCTGCTCGACGATGCGATCCTGACCGAGGACTTGCGCGCGCCATTCGAGATCTTCAACCTGTACGAACATCGGGTGGCCGAGCGCCTGGCCTATGCGCGCAGCTTGCTGCACAAGGGATTCGATTTCGAGCGCGATGAATCGTTGATGATCGACCGCAAGGATCAGCCCTGGCTCGCGACCGAGGCAGAGTCGCTCGACCTCTGGCGCAAGCGCGTCAAGAACGACTGGCTGCGGCTCAAGCTTGCCGGCCAGGATGACCGGACCATCGTGAAGATCCTGGACAAGCGCTACGACAGCGCCGCCAGGAGGCTGGGCAAGATCACCAGCGCCGACGCTTTCCAGGCATTCATGAACGCGTACACGATGGCGATCGAGCCCCACACCAACTACCTGGGGCCGCGCGCCGCGGAGAACTTCGACATCTCGATGCGGCTGTCGCTGGTGGGCATCGGCGCGGTGCTGACCGAGATCGACGACTACACCACCATCCGCGAACTGGTGCCGGGCGGCCCCGCGAGCCTGTCGGGGCAGTTGAAGATCGGCGACCGCATCGTGGGCGTCGCGCAAGGCTCGGCCGGCGTCATGGAGGATGTCGTCGGCTGGCGCCTGGACGACACGGTGGCGCTGATTCGCGGCACGATGGGTTCGACCGTGCGGCTGGACATCCTGCCGGCCGACAACGGGCCCGATGCGTCGAACAAGACCGTGGTGCTGATCCGAGACACCATCAAGGTGCAGGACAGCGCGGCCAAGGCCAAGGTCTATTCCGTGACGACGGGCACGGGCAAGCGCCTGGTCGGCGTGATCACCTTGCCGTCGTTCTACGAGGATACCGACGCGCTGCAAAAAGGCGACAAGGACTATCGCAGCGCAGCGCATGACGTGGCCGCGCTGCTGCTGGACCTGAAGGCCCGGAAGGTGGATGCCCTGTTGATCGACCTGCGCAACAACGGCGGCGGCTCGCTGCGCGAAGCGGTGAACCTGACGGGCATGTTCGTCGGCAAGGTCCCGGTGGTCCAGACCCGCAATGCCAACGGCAACATCACCGTGGAGAAGAACGTCGATGCCAGCCTGGCTTGGGACGGGCCGCTGGGCGTGCTGATCAACAGGGCCTCGGCGTCGGCGTCGGAGATCTTTGCCGCGGCGATCCAGGACTACGGCCGGGGCGTGATCCTCGGGGAAGGCAGCTTCGGCAAGGGCACGGTCCAGACCGTCGCCAGCCTCGACCAGATCGCCAAGAACGCGACGCCGGTGTATGGCGAACTGAAGATGACCATCGCGCAGTTCTTCCGCGTGAACGGCGGAACGACCCAGCTGCGTGGCGTGACGCCGGACATCCTGTTTCCGCAGACCAGCGATGACGACCAGTTCGGCGAGTCGAGCTACGGCAACGCCCTGCCTTGGACCCACATCAAGGCGGCCGACTACGCGCCCGTGGGCGACATGGCCGTGCAGTTGCCCCGCCTGTCGGAATGGCACGCGACCCGCATCCAGCACGACGCCGACTTCCAGAACCTGCAGCAGGACGTGGCCAGGGCGCAGGAGCTTCGCAAGAACAACGAGATCTCGCTCAATGAAGGGGTTCGACGCAAGGAGCGCGCCGCCTCGGAAAAGCGCCTGGCCGCCATGCTGGGCGCCGCCGGAACGGGCGCGAGCGGCGCCCTGGCTGACGACGGCCTGCAGTTCAACGAACGCAAGCTCGACAAGAATCTCGCCGCGGAAAAGACCCGGAACACCATCGCCGATGCCCTTCTCGACGAGGCCGTCAGCATCCTGTCCGACAGCGCCGCATTGAAGGCAGGCCAGTCCCAGATGGCGGCGAGCGCCTTGCCGATCCGTCCCGAAGTGGTCATGACCTTGCCGAAGGGGTCGTCGGAAAAATAGGCGCCGGCAAGCTGCCGATCAGCAAGGGCCGCGGCGAGCGGCGGCCGTGCTCAGGCGTCGGCTTTCAGCCTTTCGATGAACGCCTTGACCGACGGCGCCAGCGAGGTGAAGTGGTCGCCGTCCGTCTCGACGATCGTCAGCGGGAGTTGGCCTGCACCTGGCCAGCGGCGAGGTCGGCCTTCCCGCATGGCGTCGTCCGCGCCGACGTAGGCGACATGCGGGCGCTGCATCCACTGGACTGCATCGCGCCAGCCCGGCGACAGGTTCGCGATCACGCTGGGCGGTCGCGATCAGGCAGGCTGCGCAATACCGCGTGGCCCCGCGCCGCCGAGGCGGATCACTTCGCCGCGACGGTGTGCTTGTTCGCGCCCTGCGGCTTGTAGCCGTCGGTCAACGTGCCCAGGAAGGCGACGATGTCGTCGATCTCCCTGGCGTTCAGGCGCGGGCGGCCGTCCGGCAGCGGCGCGAATGGCGCCTCGTGCGACACGTTGGCCCAGTAGCGCTGCGGCAGGTCGTCGTAGCCGGGCTTGGCGCCCGCGTGCGGGTACCACTTGGCCGGCGTCGTGTCGCGCGTCGCGTAGAAGGCCACGGCGTCGCGCAGCGAGTGGATCGCACCGTTGTGGAAGAAGCTCTTGCGCAGCGCGACGTTGCGCAGCGACGGCGTCCGGAACATGCCGCAATACTCGGGATGGCTGGCCAGGTCGGTGCGCAGCGGCCCGCACAGTCCCAGGTCGAAGAACTTGGGATCGCGGTTGGCCGGCAGCTCCGGATTGCGCGGCACGCCCAGCGCCACGAAGCCGAAGTCGGTGAAGATGGGCGGACGGTTCGTCGAGGCCTTGCGGGTGCTGGGGTGGCAGCTCGCGCAGTTGCCCTTCTTCATGTCGTTGAACAGGGCCATGCCGCGCATCTCGGCGGGACTGAGCGTGGCCTTGTCGTTCAGCCATGCGTCGAACTTGCTGTCGAACGGATGGAATTCGGGCGCGCTCTGTTCGTAGGTCTCCAGCGCCACCGTCACCCAGACCAGGGTGGAATCCGGATCGTTGAACACGTTCTCGCCGGGCGCGCTCAGCGTGCGCCTGAATTCATCGGCGTAGGACGTCTTGAGCAAGCGCTGCACCACGTCGGCGCCGCTGGCGTTGGCCATCTCGTTGGCGTCCATCAGCGGCATCAGGGCCTGGTCGTGCGCGGTGTCGACGCGGCCGTCCCAGGTGCGTCCGCCGGTCGGGCCTTCGTCGTCCAGGCCCTGCGTCACCTCGGATTCCATGAAGTGCTGGGTGAACGCGATCGGCGCGTGGGCGTAGGCCAGCGAGGGCGTGTTGCGAAAGCCCATGCGATCCATGGCCGGGCCACCGAGCTGGACTGCGCGGCCATTGGGCGGTCCGAACGCCTTGGCGGGGTCGTGGCAACTCGCGCACGACTGCTTGCCCGACGCCGAATAGGCCGGATCCATGAAGATGCGACGGCCGAGGTCGGCGAGCTGCCTGACCGTCGGCCGGTCGCCGTACATCAACGGGAAGTGCGTCTCGGTGCCCGAGGGCTCGGGCGCGGCGCCCGAGCAGGCCTGCGCCAGGCGCGCGGCGGCGAACGTGCCCGCCAGCGCGGCCAGTGCGATCGCCAGCCCCTTCAGCGCGCGCCGGGCGCGCGAATGAGCAACAGGCATCGTTTCAGCGCTTGCGGCGAACGAATGCCGGCGCGAACAACCACGCCAGGCCGGCGAGCATCAAGGCCGCCGAGGAGGCCTCGGGCACCGCCGAGACCACGCTTGCGTCCACGCGCAGGCCGAACGACAGCGGGCTGGCCTGGTAGGTGAAGCCGCCGTCGCCTGTCGACACGGTGTTCGTCACCGGGTTCGGCGCGCCCAGGTCCAGCAGCGCGCCGGTGACGCTGCTCGAGCCCAGCGTGTCGGCGCCCTGGATCTCGAACTCCACCCAGTAGCTGCCGGCCGCCACGTTCCAGCCGCTCAGCGCCGCGCCGTTCCAGCCGTCGCTGCCGAACGTGGCCGTGGTCGTGTACAGCACGCTGCCGGGCCCGAAGCGGCCGTCGTTGGCCAGCAGCGAGATGTCGAAGGTCTCGCCGGTGGCGCCGCCCAGGATGTGGCCCTGGATGTTGTCTATGGTCGATTCGCTGGCGAAGCTCACCTGCGCGTCGACCCAGTCGTTGCTGTCGAAGAACAGCGCATTCACGGCCTGGCCGTCGGGGGTGCCCGTGTCGACGACGGTCGCGGCGTGCGCGGGAAGTGCCAGCGCGAGCAACGAAGCGGCGGCGGACAGCGATGCGAGAAGAGACTTGTTCATGTTGTGGATCCGGCGCATCACGGCGCGATGTAGTACTGGCCGATCAACTGCGTCGGGCCGAAGGTGGAGCTGAAGCCGTAGCCCAGGAGGTCGACGCCGCCGTCGGCGTGCACCTTCACGGTGGCCCAGGCGTAGTCGCGGTCGGTGGCCGGGTTGGCCAGCACGCCGGCCGTGGCTTGCGCCGCGCTGGGATCGAACGGCGAGCCGCCCGAGCCGACGATCACCTGGTACGCGCCGCCGCGCGGCTGCGAGATGTTGTAGGTGTGCATGTGGCCGCTGAAGTACGTGGCCTTGTACTGCTCGATCACGTTCCAGAACGCGTCGCGCTTGGCGGTGGTGGTGGCCGTCGCGTCCAGGCCCTTGCCCACGGTGCCCGGCGCGTAGACGTAGGTGAACGCCGGCTTGTGGCCGAACACGAAGAAGCGCTTGGCGCCGCGCGCCTGCGCCGCGGCCAGGTCCTGGGCCAGCCACGCGGCCGGGGCCGAGGTTTCCTGGCCGACGGGGTCGGTGTCGATCACCGTGAAGTGCAGGTTCAGGTAGTCGAAGCTGTACGACATCTTGGACTGGTCGGTGCTCAGCGCATCGGGTCCGACGCCGGCGGCGGGGCCGTAGTTCACGTTGGCCGGCGCGGTGCCCAGCACGTTGGTGAATCGCGCGGTGTCCAGGATCAGGTCGCCCATGTTGGCGGCGTAGGACTGCTCGTTCTCGACCTTGGACTGGGTCTGGCCGTCGCTGTTCTTCGGGCAGGCCTTGCACTCGGTCTCGTGGTTGCCCGGCACCGGGAACACGTAGGTGCCGGTCTCGGGCAGCTGCGCCACCATGCCACGCCAGAACGCGTACTGGCGGTAGTTCTTCATCAGGTCCGAGCCGATGATGTCGGCCGTCGTGGCCGGCGCCACCGGGCCCGTGATCGAGCTTTGCGTGGCGTTGGAGGTGTAGCCGTAGTTGGCCCAGCCGTAGCCGTTGATCATGTCGCCGTTGAAGAACAGCATCGTCGACTTCTGCGACTGGATCGTGCGCAGGATGCGCGAGAACGCCTTGGTGTTCTGCAGCCAGATCGAGTCCTGGCCGTTCAGCGTGGGGCCGACGCTGGCCTGGTCGTAAGTGTTGGGATCCTGGCGCGAATCGCCGACGGTGGAGAACGTCAGCACCACGGGCGTCGTGTCCTGGGCATGGGCCGAGGGCATCGTCGCGATGCCGGCCATCGCGGCCAGTGCCGTCAAGGCGATCTTCGAGAAAGCGTGCGTCATGGTCATCCTCTTGCTTGTCGTTCTGCGGTCGCCGGTGCGGCGAAGTGGGCAGACTGTAGAAAGCGGCGATGACGCCCCCGTGACGGGCCGGTGACTTTGGCGAAGACCCTGATGCGATGCGGCGTGTTGGCCGGCCGCACTTTGGGTGAGGAGGCACCGGGGTCGTGGAAAATGAGCCATTCCCGCGTCAAATTCGACTTCGCCGCATGTCCTCGATCCTGTTCGGAACCAGCCGTTTGCGTGTCGGTGCGCTGCCATGAGCGAGATCCTCGCGTGGATCCGTGGGCACAAGGCGTCGACTGCGGCCTTGCTGCTGGTCGTCGCGGGCTGCATTGCGCTGGTGCAGTTGGCCAGGCGCGTGCACCACCTGAAGCTGAAACCGGTTGCGGCGGCGAGCGCGCCGGAGGCGGCTGCCGCATTGGGCGCGTCGGGGCCGGAGGCGTTGACGCCATCCGCCCAGGCCGGCACCGAGCAGAACGCGCGTTCGGCGAAGATGCGCGCCGAGTTCGAGGACGCCGCCAGCTATGTCCAGTTCATCCAGCAGGCGATGAGCCGCCCGCAGGAAGGCGGCAAGTTCTATGCGCTGCTGGCCTGGAAGCGTTGCAACGATCTCGACCAGCACAAGGGCGCCGCGGAGACGCACACCGGCGACGACGCGTTCCACGCCGGCGCGCTGGCGCTGGTGCAGGACATCGACAAGCGCTGCACCGGCGTGCAGGAGACCTGGCCCGACGTCGCCACGTTGTACAAGGTGGCGGTGGAGCAGCGCGGCGGCCGCGACTTCCTGTTGCCGGCCAACGGCCGTGGCATCGTCGTTCCGGCCGCCCGCGAGACCGCCAATGCCGACATCGACGCCGCGATCGCGACAGGCGATCGCTGGGCCCAGGCAGAAGCGCTGCAGAACAACGCCGACTTCCTGGACGTCGGCAACTCGGCCGGTGACGATGGCGTCGATCGCCAGCTCCACGAATGGGGCGCGGAGATCGTCGCCTGCGAGCTGGTGGGCAACTGCCGCGGCGGCTTCGAGGTGGCGCTGCACTGCGTGGGCACCGGCGACTGCGTGCATGCCGACTACCGCGACGTCATCCTCGCCCGGGTGCCGGAGACGCATCGCACCGTCTTCGACACCATGCTGGCCGGCCTGCACCAGCGCATGGGCCTGGTGCCCGGCCAGACCGATGCCGATCGTTAGTTGATGGCGAGCAATTCGACTTCGAAGATCAGCGTGGCGTTCGGCGGGATGTCGCCGCCGGCGCCGGCCGGACCGTAGGCGGTGGCCGACGGGCAGGTCAGCTTGGCCTTGCCGCCGACCTTGAGCTTCTGCACGCCCTCGGTCCAGCACGGGATGACCCGGTTGAGCGGGAACGAGACCGGGCCGTTGCGCGACGCGTCGAATTCCCGGCCGTCGGGGAAGGTGCCGCGGTAGTTGACCTTGACGGTGTCGGTGGCCTTCGGGCTCGCGCCGCTGCCCGCCTTGATCGTCCTGAAGACGACGCCGCTGGGCGACAAGACGGCGCCGCCTTCCCTGACTGCGGCGGCCAGGGCGGCGGCATCGTCCGCCTGCGCGATGCTGGCGAACCCTGCAAGAAGGGCCAGCGTGGCAGCGAGGTGAACGCGAGTGGGGCGGGAAATCATCGAGCCATCTCCAGGTCAATTTTTCGAAGCGCGGATCATAGTCGGCGCTCGCGCAGCGGCGGTGACAGGGCGATGACGGCAGCGAACGCTCGCGGGGCGCGCTCGCCGGCAACGGGACAGCACGCCAGCTTGTCAGACACGCACTGACAACGCCGCGTCCGCGTCGACTACAGACTGGCAAGTGTTCCGACTAGGCCGCGCATGGAAGTCCGCCGATGCCGCGCCCGCGGCGGCGCGCGCACACTGATTCCAACCTGGCGTCATGGCCGGGTGCCCGAAGTCCTCACCGCACCATCCGAGGCCGCCATGATCCCCGACCCGCTGCCCGCCGCCGAATCCATCGCCCGCTACGAACTGCGCTTCCAGTCGCTGTTCCACACCGGACGCGCATTGACCTTTCCGTGCGACCGCCAGGGCCAGGTGCAGTGGGACACGATGACCGAAGGCGCGCGCGCCAACTTCCTGCGCGCCCAGGGCAGCGTCGGCCGTGAGTGGGCCTCGCCGGCCGTGCAGCTGAGCGACTTGCACTGACGTCCTCGCGGGGCGGCTCGACAGGCCTGCCGCGGCGCATCGACGCCGGCGCGACAATCGGGTCTCCTGATCCGCTTGCAACTCAACCGTGCCCAGCTTCGGCCGCTCGCTCCTTGCCCATTGGTGGCTGGATCCAGCCATCACCTACCTCAACCATGGCACCGTGGGCGCGACGCCGCGCGTGGTGCTGGAGGCGCAGCACGCCTGGCAGCGCCGCATCGAGGCGCAGCCGGCGAGCTTCCTGTTTCGCGAGCTGATGCGCGTGACGCCGGACGAGCGGGGCGCATCGCGTCCGCTGATCCGCCGGACGGCCGATGCCGTCGGTCAATTCCTGGGCGCCCACGGCGACGACCTCGTTTTCGTGGACAACGCGAGCACCGGCATCAACGCGGTGCTGCGTTCGATCCCGCTTCGCGCCGGCGACGAGATCGTCGTGCTCGACCAGGCCTACGGCGCGGTCGTGAAGGCGGCCGAGTTCGTTGCGCGCGGCGCTGGCGCCAAGGTCGTCACGGCGGCGCTGCCCTGGCCTGTGCATGGCGACGTGACGATGGCGTATGCCGACGCGCTGGAGCAGGCGCTGACGCCGCGCACGCGGCTCGCGATCGTCGACCACGTCGTGTCGCAGACCGGTCTGACGCTGCCGGTGGCCCGGATGATCGCGCGTTGCCGCGCGCGCGGCGTGCCGGTGCTGGTCGACGGCGCGCACGTGCCGGGCGCGCTGGCGCTGGACATCGCATCGCTGCAGGCGGACTGGTATGTCGGCAACCTGCACAAGTGGGCCTTTGCGCCGCGCGGCTGCGGCTTCTTGTGGGCGGCGCCCGCGCACCGCGACGCGTTGCACCCGCCCGTCATCTCGTGGGGACTCGACGTCGGCCTCACGCAGGAGTTCGACTGGACCGGCACGCGCGATCCTTCCGGCGTGCTGTCGGCGCCGGACGGCATCGCGTTCATGCGCGACTTCCTGGGCATCGAGGCGATGCGCAACTGGAACCACGAGCTCGTCTGGCGCATGGCGCACCGGCTGGCCGCGCGCTGGGGCCAGCCGTTCACGACGCCAGAGTCCATGGTCGGCTGCATGGCGGCCGTGGCGCTGCCCGAGCGCATCCAGGCGCTGGGCGAATCTGCCGGGCAGGCGTTGAAGGACTGGCTGCTGCACGAGCGGCGCATCGAGGCGCAGCCGCTCGCGATCCATGGCCGTCTCTGGATGCGGCTGGCGGCGCAGGTCTACAACGACGAGGCCGATTTCGAGCGGCTGGCCGATGCCGTCGACGCCTGGCCCGCGTGACCCGGTCGCCATGAGCCTGTTGCTGCTGGCCCCGATGGAAGGCCTGCTGGACCATCCGCTGCGCGAGGTGCTGACCGCGGTGGGCGGCATCGACCGCTGCGTGTCGGAGTTCATCCGCATCACCGACATGCTGATGCCCGACCGGGTATTCACGCGCATCGTGCCCGAACTGCTGCAGGGCGGCCGCACGCTCGCCGGCGTGCCGGTGCGGCCGCAGCTGCTGGGCTCCGATCCGGCGTGCCTGGCCGACAACGCCGCGGCGCTGGCCAGGCTGGGGCCGGACGGCATCGACCTGAACTTCGGCTGCCCCGCCAAGGTGGTCAACCGCCATGGCGGCGGCGCCTCGCTGCTGCAGGATCCGGCGCTGCTGGGGCGCATCGTCCAGGCCGTGCGGCGCGCGGTGCCGGCCGCATTGCCGGTGTCGGCCAAGATGCGCCTGGGCTACGAGGACGCTTCGCGCGCGCTCGAGTGCGCGCAGGCGCTCGCGGGCGGGGGCGCGAGCGAGATCGTGGTCCATGCGCGCACCAAGGCCGATGGCTACCGTCCGCCGGCCTATTGGGAGCGCGTGCCCGCGATCCGCGAGGCGGTGGCCATTCCCGTCATCGCCAACGGCGAGATCTGGACGCCCGACGACGCCCAGCGCTGCCGCCATGTCACCGGCTGCGAGGGCCTGATGCTCGGCCGCGGCATGGTGGCCGATCCGGGGCTGGCGCTGGCGATTCGCGCGCGGCGTCGCGTGGGCGGCGAGGTCTCGACGGCGTTGCCGCCGCATGCCAGCGAAGTGCGGCTGGATGCGCGCGGCCACGCCAAGGCCTCGGCCGGCGGCCCGCATGCGCCCGAGGCCTACGGCGTGCCGCCCGCGGTCGCGTGGGACGCGTTGTTGCCGCTGATCGCTGACTTCTGGCATCGCGTCAGCACGCGCGTGGAGCCGCGCCACCGCGCGGGGCGCCTGAAGCAGTGGCTCAACCTGCTGCGGCGGCGCTATCCCGAGGCGCAGCACGCCTACGACCGGCTGCGCCTCGTCAACGATCCCACGGCGCTGGCCGCGACTCTGTTTGGTCCGGCCTCACTGATTTCCCGCGCGGAAACGATCGACATCGAAGGCTGAAATGAAATGGCCCCGACGCGCTCGCGCGCGTCAGGGCCTGCAAGGCCGTGAACGTGCGTCAATGCGCGCGGGCGCGCAGGCTTTTCAGCAACTCGGTGGCCGACATCTCCGACGAGATCGCCGCATCCAGCGGCGACTGCGACAGCCCGGAGCGGTCGTAGTGCATGTTCTCGTAGAGCGTCGCCGATGCAGGGCAGGCGCGCAGCACTGCGCGCAAGGCGTCTTCCGGCAAGTCTTCGGACAGCAGCGTCTTGACCGTGTTGACCACGTTCAGGTATTGCCGGGCGCCGACCTGCGTCGGGTTCGCGTCCACGCGCTCCAGCAACTGGGCCATGGCGATCAGGTTCTCGATTCGGTTCTTCAGCGCGGGGGCAGCCATCACGACTCCTTGAAGGGCAGGCAAGGGCGGCGTCTGCTGCCCTTGCATCGCACTTTGGGATGGCGCGGCTCAAATCAAGAGCTGCTTACCTGGCCCACGTGTCCTTGAGCGTCGTCACGCGGTTGAACACCGGCTTGCCCGGCTGGTGGTCGACGCGGTCGGTCACGAAGTAGCCGTGGCGTTCGAATTGCACGCGCGTCTCGGCCGGCAGGGCGCCGGCGGACGGTTCGACGAAGCCGCGCGTCACGCGCATGCTGTCGGGATTCAGCTCGGCCGTGAGCGACTCGGCGCTGCCCGGCTGCGGCACGGCGAACAGGCGGTCGTACAGGTTGAACGTGACGGGCACGCCGTCGTGTGCCGACACCCACGTGATCGTGCCCTTGACCTTGACCAGATCGGCGCCCGGCGTGCCGCTCCTGGTGTCGGGCACGACGGTGGCCAGCACGGCGGTGACCTGGCCGTCGGCGTCCTTCTCGCAGCCGGTGCACTCGACGATGACGCCGTACTTCAGCCGCACCTTGTTGCCCGGGAAAAGGCGCTGGTAGCCCTTGACGGGCACCTCGAGGAAGTCGTCGCGCTCGATCCAGACGGACGGCGCCAATGCGAACGCGCGCTGGCCCATTTCGGGATGGTGCGGATGCGCGGGCGCGCTGCACGGCTCGGTGGCCGCCGCGCCGAACACGTCGGCCCAGTTGGTGAGCCTGAGCGGGATCGGGTCGAGCACGGCCATGGCACGCGCGGCCTTGGCCTCGAGGTCGTCGCGCAGCGCGATGTCCAGCCAGGCGTAGTCGATCCAGGTGTTGTTCTTGGTCGCGCCGGTGCGCTCGGCCAGCAGCTGCAGCGCGCCGGCGGTGTAGCCGCGCCGGCGCATGCCGACCAGCGTGGGCATGCGCGGGTCGTCCCAGCCGCTGACGTGATTTTCCTCCACCAGCTGGCGCAGCTTGCGCTTGCTCGTGACCACGTACGTGAGGTTCAGGCGCGCGAATTCGTACTGCTTGGGCAACGGGTGCGCCAGCAGGCCCAGCTCGACCAGGCGCTCCAGCAGCCAGTCGTAGAACGGACGCTGGTCCTCGAACTCGAGCGTGCAGATGCTGTGCGTGATGCGCTCGAGCGCGTCCTCGATCGGATGCGCGAACGTGTACATCGGATAGATGCACCAGCGGTCGCCCGTGTTGTGGTGGTGCGCGCGGCGGATGCGGTACAGCGCCGGGTCGCGCAGGTTGATGTTGGGGCTGGCCATGTCGATCTTGGCGCGCAGCACCATGGACCCGTCGGCGTGCCGGCCGTCTCGCATCTCGCGCAGGCGGGCCAGGTTCTCGCCGGGCGTGCGGGCGCGGAACGGGCTGTCGGTGCCGGGCGTGTTGAAGTCGCCGCGGTTGGCGCGGATCTGCTCGGCCGACTGCTCGTCGACGTAGGCGAGGCCCGCTTGCACCAGCGCCTCGGCAGCGCGATACATGAAGTCGAAGTCGTCGCTGGCGTAGAACAGGTTGCTGCTGCCGTCGGCCGACTCCCAGTCGAAGCCCAGCCAGCGCACGTTTTCCTTGATGCCGTCGACGTATTCCTGGTCTTCCTTTTCGGGATTCGTGTCGTCGAAGCGCAGGTGGCAGGCGCCGCCGTAGTCGCGCGCCAGCCCGAAGTTCAGGCAGATGCTCTTGGCGTGGCCGACGTGCAGGTAGCCGTTCGGCTCGGGCGGGAAGCGCAGGCGCACGCGCGCCGTGTCGGGCGTGCCCGCCGCGTGGTGCGCCGCATCGCCCGGGCCGCCGCCCCACTGTCGATCCGCGTACGTGCCCGCCTCGAGGTCGCGCTCGATGATGTTGCGCAGGAAATTGGCAGGCTTGACGGTGTCGTCGGCCGGCGCGGCAGCGGAAGGGGCTTTGGGCGTGTTCATGTCCGGGCGATTCTAGTGGGACGGGTCCTCGCACGGTGACAGGTGGCGGCTGGGCGTCCCCTCGCAAGGGGGATGGCCTCGTGGACGGCGGTTTTCCATACTGGCGCCTCGACACGTCGGACCATCGACGTGTCCGGCAGGGAGATGACGATGCAGAACACGATGACGATGAGCACCACGGCCCGCTGGATCGACACCGGCGCACAGGTCCTGATCGGCGCGACGGCGATCGTCGCGGCGTGCATCGCGTTGACCGGTGCCGGCCTGAACGGCCGTGGCGACGTCGCGCAGGGCCGCTTTCGCATGGCCATGCAGGCCTACGAGGCGCAGCAGTGGCCGCAGGCCTACGCGCAGTTGTCTGCAGCCGCCGATGCCGGCGACCCGGCCGCGGCGCGCGTGGCCACGATGATGGCGCGCCAGGGCCCGCTGCTGTTCGGCCAGCACTTCGACGTCAGCCCCGAGCGGCTGCAACGCTGGGAAATGGCGATGCGCGGCCAGGCGCCGGCGGTCACATCGCGCGAAAAAGATGCGCGTGCAGACGACTCGCCACGAGACGTTCAGGTCGCTCGCGCAAGGTGAGGTGAACCTTGCCCGAGTCGTCGCGCGTGGCTGTCGCGATGGCGTCTGCGCGCACCACGGTGCCGCGGTGGATCTGCCAGAAGCGGTCGGCGGGCAGGCGCGGCAGCAGCTCCCGCAGCGAAGTGCGCAGCCAGGCCTCGCGCGCGGCCGTCACGACCCGCACGTACTTGTCAGCGGCCTCCAGGTAGATCACCTCGTCGATGGGGATCATGTGCAGCGTCGCGCCGACGCCTGCCTGCAGGATGGACAGCGGCGACTCGCCCGGTGCCGTCGTCGCGCCCAGCAAGCTGCGCAGGCGGCCGAGCAGCGTGGCCTCGTCCGGGATCGAAGCGTCGGCGCGAGCGGCGTCGCGCAGCGCGACCTGGTCCTTCAGCCGTTTGCAGCAGGCGGCGAGCCGCGCCGGCTGCACCGGCTTTTGCAGGTAGTCGACCGCGGCACGTTCGAAGGCTTGCAGTGCGTACTGGTCGTAGGCCGTGACGAACACGATCAGCGGCAGCGCGCCGGCGTCCCCCGGCCATTCCTCGACGATGGCCTCGGCCGCTTCCAGCCCGCTGCGGCCGGGCATGCGAATGTCCAGGAACACGATGTCCGGCCGCTGCGCGAGCGCGCCCTCGACGGCCTCGTCGCCATCGACGGCGGGCTCCAGCAAGCGCAGTTGCGGCCAGGCGCGCCCCAACTCGTTGCACAGCGCTTGCGCGAGCAGGGGTTCGTCTTCGGCGATGAGGGCGGTGGTCATGGTTCGATGGGCGCGGAGATGGCGGTCGGGGCGATCGGCAGGCGGATTTCGGCGAGGGTGCCGCCTTCGGCGCGCGGCGCGAGCGTCAAGCGCGCGGCGTCGCCGTACAGCGCCTGCAGCCGTTCGCGGACGTGGACGAGGCCGAAGCCGAAGCCGGACTGCGTCGGCGCGCCGGAGGCTGCTGCGGCGGCGAGTCCGCGGCCGCTGTCGGCCACGCGCAGCACGAGTGTGTCGCCGTCGAGCTGCGCGCTGATTTGCAGCGCGCCCAGGCCGCGTTGCGGCTCCAGGCCGTGTTTGATCGCGTTCTCCACCAGCGGCTGCAGCAGCAGCGGCGGGACCATGATCGCGGCGAGTTCCGCAGGCAGCGTCATGTCGGCCCGCAGCCGCTGGCCCATGCGCACCTGCATCAGCGCGAGGTAGTCGGCGCTGCGCGCGAACTCGTCGGCCAGCGGGTGCGCGGCCTGGCGGCTCGCGGCGAGCGTGGCGCGCAGGAAGGCGATCAAGTGGTCGAGCATCTCCTGCGCGCGCCGCGGGTCGGCGTCTATCAGCGCGCGCAGGTTGGCCAGCGTGTTGAACAGCATGTGCGGCTCGAGCTGCGACTGCAGCAGGTCGAGTCGCGCGAGCGTGGCGGCGTGCGTGGCCTCTGCCATGCGCAGCCGGTCGGCGCGTGCCTGGGCGCGCAGGTAGAAGCCGCCGGACACGAGCACGCAGAACGCGACGGTCGGCCCGAATTCGCCGAGCAGGCGGCGCGGCGCGTGCAGATAGTCGCGCCAGCTCGAGTGGCCGAAGATCGTGTCGGCGATGGTCAGCCCCACGGCGTAGCCGGCCACGCAGCCGATGGCGATCAGGCTCGCGAGGCGCCAGCCGGCGGGCCAGTCGCGCGCGCCGCCCCCCGCGATCCGGCGTCCGGTCTCGATGCTGCCCCAGATCGACAGCCCGATGCACTGCGAGTACACCAGCGTGTTGACGAGGTGCGCGCCACCCAGCATCGCGATCACGCCGGCGATGAGCACGTTGACCACCGCCACCTGCGCGGTAAGGGCGAGCAGGCGCGGCGCACCGACCGGCAGCGCGGGCGAAGTGGGGATGGTCACGGCGTGGACGGTCATCGCGGTCGAGAGGCCTCGATTGTGGCCTCAGGCCGCGAGCAGGCCGGCGGCTGCGCGGCGGGTCGACCAGATCTTGCGGGAACGCGCGGCCAGCAGGCCGGCGGTCAGTCCGAAGGCGATCGCCGCAGCGGCGGCGGCGGCGGGGTCGAGCGCGAGCGAGGGCCGGATCGCCAAGGCGACGCCGATGACATAGCGCTCCATGAACACGCTCAGGAAGATGAGCAGCGGCGCGACGCTGCCGCCGATCGTGAAGCTGCCGTCGGCGTTCGGGCCGACGCGGCGCGGCAGGTCCAGCCAGCGGTTGGATGCGAAGCCGACCGCCGTGCCCGCGGCCCAGCAGGCGCCGGTCAGCAGCGCGCCGGCGCCGGCAAAGCCGCGCAGCGCGCCGGCCAGCGAGGCGACGCCGACGATCAGCGGCACGATCCAGACCTTGGCGGCGACGACCGTGTGGGTGCGCAGCTGGCGCACGCCGATGGCCACCAGGACGGAGAGGGCGACCCAGACGGCGGCGGGCGTGTGGGCGACGATGTCGAGCAGGGAGGGCATGGCGCGTTCCTTCGTTGCGAGGTGGTTGAACGGGAATGCACGCATGGTCTTATCCGGAGCCGGCCGGCGCCAGCGCGAAGCGACGAAACGCCTGCAGCCGTCGCCAGATGCGCGTACCCGGCGCCAGATGCCAGCGCCTCGACGAACCGCGTTGTGCCGAGTCCTGGGGAGAACCCTGGTGCATGCCGTCATCCGCCTGTCGAATCAATGTGCAACGCGCCGTGCTGCCTCGTGAAACCGAGTGTTCCATTGGCGGTTTCCTGCGGGAACGGCCCGAGTCCACAGGCTAAAATGATCGCTTGGAAGGGGAGGCCGCGAACGCGTACCCGCCGGGGTTTCCGGCAGGCGACGGCGCGGACCTGGAAGTCACGCGGCATGAAACCGCGGACAACACGAAAACGGCGCCGCAACCCGCGGCGAACGTCGGCGTCAGGGCTAGCCAATTGAGTGTTTCATTCGTCATCGAGTCCTGGGCGGCCTGTGCGCCCGGCGTGGACACGCCGCAGCGCTGGTCGCAGTGGGCGGCCGCGCCATGGTTGCCGCACGGCGAACCGCAGGTCGCGCTGGCGGCCGTCGCGCCGATGCTGCGCCGGCGCTTCGCGCCGCTGGGCCGGCTTGCCGCGCAGGCCGCGTTCGACCTGGCCGGTTCCGCCGCCGTGGCCCAAGACGCCGACCTCGACGACAACCCGACCGTCTACGCGTCGCGCTACGGCGAGACCGGGCGCTGCCTCGAATTGCTGGCCGAGCAGGCGCGCGGCAACGCGCTGTCGCCGACGTCGTTCGGCCTGTCCGTGCACAACGCGATCGGCGCGATGATCGCGCTGGCGCGCGGCGACCGCCGCAACTCCACGGCCATCGCCGCCGGCCGCGCGACGGCGGCGGCCGGCGTGGTCGAGACGATGGCCTTGCTGGACGACGGCGCACGGCACGCCAGCCTGGTGGTCTACGACTCGCCGCTGCCCGGCGGCTATGCCCAGTTCGAGGACGAGCCAAGCGCGCATTTCGCCTGGGCCTGGCGCCTGCGCCGGCCGCGTGCCGGCGAGCGCGCGCTGCATCTGGATTGGCAGGCGGCCAGCGAGCCTGCCGCCGCGACGGCGCTGGATCATCTTCCCGCCGGCTTGCAGGCGCTCTGGTTCGGCCTGTCCGATGCGCCCGAGCTGTCGCAGGCGATCGCCGGCCAGCGCTGCGTCTGGAACCGCGATGACTGACGCCACGCTCGTGACCACGCAGGAACGCAGCTCGCTGCTCAACCGCTGGTGGCGCGTGCTGGCCACCGGGTTCTCGTTCGCGGCCTTCGGCATCGGCGGCCTGTTGCTGGGCGCCGTGGTCTTCCCGCTCCTGCTGGTGATGGTGCGCCACCGCCAGCGCCGCTCGGTGCTCGCGCGCTGGACCATCCATCACCTGTTCCGCGGCTTCGTCGCGATGATGTGCGTGCTGGGCCTGTGCAGCGTCGAGGTGCGCCAGCGCGAGCGGCTGCATCGCAGCGGCCTGCTGATCCTGGCCAGCCATCCGTCGCTGATCGACGTCGTGTTCCTGATGGCGCTGGTGCGCAATGCCGATTGCATCGTCAAGGCGGCGCTGCTGCGCAATCCGTTCACGCGCGGGCCGGTGCGCGCGGCGGGCTTCGTCTGCAACGATTCCGGCCCCGGCCTGATCGCCGACTGCGTGGCCTCGGTGCGCGCGGGCAACAACCTGATCGTGTTTCCCGAAGGCACGCGCACGCCGGCCGGCAGCACGCTGGGACGCCTGCAGCGCGGCGCCGCCAATCTCGCGGTGCGCGGCGAACTGACCATCACGCCGGTGCGCATCACCTGCTCGCAGCAGATGCTGGGCAAGGCCGACAAGTGGTGGCGCGTGCCGTGCCGTGAGGGACACTTCGTGATCGACGTCGGCGACGACATCCCCATCGAATCCCATCTGGCCGAGGACGGCGCGCTGGCGCTGGCCGCACGCCGCCTCAACGACGAACTGGCGCGCCAACTGGGCGCGGAGAGACCCCATGCAGCAGCTTGAGAACGACATCAAGGAACTCATCATTTCCTCGTTGGCGCTGGAAGACCTCACGCCCGCGGACATCGACGCCGCCGCGCCGCTGTTCGTCGACGGCCTGGGCCTGGATTCGATCGACGCGCTCGAGCTCGGCCTGGCGCTGCAGAAGCGCTACGGCGTGAGCCTGTCGGCCGAGTCCGAGGAGGTCCGTGCCCACTTCGCGAGCGTCAGGACGCTGGCGGCCTTCGTCATCGCGCAAGGCAAGGCCTGAAAGCGCCGCCTTCCCCCATTTCAGCCGGATTCCCAACATGACCAAAGACGATATCTTCGCCAAGATCGTCGAGATCCTGCAGCAGACCTTCGACATCGAGCCGTCGCGCATCACGCGCGAGGCGCGCCTGGGCGAAGACCTGGACATCGACTCGATCGACGCCGTCGACCTGATCGTGCAGCTCAAGCCGCTGGTCGGCAAGCGCCTGCAGCCCGAGGCCTTCAAGTCGGTGCGCACGGTGCAGGACGTCGTCGACGCGCTGTATGGACTCGTGCACGAGACGCCGCACGCGTGATGTCCTCGATGGCGCACGCCACGCCCGCCATTGCCGCCGCCACGCCGCGCAAGACCCCGCCGCTGCTGGCGGGCGTGCTGCTGGCGGTCAGCCTCGCGTACCCGGTCGTCGTGTACCTGGCGCTCGGGCACGTCAGTCCGCGCTGGATCGCGCTGCTGCTGGTGGCGCTCGCACTGGCGCGTGCGTGGGTCACGCGCGAGTCGTTCTGGCTGGTCGCGGCGGCGTTGGCGGCGCTGCTGGCCGTGGTCAGTTTCCTGGCCGACCGCTGGGGCCCGCTGCAGCTGTATCCCGCGCTCGTCAATGGCGTGATGTTCGGGCTGTTCGCGACCAGCCTGTGTCGCGGCCCGACCGTCGTCGAGCGCCTGGCCCGCTTGCGCGAGCCGAACTTCCCGCCGGCCGCCATCGCCTACACCCGACGCGTCACGCAAGTGTGGTGCGGCTTCTTCGTCGTCAACGGGCTGATCGCCGCGGGCACCGCGCTGTGGGCCAGCACCGCGGTCTGGGCGCTGTACAACGGCCTGCTGTCGTACGTGGCGATGGGCGCGTTGACGGGCGGCGAGTGGCTGGTGCGCCGGCGCGTGCGCGGGCGCATCGCTGCTCGGGCGGCGAGCGGTGCCGCCCATGAGTGACGCGGCCGGCTGGCGGCCGCTGACGGCCTTGCCGCGCCCCGCATCGTCTTCGGCGGTGGCCTGGCGCAGCGGCGAACCGGTGTCTGCAGCGGACTTCGCCGCGCAGGTCGCCGGCTGGCGCGACCTGCTCGCCGCGCAATCGGGCACCCGCTGGGCCTTGTTCGCCGACGACACCGCCGACTTCGCGGCCGCGCTGCTGGGCGCGTGGCATGCCGGCAAGACGGTGATCGTGCCGGGCGACATGCAGGACGACACGGTGGCGCGCTTGCGTGGCGCGAGCGATGGCTTCCTCGGCGAGCTGCCGGGCGCGCTCGCGCGTCCCGCGCCCGTGCGCGCGGCGGCCTTCGCGCCGCTGGCTCGCGAAGCGACGCAACTGATCGTCTACACCTCGGGCACCAACGGCGAGCCGTTGGCCATCGCCAAGAAGCTCGCGCAACTCGACGCCGAGGTGCACGCGCTGGAGGCGCGCTTCGGCGCGCTCTGCGACACCGGCCTGGCGCCGGCCAACCTCGCGCCGGAGACGGTGGCCGCGGGCGACGCCGTGCCGGGATTCCCCGACCGCGACGCCGATGTCGAGCCCCCGCTGGTGTGGGCCACCGTCACGCACCAGCACATCTACGGCCTGCTGTTTCGCGTGCTGTGGCCGCTCGCCGCCGGGCGGCCGTTCGCGGCCGGGCGGCTCGTCTTCAACGAGGAAATCGCGCAATGCATCGCCGGGCCGGCGGTGCTGGTGGCCAGTCCCGCGCACCTGCGCCGCCTGCCCGAGACCGCGGATTGGTCCGCCGCGCGCGACGGCCTGCGTGCCGTGTTCTCGTCCGGCGGTCCGCTGCCGCCGGAGGCCGCCGAAAGTGCGATGGGCCTGCTGGGCGTGGCGCCGGTGGAGGTCTACGGCAGCTCCGAGACCGGCGGCGTGGCATGGCGCCAGCGCGCACGCCACGGCGACACCTGGCAGCCGTTGCCGGGCATCGAATTCAGGATCGCCGACGGCCAGCTGTGCGTGCGCTCGCCGCACCTGCCCGACGACGCGTGGTGGCACACGTCCGACCGCGCGACGCCCGCCGGCGACGGCATGGACGGCTTCGAACTGCACGGCCGCGTCGACCGCATCGTCAAGATCGAGGAGAAGCGCGTGTCGCTCACCGCGATCGAGCAGCGCCTGGCCACGAGCGGCGACGTGGCCGAGGCGCGCGTGCTGATGCTGGCTGCCCAGCCGCCGGACGTCGATGCCAGCGGCGCCGTCGTCGCCCATGCGGCGCGTCCCGCCGTGGTGGCCGTGTTGACCGACGCGGGCCGAGCGAAGCTGGCGCGTATCGGCAAGCCGGCGCTGGTGGCCGAGCTGCGCGAGCAGTTGCTGGCCGCGCTCGACCGCGTGGCCTTGCCGCGCCGCTGGCGCTTCGTCGACGCGCTGCCGGCCAACGCGCAAGGCAAGAGCACCGAGGCCCTGCTGGGCGCGCTGTTCGCGCCCGCCGCCAGCGTGCGACCCGCGCGGCCCGAGCCGACATGGCGCATCGTCGAGCCGGCGCACGCGCAGGCCTCGATCGCGTTGACGTCCGATCTGGCGGTCTTCGACGGCCATTTCCCGGACGCGCCCATCCTGCCTGGCGTCGCGCAGGTCGACTGGGCCATCGCGTTCGCGCGCGAGCGTTTCGCGATGCCGCCGCGCTTCGTTCGGATGGACGCGCTCAAGTTCTCGCAGCCGGCGCTGCCCGGCATGTCGCTCGACATCGAGTGGCACTGGAACGCGGGCACGGGCACGCTGCAGTTCGAATACCGCTCGACCGCGGGCCGGCATTCGAGCGGCCGGATCGTGTTCGCCCAGGCGGAGACGGCGTGATGGCGGCGGCGTTCCGTCCGGTCGCGGTGATCCCGGTCTACAACCATGGCGAGGCGGTTGGCGCCGTGGCGGCCAACGTGCGCGCGAGCGGCCTGCATTGCATCCTGGTCGACGACGGCAGCTCGGCCGACTGCGCCGCGGTGCTGGAGGCGCTGGCGCATGCGCCCGACGTCACGCTGGTGCGCCTTGCGCTCAACCAGGGCAAGGGCGGCGCGATGATGGCCGGCCTGCGCGCCGCCGCAGCGGCCGGCTATTCGCACGCCCTGCAGATCGACGCCGATGGCCAGCACGACGCGGCCGACATCCCGAAGTTCCTGGCGCTCGCCGCCGCCGAGCCTGACGCGGTGATCTGCGGCGTGCCGGTCTACGACGACTCGGTGCCGCTGGGCCGCCTCGTCGGCCGCTACGCCACGCACATCTGGGTGTGGATCAACTCGCTGTCGCTGGAGATCCGCGATTCGATGTGCGGCTTCCGCGTCTACCCGCTGGCGCCAGTCGTGCGCCTGTTCGACGAGGCACGCCTGGGCCGGCGCATGGACTTCGATCCCGAGGTGCTGGTGCGGCTGCACTGGCGCGGGCTGCGCATCGTGAGCGTGCCCACGCGCGTGACGTATCCGCAGGACGGGCTGTCGCACTTCCGGCTCGGCCTGGACAACTGGCTCATCACGAAGATGCATACCCGGCTCGCATTCGGCATGCTGGTGCGCGCGCCGCTGCTGCTGTGGCGCAAGGTGGCGACACGATGAGCGCCCTGCAGCAACGCGCGTCGGGCACCGGCCAGCGCCACTGGTCGGCGATCGGCGAGGAGACCTTCGCCGGCGGCATGTGGCTGCTGTACCTGGTGTTTCGCGTCGGCGGGCGCATGCCGTTCCGGCTCGTGCTCTATCCGGTCGTGTTCTGGTACTGGGCCGCCAACCGCGCGGCGCGCGAGGCCTCGCTCCAATACCTGCAACGCCTGCAGCAAGCTACCGGCGCGCTGGGCCGCGCGCCCGGGCGGCGCGACACGCTGCGCCACTTCTTCTCGTTCGCCGAGACCATCCTCGACAAGATGCTGGCCGTCGGCGGCCGCTACAAGCTGGGCAACATCCACTTCGTCGGCCGCGAGGCGATCGACAGCATGGTGCGCGCCAGGCGGGGCGCGTTGCTGGTCACCGCGCACATGGGCTGCCTGGAGATGTGCCAGGCCTCGGCCGACGCCACGCCCGGCATGAAGCTGACGGTGCTGGTGCACACGGTGCATGCCGAGAAGTTCAACCGCATGCTCGAGCGCCTGTCGCCGGGGCGCGGCATCTCGCTGATGCAGGTCACCGAGATCTCGCCGGCCACCGCGGTGCTGCTGGCCGAGCGGGTGGAGCGCGGCGAGTTCGTGGCGATCGCCGGCGACCGCGTGCCCATCGTCGCCGGCCGCGCCAGCGCGGTGCAGGTGCCGTTCCTCGGTCACGCCGCGCCGTTTCCGACCGGCGCCTACATGCTGGCCTCGCTGCTGAAATGCCCGCTGTATTCGTTGGGCTGCATCCGCCAGGGCGGCACGCACGAGGTGGTGTTCGAGCGCCTGGCCGAGCGCGTGGTGCTGCCGCGCGCCGACCGCCTCGCCGCCTGCGCGGTATACGCCAACGATTTCGCGCAGCGCATCGAGCGGCTGCTGGTGCGTGCGCCCTACGAATGGTTCAACTTCTTTTCCTTCTGGAATCAACCCGGGGCGCTCGCCGCTCCACCAACGCCAGCGCGCCATGACTGATTCCCGCTTCGTCACTTTCGACGGCAACCGCCTGACCATCGAGGACGTGTGCCGCCTCGCGTCGCGCGAAGCGCGCGCCGAGCTGTCCAGCGATCCCGCGTTCCGGGCGCGCATCCGTCGCGGCGCCGACTTCCTCGAGCGCTTGCTGCGCGAGGATGGCGTGGTCTACGGCGTCACCACCGGCTACGGCGACTCGTGCACCGTCGTGATCCCGCCCGAGCTCGTGGCCGAACTGCCGCATCACCTGTTCGCCTACCACGGAGTCGGCCTGGGCCGCATGCTGGATCCGGCCGAGACGCGTGCCGTGCTGGCCGCGCGCCTGCAGTCGCTGGTGCAGGGCGTGTCGGGCGTCAGCGTCGACCTGCTCGAGCAACTGGCGGCCTTCATCGAGCACGACGTGCTGCCGCAGATCCCTGCCGAGGGCTCGGTCGGCGCCAGCGGCGACCTCACGCCGTTGTCCTACGTCGCCGCCGCGCTGTGCGGCGAGCGCAACGTGCTGTTCGAAGGCCGCGTCCAGCCGGCCGCCGACGCGCTGGCGGCGCTGGGCCGCGCGCCGTTGCGGCTGCGCCCGAAGGAAGGCCTGGCGATCATGAACGGCACCGCCGTGATGACCGCGCTGGCCTGCCTCGCGTGGGCGCGCGCCGACTACGTCGCGCGGCTCGCGTCGCGGCTCACCGCGTGCAACGTGCTCGCCAGCGCGGGCAATGCGCACCACTTCGACGAGGCGCTGTTCGCCGTCAAGCCGCACGCCGGCCAGCAGAAGATCGCCGCGCGGGTGCGTGCCGACCTGGCTGTCGATTCGGCCCGGCCCGCGGCGCGCAACGAGCAGCGGCTGCAGGATCGCTACTCGCTGCGCTGCGCGCCGCACGTCATCGGCGTGCTGGAGGATGCGCTGCCGTTCCTGCGCCAGCTGATCGAGAACGAGCTGAATTCGGCCAACGACAACCCCATCATCGACGGCGAGCGCGAGCAGGTGCTGCATGGCGGCCACTTCTACGGCGGCCATGTCGCGTTCGCGATGGACAGCCTGAAGAACGCGGTCGCCAACGTCGCCGACCTGCTCGATCGCCAGCTCGCGCTGCTGGTGGACACGCGCTACAACCACGGCCTGCCGTCCAACCTGTCGGGCGCCACAGGCCCGCGCGCCGCGATCAACCACGGCCTGAAGGCGCTGCAGATCAGCGTGTCGGCCTGGACGGCCGAAGCCTTGAAGCAGACGATGCCGGCCAGCGTGTTCTCGCGTTCCACCGAGTGCCACAACCAGGACAAGGTCAGCATGGGCACCATCGCCGCGCGCGACTGCCTGCGCGTGCTGGAACTGACCGAGCAGGTGTGCGCCGCCATGCTCGTGGCCGCGCGCCAGGGCGTGGCGCTGCGCTGTGCGCAGGACGACGTGGTGCCGAGCGCGACGCTGCAATCGTTCCAGGCCGACCTCGAGCGGCGCATCGCGTTCGTCGCCGAGGATCGCGCGCTCGACGCCGACCTGATCGCGCTGCTCTCGGCGCTGCGCCGGCGCCAATGGAAGCTGTACGACGATGCCTGAGGCCAGCGTGACGCCGCCGCCCGAGCTGTGGCACGAGATCGAGGTGGTGCCCGCGTTCTTCGACATCGACTCGATGGACGTCGTCTGGCACGGCCACTACGTCAAGTACCTGGAGCTGGCGCGCTGCGCGCTGCTCGAGAAGTTCGGCTATGGCTACGTCCAGATGCGCGAGTCCGGCTATGCGTGGCCCATCGTCGACCTGCGCTTGAAGTACAGCCGCCCGGTCGTGTTCAACCAGGCCTTGATCGTGCGTGCCCAGATCGTCGAGTGGGAGAACCGGCTCAAGCTCGAGTACGCGATCCGCGACGCGAAGACCGGCGTGAAGATCAACAAGGCGATGTCGATCCAGGTCGCGGTGGACATGCGCACGCACGAGATGCAGTACGTCTGCCCGCGCGTGCTTTGGGAACGCCTGGGGGTATCGCCATGCTGAAGATCGCGCGCGCGTTCGTGCTGGCCTTGTCGTCGCTCCTGGCGATGGCGTCCTTCGCCTTGCCTGACGCCGAGGCCACCCGATTGCTGCACGAGCGCCTGAAGGTCGCGCCTGTCCTGCAGGGCGCGTTCGAGCAGACCAAGACGCTGGCCGGCTTCAAGAATCCGCTCGTCTCGCGCGGCGAATTCCTGGTCGCGCGCGGGCAGGGCGTGTGGTGGCACACGCAGCAGCCCTTTGAGTCGACGCTGGTCGTCACGCGCACGCGGCTGTTCACGCGCAATGCCGACGGCAGCGCGAGCAGCCTGATGGATGCGCAGGCAGAGCCGGGCGTGCGCCAGGTCAACGAGCTGGTCTTCTCGCTGCTGGCCGCGGATCTGGACGTGCTGGCCGACAAGTTCACCCTTGCCGCGCAAGCCGTCGGCGCCAACGGCTGGACCTTGACGTTGACCCCGCGCGATCCGGACATCGCCAAGTTCCTCGTGCGCGCCGTGCTGACGGGCGAGCACGACGTGCAGACGGTGCGCCTGGAGCAGGCGCGCGGCGACACCACGCTGATCCGCTTCTCGCGGCAAGCGTCGTCTGCCGCGCTGACGCCCGAAGAATCCGCTCGCTTCCGATGAGTGCGACGCCCGGGTCGCTGCCTGTTTCCCGCCTGCGCTGGCAGGTGGCGGCGTGGCTGTGGCTGGCGTTCTGCTGCGTCGTCGCGGTGCATCAATGGACGTTCTGGCACGACGCGCGCTTCGACACCGACGTGATGGCACTGCTGCCGCAGGACGAGCAGGCGCCGGAGGTGGGCATCGCCACGCGCCAGCTTGCCGACCAGGTGACGCGCCAGGTCGTCGTGATGGTCGGCGCGCCGGACTGGGCGGCCGCGCAGAAGGCTGCGGATGCTTGGGAGCGGGCGGCGATGTCCAGCGTCTGGGATCACACGCTGGTCACGCCTCACCCGCTGTTCAAGCCGAGCGCGCTGGCCGGTGCCGGCAGCTTGCGCGACTCGCTGGCGTTCTACGCGCCGTACCGCGATCGCCTGCTGACGCCCGCGCAGCGCGCGCTGCTGGAACACGCGGCGCCAGCGTCTTTGATGCAGTCCGCGCTCGCCGCGCTGGCGCAGCCTGGCAGCGGCCTGCGGCTGGCCGACTGGAACGCGGACCCGCTGGGCCTGTGGCCGCAATGGTGGCTCGCGCGCGCGAGCGACACGCGGGCGCGGCCGCGCGACGGGCGGCTGGCCTTGAGCGACGGCGGCCGCGAATGGGTGGTGCTGCTGGAAGAAACGACCAGCGGCGCGTTCTCGATGAATGGGGACGCGCCACTCGCGGCCGCGCTCGCCGATGGCCGGGCCGCTGCGCTCTCGGCAGTGCCCGGCGCGGTGGTCGTGGCGGGCGGCGTTCCCTTGTTCGCCGAATCCGCGGCGTCGCGCGCGCACCGGGAAGTCGACACCATCGGCTGGGGCTCGATCGCGGGCGTGCTGGTGCTGGTGTTCTTCGCGTTCGGCTCGCTGCGGCCGCGGCTGCTGATGGCGGCGTCGCTGCTGGTGGGCATGGCGACGGCGTTGTCGGTCACGGCCTGGGTGTTCGGCCAGGTGCACCTGCTGACGACGGTCTTCGGCGCCAGTCTCATCGGCTGCGCCGAGGACTACGGGCTGTACTACTTCGCCAGCCGCCAGGGCGCGCCGGGCGTGGCGCCGCTGCCCATGATGCGCAGCTTGCTGCCGGGCCTCGCGCTGGCGCTGCTGACCAGCGTGCTGGGCTACGCCGCGCTGGGCCTGCCGCCGTTCCCGGGCTTGCGCCAGATGGCGCTTTTCGCGGTCGTCGGCATCACCGCCACCTTCGCGACCACCGTGTGCTGGTTCCCGTGGATCGACCGCGGCACGGTGCGGCCCACCGCATTCTCGAAATGGATCGGCGAGAGCTTCGCGCGCTACCCGCGGCTGGGCACGACGCGCGGCGCGTGGCTCGCGCATGCCGTGCTTGCCGTGGCCTGTGGCGCCGGCATCGCCTGCCTGCATGTCAACGACGACCTGCGCCAGCTGCAAAGCTCGCCGCCCGCGCTGGTCGAGGCACAGCGCGAGATCGGCCGCCTGCTCGGGCTCGCGAGCCCCGGGCAGTTCTTCGTCGTGCGCGGCACCAGCGCCGACGACGTGCTGCAGCGCGAGGAAGCGTTGAAGACTCGGCTTGACGTCCATGTCGCCAGCGGCGAGCTGGCCGGCTATCGGGCGCTGTCCGACTGGGTGCCGTCGCTGGCACGCCAGGCCAGCGATGCCGCGCTGACCAAGCGCGTCGAGGATGGCGTGATCGCCGGCGTCGACCAGGTGCTGGGCGAGACGCAGCAACGCGCGCGCTTCGACGCGGCGCCGTTGACGCTGGAGCACTGGCTGGCGTCGCCCGCATCGACGGCCGGCAAGGCGCTGTGGATTGGCGCCGTGCCGCGAGGCGACGACGTCGCTGCCTTTGCCAGCATCGTGATGCTGCGCGGCGTGCGCGACCTCGCGGCGCTGCCCGGCATCGCCCGCAGCGCCGACGGCCTGCCCGGCGTGCGCTGGGTTGACCAGGTGCAGTCGGTGTCCGCGCTGCTCGGGCGCTATCGCCACACCATGGGCTTGCTGCTGGCGGCCGGCCACGCGGCGGTGCTGCTGACGCTGACGCTGCGCTACGGCCGCCGCGCCTGGCGCGCCTGGATGCCCACCGCCGTCGCGACGATGGGCACGCTGGCGCTGCTCGCGCTGTTCGGGCAACCGCTGCAGCTGTTCAACGTGCTGGCGCTGGCGCTGCTGCTGGGCATCGGCATCGACTACGGCATCTTCCTGCTCGAACGCGAGAATGCCGATGCGGGCTCGGCCTGGCTGGCCGTGGTGCTGGGCGCGGCAGGCACCTGGCTGTCGTTCGGCCTGCTGGCGCTGTCCAGCACGCCTGCGCTACGCTCGTTCGGCTTGACGCTGCTATTGGGCATCCTCATCGTCTGGTTCGTCGCCCCTGTCTATCGATCCCGCGCTGTGCCTCTCCTGGAAAAGCAATGACTCCTGAATCCACCGACGTCCTGATCGTCGGCGCCGGCCCCGCCGGTTCCGTCGCCGCGGGCTTCCTGCGCCAGCAAGGACGGCGCGTGCTCGTGCTCGAACGCGAGCAGTTCCCGCGCTTCTCGATCGGCGAGAGCCTGCTGCCGCAAAGCATGGAATACATCCAGGCCGCGGGCATGCTGCAGGACGTCGTCGAGGCCGGCTTCCAGTACAAGAACGGCGCCGCCTTCGCGTGGGGCGACAAGTACACCGCGTTCGACTTCCGCGACAAGTTCTCGCACGGCTGGGCCACCACCTACCAGGTGCAGCGCGCGACATTCGACAAGGTGCTGGCCGACGCGGCCGCGCGCATGAGCGCCGAGATCCGCTTCAAGCATGAAGTGACGGCCATCGATATTGATGGCGACAGGCCCCGTGTGCGCGCGCGTGACGCCGACGGCCACGAGTACGAGGTCGAGGCGCGCTTCGTGCTGGACGCCAGCGGCTTCGGCCGCACGCTGCCGCGCCTGCTCAAGCTGGAGACGCCGTCGAACTTCCCGGTGCGCGGCGCGATCTTCACGCACGTGGCCGACCACATCCCGCACGAGAGCGTGTTCGATCGCCAGAAGATCCGCGTGGCCGTGCATCCGGAGCGGCCCGACGTGTGGTTCTGGACGATCCCGTTCTCGAACGGCCGTTGCTCGATCGGCGTCGTCGCGGTGCAGGAGTTCCTTGCGCGCTACGAAGGCAACGAGATGGACCGGCTGCGTGCCATCCTGGCCGAGGAACCGGGGTTGTCCGCGCTGCTCAAGGATGCCGTGTGGGACACGCCGGCGCGCCAGATCGTCGGCTACGCGGCCAACGTGAAGTCGCTGTGGGGCAAGGGCTTCGCGCTGCTGGGCAACGCGGGCGAGTTCCTCGATCCGGTGTTCTCCAGCGGCGTGACGATCGCGTTCAAGTCGGCCTCGCTGGCCACGCAATGCCTGGCGCGCGAATTCGCCGGCGAGGCGGTGGATTGGGAGGCCGACTACGCCGTGCCGCTCAAGACCGGCGTCGACACCTTCCGCGCGTTCGTCGACGCGTGGTACGCCGGCGGCTTCCAGAAGATCATCTTCCACGAACGCCACACGCCCGACATCCGCCGGATGATCTCGGCCATCCTCGCGGGCTACGCGTGGGACCAGAAGAATCCGTACGTGGCGCAGGCCAAGCGACGCCTGGGCGTGCTGGAGGAACTGTGCAGCGCCTGATCGCGATCACGGTGCTCGCGTGTGCGCTCGCCGCGTGCGCGACGCCGCCCGCACCGTCGCACGAGACGCCCGCGCTGCGCCTCGCGCCCGCGCTGCTGGGCCATCCGCTGAACCTGCAGCAACACCTGACGCTGCAGGCGCCGGGGCGCGAACAGCAGCTGGACGTGCTGCTGGAGGCCGACGCGCAGCACGTGCAGCTTGGCGTCGTCGCCATGGGCCAGGTGGCGGTGCGCCTGGAGTGGGACGGTGTCACGCTGACCGAGGATGCGGCGCCGTGGTGGCCGCAGGCCGTCTCGGGCGCGCGCATCCTCAGCGACCTGCAGCTGACGCTGTGGCCCGTCGCCGCGATCCAGGCCGCGCTGCCGGCCGGCTGGCAACTGGTCGAGGCCGGCGACGTGCGCACGCTCACCGACGATGGCGCCGTCGTGACCGTGATCACGCGCACCGGCCCGCAGGTGGTGGAGCTGGACCAGCGGCGCGAGCATTTCAAGTTGAAGATCGAGTCGCGCGACCTGAGCGCCGCGGCGTCCCGACCATGACTGCCATCTATCTCCAGGCCCAATCCTGCGTCTGCGCACTCGGCAGCACGCCCGAGTGCATCCGCGCCGGCCTGTTCGCGGACGTGCCGTCGGGCGTCGCGTCCACCGACCTGCATACCCCGGGCCGCATGCTGAACCTGGGTTGCGTGACGACGCCGCTGCCGTCCGTGGCCGGGCTGCCCGCCAGGCAGCGCAGCCGCAACAACGCGCTGCTGCTGGCCGCGCTGGCGCCGCTGCGTCCTTCGGTGCAGGTCGCCATCGAACGCTTCGGCCCGCATCGCGTGGCCGTGGTGCTGGGCGTCAGCACGGCCGGACTCGACGAAGGCCTGGCGGCGATGCGCCAGGTGCATGCCGGCTTCGGCTGGCCGCCGCGCTACGACTACGCGGTGCAGGAAATGGGCAACGCGGCGCAGTGCGTGGCGCAGGAACTGGGCGTCGCCGGGCCGGCGCATGTCATTTCAACCGCATGTTCGTCGGGCGCCAAGGCGCTGGCCAGCGGCGCGCGGCTGCTGCGTTCGGGCATGGTCGACGCGGTCATCGCCGGCGGCGGCGATGCGCTGTCCGGCTTCACGATCGCCGGCTTCTCCGCGCTCGACGCGGTGTCGGCCGAACGCTGCAATCCGTTGTCGGCCAATCGCTCGGGCATCAACATCGGCGAAGGCGCGGCGCTGTTCCTGATGGGCCGCGACGAAGGGCCGGTGCGCCTGGCCGGTTGGGGCGAGAGCGCGGACGCGCACCACATGTCGGCGCCCGAACCGGGCGGCCGCGGTGCCGCCGAAGCGATGGCGCGCGCGCTGGCCCGCGGCGGCGTGGCGGCAAGCCAGGTGGACTACGTCAACCTGCACGGCACCGCCACCGAGCAGAACGACGCGATGGAAAGCCTGGCGGTCGAGCGCGTGCTCGGGCGCGACGTGGCGGTCAGTTCCACCAAGCCGTTGACGGGCCACGCGTTGGCAGCGGCCGGCGCGATCGAGGCCGCCTTCGCGTGGCACACATTGGTCGACAACCCCGGCGGCCGCCTGCCGGTGCATTGGTGGGACGGCGTCGCCGATCCGGCGCTGCCCGCGTTGCGCCCGGTCGCGCCGGGCACCGCGCTCGGCCGCCCGGTCCGGCATGTGCTGAGCAACTCGTTCGCTTTCGGTGGCAGCAACGCGTCTTTGCTGTTCGCACGGCCATGAGCGCGATGCAAGACGCCTGGCCGCCGCACGTCATGGATGCGTGGGTGCCGCATCGCGGCGCGATGAGCCTGCTCGAGACGGTGTCGCACTGCGACGATCTGAGCATCGTCGCCCGCGTGAACGTGCCGTCCGAGGGGATGTTCGCCGTCGACGGCGGCATGCCCGCCTGGGTCGGCATCGAGTACATGGCGCAGGCGATCGCCGCATGGTCGGGCGCGCGTGCGCGGCAATCGGGCGGATCGCCGAGAATCGGCTACCTGCTGGGCAGCCGGCGCTACGAGGCCGCGGTGCCGGCGTTCGCGGCCGGCGCGACGCTGCAGGTGTTCGCGCAATGCGAGCTGATGGGAGACAACGGGCTGGGCATGTTCGAGTGCCGCATCGAGCACGAGGGCCGCGTGCTGGCCAGCGGCCGGCTCAGCGTGTTCGAGCCGCAGCCCGATTCTGAAGAACGATCGCCGCAGAGCGGTCCGGGGGAAGGACAACGATGACGACAGGGAACAACGAGGCGGCCGGCCGCAAGACGGTGCTGGTGACCGGTGCGAGCCGTGGCATCGGGCGCGCGATCGCGTTGGCCGTGGCGCGCGACGGCCACGACGTGGTGGTGCATTGCCGCACCGGCATCGAACAGGCGCGCGCCGTGGCCGCCGAGGCGGTCGCGCTGGGCGTCGCCGCGCGCGTGCTGGCGTTCGACGTCGCCGAGCGCGCCGCCGCATCGGCCGCGCTGCTGGCCGACATCGAACAGCACGGCGCCTACTACGGCGTGGTCTGCAACGCAGGCATCGCGCGCGACAACGCGTTCCCGGCGATGACCGGCGAAGAGTGGGACGCCGTCGTCCACACCAACCTCGACGCCTTCTTCAACGTGCTCAACCCGGTCGTGATGCCGATGGTCCAGCGCCGCAAGCCGGGCCGCATCGTCACGCTGGCCTCGGTGTCGGCGCTGATGGGAAACCGCGGCCAGACCAACTACAGTGCCGCCAAGGCGGGCGTGATCGCGGCGACGAAGTCGCTGGCCATCGAGCTCGCCAAGCGCGCCATCACCGTCAATTGCGTGGCACCGGGGCTGATCGACACCGAGATGGTGGCGCCCGAGGTGCTGGAGGAAGCGATGAAGATCATCCCGTTGCGCCGCATGGGAACGCCCGACGAGGTGGCCGCGCTGGTCGCCTTCCTGCTGCGCCCCGAGGCGGCCTACATCACGCGCCAGGTGATCTCGGTCAACGGGGGCATGATCGGATGAAGCGCGTCGTCGTCACCGGATTCGGCGCCATCAGCCCGCTGGGCCACGACTGGCCGACCGTGCTCGCCGCGCTCAAGAGCCTGCGCAACGTGGTCGAGGTGATGCCCGACTGGGCGCAGTTCGACGGGCTCAACACCCAGCTGGGCGTGCGCGCCAGGCCGTTCGAGCTGCCGGCGCACTACAACCGCAAGTCCACGCGCAGCATGGGCCGCGTCGCGCTGATGGCCACGCGCGCCAGCGAGCTGGCGCTGGCAGACGCGGGCCTGCTGGGCGACCCGCTGCTGTCCAGCGGCCGCATGGGCGTGTCGTACGGCTCGTCGGCGGGCTCGCCGCCGGCGCTTGGCGACTTCGGACGCATGATGACCGAGCGCTCCACGGCCGGCATCAACGCCAACACGTACATCAAGATGATGTCGCACACGGCGGCGGTCAACATCGGCGTGTTCTTCGGACTGACCGGCCGCATCGTCACCACCACCAGCGCCTGCACCTCGGGCAGCCAGGGCATCGGCTACGCGTTCGAGGCGATCCAGAGCGGCCGCCAGGTGGCGATGCTGGCCGGCGGCTCGGAAGAGCTCGACGCCACCGAGGCCGCCGTGTTCGACACCCTCTTTGCCACCAGCACGCGCAACGCCACGCCGCAGCTCACGCCGCGCCCGTTCGACGCTCGGCGCGACGGCCTGGTCCTGGGCGAGGGCGCCTGCACGCTGGTGCTCGAGGAACTGGAGCACGCGCTCGCGCGCGGCGCCCGCATCCACGCCGAGCTGCTGGGCTGGGGCACCAATGCCGACGGCACGCACGTGACGCACCCCAACGCCGCGACGATGGCGCAGGCGATGCGCCTGGCGCTGGTCGACGCGCGCCTGACGCCCGACTCGATCGGCTACGTCAACGCGCACGGCACCGCCACCGAGCAGGGCGACCTGGCCGAGTCCCAGGCCACCAGCGAGGTGCTGGGCGCGCACGTGCCGATCAGCTCGCTCAAGAGCTACATGGGCCACACGCTGGGCGCGTGCGGCGCGCTGGAAGCGTGGATGACCATCGAGATGATGCGCGAGGGCTGGTTCGCGCCCACGCTCAACCTCGAGGAGGTCGATCCGCGCTGCGGCGCGCTGGACTACATCACGGGCTCGGGGCGTGTCATCGAGACCGATGTCGTGATGAGCAACAATTTCGCGTTCGGGGGGATCAACACGTCGTTGATCTTCCGGCGCTGGAGCTGAAGACAGAACATAACCAATCACTGAAGAGGAAACAGCGATGATGAAGACGAACATGACCCTGCGCACCCTTGTCCTGGCCGCATCGCTCGTCGGCGCCACCGGCCTGGCGGCGGCGCGCTCGTCGAGCATGGTGGAACTGGGCCGCCAGAGCTTGGCCGGTGCCGATGGCAAGCCGCTGAGTGTCGAGGTCGTTCGCAAGGCGATCATCACCGGCGGTGCCGCTCACCACTGGGCGACGGTGAGCGACAAGCCCGGCGTGCTGACGCCGGAGGCCGACAGCGGTGCGCACCAGGCGGTGGTCGACGTCGCCTACGATGCCCTGGGCTAACAGATCACGTACAAGAGCAGCGCCAACCTCAACTACGAACACACCGACAAGAAGACTTCGATCCACCCGAAGTACAACAAGTGGGTCGAGGATCTCAATGTCGATATCCGCCATGCCATCGCCAACAGCCAGCCACAGCCGAACTGAGCGGCTACATTCCACGTCTGCAACAACGCAAGGATGATTTCCATGAACAAGCTTCTCTTCGCTTCCCTGATGGCCCTGGCCGCGGCCGTCCCGGCCTACGCGCGCAACACGCCCGTCACCGTCACGCTGCAGTCCGTGCTGGACATGCCCGAGGCGCAGGGCAGGCTCGACGGCACGATCAAGTTCTACCTGGCCGGTTCGCCCACGCCCAAGGTCGGCAAGAAGTTCGGCCAGGACACGTCCAACGCGAAGACCAACGCCTTCAACAAGTCGCCCGAGGCAGCCTGCCGCTGGAACGCGTTGTCGGCGCTGATGAAGCTGCAGGAAAAGGCCAAGGGCTACGGCGCCAACGCGGTGGTCGAGATCACCAGCTACAGCGAGAAGGTGGAATTCACCAGTCCGACCGACATCCAGTGCTCCGACGGCGCGTTCCTGGCCGGCATCGCGCTCAAGGGCACCTACGCCACCGTCGGCAAGTAAGCCGGGCGCGGCGATGCTGCGGCTCGCCGTGGCCAGGGTGACCGCGACGACGCCTGGCGCCGTCGCGATGCCCGCGTGGTTGGGCGATTCCGAACGACGGCGTTGGTCGCAGCTCGCGCCCGGCAAGCAGGCGCCGTTCGCAGCCAGCCGTGCGCTGCTGCGCGAACTGCTGCAGGCCGCCACCGGCGTGCCGGCAGGTGCGTGGGACGTCTCGGCCCAGGCCGGCAGTGCGCCGATGGCGCATGCCACGCGGTGCGATCTCGCGCCGGCGGCAGTCCACGTCAGCCTGTCGCATCGTCTCGACTGGGTCGCGGCGGCCGTCGCGGATGCGCCCGTCGGCGTCGACCTGGAATGCGAGCAACCGCCGCGCAGCGATCCGGGCGAACGCGCTGCGTTGATGCTCGCGCCCGCCGAACACGTCGCGTGGAACGACCTCGCGCCCGACGCGCGCGAGGCTGCGCTCCTTTCACGCTGGACGGCCAAGGAGGCGTGGTTCAAGGCGCGCCCGGCCGGCGCCGCGCCGTGGGATTTCCGTCAGGTCTCGGCTCGTGCGTG
>Ga0302279_10000823_pt1 | contig 45726 bp, 42 predicted proteins | sample III_Bog_N3_3_FD_194541 | JGI IMG/M metagenome (GOLD analysis project Ga0302279, IMG submission 194541) | Peat permafrost microbial communities from Stordalen Mire near Abisko, Sweden - III_Bog_N3_3 | ecosystem: Environmental > Terrestrial > Soil > Wetlands > Peat | place: Sweden: Abisko... | reverse complement strand
CGATCTCCCCCATCGACACCCGCGATGTCCTGACAGGACATCGGCGATCCCCTCCCAGGACACGTGCGATGTCCTGGGGGGACATCCGGGATCTCCCCCACGACACCCGCGATGTCCTGGCAGGACATCCGGGATCTCCCCCACGACATCCGCGGTGTCCTGGCAGGACATCCGGGATCTCCCCCACGACATCCGCGGTGTCTCGGTAGGGCGTCGGCGATCATTCCCCACGACACCCGCGTCCATGGCGCCCCGAGCTCTGTGCAACCGGGACCGCTGGTGACGATTTGGACAGGCGGTAAGCGTCAGGGGTAGCTCGCATCCTCTACCGATTCGTTCGTCGTCCCGCGTCACTCGTGACGCAGGTCGAAGCGCGTCGCGCACGTCGCGCTCTCGGCGCGTACCCCTCCCCGCTGCGCCTTTTGCGCATCGTGGCAGGTGGCCCGTCTCGTGCTCAGAGGCCGCGCATGGTGGAGTCATGCGAAACGCGTCGGCCTCGGACTCTCTGCGCGGCTTCGCCCCCGACGTTCATAGCACTCGCTCTCGCTTTCGCGGCGCTCTCCTGCGGCGGGCCTCCATCCGCGGACGACGAGGAAGGGGGAACGGGCGCGGACTCGGAGGGCGGGGTCGCCAATCTCCTCGGCGATGGCGACGGAGGGCTCCTCTCGACCGCGTCGTCCTGCGCGGGCGGCGGCTCGACCACGATCAGCGGCACGGTCTACGACCCCGCGAAGAAGAACCCGCTCTACGACGTCGTCGTCTACGTCCCGAGCGCGACCCCGTCTCCGCTCACGGCCGGCGCCTCGTGCGATTCGTGCGACTCGCTCTACACGGGCAACCCCGTGGCGACGGCGCTCACCGACACGTCGGGGAAGTTCACGATCGCCAACGCCCCCGCCGGCACCAACGTCTCGCTCGTCCTTCAGATCGGCAAGTGGAGACGACAGCTCGTCATCCCCACGGTGACGCCGTGCAAAGACAACCCGCAGCCGGACACGTCTTTGTCGCTGCCGACGAAAGCGAGCGAGGGGGACATCCCGAGCATCGCCGTGTCGACCGGCGGCGCCGACTCGCTCGAGTGCCTCCTCCTGCGCGTGGGCCTCGACCCGAGCGAGTACACCGGAGGGGCGGGCGGGACGGGGCACATTCACGTCTTCGAAGGCTCGGCGGGATTCGCCGGGCTGAGCGCGCCGACGATGACGCCGGCAGCCTCGAGCTCCGCGTCGCTGTGGGACTCGACGAACGACCTGATGAAGTACGACCTGCTTCTCCTCTCGTGCGAGGGGGCGGAGACGGCCTCGATGAATCAGCAGGCGCTCTACGAGTACACGAGCGCCGGCGGGCGGGCGTTCGCCTCGCACTACCACTACGCCTGGTTCGACACGGGGCCGTTCGGCGCCGACGATCTCGCGACCTGGACGACGGGCGAGAACCTGATCACCTCGACGAATCCGCTCGACCTTCTCGACGTCGATACGGTCATCGACCAGACGCTGCCCGACGGTGGTGTCTTCCCCAAGGGGCAAGCGCTGGAGACCTGGCTCGGAGTCGTCGGCGCGCTCTCGGCGAACGGCGATCTCCAGATTGCCCAGGGGATGCACAACGCCGACGTGAGCGCCGCCAACACGGTGTCGCAGTCGTGGATCCACACGGCGAGCGACACGAGCCGCCCAGGCGCGACCCAGTACTTCTCGTTCGACACGCCCGTGAACGCGCCCGTGACCGAAGCCGGCGCGCCCGCGTACTGCGGCCGGGTCGTCTACAGCGATCTCCACGTCGGCGCCCCTTCGGGGTTCTCGGCGGCGCCAGACTACGGCGGCATCGGCCATGGCGGCACCGTCCCGACGGGCTGCACGGTTCGCGATCTCTCGCCGCAGGAGAAGGCGCTCGAGTTCATGCTGTTCGATCTGTCGTCGTGCGTCGTGCCGAACGACCAGCCCCCGCCGCCCTTGGATCCGCCGAAGTAGGTTCAGGAGCTACCGCTCGTCGCGTCCGCGCCCCGTCGCTCGCGAGTCCCAGGCGCGTCGGGGGGCTCGAGCGGCATCGACGCGACCGGTTGCAGGCGAAACCGGTAGCTCGCGGCGAGCGATCCGAAGAGCAGCGCAAACCCGAGCGTGACCGACGTGAGCCCCCACTCGAATGCACCACGCGGCGCCGGCACGACGTGCGCGACGAGGTGCGCATGGCAGGCGGCGAGCGGGACCAGCGGCGAGCGCAGGTGGAGCTTCCACACGGCGAGGAACGCGCCCAAGGTCAGCGCGGCATCGAGCACCGCGAGGTGGGCCGGCCACGGACCGCCGGCCCAGTCCCGCGTCCACGCAGCGAGGTACAGCGCGGAGAACGCGCCCGTGAATGCCCGCATCTGCTCGGCGTGAGCGATGACTCCCGAGAGGACGGCCGGCACCGCGGCGACGCGCGACGCGGGCGCTCCACTCCAGCGATAGGGCTGCTGAATCTCTCTCTCGGTTGGTGCGGGCTCGGCATCGACGCCGAACGTCGGAGAGAGGGCGCGCAACACCAGCGCCGCTGCGGAGACGAGCGCCGTGACGGCAAGAGCCGATGGCAGCGCCAGGGCGACGACGGCGAGAGTGCCGAGGACGACCACCCACGCGCGGCCCTCGCTGCGAACTCCACGGAGGTAGAGCAGCGGCATGACCGGGAGCACCAGAGACAGCGCGATGCCGTGGCTCGTCGTCCAGAAGAGAACGTGAGCGCCGACGAGCACGCCCGAGACCCACCACGCCGCGCGCGTGACGCGAGCGAGGACCGTCCGTCCCCACGGCGAGAGGACCTCGGCGCTCTCGACCCCGCCCGACGATCGGTACAGCGCCCCGAGCACGAAGCACCACACCGCGACCAGCTCCCCCGCGTGCCGCGCGCCGAGCTCCGGGATCCACCGCGGCCCGAGGGCCAACCCGATGGCCGCCAGGAGGGCAGCCGCCGTCACGCGCCGCGCGAAGCGGACGCGGAGCGCCCATGCGAACCCATGGACCTTGGCGACGAATGCAGCGAACCACAGACCCACGACCCACATGCCGGCCGTTCCCAGATAGGCGCTCGTCTCGGTGTGCAGCGTCATGTCCCACAGGTACAAGAGGGACAGGAGCGCCAGCATCACGGCGGGCCGTCTCCGACCGATGCGCATCAGGAGCGCGGCTCCGCCCATCAGAGAGAAGGCGTACACCTCGCTCACGGCCGTGAGTCCGAGCGTCGCCCAGAGGCTCTCTCCGCTCGCGATCCCGCGCGACAAGAGAAAGCACCCGCCCAGGACGAGCGCAGCGCTGAGCAGATACATCGGGTTGAACTCGACGCACCAGCGGTACACGAGCCGCCGCCAGAAGACGGGCATGCTATGAGTCCGCTCGGTCGCGACCGAATCGAGTGGCGTGGTCATCCCGCGCAGAGATTGCAACGCGCGTACCCGGACGCGTATCCAGGCGCGTACCGATCCGACGGGCGAAGAACCGCGGGCGTGGAGCGGTTGCCCCGGCGCTACTGCGCCAAGATGACAGCGAAGTCACCGGACCACAGCCAAGTCGGCAAACGCGCGCCGTCCGGTCGACGTGGCTGCGGTCCCACGTGACTCACCCCTTCAAGAAGCTCAGCACGTCAGCGTTGAACTGCTCCTGATGTGTCGTCACGAGGCCGTGCGGCGCCCCGCGGTACACCTTGAGCGTCGCGTTCTTGACGATCTTCGCCGTGCGAAGCGCCGAGGCGGCAATGGGGACGATCTGATCGTCGTCGCCGTGGATGACGAGCGTCGGCACGCCGAGCCTCTCGAGGTCCTTCGTGAAGTCCGTCTCCGAGAACTGCTTGATGCAATCGAGCGCGCTCTTGATCCCAACCATCATCCCCTGGAGCCAGAACGATTCGCGCACGCCTTCGGAAATCTTCGCGCCCGGTCGGTTGTATCCATAGAACGGCATCGTGAGATCTTTGAAGAACTGAGAGCGATCGTTGAACGTCCCTGCGCGGAGCCCGTTGAACACGTCCATCGGGAGACCGTCGGGGTTCGCCGCGGTCTTCAACATCAACGGGGGCACCGCTCCGACCAGGACCGCCTTTGCGACACGCGTCGTCCCGTGACGCCCGACATACCTCGCCACCTCTCCTCCACCAGTCGAATGACCGACGAGCGTGATGTCCTTCAGGTCGAGCGCCTCGATGAGACCCGCGAGATCGTCGGCATAGGTATCCATGTCGTTGCCGTTCCACGTCTGCGACGAGCGGCCGTGTCCACGACGGTCGTGCGCGACGACGCGATAGCCACGCTCGCCGAGGAAGACCATCTGAGCGTCCCAGGCGTCGGCCGAAAGCGGCCAGCCATGGCTGAACACGACGGGTCTTCCTTTGCCCCAATCCTTGAAAAAGATCTGCGTGCCGTCCTTCGTGATGAACGTACTCATGGCGATCTCCTTCCGGGCGCACGCTTTCGCGCGGCGCTCGTGGAGGAGTACCACGCACGCGTGAAGACGGCCGGTCCCGACGCGCCTGAGCTTTTTACTTTCGTTCGCGCGCTCGCGCGCAGCGCTCCAGGTGGAGGCGCTGCCGTGGCAAAGTGGGGCCATGTCCTTGCCAACCTGGCCGGTGTCCCTCGATGTCGCCGTTGCGTGGGGCGAGATGGACGCGTTCGCTCACGTCAACAACACGGTGTACCTGCGCTGGTTCGAGTCCGCGCGGATAGCCTACTTCCGTGCGGTAGGAGTGCTCGAGCGCATGCAGAACGACGGTGTGGGACCGATCCTCGCGCGTGCAACGATCGACTTCCGCAAGCCGGTGACGTACCCGGACCGGGTGGTCGTTTCCGCGCGCGTCCCCGAGCTGCGGAACACGAGCTTCACGATGGCGTACCGGGCGACGAGTGAAGCGCAAGGCGGGGCGGTGGTAGCCGAAGGGGACAGCGTCGTCGTGATGGTGAACTACCGCACCGGCGCGAAGGTATCGCTGAGCGAAGAGCTGCGCGCACGGATCGCAGCGCTCGAAGGGGCACGCTGACGCCGCTGCCGACGCCCGGATCGTCGGCGGCCCATTGAGGACACTCGCCCGCGGACCGAACGCGCCCTCCAGGCGTCCGACCGCGTGGTGCGCGCTTGTGGGACGCCGAGTCGCCGACGCCCGCGTTCAAGATTCCCACTGCGATGAATGGGCACTGCCGTTGCTTTGGATCATCGCGCCGTCAGCGCTCGGAGCGCCGGCGTCAGAAACCTAACGACGATGCCCCCGCGATCCACCCGCCCCCTCGCTCTGGTGTTGAGCAGCATCACTGCAATCGCCACCAGCTTTCGCGACACCCGCCTCTCATGCGCGCGACGAGGCGCCGGGGCGCGCGCGAGGTACAGCTTCGACGCCCGGCCGATGCCGTCGGGGGGATTCGCGTCGTTCGGAGGGGTGTTCTGAAGGCTGCCGGGGACGACGGGGACCTTCGCGTGGAGGAACCCCACTCTCCTCTTGATCCGAGGGCCGAGAGCGCAAGGCGATGATGCTCGCGGGACGTGCGCGAGACGCCCCGAGCGGGGCTCGTCGTCGCGGCGGCAACTCGCGCGGGAGGTGCTAGGGTTCGCCGGCATCCGCGACGGCGGGTGCCACGCCACGTTCCACAGGAGAGAGTACAAGTGCTGCGTCGATACCTCGCGGGCGCCCTGGTCGCGATCGTCCCCGTCCTGCTGATCTCCGCCTGCGGCACGCACGCGACTTCGGAGTTCCCTAGCGAGGACGCGGGATCGCCTTCGAGCGGGGACGCGACGGTGCTCGATACGGGGATCCCCCCGAACCTCGGGTCGCCGGATGGTTCCCCCGGCAACCCAGGCTCCGGCGACGGCGGCGGCTGGGTCGAACAGCCCGACGGCGCCTTCGTCTTCGAGGGTGACGCGGGTGGCTGGGTCGAACAGCCCGACGGTGGCTTCGCCTTCGAGGGCGACGCCGGCGGTTGGGTCCAGGTGGGCGACGGCGGCTGGCTCTACGAGGGCGACAGCGGTTGGGTCGAGCAGAGCGACGGCGGCCTGGTGTTCGAGGGCGACGCAGGAGGTTGGGTCGAGCAGAGCGACGGTGGCTGGGTCTTCGAGGGCGACAGCGGGAGCGGCGACGGCGGCTCCACGTGCACCAACCTCCAATGCCAGCAGACGGCGTGCGACGGCGGCGGCGCGACCCTCACCGGCCACGTCTACGACCCTGCGGGCAACAACCCGCTCTACAAGGTCGTCGCCTACGTCCCCAACACGGATCCCGATCCCATCCTGGACGGCATCAACAGCGACTCCTGCTCGTGCGGCGATCTCTACACCGGCAGCCCGATCGCGAACGGCATCACGGGCGCCGACGGAGCGTTCAACATCCCGAACGCGCCGGTGGGGACGAACATCCCGATCGTCATCCAGATCGGCAAGTGGCGAAACTACTTCACGATCCCGAGCGTGACCTGCGGCTCGAACAACCTCGACACGCTCCTTCCGGCGAAGCTCACGCTGCCGAAGACGCAGAACGAGACGAAGTTCTCCAACCTCCCGAACATCGCGATCTCCACAGGGAACGCCGACTCGCTCGAGTGCCTGCTCGAGCGCGTGGGGGTCAGTGAGTCGGAGTACACCGGGACGCCGGGCGCGCTCCCCGACGGCGGCCAGCCGGGGCACATCCACATCTTCGCCGGTACCTCTCAAGAGGGGGTGTCGGTTCCGAACACGAACCCGCCCGGCCCGAGCAGCTCGGCGGCCGGCGGACTCTGGGACAGCGACCCGGACATCGAGCGCTACGACATCGTTCTCCTCTCGTGCGAGGGGGGTGAGACCGGCAACGCAAAGCCCGCGAACCTCGCCGACTATGTGAACAAGGGGGGCCGCGTCTTCGCGTCGCACTACCACTACGCGTTCTTCTTCGACGACCAGACGGACACGGACGAGCCGCAGTTCCCGAACGTCGCAGACTGGACGCTGGCGTACCAAGCCGCCCAGGGCGGGAGCGACGAGTACTCCGCCGGCATCAACGCCGCGATTCAGACCACCCTCCCGGGCGGCGGCGCGTTCCCGGAAGGAGCAGCGCTCTACACGTGGCTCGACACGACCGTGGGCGCTCTCACGGGGGGCCTGCTGCCGATCACCGTTGGTCGCTACGACGCCGTCGTATCGAGCACGAACGCGGCGACCCCCTGGGCGCAGTCGAGCGGCGCGACGCCCGCTAGCACCCAGTACTTCTCGTGGGACATGCCTTTCGGCGCGGCCCTCGACGACGCTGGAGAGCCCGCGTACTGCGGCCGGGTCGTCTACAGCGACCTGCACGTAGGCGCCGGCGAGAAGGACTACAAGTGCACGACGAATCCGAACGACTGCATCTACTCGGGCACGACCCCGACGGGGTGCACGCAAGGGAAGCTGCATCCCGACGAGGACGCGATCGAGTTCATCTTGTTCGATCTCTCGTCCTGCGTGACGCCGGTGACGGCCGCGCCGCAACCGCCGCCGATCACGCCGCCGCCGCCTCCCCCCCCGCCGCCGCCACCTCCCCCGCCGCCGCCGCCACCTCCCCCGCCGCCGCCGCCGCCGCAGCCTCATTGAGCACCCCTCGCGGTCTCGGGGTGCGGCTCACACGGACGGCGTGACGCCAAGCGGGAACGTCGCCAGCGCGCGATAGCGCCCCACACCGTCGGCTCGACCACCGCTCTCGTAGAGCGCGAAGTGCTCGGCGGTGAAGGCGCCGAAGTCGGTCGACGGTTGGAACGCAGGCGCCTGCCGAAGTGCGTCCAGCCGCGCGCCCGGCGGAACGCGCGCGAGCGTGAGGTGCGGCGCATAGGCGCGACGCTCGACGGGGACCCCCAGCGATGCGAGAGCGCGATCCGTGTCGCCGGCGAGCTCGATGAGCGCCGGAGGCGCGTCGATGCCCGCCCAGAAGACCCGGGGAGCGAGCGCATCGGGAAACCACCCAACGCCTCGCACGGCGATGGAGAATGCGGCGCGTGGTGCGAGCGCACGGAGCACGCTCTCCACCTTCGCGACGTCCGCGCTGGACCGCTCACCGATGAACTTCATCGTCACGTGTAGATCCGCGACCTGGCTCCAGCGAAGCGCCGCCAGCGGCCGCAGCGCGTCGACGAAGGTCGCCACACGGGCGGAGACACCCTCCGGGATGGGAATACCTACGAAGACGCGCATGCGCGGTATCGTAGAACGGCGCGCGCGGCGCGCACGACACGGAGCTCGCTCGTCCGGCAGAGTTTTCGCGCAGCCCGCCCCCGGGTCACTCCAGATCAGCAGGCGTGTTGCGCGACATCCACGCCGCGTAATCCCCGTCGTAGCCCACCTCTCGCTGCCGCCGTCGGGCGCGCTCCAGCAGTATGGTGGCCGGCGCGGGCGCGAGCTTGTCCTTGGCTGCGAGGTAGCTCGTGGCGACGTGCCGGGCGACGGACTCGCCGTGCTCCTCCGACTCGTGGATGTTCCCCTTGCCAGTGACGACGTTGCCGAGACCGAAGACGCCGGGTAGCGCCTCGTACTCGCCGGTGTCCCCACTGTTGAACGCGTACGTCTCGCCCCTCATTGCGAGACCCGCGATCTTCTCCGGAAGCGAGCCGATCGACGAGATGACGAGGGGCGCGCGAAGGTCGACCTCCGAACCCGGGACCGTTTCCACCTTGCGCCCATCGACCACGGTCTCGACGACCGTGAGGCCCGCCAAGCGTTCGCCCTCGACGATGACGCGCCTCGGCAGCCGGCGTTCCTGGAATTGGAACAGGAATTTGCGCTCGGCGACTTCGAGCGTCCTCTTGCGGATGACCTCAGCGCTCTTGCGTTGCTCGGGCGTTGGATGCGCCCTCTCTGCGAGAGGCATGTCCTCCGCGCGACGGCGGTAGATGAGCAAACCGTCCGTCACACCGAGCGCCTTCGGATCCGCGCCCTTCGCCTTGCAGAACGTAGCGATCCCCTCGTGCTCGAGCTCGGACATTGTGGTCTCGATGCCGCGCTTCCGAAGCGCGCGCTCGTAGATCTCCAGTTGAATGATCTTCATGACGTCGATGGAGGCGAGCCCGCCGCCGACGCAGAGTGTGCCGCCCGGCACCTCGTAGCGCGGGCCGGCATAGGCACGCTCGTTCTTGTGATTGAACCAGTAGACGAAGGGGTTCTGGTAGATGAGGCCGCGATCCACGTATGCGTCCACGCCGGGCACGTCGAGGGGGCGATCGCGCCACGCGCCGAGGGCCAGGAGCAGCGCCGAGAAGCCCCAGCCCCTCGCCAGGCTCTCGAAGTCGAGGTCCCGTCCGAGCCGCGTGCGCGGCACGAAGTGAATGCGCGGGTGCGTCAGCCGGTCGTCAATCTTCCGGTACTCTCGCTGACGAAGCTTCGCGTGCCAGCGCGGCAGCCCGTCTTCGATCTTTCCGTACGGTCGATCATTCTGCTCGAAGACGACGACCTCGCAGCCTCGCTCGGCGAGGATCCTGGCTGCTACCGACCCGGAGATCGCTGCCCCCACGATCGCGACGACGTGTACGGGCATGGCGATGTCGGACATGGCGCGTGAAGCGATTCTACTCCGATCCCACGACCACGCTGAAGACGGAGCTACGCGGACCTCGCATCATCGTCGCGGACCACGAACGCTTCGTCGGACGCACGGACGCTTGGCAAGAGGGCACGAACTGAGTGTTGAGACCACAGCGCGCGCGACGCGCTCTGCTACCGCACGCGCCAAGCTCACGCGGGCGACTCGTGAATGCATGTCGGGCATGCGCCGCAAGCTGAGCCGATCCACCCGTCACCCGCGGTGGGAGCGGCAACCGGAGTAGCGAACGCCGCCTCGCGAATACCGGCATCGTAGCTCGAGCGCAGGCTGCTCGCGGACGCTTCGATTTCGGTCACGGGTCGTTTCAAATCCGAACGACCGCTCACCCCTCGTCTGCGAGTTCTGCGCGCTCACACGCTGAATCGGCGCTCGCTGCACGCACGTCCGTCAATCCCGCGTGTCTCCGGACGATGGCCCACGGCTTGCTCCTTGGAATCATCAGAGAGGGAGAGGAGACGAGACCATGCGCGGCTTCATCACAACGGCGGATGTGCTCATGCACCCGATAGCCATCATCGGCTGTTTTGGGATCCGCGTGTATGCGCGCGCAATGGTCCGCATCGTCACGGGTCACGGACGCGCGACCTTCCTCGAGTGCATCTAGCGGCGCGCCTGACCACCTCCTCCGTTCCGTGCCGGGCGCGACGGTCGTGGGTCGCGCTACCGATCTCTCCCCGCGATCCCGCGCGGGCTCAGTGCCAGCCAGGCATCGCCGAGAGAGTGAGGACCTTGGGATCCGCGAACAACTCCGGGATGAGCGTCGTGTCGTCGCTGAAGAAGTCGGGCCACATGGCTACGTAGGTCCACAAGGGCTGCGAAGCGAGCGTGCCCGGATCCGGCAGGAACTCGCATTCGGCGACGCCGATGGGCTTCCCGGCCGCGGCCCCGACCATCGCGGTGTAGTTCCCGGTGGTGTAGCCCCCGTCGTAGACGTCGAGTGCGGCGATGTCGAAGTAGCTCGCGCCGGGATTGTAGACCGTTACGTCCGAAGCGAGCGTCGAGTAGTCCTGGACGTTCCAGACCCAGACGATGTTGTCGAGCCCCTTGGCGTTCACGAGGTAGTCGTGGGTGATTTGGTAGAGAAGAAGTGATCCCGTGGGGCCCGGACGTCCCTGCCACCACGCCCACTGGCCGTTGATCTCGTGGAGGGGTCGAAACAGTGGAGCGACGCCGGCGTCCTTGAGCTCCTGAAAGTACGTCGCGAGAGTATCGAGACGGGCGAGCCACACCCCGTTCAGGGTGCCACCTGCGGTCGTGAGGTCCGTCCACTGGGCGTCGGTCAGATCCCCGTAGCTGCCGTCGATCGGGTCGGTTCCACCCTGGTAGGCGCACCCCTGCTCGTCGCTCCCCCAGCTGAGCGGACACGCGTGGTAAATGAACTGCACGAGCGCTCCTTGTCCCCACTGCGCGATCCCCTCCTGAACGATGCTCTCGCGCTCGCTGGGTTGGGCGCCGCTTCCAAAGCCCCAATCGGCGCTCCAGAAGCTCGGGCTTCCGGCGTCGCCGGACATGCTCGCCATCGTGTTGGAATCGGCCGCTGGGTTCGTCGAGTCCTTGTCTTCGACCCCGATGGCCGACTGCTTCCCGCGGATGGACGTCAAGAAGCCCATGACCTTGCTGCGAGCCGAGACGGCAGCGTCGTCCGCACTCGCCCCCGCATCCCCATCACCTCCACTCGAAAGAGTGATCGTGTAGGTCTCCCAGGCACGGTCCCACGGTGCGTTCGCGAGCACCTCGCCGCCACCGCCGTCGATTGCGGAGACGTAGTTTCCCGTCACCTTCGTCTGGAGGGCGACCTCGTCGCCGCTCTCGATCGCGCCCGGACCACCGTCGACGTGAACGATGATGAACGTTTCATCGGCACCGGGTGCGACCGCGGCGAAGTTGAGCGCCCCCCCTCCGCCGTCCGCCGCCGAGAGCACTTCGTCAGCCGACGTCGCGATCTGAATCTCATCGCCGGCAGTGAGCACCGCTCCGGTCAGATCCGTGAGAACGAACGCTTCGTTTGGACCTGCCGGAGCACCGTTCGCCACGAGCGGTCCGCCACCGCTCGCGGGAGCCGAGAGGTATTGGCTCGTCTCGATCGTGAGGAACGTGGCGGTGAGGATCGGGGGGGAGACGCCCACGACGTGCGCCGCGCCGTCGTCCGCCGGTGGCGCCATCGATGCGTCGAATGCGAGCGTGCCACCCGCGTCGGCCGGCATGGACCCGGCGTTCGCGCCATCGACGACGCCCGGACCGTCCGCGGCCGGCGAGCAGCCTATGCCGCCCACGAAAGCGACGAGGGGGACGAGCAGGACGAATCGCGCAGCAAGCGCCCGGGCGATCGACGGCATGTCGATGTAGTGGACCCGCGCGTGGCCCGCGGCTCATGGAAAACGCGAGGAGCCGCCGGAGGGGAGGTAACCTCGCGGGACTGCGTCCATTGGGGGGGATGGATACGGCATGGACCAGGGGCCCGCGTGGGCCCCGCCAAGCTCACTGCGGTGGCTTGGCTTCGTCCACCGCGTACTGCGCGAGCCCGTCGCCGAACGACCAGTCTTCCTTCCCTACCTCGACGAGGCTGATGATCACGTCGGCGCGCGGGACGTGCGCGGCCTCGAACAGGAGATCGGCGACGCGCGCGTAGAGCGCCTTCTTCTGGGCGACCGTCCGCCCGCGGTTGAGCGTGATCTGCACGAAGACAGGCGCACGCCCGTGCGCGATGCCGAGGTACTTCGGCGAGCAGACGAGGCTCCCGGGGGCATGCTCGGTGAGGATCTGAAAGCGGTCGTCCTCCGGTACCCCGCACGTCTCTACGAGCGCGCGATGAACACCGTCAGCGACGGCCTGGCGGTACGCGAAGTCCTTGCCGGATGCGATCGAGATGCGTTGGAGCGGCATGACCGATCGCGTAGCACCGCCGACGGCAACGCGTCAGCTCGCTCGCCGCGCGCAGGCTACTTCACCAGAGAGGCCTGCCATGGGCCGTAGAAAGAGCTGCGGCGATGCGATCAAGACGCGTTGGTAGCCCATCATCAACCGCGTATCACCGGCGACGGGGGCCTGTCAGCTCGAGATCGAGCGCGTGCTCCGCCTCGCCTCGACGAGCGTCGCGTGTCACAACCCGCGGATGCGGTTCCTTCTCCTCCTCGCGTACGTCACCTCTCTTGCCGGTTGCCTCAGCTCGAGCCAGAGCCCCGGAAGCAACGACGGCGGCGGAAACCCCGCGGATGGCTCGACAGACTCCTCGTCTCCATACGATGCGGGCTTCGCCACGGATGGTCCCGCGGGGGACGCCGCCGCCGATACGGGCGTATCCGACGCCGGGTACACGCTCCCTCCAACCGCTTTCGCCACGCAGAACATCCCGGCACCCCAGGCGATCGCCATCGATCCGAACAGCGGCACCCTCTGGGTCGCATCCTTCTCCGGAGGGGTCGTCGAATTCGCGGCGGACGGTGGGTACATCGCGACCTTCGGCACCTCCGGGCCGGGCACGATCGCGAGCGGAGCCGGCGTGGCGCTCGACTCGAACGGGAACGTCTACGTCGGCGACTACGGCTCGCACGACGTCGTCGAGCTCACCCACGCAGGAGCGTATGTCGCCACATTTCCGAACCCCGATGCCGGCGTGACCCTCGGGCGCGTGACGGGCGTTGCGATCTCCGCGACCAACCAGCTCTATGCCATCGACGACGACAACAGCGCCGTCCTTCTCTTCAACGATGGGGGCACCGTCGCGTCCCAGTTCCCGACGAGCCAGTCAGGCGAGTCCTCGTCGCTTGCCGGGAGCGTCGGTCTCGCATTCGACGGGGCGGGAGACCTATGGGTCGCCGACTACTACTACCATTCGTTCGTCCACTACTCGCCGACGGGGACGCTCCTCGCTCAGTACGGCAGCAACTCCCCTACCGCGACCCCTGACGGATTCAACGAGCCGTACGGGCTCTCGGTCGATTCGAGCGGAAACGTCTGGGTCACCGACGTCGCCAACAACGACGTTCAGGAGTTCGACGCCAAGGGGAACTTCAAGGTGCTCCTCGCGGCGGCGGACGCCGGGATCGGTGCGCTGTCGGGGCCGAGCGGTGTCGCCGTCGATCGTACGGGGCGGGTGTTCGTCGCGGACGGAGCGAACAACCGGATCGTCGTGTTTCAGCCCTAGCGTTTCAGGTGCGGAGCAGGCCGATCGACGCCGCGCTCACGGCGCGATTCGGTCTTGCCCCGCATACACGACGCACTCGGTGCCGCGCGCGAAGCCGACGAGCGTGACGCCTGCGCGCCTGGCCACGTCGATCGCGAGAGAGCTCGACGCCGACACGCCCACCACGATCGGGATGCCCGCGGCGACGGCCTTCTGGACGATCTCGAAGCTCGTGCGACCGCTGACCACGAGCGCGCGACGCGAGGCCGGCAAGCGACCGGCGAGAAGGCTCGCTCCCACGATCTTGTCGACGGCATTGTGACGGCCGACGTCCTCGAAGGTAGCCACGTGCTCGCCCTCGAACGTGACGAGAGACGCCGCGTGACACCCGCCGCTCCGCGCGAAGAGCGGCTGGCGCGCGCGGAGCCCCGCCACCGCGTTCAGGACGGCCCCCTTCGTCATCGAGCCCCCGGGATCGACCCTGGCGCATCGAGCGAGCAGGTCGTCGATCGTCCTCCGTCCGCAGACGCCACACGCCGAGGTCGTGAGGGTCCCGCGGCGCGCCATCGGGGCGTCGTCGCCCGGGAGGCGAAGTCGCGCAGCGGGCGCCGGAGTCACTTCGATCGTGTTGCCGTAGCCCTCGTCTCCCGGGCGCCCGCAGTGCGCGATCGCGGAGACGTCGCTGAGCGACGCGAGAATCCCCTCGGCCCACAGGAACCCCAGCACGAGCTCGCGGTCGTGGCCGGGGGTGCGCATGGTGACGGCAAGCGAGTCGCCCGAGACGCGGATCTCGAGCGGCTCCTCGGTGACGACGTGGTCCTCCGTGACGCGCGCAGGGGAGCCGCTCACGCGCGTCACCTGGACTTCGCGGAGCGCGCGATCGGACGTCATGGCGTGAGAAGGGGCCGGCCCTCGCGCACGTCGTCGCCCGCGGTGAGCGCGGGCGAATCGGAGGGGCTCAGCGTGATCCGTACGCACTTCTGGGCCGGCTGGTTGCTCCCTTTGGCGACGGCCCGGACGGGCACGAGGACGTTGGCCTCCGGGTAGTAGGTCGCGGCGCTCTTGCGCGCGATGGGGTACGCGACCGCGCGGAAGCGCGAGCCGATGCGCGTCTCGCCTTCGAAGTGGCTGGTGATGTCGAGCCACTGTCCATCGTGGAGCCCGAGCTCGCGCAGGTCGTCGGGGTTCAGAAGAATGACGCGCCGGCCGCCGTAGATTCCTCGGTAGCGGTCGTCCATTCCGTAGACGACGGTGTTGAACTGATCGTGCGTGCGGACCGTCGTCATGAGGAGCTCGTGAGGTCCGAGCGCATGCATGGGGATGCCGCAGACGGAGAAGTTCGCTTTGCCCGTCTTGGTGCGGAAGTCTCGGTTCCGCGCTCCATTCGGCAAGTAGAAGAACCCCGCGTGAAGGCGAGCGTTGAAGTCCTCGAAGCCGGGGATGACGCGCGAGATGTGGTCGCGCACGCGATCGTGGTCGAGCATGGACTCCCAGTCGACCGGGCCCCCTTTGCCGAACACGGCCTGCGCCGTGCGGACGAGGATCTCGGTGTCGCTGAGAAGGTGCGGCGAAGCCGGGTTCTCGGAACCGCGCGTCGGGTTCACGATCCCCATGGAGTCCTCGGCCGACGAGAGCTGCACTTTGCCCGCATGCATCTCGCGCTCGGCGCGACCGAGGCACGGGAGGATGAGCGCCTGCTCTCCGGCGAGGAGGTGCCCACGATGGAGCTTCGTGGAGACGTGCACCACGAGACGGCATCGGGAGAACGCCTCGGCCGTGAAGTGGGTGTCGGGGGCAGCCGAGAGCAAGTTACCGCTGACGGCGAAGAAGACCTTCGCCCGGCGCTCGTGCAGTGCGTGGAGCGCGCCGACGACGTCGACTCCGTGGGCGCGAGGCGACGCGATTCCGTGCTCCTTGTCGAGCGCGGCGAGGAACGGCTCGCCGATGCGCTCCCAGATCCCCATCGTACGGTCGCCCTGCACATTGCTGTGCCCGCGAACACAGCACGGTCCGGCGCCCGGTCGGCCGATGTGGCCTCCGAGGAGAAGGAGGTTCACGACCTGCTGCACGTTCTCGACGCCATTGCGATGCTGCGTGAGACCGAGGCACCAGAGGACGATCATCTTCTTGGCGCGCGCAACGACGTCGGCCACCTTCTCGATGAGCGCTCGATCGAGCCCGCTGCTCTCTTCGATCTCGGGCCAGGACGCCCCATCGAGGCCCGCCGCGAAGGCGCCAAACCCGCTCGTGTGGCGTTCGATGAAGTCGTGATCGAGCACCGTCCCCGTTGCCAGACGATCGCGCTCGACGAGCGCCTTCATGACGCCCTGGAGGAGCGCCGCGTCACCGTTGACGCGAACCGGCACGTACAGATCCGTGAGCTGCGTGCCCGAGCCCAGAAGCGCCGGCAGGAGCGCGAGGGGATTCGGATAGTCCTGCGGGTTCGGGTTGATGACCCGCATGAGCCCCGTCTCGGGCATCGGGTTGATCGAGACGATGGTGGCGCCGCGCCGTTTGGCCGCCTCGAGCGAGGTCAGCATGCGCGGGTGGTTGGTTCCCGGGTTGTTACCGATGATGAGGATCGTGTCGCAGTGATCGAAGTCCTCGAGCGTCACGGTCCCCTTCCCGATGCCGAGGGTCTCGTTGAGCGCGGTGCCGCTCGACTCGTGGCACATGTTCGAGCAGTCCGGCAGGTTGTTCGTCCCGAACTGGCGCGCGAGGAGCTGGAACAGGTACGCCGGCTCGTTGCACGTCTTGCCTGACGTGTAGAAGATCGCCTCGTTCGGACTCTCGAGCGCGCGGAGCTCGGAGCCGATGAGAGCGAAGGCATCGTCCCATGCGATCGGCGCGAAGTGCGTCGCGCCAGGGCGCTTGACCATCGGGTGCGTCAGGCGCCCCTGGCCGTTGATCGAGTGGTCAGACTGCGCGAGCAGCTCGGCGATGCCGTGCTTGGCGAAGAGCTCGGGCGTCATGCGCTTGCGCGTCAGCTCATCGGCTACGGCCTTCGCTCCGTTCTCGCAGAACTCGGCCAGCTTCCGGTGCGTATCGGGGCTCGGCCACGCGCAGCTCTGGCAGTCGAAGCCGCTCGTCTTGTTGATCGCCATCAAGGTGCGCAAGGTCTTGATGAGCCCCATCTCGCGGCCCCCGTAGCGCATCGTGCTCGCGATGGCGGGGAGGCCCGCCGCCGCCACCTTCCGCGCTCGAATCCGAACAGGGGCGCGCTCCTCGGGTGGCTCACCAAGGGCCAGCGCGCGCTTCTCGTCGGGCGGCATGCGGGGAGCCTACTCCGCTCCAGCGGACGTGCGAACCTTCGACGGCGAGGGTCGTTGCAAAGCTCAGGCAGGAGAAGGAGCATGACGCTCCGCGCACGCGAGAAACCGAAATGCCGAACGAAACGCAGACCCGGTCGCAATCGGGACGCATGCTTGTCTACTGGGTGATCGTCCTCGTCCCCTTGCTCTGGGGGGTCGTTTCCACGCTGAAGAAAGCCGCCCTCCTCTTCATGTGAGATCGCGTGAGCATTCCCTCTTTTTTCGACCGCGAACGAACGGTTGCCGAGCCTGGGTACAACCGCTGGCTCGTGCCCCCCGCAGCGCTGTCGATCCACTTGGCGATAGGTCAGGCGTACTCGCTGAGCGTCTTCAATCTGCCGATGAGCAAGCTCGTCGGCCTCACGCACTCCGCGCCCGACGACTGGCCGCTCACGACGACGGTGTGGATCTTCAGCATCGCCCTCGCGATACTCGGCCTCTCGGCCGCTTTTTTCGGGACGTGGATGGAGCGGGTGGGACCACGGCTGGCGATGTTCGCGGCGGCGCTGACGTTCGGAGGGGGCTTCCTCGTCGCGGCGCTGGGGATCACGCTCCACCAGATCGTGCTCGTCTACTTCGGGTACGGCGTCATCGGCGGGATCGGCCTGGGCATCGGTTACATTTCGCCCGTCTCGACGCTCATGAAGTGGTTCCCGGATCGGCCAGGCATGGCAACGGGCCTCGCGATCATGGGGTTCGGCGGCGGCGCGCTCATCGGGTCGCCCCTTGCGACCGCGCTCATGGACCGCTACCGGAGCGCCACGTCAGCCGGAGTCGCCGAGACGTTCGCGACGATGGGCGTCGTCTATCTCGCCTTCATGATGTTCGGCGTCTTTGCGGTGCGCGTTCCCGCGCCGGACTGGAAACCCTCCCACTGGGTTCCGTCGGCGGCGCCGCAGAGGCTCATCACCCAGGCGAGCGTGTCGGCCAATCGCGCCATCGTGACCCCACAATTCTGGCTTCTCTGGGGGGTCTTGTTCTGCAACGTCACGGCGGGCATCGGAGTGCTCTCCCAGGCCTCGCCGATGATTCAGGAGGTCTTCGCGGGGAGGATCACCGCCAGCGCCGCGGCGGGCTTCGTTGGGCTGCTCAGCATCTTCAACTTGGTCGGTCGCTTCCTGTGGTCGAGCCTCTCCGACAGGCTCGGTCGCAAGAGGACGTACACCATCTACTTCGTGCTCGGCGCACTCCTCTACTGCGTGGTTCCGCAGGCGGGGAAGATAGGGAGCGTAGTGCTGTTCGTTTCGAGCTTCGCCGTCGTGCTCAGCATGTACGGCGGAGGCTTCGCCACGATTCCCGCGTACCTCCGCGACATGTTCGGCATCTACCAGATCGGAGCGATTCACGGTCGCCTTCTGACGGCGTGGTCGGCCGCGGCGCTGACGGGCCCGCCGATCGTGACGTACCTCCGTTCGTTCGCGCTCACGCACGGCGCGACGTCCGCCGGCGCTTACACGATTACGATGTACGTCATGGGGTCGATTCTCGTGGTCGGTTTCCTCTGCAACCTCGCCATCGGCCCCGTGAGCGCGCGCCACCACCTCCAGCGAATGCAGCCGTGACGTCGGAGCCCGCCAACCGCCCATGATCCCCTTCGACGACGCACAGAAGCGCTTCCTCGCCCTCGGAACCGAGCTCGCGGTGGGGTCGGAACGGGTGAGCTTGGACGCAGCCTGGGGGCGCGTTCTGGCCGAGGACATCCGGTCGGACTCGGATCTGCCGCGCTTCGACTACAGCGCGATGGACGGATACGGGGTCGCGCTCGCGACCTTCTCCGGCGCGGGCCCCTGGACGCTGCCGGTGCTCGGGGAGAGCCGAACGGGCGAAACTCCGAATGACCTTCTGCCCGGGTGCGCGTGCCGCATCTTCACGGGGGCCGAGATACCGCTCGGCGTGGACGCCGTGGTCATGCAGGAGCGCGTCGTGCGCGCCGGAGATAGGGCGACGTTCGAAGCGAAACCACAGAGCGGCGCGAACATCCGTCGACGAGGCGAAGACCTCGCGCGCGGTACGATCGCGGTCGGGCGGGGCACGCGGCTTCGCCCGGCGCACGTAGGCCTCGCGGCGACGTGCGACCGGGCGTGGGTCGAGGTGGCGCGGCGACCGCTCGTGACGTTCCTTTCCACCGGCGACGAGCTCCGCGCGCCAGGCGCACCGGCGAGGCCGGGGTCGATTCCCGAGAGCAACGGGATAGCGCTCCGTGCGATGGCCGAGCGTGCAGGATCCATCGCACGAATCGCGCCGCTCGTCGGCGATGACCGCTCGGCAACGGAGCGCGCGATCACGACGTCACTCGAAGGGTGCGATGTGCTCGTGACCGTGGGAGGGGTGAGCGTCGGAGAGCACGACTGGGTGCGGCCCGCGCTCGAGGCCACGGGGGTCTCACTCGACTTTTGGAAGGTGGCCATGAAGCCCGGGAAGCCGCTCGTGTTGGGAAGGCGGGGGCGCTCCGTGGTGATCGGCCTGCCGGGGAATCCTGCCTCTGCGATGGTGACTTTCGCGCTCTTCGGGATCCCGCTGCTGCGGGCGCTCGCCGGGGATCGCACACCGCTCACACCGCGAAGGCCCGCGCGCGCAGCCGTCTCCTTCCAGCGCGCCGAGGAGGGACGCGCGGAGTTCGTGCGCGCCACGCTCTCCCTCGGCGAAGGCGGCGAGACGTGGGTGACGCCGCTCCCGAACCAGGCCAGCGGCGCATCGTCGAGCATGGCGCACGCCGACGCCCTCCTTTGCGTGCCCGAACGGACGACGCACATCGCGCAAGGGGAAGCGTGTGACGTGTTGCTGCTCGAGGAGCTGTGCGCGTGATCGCGGGGGTCTTCGTCGGGGGGGCATCGAGTCGGATGGGGGGTCGGCCGAAGGGGCGACTCATCGCGCCGGCAAGCGACGGGCGCGCACGCGCGAGCATCGTCGAGCGCTCGGTATCTCTCGCGAGGGAGCACTGCGACCGGGTCGTGCTCGTCGGGCGCGCCGACGCCTACGTGGATCTCGCGCTCCCGATCATTGCCGACGCCTGCACGGCGGTGCCCGCGGGTCCGTTGGCCGGATTGGTCTCGCTGACGGAGTATGCAGGAGACGATGCGGTGATCGCGATTGCGTGCGACATGCCCTATCTCGACGGGGCTCTCCTCGCACGCCTCGTCCACTTCGCGCCGGACGCCGCTGCGGTCGCACCGCGACACGGGGGGGTCTGGTCGCCCCTCTTTGCGCGCTACGACGCCGCGCGCGTCCGGGGTCCGGCGCGCGCGAAGCTCGACTCGGGCGAGCGCGCGTTGTGGTCCGTGCTCGAGGCGGTGGGCGCCGTCGAGCTACCGCTCTCTGGCTCGGAGCACGCCACGCTCCGCGACTGGGATGAGCCCGCCGACATCGACGACGCGAGGGGCGAATGAGCGTGCCGCACGTGTACGCCTTCGAAGGGATCGACGAATCGCTCGGGCTCGTGCCGCTGGCGGCGCGACGAGCGCTCGATGTCGCGCGGGTGAAGCTGTCGCTCGAGGCGTGGACGTCGTCACCTCGCGAGACGCGCTTCACGATCACCGCTCTCGGAGGAGCCCCGGTGGTCGACGCCGCGGCCGTCCGTACGGCCGTCGCCGACGCCTCCACTAGACCTCTCTCCTCCGACGCGCCCGCCGACCCCTCCCCCGACGCCGTCCCGTCGGAGCTCGCTCGTCTCGTCACCGAAGCGGCTTGGCGCGCGCTCGCGCCGGTCGATCGTTACGCGCTTTGGAAGGTGTCCCGCGGCAAGCACCCGGAGGACATCCTGCCTCGCGCGTGCGCCGAGATCCTTTCCCGACAGAGTTGAGGAGGGTTCATGGTCGACGATCGTCCGAGTGGAACGGCAGTGGCCGTCGCGTTTGCGCGAGCGGCCGTAACGCGTGATCGCGGCGCGCCGGGCGAGGGGCTCGATCCCTTCGCGCGAGATCTCTTGCCGTCGGTCGCGCGCGCCGTCCTCGACGTGCTCCCCGTTCGCGTGGCACGCGCCCTCTCCTTCGGGGTCGTGGACCACTGCGAGCTCCGATCGCTGGCCATCGACGCCGTCGTCGTCGACGCGCTCGAGCGCGATGTCCCGCAGTTCGTCATCCTGGGTGCCGGGCTCGACGCGCGGGCGCTTCGTTTGGCGGCTGCGTCCCGTGCAACCGTGTTCGAGGTCGACCATCCCGCGACGCAACGCTACAAGCGCGCGCACGTCCCTCCCGGTGTGCACACCGCACACTTCGTCGCCGTGGATTTCGAGCGGGACTCCCTCGACGGACGACTCGCGGAGGCCGGGCACGACGGGAGCAAGCCGACCGTATGGCTCTGGGAGGGAACGACGATGTACCTGGCACCGGAAGCGACACGAGCGACGATCGAGGTCGTCGCTCGTCGTTCGGCGCCTCGAAGTGTGCTCGCCGTCACGTACCTGACGGCCGACATGGTCAACGTCGCCAATGTCCTGCGACCGGTCGTCGCGCGCGCGTTTGCCGTGATCGGGGAGCCGCTTCGCGGCGCCGTGGAGCGCGCCGCCTTCGCCGAGACACTCGCCTCCGTGGGATTCCGTGTCGTTGACGACACGGGGATGGACGAGTGGATCGCTCGCTTTCATCCGATCCGCCCGTCGCGAATTCGTCTCGCGGAGCGTCTCGTGACAGCGCATCGAGAATAGTGACTCGCAACGCCGAGCGGCGGTGGGCGCCTTCTACCGGCGTAGCAACCGATGCGAGGCGTCTGGCAGCATTGGACACGAAACACATCGAACACAGCGGGCCGCCGATCGCGGCTCGCCCGTTCTTTCGAGCCGCGACCTAAGGGGTGCCCGACGCGATCTTTTCGATCGCTCCGTCGATCGCAAGAGACGCAGCGTCGACGATCGCACACGTCTCGTCGTCGGCGTTCTCGGAGTGGACCGACACGGTGCAGTGTCGCGCCGCGGCCTGGTGTTCCACGAGGGCGATGGTGTGGCCACACGCGTCGACCACGAGCAAGGAGACCCTCGCCACCGGCGCCAGACGCCCCGGTGCGTCCGGCTCCGCGAAGTGGTTCACGATGATGGGTCCGTGCGTGGACTGCGCGTTGCGATCGACCACCATCCGACCGACGACGAACGCTTGGACATCGAGCTCCCGCGCGAGTTGCTCCAACGGCCGGACGGCGGGGCTCCTTCCAAGCGCAAACGGGTCATGTTCGACCTGGCACTGGCCTGGCGCTTCCGTTCCGCGTGAGGGCTCTGGAGCACCCCCGTCGAAGGCGTTCGTGAGAGACCGCGTCGACGCGAGGCCCTGCGGATGTAGTTGCCGCAGCGTTTCGGAATCGACCGGCGACGGCCCCGTGTCTTGAAGCAAGCGCGCCCACGCCTCGCTCTGGGTGGCTCCTGGACGCACGACGCGCCACCCCATGCGACGCGCGAGGACCTCCTGCGCGTGAGCGAGGACCGCCTCCGCCTCGACCGTTCGCCGCTTGGTCACCTCCGGGGCCGGCGGGGAGCGAGGATGCCCGAAGAGGCCATGGTTGGTCCGCGGCGGCTCATCACCGAAATCGAGCCCCACTTCGCCGTCGAGCGCGAGAACGGCGACGGCATGCACCACCCGCGCGCCTGCGGGATTGACCTGGTGGGAAACGCAGCCCGTCGTCACCGCGAGCAGACACGCCACCGCTGCGTTGCCGCACCCCGTGACCCAGCTCGCCTCGGACCGGTTGGACCGTGGGGACCAAGAGGGGGTGCGCGCACGCGATGCCATTGGCGAAGCCTATCGCGAGCCGGGGTGGGCGGAGGGTTTGCGCCTGCTAGAGTCTCGCCATGCCCAAGGAGCCGGTCGACGCACGCCGACGGATACTCGACGCGAGCATCGAGCTCGTCGCGGAGCAAGGCGTGCGCGCGGTCAGCTTTCGAGAAGTCGCGCGTCGCGCCGGTGTGAGCCACCAGACGCCGTACCATCACTTCGGCGACCACGTCGGCATCCTGCGCGAAGTGGCCAGGGAGGGGTTCACGAACCTCGCTGATGCGATGCAGTCGGCCGCCGACCGGGCGGGAGACGACCCGTACAAGGCGCTCCACGAAGCGGGGGTCGCGTACGTGAAGTTCGCCCGGGCGCACGTCGGCCATTTTCGCGTGATGTTCCAAGGGACCCTGCTGGTCTCCGCCGATCAGCCGCCGCTCGAAGAAGGGGAGCGCACGTTCGAGACGCTCGCGCGCCTCGTGACGGCGGCCCATCGCGCCGGCGCGGGGCGCGGGCTCTCGGTCGAGACGATCAGTCGTCTCTGCTGGTCGACGGTTCACGGCCTCTCGCTCTTGCTGATCGAGGAGACGCTCCGGGCGAAGCATCTCGAGGTCGACGACGCGACGATCATCAAGCAAGTCGTCGGCGCGCTGAGCCGTTTGCTGGATGATCGCCGGCGGAGCTAGCCGCGCGGCGGACGCACTACGACCTTCTGCCGCCGCCTCACTTGACAGCGTCCAGTCTCGGGGCTAGACATTGTCACATGACGTGACCGCCGAGCCGTCTCGCTCGCGCGCTTGGCTCGTCTTGCGTTCGAAAGGCAGGGACCATGATCCGCTTCCCCGAAGCGCGGCATCTCACCGCGCTCACACTCGCGTCCGTCGCCCTGTTCGCCTCGGCGGCGGCCCCCGCCGATCCCACCGCCGCGTCGTCCCGGATCGTCGTCAACGTGGGGACCTTCCGTAACCAGCGGGGCGCGCTGGGCTGTCGCCTGTTTCGTTCGCCCGCCGGCTTCCCCGACGCTTCGAGCGGCACGATCGAGACGCGCGTCCCCATCCAGGGGAGCGTGACACCGTGCACGTTCGAGAACGTCGCGCCCGGCACCTACGCCATCGCCGTCGTGCACGACGAGAATGGGAACCAGAGGCTCGACAAGAACCTCTTCGGTGTTCCGACCGAGGGGTACGGCGTCTCGAACAATCATACGTACGCGCTCCACGCGCCGAAGTGGGACGAGTCCACGTTCGTCGTGGAGAGCGGCAAGAGCGTCGGGCTGGCGATCGGTCTCCGCTACTGACGCGAGGCCGAGCCCGGGAACTCAAAGAGAAACGGAGAGCACCATGATGGCAGCGACTTCACGCACGCCGGAGGACGACCGCTCGGGCCCCGCCGTGCGCTTCCGCGACGTGGGCAAGGTCTACGACGACGACGGACTTCGGGTCACGGCCATCAAGAGCGTGAGCTTCGACATCCCGCGGCGACGGTTCGCGATGATCGTCGGGCCGTCCGGCAGCGGCAAGACGACGCTGCTCAATCTCATCGGCTGCATCGATACACCAACGTCCGGCCGCCTCGAGGTCTGCGGTCAGGACATCGCCGCGCTGACCGATCAGGCGCTCACCGACTTTCGTTCGCAGAACATCGCCTTCGTCTTCCAGAACTTCAACCTGCTGCCGGTCCTCACGGCGTACGAGAACGTCGACTATCCGCTCCTCTTGCTCGGAGTGCCCGCGCGCGAACGACGCGAGCGGACGATGGCCATGCTCGAGTCGGTCGGGCTCGCCGACAAGCGGGACCACAGGCCCAACCAGCTGAGCGGCGGGCAGAAGCAGCGCGTCGCCATCGCCCGCGCGCTCGTGAAGAGGCCGGCGGTCGTGCTCGCGGACGAACCGACCGCGAACCTCGACAGCCGCACCGGGGCCGAGGTCATCCTTCTCATGCGCAAGATCCAGGAGGACACGGCGGCGAGCTTCGTCTTCTCGACGCACGACCCACAGCTGATCTCCCACGCCGACGAGACGTTCGTCATTCGCGACGGCGAGCTCGCCGAGCATCGCATCGAGAGGGCCGCCTGATGCTGTTCACGATCGCCTTCCGCAACATTCTCCGGAACAAGCGCCGCTCGCTCATGACGTTGCTCGCCATCGCGGTCGGCGGGATCGCCTTGGTGCTCTTTGGCGAGTTCGTCGCGTTCGTCAAGGTCGGCCTCGAGACCAACGCGGTCCAGAACGTCGGACACCTCACGGTGTATCGGACTGGGTACTTCGACTACGGCGCAGGGAACCCGGCGGCGTTCGGGATCGGGAACTACGAGCAAGTCGCGCGCGCCATCGCCGCCGACCCGGAGATCGAGCCGACGCTGAACCTCGTCACGCCGACCGTGTCATTGACGGGCATCGCGGGGAACTTCGACATCGATGCCTCGAAAACGTTCTTGGGGACGGGGTACGTGCCCTCGGACCGCGACCGCATGCTGCGATGGGACGAGCACGGGGTGAGTCGCCACCGGGTGTTCGGCGACTCGGGGCTCAGCGATGGCGACGAGACGCGCGGCGTGGTCGGCGTCGGGCTGGCGCGCGTCCTCGGGCTCTGCGAGAAGCTCAAGATCGCGGACTGCCCGCCTCGGCCGAGCCTCACCTCGGCGACGGCGACGACGTCGGCGCCTGCCGATCTCCCCTCACTCGCGGCGGAAGGCGATGCCACCTCCGATTTGCACGGCGACGCGCCACGCCTCGATCTGCTCGCCGCAACGGCGAGCGGCGCGCCGAACGTGATGAGCCTCTACGTGTCGCACGCCGAACCGCAGGGGGCGCGCGAGCTCGACGAGAACGTCGTCGTCATGAACTTCTCGCTGGCGCAGAAGCTCCTCTACGGGCGCGGCGAGCGCAAAGCGGTGGGCCTCGTCCTGCAGCTACACCACACGGCGGACATCGAGCCGGTCCGGGCGCGCCTCACACAGCTCTTCAAGGACCACAACTGGGACCTGGAGGTCCGCGACTTCGCCGAGCGCGAGCCGTTCTATCGGCAGGCCGTCGGAATGTTCAACGCCATCTTCCTCTTCATCTCGCTCATCATGGGGGTCATCGTCCTCTTCACCGTGGTCAACACCATGGGGATGAGCGTGGTCGAGCGCACGAACGAGATCGGAACTTCGCGTGCGATGGGGGTGCGTCGCGGCGGCATTCGCCAGCTCTTCGTGGCCGAAGGGGCCATGCTCGGCGCGCTGGGAGCGACCGCCGGGGTGCTGGCGGGACAAGCTCTCGCGACGCTCTTCAATCGCATGGGAGCGACGTGGACGCCGCCCGGCCAAGCCGCACCGAGGCCGCTCGAGGTGCTGACGTCCGATGTCCACGGACTGCTCCTGGGCGCGTGGATTGGTCTGGTGGTGATGGCGACGGTCGCGGCGGTCGTGCCGGCGAATCGCGCCGCGCAGCTCAAGGTCGTCGATGCCCTTCGGCACATCTAGGAGGCTGTCCCATGTTCAGGAAGAAGCTCGTTTCGCTCGCGCTCATCACTCTCCTTTCCGCCTCGGCGGCCGCGGTCGCACGCGCCGATGGACCTTCGGCCAGCGACATCGTGGCCGCGGCAGACAAGGTGAGAAACCCGGAGCAGCCCTTCCGCGTGTCGCTCGCGCTCGTGGAGTACCAAGGGGGCGACATGCACGACACCGTGAGCCTCGCGGTGCATTCGAAGATCGACGCGGGCACGCACCAGTACCGGAACGTCGTGCGCTACGCGGGGCCCCCGCGGGACGTCGGCAAGCTCGTGCTGCTGAACGGAAGCAGCATGTGGTTCTACGACCCGGCGTCGAAGGCGAGCGTTCGCATCTCGGCGCAGCAGCGGCTCATCGGGCAGGCGTCCGACGGAGACGTCCTCACGGTCAACCTCGCGCACGATTACACGGCGAAGCTCCTCGGCGAAGAGAACATCGCCGACGCGGACAAGCAGCCGCACAGCGCGTGGCACCTCGAGCTGACCGCCGCTACGGGGGACGCCGCCTATGCGCGACTCGAGACGTGGATCGAGAAGGAGACGTTCCACCCGATCAAATCGAGATTTTACTCCGACAGCGGGCGTCTTCTGAAGGTGGCGTACTACCGCAAGTACGAGTCGCAACTGGGCGCGATGCGCCCGACCGAGACGATCATCGTCGACGCGGTCGACGCGCACCTGGTGACGAAGATCACGTCGTCCGACTTCCGGCCGGAGCAGGTGCAGGATGCGTGGTTCCAGCGCGAGTACCTTCCGCGCTTCTCCGAGGAGTGATGCGTCCGCTGGCGGTCATGCTCTCGCTCGCACTCACCGGATCCCTCCCCCGTACAGCCATGGGATCCGGCGTGGACGACGTGGACCTCATTCCGAGCAACGTCCTCGGCGAGGCCGCGGCGCAGAAGCCCGCGGCAGCGGATCCGAAGGAGCCGGAGGTACGCCGCACGTTCCAGGGAAGGTTCTTCGTCGAGGACGCCCTCACCCTGTCGTCGGCTCCAGGCGCCGTGCCGGTCCCCTACCCTTCCGGCCTCGTCGTCGACTGGCAGAACCGGTCGAGCCTCGACGCTTCGTTCCGGTGGAAGCCGTGGACGGCGCTCGCGATCACGGTGAGCGATCGGGTCAACGTCTTCGAGCAGAACGGCGTCGCGTTCGACTCGACGCAGACACTCCGCAACGACGTCCGCGAGGGGTTCGTGACGTGGGAGCCGGTCTCCAACACGTTCTTCGAGGGGGGGCGAATCAACGTCCGCAACGGGAGCGCCCTCGGTTTCAATCCGACCGACTTCTTCAAGACGCGAACGCTCGTGGGGCAAGCGTCGCTCGATCCATCGGTCCTCCGGCAGAATCGGCTCGGAACGCTCCTCGGGCGCGGGCAGACGATCTGGAGCGGCGGCTCGGCGAGCATCGCGTTCGCGCCGAAAGTCGCCACTCCATCACCCATCGACGAAACGAACCCACCTCTGCTCGATCCACGCTTCGACGCGACGAACGCCGCGACCCGCGTGCTCTGCGCGGTCAACCTCGACATGGCCGACCTGAGCCCGCAGCTGCTCGGGTATTTCGAGCTGCACCGTTCGAAGCTCGGCCTCAACCTGACACGCCCCGTTGGTGACGCGGTCGTCGCGTATGCAGAGTGGGCGGGCGGGCTGGAGGCGAATCTCATCACGCGCGCCGTCGCCTACGGGCAAGCGACCGGAACGCTCCCCGCCGGTGCCGCCGCGCTCCCGCCCACCGATACGTCGAGCGTCGTGCGGAACGACCTCGCCGCGGGGTTCTCATGGACCATCGCGACCAGAGTGACGCTCAACCTCGAGTACCACTTTCACCAGTCGGGCTTCACGCACGGCAACTGGCAGCAGTGGTTCGCTCTCGGCAGCAAGCCGGGCGCGCCCCCGGCGATCGCCGGCGAGCTCTGGTACGTCCGCGGCTACGCCAACGATCAGCAGGAGCCGGTGCCAATGCACCAGGGGTTCGTCCGCGCCTCGTGGCCGCAAGCGTTCGTCAAAGAGCTCGAGCTCAGCTCCTTCGCGCTGGTCGATCTTCTCGACGCCTCGGTCATCACGCAGCTGTCGGCGAGCTACTACCTCTCGGATGCGTGGACGATGTCGGCGTTCGGTTCCGCGAACCTCGGGGAGGCGCACACCGAGCGAGGGAGCTTCCCGCAGCGAGTGAGCGGGATTGTGCAGCTGACGCGTTATCTGTGACGGCTGCGGCCGTCGTCGAGTCGCAACCGGATCTCTAGGTCACCCACCGTGTCCTCTCGACCGCGAGGAACAGACTCGCGTGCTCCGAGGGTGAACGGTAGATGGCTTCGATGTCGGGGAGGACCGCGAGCACGGCCGAGGCGAGCTCCCACGCGAGGTCCTCGTCGGCGCGGTACCCGCTGCGGCTGAGCGCTCGCACTCCCTGGCGCTCGCCGAAGCGCTTCACCGCCACGATCCGGTCGGTCACCCGCGGCTCCCAGTGGTCGTTCGCCCAACCCCAGAGCCAGGTCCCGCCGCTCCAGGAGCCGATGACGTGCGCGTCTCCGCGTACCTGCACACGCTCGCCATCGCCAAAGTCGAGCGAGGCATTTCCGCCGTCGAAGACGTAGTCGTACCGCGCGTGCGACAGGATCCGGTAGGCCGCCTTCCATCGGTCCTGACGTGGCGCGGCGTCGTGCATGGCCTGGTGGAGCCACGCGGCTTCGTCGTCGATCGGCAGCACATCGGTGTTCCGCTCGAAGGAGTCTTCCCAGCAGCGCGAACAAAGGACCCGGATCCGCTCGAGCGCGATTTCATCGGTCCAGGGCGGCTCGGCCGCGCAGGCGCGACACATGGCGTCGGGCCACGGTTCGGACGACTTCCCGTCGAAGACGAATCCAAGCCCACTTCCGGTCGCGACGTGAGCGCACGTGAAGGTGGTGAACGACCTTCCGTGCGTTGCGCAGTCGATGGGCTCTCCGGGCATGCCTTTCCCTTACCTTGGGGACGCCTCGAGGGGGTAACCAGGGAAACATGACGACGACGCCCACGCACTGGACCAGGGTCTACCGCCAGTGTGTCTCTACCGAGGTGAACTGATTCCAACGGAGGCGACGCATTCGCTCGAGCTGATTGCTCGCGCCCGGCTCCAGACGGGCGCCGCGGTCGTCGATGTCGGCGCAGGCGCCTCGACGCACCGAGGAGGGCGATCGCGGCGCGTATCGACGTGTGCTCGCGTCGGCACTGGCGCCCGGTGGACCATGCGATCGTCGCGACGTTCGCCACGGATGGGCCCGAGCGATGCAGCGGCCTGCCGGTCCGGCGGTACTCGGCGGAAGCGCTCGCCGCCGAATTCGTCGGTGTGTTGCGCCGGTGGAGGCCGACCGCGTCGTGCACGTCACGCCGACCGGTGCGACTCAAGCGTTCTTGTTTGCGAGGTTCGCACGGGGGGCGTAGGTCTTGTTTTTTCGGCCCGGCGTGATCACTGGATGAGAGCGCGGATACATGGCGGGGACTTCCGCACGCACCTCCTGCGTGGATTCCCTCCAGCACGGGAGTCATCGATGAGATCGCAACGACGGCTGCTGGGTGGTCTTGGCGCACTTTCCTCGCTGGTCGCGTTCTCGACCATCGCGGGCGTCCACTGCAGCTCGACGCCCCTGCTGTCGGCTGCAGGGGAGGACGCTGGGCTCCTGACCGAGGACTCGTCGCCTGGAATCGACTCCACCGCTCCGTCGAGCGATGCCGGCGTCGATGCGCCCTCCGATTCTTCGGCCGACGCGGCGACAGACGTCGCCTCGAGCGATGCCTCCGACGCGAGCGCCGACGCAGAGACAGATGCCTCCGACGGCTCGGTCGTGGACGCCGGCCCCATCACCGAGTTCGCGATTCCGACGGCGAGCGCTCTTGCGCCCGCCATCACCGCGGGCCCCGATGGAGCCCTGTGGTTCACGGAGTTCGGTGGGAACAAGATCGGTCGCATCACGACGAGCGGCACGATCGAAGAGCTCTCCGTTCCGACGACGGGCGGCGCTCCTCAAGGCATTGCCAAAGGACCGGACGGCGCCCTCTGGTTCACCGAGGAGGACGGAAACAAGATCGGGCGGATCGTGACGGCGGCTGACGGTGGGGCGCCCGCGTTCTCGGAGTTCCCAGTGCTGACCGCAAGCGCCAGCCCATTCGGGATCACGGCGGGGCCCGACGGGAACGTCTGGTTCACCGAGCAGACCGGGAACAACATCGGCCGCATCACGACCGGCGCCGACGGAGGTGTCCCGACGATCTCCGAGTTCCCCATTCCGACGGCAGGGAGCGACCCGGTGGGGATCGCAACAGGCCCGGACGGGAACCTCTGGTTCGTCGAGTCGTCGACGAACAAGATCGGCCAGATCACGACAGGCGCCGACGGAGGCACTCCCACGATCACCGAGTTCACGATTCCGACGCCGAGCTGCTTCGCCGTCTTCATCACGGCGGGAGTGGACGGCGCGCTCTGGTTCACCGAGTTCAATGGGAACAAGATCGGCCGCATCACGACGGCGGGAACGATCGAAGAGTTCCCCGTTCCGACGACGGGCGGCTCCCCGCAAGGGATCACGACCGGACCGGACGGGGCGATCTGGTTCACCGAGTACCTCGGGGACAAGATCGGAAGGATGACAGCGGGAGCCGATGGCGGTGCGGCAGCCGAATTCTCCGTCCCGACGTCGTTGTCGGCACCGGACGGGATCACGTCAGGGCCGGACGGGAACCTCTGGTTCACGGAGTACGTCGCGGCAGGGAACAAGGTCGGCCGGCTCACGCCGTGAGAGCGCGCCGCGCCGGCGCCCGGCCAACAGGCCCCCCCGCGCATCACCCCCCAGGGGTGATTGACGGCCCCCTCATCCCGTTGCCACATGATCCTCGCGGCGCCGCGCGTTTCTGCCAGTCTCGCGCGTGCCCTGAAATGCCGGCGGCGGACACGCGAAGCACCATGGGGAACCGGGAGGAAAAGCTCGAGGCCTTGCTCGAGCGAGTGGGCCTGGGGGTCAATGAGATCGACGCGCGAACGTGTTCCTACGTGCGCGTCAGCCCTACGTTCTGTGCCCTTCTCGGATACGCGCCCGAAGAGCTCATCGGACACTCGCCCGCGTCGATCACTCATCCCGACGACGCGGCGCAGGACGCGGCGCCGCTGTCCCAGCTACTGAACGGCACCCTCCTTACGTGGACCACCGAGAAGCGCTACGTGCGAAAGGATGGCGGCGTCGTCTGGACGCGCATCCACCTCTCCGCGGGTAGCCGCGAGTCGGCGGCACCCACGCTGCTCGCGGTAGTCGAGGACATCACCGAGAGTCGTCGCGCCGCCGCCGCGCAGCGTACGAGCGGGGCGCTCTCACGCGCCGTATTCGATCAGGCCGGCGACGCGATGGTCGTGCACGACGGCGAAGGGCGCATCGTCGACGTGAACCAACGCGCGTGCGAAAGCCTCGGCTACTCGCGTGAAGAGCTCCTCGCGCTCGGAGTCACAGACGTAGAGATGGATTTCGATCTCGCCACCGCCAAAGACATCTGGGCGCACACCGTCCCCGGCGAAGCGCTTCTCGTCCATGCTCATCACCGGCGCAAGGACGGGACCGTGTTCCCAGTCGATCTCCGCTTCGGCGCCTTCGACCTCGACGGGCGCCGCCTCTTCGTCGGGCTCGCGCACGACGTGACCGAGCGCGAGCGAGCGAAAGCCGCCAGCCTCGCCCACATGGCGACGTTTCTCCGCACCGCCCTCTCCGGAATCCTCATAACGCGCGATCGCGACGCGACCATCGTCGAGGTCAACGATGCTTTCGTCGATCTTCTGGGGTGGTCTCGCGAAGATCTGCTCGGGCGGACGGTCACGGATGTCGGCATCTACGCCGATCCCGGCGCGCGAGCGCGCATTCTCGAAGAGTACGTGCGCACGGGCACGGTCGGCCGCGCGGAGGTCACCGCACGACACAGGTCGGGCTCGACGCGCGACTTCGTCCTCACCGCGGGAACGGTCGAGATCGGCGGCGAACGCTGCGCCATCGCGTTCTGGGAAGACGTGAGCGAGCTGCGACGCGCAGACGCCGCGAATCGACTGCAGACGACAGCGCTGCAAGCGGCGGGGAACGGCATCGTCATCACCGACACCAAGGGGGTGGTGCAGTGGGTGAACGAGGCATTCACTCAGCTCACGGGGTACGCGGCGGCGGAGGCCCTCGGCGCCTCGACGCGCCTTTTGCGTTCGGGCAAGCAGAGCGAAGCCTTCTATCGCGAGATGTGGATGACGATCCTCGCAGGGGGCATCTGGCGGGGGGAGCTCGTCAACCGCCGCAAGGACGGGAGCCTCTACGACGAGGACATGACGATCACGCCGGTACGAGACGCAGGGGGCGTCATCAGCCACTACATCGCGATCAAGCAGGATATCACCGACCGCAAGCGTCACGAGGAGGCTCTCGCCCGCGCCGAGGAGCGCTATCGCCTGGCGCTCGACGCGGCGGAGCTCGGCACCTGGGTCCTCAACCTTGCAGAGGGGAGACTCCGGCTCGACGAGCGCGCGCGGCGGCATCTCGGGCTCCACGATCAACCCGTCATTGCGATCGAGGAGATGCTCGCGAGAGTCCACCGCGACGACGTCGTGAGGGTGCGAGCGACGCTCGCAGCCGTGCAGTCGCCCGAGGGGACGGGCCGCGCGCTGGTCGAGCACCGTGTCGTGCTCGACGGGGGCGAGGTGCGCTGGCTCTCGGTGCACGTGCGTGTTCACTTCGAGGGCGAGGGCGCGACGCGTACGCCCAAGCTCGCGATCGCCACGAGTCAGGACATCACCGACGTGAGGAATGCCGCCGAGGCGCTGACGGCTAGCGACGATCGGTACCGCGCGCTCGTCGACAACCTCGACGAAGTCGTCTTCTCGGTCGACCTCGAAGGGCGCATGACGTTCGTGAGCGGGGCCATCGCCCGCTTCGGATACCGTCCCGATGAAGTCATCGGTCGCGAGATGCGCGACTTCGTCTTCCCGGAGGACCGAGCGTTCGTGCGCCGCGACTTCGCCGCGCGGCTCGCGGGGGCAACGCATGGCCCCGTCGAGTTCCGCTGGCTCGACGCCATGGGGAAGGTGCGGTTCCTCCGCAACACGACGCGACCTCACTTCGTCGGCGGACGCCTCGCCGGGCTCACCGGCCTCGCCCTCGACATCACACTGCAGCGCGACACGGAAGAGCAACTTCGCGCCGCGCAGCGAATGGAGGCCATAGGGCGGCTCGCGGGCGGCGTTGCTCACGACTTCAACAACATGCTGAGCGTCATCCTCTCGTACACCGAGCTGGCAATCATGGAGCTGCCGGACACCAATCCGATGCGCGCCGATCTTCAGGAGGTCGTAGCGGCCGGGAAGCGCGCCGAAGGGCTCACCCGCCAGCTCCTCGCGTTCAGTCGGCGGCAAGTGCTCGCACCCGAGTCGGTCGACCTGGGCTCGCTCGTCGAAGGGCTGAGCAAGATGCTTCGCCGCCTGATCGGCGAGGACATCGCGCTCGGCGTCTCGGTGAGCCCCGACCTCTACGCAACGAAGGTCGACCGGGGCCAGATCGAGCAGGTCGTGATGAACCTCGCGGTCAACGCGCGTGACGCGATGCCGAAGGGGGGCGATCTGCGTATCCGCGTCCACAATGCGACGCTCGGGGTCGCGCGGGCTGCAGCGCTCGAGGTCCCCGCCGGGGACTACGTCGAGCTCACGGTCGGTGACACGGGGTCCGGGATGACCCCCGATGTTCGCGCACGGATCTTCGAGCCGTTCTTCACGACGAAAGGGCTGGGCAAAGGGACGGGGCTCGGCCTCTCCATGGTGCACGGCATCGTCAAGCAGAGTGGCGGCGGCATCGGCGTCGAGACCGCAACGGGTCGCGGGGCTACCTTCCAGATCTTCCTCCCGCGCTACGTCGGCCCGGCGACGGTGATGCGGACGCGCCCCGGCCTCGTCCGCGCGCCGAGCGCGCACGAGAGCGTTCTCGTCGTCGAGGACGAGGACGCTCTCCGCAACGTCGTGAAGAGGGTGCTCGCGGCCGAAGGGTACAACGTCCACACGGCTGCCAACGCAGCCGAAGCGCTGCTCCTGTGCGCGGACCTCGGCTCGCAGATAGACCTCGTCGTGACCGACGTCGTCATGCCCGGAATGAGCGGGCGCGAGATGGCCGAGCGTCTCGCACCGTTGTGCTCTACGGCCCGCGTGATCTTCATGTCCGGATACACGGACGAGACGATCGAGCCCTATGGCGTGCTCGGGCAGCACTTCCTGCGAAAGCCGTTCGACATCGAGACGCTCGCCGCCACCGTACGGCGCGTTCTCGATGAAGTGCCGGTCACGCCCGCCGAGGGATTCCCTTGCTCCTGAGGAGACCCGACAAGGTGGCTGCGCTCAGCCCCGCGACGCGGTCCGGCGTGCACTCATGATCGCCCCGGCCTCCCGGAGCACGCGATCCCTGAGCGCGCCCACCGTCTCCGCCCCGGTCTTCCTCAGTGCGCTCCGCACCTGCGTCTTGTATGTGTTCATGGAGATCCCCTGCCCCGTGATGAATTCCTGTGGCGACACTCCCGCCACGGCCGCCGCAACGATCTCCTGCTCGCTCCCCGTCAGCCCGCTCGCCGCCAGCACGCGCAGCGCAGCCGCCGTGAGCAGCCCGAACTGGCTACTCGTCGCGTCCCGCAGCGTCAGCGACCCTACGAAGTCCCGTAGCCCCTTCGCCTCGAGCGGCTTGCACACGTACGTCGCACGAAGATCGAACGCCGCGTTGATCAGGGTCCGGTCCACGAGGTTCGTGAGGACCAACGCAGGCGCCTCGCACCCGTTCCGGCGCGCGCTGGTCAGCCACTCCAGCCCCGAACCGTCGGGGAGCAGGACGTCCACGAACAGCCCGCTCCACGGCCCTTCGGAGATCGCCTCGTCGGCCGCCGCGCACGACGCGACGGCAGTCACCTTGGCAAGCCCTTTGAGCGTCCTCTGCACTGCACGGGCCTGCAGGCCGTCATCCTCGAGCATCAGGATTCGTGCACAATCGCTAGCCATGCGCTCCCCTCGAACCGTCGATCTGAAGCGTAGCAGTGCGAGGCTCCCGTCGCTTCAGGAGAACGCCGCGCGCGAGGCGCGAAGCTCGTGAGACGAGGGCACGTCCTCTACTTCGACGGCGAAGCGAGGGATCGCCTTCTTTTCGAGCACGTCTTCGTAGGTCGGCTGCACATGGTGGTGGCCGGCTCCCGCGAGGAGGCTTTCGAGAAGCTCCAGAGCGGCGAAATTGGGGTCCTGGTCGCCGATCAGCGGACGCTCGGCGCGACGGCGAACGAGGGATTCCTCCAGCAGGTACGCGCGCAGCACCCCGAGGTCGTTCGGATCGTCATCACGGCCTACGCAGACCTCAACGCCTGCCTGCTGGCCGTGAACGAGGGTCTCATCGCCCGGTACGTCGTCAAGCCGTGGGAGCGCGGCGAGCTCGAGGAGATTCTCCGCTGGGCGCTCGACGCAAACGCGCGGGGCGACGAGGACCCGGCCGTCCAGCTCCGCTTGATCCAGGCCGAGCGACTCATCACGTTCGGCAGCATGGCCGCGGCTCTGATGCACGATCTCGCGCAGCCCGTCGGAGTCGCGCAAACCAACGTGGCCCGTCTCGCCGAGCTCGTGCGCGTCGTGCCGGCACTGGGCTCACTCCTGGAGCGGCACCGCAGCGACGTATCGGAGGGCGACGCACAAACGGTGCGCGATCTCGTGGAAGAGCTCCCTGACATCACGAGCGGTCTCGGCGCAGGCCTCGCGCACCTTCATTCGCTGCTCGACCAGATGCGCGAGCTCGCGCAGACGCCAACGTCGCGCGACCTGAAGCGCACGGAGCCCGCCGCCGTGCTGCGCTTCATCGTCGGGGCCTGTCGAACCGTCGCCACCCGCGCACACGCGAAGCTCGTCGTCGATTGCCCGAACGAGCTCCCCATCGTGGCCGTCACGAAGACCGAGCTGACCCAAGTGCTCATGAACCTACTTTCCAATGCCATCCAAGCCGTCGAAAGGCACGGGGGGGGCGACATCAAGGTCGCCATACGCGTCCAGACCAACGCGCTGCTGCTCACGGTGGAAGACGACGGCGTCGGGATCCCGGCGGTGCTGATGGAGAAGATCGGCACGCCGTTCTTCTCGACGCGCCCCGAGGGGACCGGCCTCGGCGTCGCCCAATGCCGGAGGATCGTCGAGGGGGCCGGAGGGACGTTTCGGATCGAGAGTACGGAGGGGGCGGGGACGCAGGTGTTCGTGCGGGTGCCGTGGGCGACCGAGAGGGGCGGGCGCTGGTAGCGCGAAGCCGAGGTCGCGGCAGGCGACCGCTACGCTCACGCCCACTGAAGACGCAAACCGATCGAGGTGTCCGACGTCAGCGAGCTCACGTCGTTCACGTAGGCCTTCGTGCAGAAGAGCTCGACGACCCCCTCCACGACGGCCGGGAGGCTGTGCCTCACGTACGGAATGGCGGCGGCGCGCCACTGGATCACCTCGAGGATCGCGTCCTTGGGTCCGCGCTTGTGAACCGCGATCCCTCCCCCCCGCCATACGCGCTCCCAGAGCCTTGGCACCTGCGAGAGGATCGACCACGGCGTCACCCCCGCTTGCTTCGCCAGGCGGAACGCGAGCGCGAGCGAGGTCCCGTGCACTTTGCGCGTCACCTCGAGCCCGATGTCCCAAGCCTCGCGCCGGCTCAGGTCGAGCGCATCGCACGCACGATAATGCGCGAGGCACACTTCAACGGGGAGCCACACGCCCGCCACGGACTCCAGGATCGGTGCCCGATGCTCCTCCGGCAGTAGCCCGAAGTACCGGTCGAAGAGGCGCCGCTCGCGAAGAGCGTTGAGCGAGGAGCTCAGCCACGTGCTTCGGAAGTGTGTCGCGGGAGCCACCTTCCAGCGAGGCGCCGTGAAGGAAACGAATGGCTCTTCGGTCGAGACTCGGGTCGACAACGTCACATCCCTACCCAGCTCCCCCCCCAGCAACGATCGCGTCGAAACGTCGCCTCCTGCGTACCCTCTCCCCGTCCTTCAGGTACCAGAGTGCAAGGTCGCATCGGATCCGGGCATGACGGATGTCAATTGGACCCGCGACGCGCGCGTCGATCGAGCAACCGCGTCACGGCCCCGCGTCGGGGCAGCCTGGCGGTCCGGCGCCGAAGCCGCAGAGCGCGCAGGTGCCCTGGACGCACGTCGGCGCCGGCCCGATGAAGCACGGGCAACCGGCGAAGACGATCCCGGAGATCGCTTGCTCGCAGCGAGCTTGCCCCGAGACGTTGATCACGGCACCGCCGCACCCGCACGAGCCCGAGCAAACCTCGCGGGCCGTGATGCCGATGCAGTCGGAGTCCTGTTGGCACGACTCATCGTAGGTCGAGACCACGATGTCCACGCAGCCGTCGACCTCTCCCAAGCCCGCGTCGGTGACTGCGGCACCATCGGTCGAAGCGTCCGGTGATCCAGCAGCCGAGGCGTCGGGCAACCCCATCTCACTCTTGCCGCCACACCCGGCAAGCAGACTGGTCGCGACGAGGAAGGTAAGTGCGGTTCTCACCAGAGGCGAGATAGCACTCGGCGCTCCGCGCGTCCCCCAGGCGCCGCCGGGCCATCTCGTCCCGCGGCGGACACGCCCCCCCGGGGCGTCCGTGCTCGACGGTCCCGGTCGCAGCGCGCTTCTTCGCACACTTGCGCGCGGCGCACATCCTGCCTCCGATACCGTTCATGCGCCGCCGACGACGAATCCCCATCGCTCTAGCGCTCCTCGGGTTCGTCGGATGCGCCTCCTATCGCCTCCCCTACACGCAGCCGCCCGGCGCGAACGAACCGACGGACGCTCACCGGGCCACCCTCGTCTTTCTTTGGCCCTCCACGAGCTGCGATCCGGCAGGATACTTCACGCTCGCGACTTCCGACGGCGAGTTCCTCGGCAACATCTCCCGCGGATCACGGCTCTCCGTCCCCGTTCCTGCGGGGGAACGCACGATCGTGGCGTGGAACGACGTCGTCGAAGCTGCCAGCGGCTGGATGAAGACGGCGACCGTGCCGGTGCTGCACGCCGACCTCCGCGAGGGGCGCACGTACTACGTGCGCATGATGCTCGGTGAGTGGGACGAGCGCGGGCCGGTCGTCCGGTGGTACCGGTCGAGCAAGGGGCGCATCCCGGTGCGTCGATGCGCAGCCGTCACGGAGAGCACCACGAGCGCGATGGCCGTCCTCTCCCCGGGCTCCGAGGGGTGGCACGATGTCCCCGAGTGGATGGCGGCTCTCGACACCATCGTTCCCGATCGGGCAGCCGGCCAGGCGTGGCTCGACCAGAACCGGGCGTCGCTCGACGCCCACGTCGCCGTCGCCCAGGATCGCTTCCTCGCGTTGCGCCCGCGGGCGCGGATGCTGGCGACCATCGAGCCAGCCGACGGCGCCCCGCGGTAATCGGCGACGGGCGGGCTACCTACGCTTCATCCGTCGAGGCCAGTGGCGAGCGTGACCCGCCACTCGCACGCAGCATCCGCTCCCGCTCTTCACCCGGCCGCAGCAACGCGAGCCCCGCCACCCCGGCAAGCGCGAGCACGACCGCCACGAGCTCGTATCCACGGAGGTACCCCTCGAGCGGCGTCGCTGCCCCATCCAGGACGTTCCCCATGACGGCCGGGGCGACGACCCCCGCGAGGCCAATGACCGCCTGGTAGATCGCGATGACGGCGCCACGCCGCGCGGGCGGCGTGAACTCGCCGAGCATGGTCGGCCCGAGCACGAAGGTCGAACCGCACACGCCGAACTGAGTCACCAGGAGCGCGAGCTTGACCATCGGCGCGGAGACGACCGCCATGAGAACGAGAAGCCCCGCCCCCAGGATCAGCGGCACTGCGGCGAACACGCCGCGCGCGCCTCGTGTCGTGTAGCCATTTCGGAGCATCGCCTGCGACGCGACGCCCGTGACGATGGAGCAGATCGCACCCCAGCCCCACGGCAGCACGGAGATCCAGCCGGCCCGCTCCTGCGAGAACCCCAGCCCCTTGATGACGAACGGCGTGAACCACGCGACGCCGAGCGACAGCGACGTGTACGCCCCGAGGCCCGCGATGCAGACGCCGACGAACGTGGGAGACAGGAGCAGGCGGGCGTACGAAACCTGCGAAACGCGCGCGACCACGTCGGCCGGCGCCGGCGAGCTCGTGGGCGTCGTGTCGAGCGGCCCCTCGCGACCGAGGACGAGCCACACGGCCGCCCAACCGAGGCTCACGATCCCCAGCGCGCCGAAGGCCAGGTGCCAGCTGTGATGCACGATGATCCAGTTGAGCGCGGGGACCGCGACGATGACACCCGCCGACGCCCCCTGCGCGAGGATGGCCGTGGGCAGCGCTCGCTCGTGATCCGGGAACCACTTGAAGATGGCGTGGAGTGCGACGGCGAACGCCGGTCCCTCTCCGGCGCCCAGCACGACGCGACAGAGCAGGAGCGTCGTGAAGGCCGGATGAAGCACGATCGGAAACTGCGACAGGCCCCACACGAGGCTCAGAAAGAGCAGCACCCAGCGGGTCGGCACTCGGTTGATGACGAAACCGAAGATCACCGCCGAGACCGAGTAGAGGAAGAAGAACGACGAGCCGAGCAACCCGAAGTCCCTGGGCGTAAGAGTGAGCTCGGCCATGATCGGCACGCCCGCCAGGCCGACGACGATCTTGTCGGCGTAGTTGACGACCATATAGAGAAACAGCAAGAGCACGATGATCCACGCGCCCTTCGGCGTCGCCGACGAGACGGATCGCGGGGTCATGAGAGCAGCGGCTTTCTCGCCCGTGGCGCGGGTCGAGCGAGACTCATTGCTCGAGGATCGCCACGGCGCGCGTCCAACCCGCGGACGCGCCGCGGATCTTCACCGGAAAGCAACTCACCGTGAACCCGTCCGCCGGCAATGCTTCGAGGTTGTGGAGCTTCTCGAGGTGGCAGTAGCCGATCTCGCGACCTGCCTTGTGCCCTTCCCATATGAGGCTGGCATCGCCGGTGGCGGCAAACTTGTCCTTGGTGTGAACGAACGGCGCATCCCAGCTCCACGCGTCGGTACCGGTCAGCCGGACCCCGCGCTCGAGCAGGTAGAGCGTCGCCTCGCGCCCCATCCCACAGCCTGTCGCGACATACGCGGGCTCCCCGTAGGCGGAGCCGGCGCGCGTGTTGACGACGACGATTTCGAGTGGAGCGAGACGGTGGCCGATGCGCGCGAGCTCTCGCTCGACGTCCGTCGCCGTGACCACGTAGCCGTCGGGGAACGCGCGAAAGTCGAGCTTCACGCCAGGCTGCAGGCACCAGTCGAGTGGCACCTCGTCGATGGTGAGCGCGCGCTCGCCGCGGTTCATCGTCGAGTGGAAGTGATAGGGCGCGTCGAGATGCGTGCCGTTGTGGGTCATCAGTCGAACCCATTCGATCGCCCACCCCTCCCCGTCCGGCAGATCGCTCTCGTTCAATCCGGGGAAGAACTTCGTCACCTCCGAAGCGGTGTTCTTGTGCGTCAGGTACTCGATGTGCGGTCCGTATCCGGGCGGATCCGAGACGATGTCGTTCTCGAGGGGTATCGACAGGTCGATCAGCCGGCGCGCCATCGTGGACCTCCTGGCAAACGGTTCGGCGCGAGCTTAGCGCAGGCGACTCTGGCGGAGGCGCAGCGCAGCCGACGCTAGCCGCACGGGCCAGAAACGGTCCGCAATGACCTGGCGCTCTTCCCCCTCACGCGCCCCACCGCCTCGACTCCGCCACGGTCCACCGGCGCCGTTGTTGCGCGTCGGCGCTGGCGCTGCGCATTTCCGTCCCGCCGTGCCCGGGCTGGCGAAGCGTCGGAGGCGGGCCGCCAGCCGCGCAAGGCCGGTCCCGCGGCCAGGGCACGTTCGTTGCGTATCGTCCGAGGTCGATGACAGCCGTGATCGGTTCCGTTCGCGACCGCCTCCTAGCCAACCACCAGCGACTCGAGGCCCTCCTCGAACGGCAATGCGCCGCGACGGCGGCGCAAGACGGCGACGAGGCCTTGCGCCTCTGGGCTGAAGTCGAGTCCGGCGTCCTCATGCATCTCGAAGCGGAGGAGGCGTACTTGATCCCGACCCTTCTTCGCTCGTCCGAGCGCGACGCGCGCGCTCTCGCCCGGGAGCTTTGCCACATCCGCGCGCGCCTGACGGAGGTCCGCCCTTGCACGGGGTCACGCGCTGCACGAACGAGCTCCGTGCCTGACTTCGTGCACGAGCTCCGTGCGCACGTTCATAGCGCGGATCGCATCATCCTCCGGTGGGCGGACTCGCACCTCGAGGATCCGGGCCGCGCGTCCGTCATCGACGTTCTGCTCGACAAGCATACGGCCAACAAGCAAGCGCTCTGAGGAACCCGCGAGTGCCCGGGCGTCAGCGGGTCCACGCGAGTGGGGCTTCGAGCTCCGTCACGAGCTTTCGCTCGATGCACGCTCCCCCGACTGCAGCCCGACGGGCGCGCCGGACTCCGAGCTCCGGTGACCGGCGCGCCGCGCGCTGACCACCGTGCCGGCTCCGCTTTCGCGTAGATGACACTCGTGTGGTCGGCGACGACGCTTACGACGAGGCGCTAGGTCACGAAGGCTGCGAGCCGTTCCGCAGCTCGCGCGGATCACCGTGCGCGTCGAAGTCCTCACCGACGCGGCGGCCGACATCGGAGAGCGTCGACTCGGCCATCTCGAAGGTCCGCTCGAGGATCGAGACGGCGAAGAGCACCGCAGCGCCGGCGGTGAGCGCGGCCGCGGCCGGAAGCGCGACGATGCCGGTGAGAGACTTCTCCCAGTTGCGCATGGCGATCAAGGAGAGTCGCTGCGCGGTCTCCTGCGTTCGCTCGCGCGGACGGGTGACGTCCGCGGAGAGGGGACGGAAACGAGCATCAGCCGCGTTGGTGATGCGAGTCGCGTTCGTGTTCATGAGCTAGGCCCTCCTGTTGGGAGCGGAGACGATAGGCGCACCGCGTGAGCGCGCCGCGACTGTCGCGAGAACTCGCCGTGGCTACTTCGCGTCTCGAGCGTGGTTCGTCGGGCGGTCGTACGCGCAGCTCCGAGGACGTGACGGCGCGCCGCGACCGGACATGCTCCGGCTGCAACGTTGCACGCAACGTTGCAGCCGGCGTTGCACACGGCGAAACGCGATACCCGCGGCGACGCAGGCTGCGGTGATTTCCCGACGGATGCACACGCAGTAGTCGGTCGGCACGACCGCTGCACTGCGCGCCGAGAATGAACAGGAGCAGGTTTGTGTTCGGGTCTCTCGTGGCATTCGGCGTCTGCGCCTGCGGCGCAACGCCTGATACCGGCCACGTCGGTGGCGATGCAGGCGCGAGCCCGGCGAGCACCGCGGGAATGGTCCAACGGACGATCGTCGTCCTCAACGCGGACGGCACCCGCACGGTGACCGAAGACGCAATCACTCCGGAAGAGCACCAGGCCGAGCTGGCCTTGCGAACGACGGGCGGGGTGCGCTCGGGTGAGAAGACACCCGAGGGGCGCGTCACCGCTTGCGGCATGGCCGACTTGATCCTCTACAACTACGCGAACGGCGGCACCCCGGCCCAAGGGTCAGCCTCGTGCCCCGCGGAGATTTGCTTCGTCAACAACGACACCCACGTCGACAGCATCAATCTCAGCGAATACAGCCTCGCCGCGCCGGAGTGGCTCACGCTCACCGTCGATGGTCGCAAAGAGCAGTGGATGGAGTGCGCCCTGCCGACGACCTGGGCCACGAGCGTAGCGAGCGTGCAGTCGGGCGAGTCTCAGGATGCGTGCATCAGCGCGAATGACGTCCAGAAGACGACGCAGGACTGGCTGTTCGCTGGCCCCTACGTCAACCTCACCGCGGGCTGGGACGATGAGAACATCCCCGCGGGTACGGGGCCCCTCCCTTACGTCTACCTGGACTATAGCCCGTCCACGCGCGCCTGGTGCAACTACTGGCCGAGAAACTAGTCTAGGCAGCCTGCCTGCCATGCAAGGGCGCGGATTCCATCCGGGGGACAGGAGCCCCTCCGAGGATCCACGATCCCCCGACTCTCGTCGATGGCGAGCGGTCGTGCGCGAACGGCAAACTGACGCGCAGGAGAGACACACTGTCTCTACGCCACGTCGTTCGTACGCTCACCCGCGTCGATCCGACGCGCCTCCACGCCATTAAGTCCGCGGCGGCCGTTCCGCGGTCTCGCCTGTACGGCATTCTGTCTTCGACCAACGGCTCGGCCGCACCCCGTTGCGTCAGAACGACGCCACGCCCACGAAGCGCGACGGGCCCCGCCGGGCGAAGTGACACCCGGCGAGCCCCGCCGTCGCAATTCACCCAGGGCGCGCCTCCCTCGCGTCGGAGCGAGCGGCGCTCTTTCCGAGCGACTGGGCGACGCCGAGGTTCTGCATGAGCTTCAGCGTGTCCCACTGCGACCAGCTCTCGATGACCTTGCCGTTCGAGAGCCGGCTGATCGTCATCCCCTCGACCGAGGTCGTCTTCCCCGTCGGGGGAATGTCCATGAGAGGAGCCCGGTTGGTCCCGGTCGCCGTCCAACGGGCAACGACCGTGTCTCCCGTCGCGATGAGGTCTTGCATCAGGAAGCGCAAATCGGGAAACGCAGCGCGGTACTCGCGCACTTGCGCCTTCAACGCTTCGACCCCCTTGATGTCCCCCGAGATCGAGGCCACGTCGTGGTTGACGCAACCCGCAGCCACGAGCTCATCGGCGACACCGAGCTGCCCGCTCGACCACACCTCGTCGAAGAACTGGCGAATGATCGCCCTGTTGTCGTAGGCCATGGTTCACCTCCTAGGCAGAGAACCGTTGGCAGAAGAGGCGAGCGCGAACCTAAGTACGCGCGCGAGAGCGCGCAAGCGCCGTCGGAGCACCCGTATCGCCCGCGTCGTTCGTACGAGCGCCACCGCTCGCTCGAGCTCAGCACCTCTGGCACGGCTTGGCGCTCTCGCGCGCTCGACGAGATAGCGACGTTCGCCTAGACCGGTCTCATGCTCTTCATGGTCATCGAGCGATTCAAGAATCGCGACGCCCGCGCCGTCTACGCTCGTGCCCGCGAACGGGGCCGCATGCTTCCCGAGGGCGTCACGTACGTCACGAGCTGGGTGGAGCAGAGCTTCGACCGGTGCTTCCAGGTCATGGAGTGCGACGACGTGCGGATGCTCCACGAGTGGGCGGCGCACTGGAACGACCTCGTGGAGTTCGAGTTCGTGCCGGTGATGACCTCGGCAGAAGCGGCGGCTCTGCAGGCGAGCGGAGGAAAGGGCGCCTAGTTCGATGCGGCGAGGGGCACCGTGATCGTGGGCGCGACCGTCGCGCCCTCAACCCTTCCGCCGGAGCGTCGCCAGCAGCGCCTTGGGATAGGGATCGAGCTGGCCCTGGTAGACGGTATCGAGGATCTCGACGACGTCGAAACGAACACCGAACGAGCGGCGGAGGTCCTTGGGCGAGAAGCGGTGCGGCCCTTGCTGCCCGGGCTGATGGTGGCTGAACGTCTTGACGAACAGCCACCCCGACGGCGCGAGTAATCGGTGCATGGTCTCGACGTAGCCGCCACGCTGTTCGGGCGCGAGCACGTGGAAGCAGCCGCGATCGAAGACCGCATCGAAAGGGCCCACGAGGCGAGAGGCGAGAACGTCGTCCTGCACGAAGCTCACCTGAACGCCGCGCTCGGCGGCCTTTCGTGCGGCGTACGCGAGAGCCGCCGGCGAGACATCCGCAGCCGTCACCGTGAAGCCGCGCTCGGCGAGCGCGATGGCCTGCGTGCCTGGACCAGTCCCCTGGTCGAGGACGCTCCCCGACGCGATCCCGTGGCGTGCCAGCGCGGCCTCCAGATCGGGGTCGAGCGCCGGCCAGTACCAGGGGAGACGCTCGATCGTGTCCTTCTCGTAGAGCTCTTCCCAGCTCGCAAAGCCGCGCGGTCCCGTCATGCGACGCAGGGTCGCACGGAATGCGGAAACCGACCTACGCGACGTGCTGCTGGAGCGGGTCGCCGGCGTTCGGGGTGCGCGCACGCTCGTCGCCGAAGATCTCCCGCTCGACTGCCGCCTCGGCGGCTCCCTGCGTCGTCTCCGCCGCCATGTAGTTGCGCCACGTGTGCCCGCGCCGCGTGCGCGCGCAGTAACGATTGAACATGTCGTTGAAGAACTGACTCTGCCTGTCCGCCGCCGTACGGCTGAGAAAGCCCGCGCGCACCGACAGGGTGGCCGTCTTGCGCAGGATGGCGCCCGCGAAGTCGAACGCATCCACGCCGATCTCGCCCAGCTCTTCCTCGAGGAACAGGACGAGCGGAAGCGCGGGGAGCGCCATCATGAACCGCGAGACGCGCGCGCGCGGGTTGTGCCGCTCCCACGCGGTCATCGGGAACTCCTTGAAGTAGTTGTCAGGGAGCGCGGTGTGCCGTGACTCGTCGAGGTGGAAAAGGCGCAGCACCTCGAGCCCCGGTTTGTCGGCGAGCAGCCCGAAGATCGACAGCGCGATCGTCTCGATGATCACGTTCATGCCGTAGAACTTGTCGAGGCCGCGCGCCTTGAGGGAGCCCTCGAGCAGCAGATACTCCCATGCGCTGAGAGGGTGTTC